>Ga0163152_10001632_pt1 | contig 34837 bp, 25 predicted proteins | sample OliLakLV19MP8IB2_FD_148635 | JGI IMG/M metagenome (GOLD analysis project Ga0163152, IMG submission 148635) | Freshwater microbial mat bacterial communities from Lake Vanda, McMurdo Dry Valleys, Antarctica - Oligotrophic Lake LV.19.MP8.IB-2 | ecosystem: Environmental > Aquatic > Freshwater >...
TGTTACCATGTGATCAACCGGGGGAACTACCGGCAGCATCTCTTCAAGGGGCGGGGTGCGGCGGAGGCCTTTGAGCGGACGTTGGGGGAGACGGCGACGCAGTTTGGTTGGCGGATTCATGCCTATGTGGTGATGAGTAATCATTTTCACTTGGCGGTGGAGTTGACGGAGCCGAATTTGAGCGAGGGGATGAAGTGGCTGCAGGGCACCTGGATCCGGCGTTACAATGCGTTGCGCCGATTGGTGGGGCGACCGTTTCAGGGTCGCTATAAGGCATTGCTGCTGGAGCCCGGTCCGGCGCTCGGGCAGGTTTGTCATTATATTCATCTTAATCCGGTCCGGGCGCGGCTGGTGGCCCCGGACAAGGTGGCGGATTATCCGTGGAGCAGTTTGCCGCACTGGACGCGGAAGGACCGCCCGGAGTGGCTGGAACCGGCGGTGGTGCTCGGCGAGGCGGGGAAACTGACCGATAGCAAGGCGGGGTGGCGGAAGTATTTTGAGTATCTGGAGTTTCTGGCCACGGATGCTGGTAAGAAAAAGCAGTTGGTCGCGGCCAGACTGAGCCGCGGGTGGTGCGTCGGTAGTCGGGAATTCAAAAAGGAAATGCGGGAGACCGCGGGGCAGAAAGGAGCCGACCTGGATAAGGAGCGCTTTGGCGGTCTCGAACCGGAGGAGGCAAGGGACGAGCGAGCGCAGGTGTGGGAGGAGCGATTGCAGGCTCTGGCCAAGGCAGCGAAGATTGATCTGACCAAGTTGCCGGCCCAGAAGTCCCATACCGACAAGTCACTGCTGGCAGCGGCGATGAAACTGAGCACGTCGGTGGCCAACGGCTGGCTGGCGGAACGGCTGAAGATGGGAGCGCCCGCCTCGGCGAGCCAATTTGCCCGGCGGTGGCAGTTGACGAAGTCGGGGGCCAAGCAAACCCAAACCATCTTGTCAAAAGTCAAGACATGACGTCTTTAGCGCCGGGTCTTTAGCGTCCGCCGTCGTGTTTCGCAAAGAAAAATCCGACCCCACCGCGAGATGACGAGATGGTCACATCAGGGACCAAGGATTCCTGTATGACTGGTTAGACCTTACCCGTGTGCATTCTTTCTATCTGCAGTCAAAAGCTGCCCTTCGTGTTTTCTGTGCTTTTGCGATAAAGCCTTTCGTTAATCCAGGTTGAATTCGCTGGGGTCTGACGCCACCTTCCGCCCATGCGCATCCGTGTCATCGCCACCGGCGGCACCATCGACAAGGTCTACTTCGACGCCGCCAGCACCTACGAGGTCGGCGAACCCCAGGTCGGCCCCGTCTTCCGCGAGTCCAACGTCACCTTCGACTTCGTCGTCGAATCCGTCCTCCAGAAGGACAGCCTCGCCATGACCGACGAGGACCGCGCCCTCATCCGCACCCGCGTCGCAGCCTCGCCCGAGAACCTCATCCTCATCACCCACGGCACCGACACCATGACGGCCACGGCCGCCCAGCTCGAGGGCTTGCCGGACAAGGTCATCGTCTTCACCGGCTCGATGCAGCCCGCCCGCTTCCGCAACAGCGACGCCGTCTTCAACCTCGGCTGCGCCGTCGGCGCCCTGCAGTCGCTGCCGCCCGGCACCTACATCGCCATGAACGGCGTGGTCGCCCCGGCTCACACCGTCAAAAAGAACCGCGCCCAAAGCCGTTTTGAACCGAAAGCCGAAACCTGAAACTTGAGACCTGACGGAGCATTGCGCGGGGATGGCGCAGCAAACCTGAGGGTCCGAACCAAGGCAATTTTTGCCATGAAAAGTCACCAAGAATACGATGGCGTGTGAAGCTCTCAAGGCGCCCATAGGCGCGCGGACTATCTACGCTGGCCGACCAAACCTTCTTTGTGTTCTTTGTGGCTAAAAATCTGAGGCCTTGGATCGATTGAGGCGATGGCCTGTCGGGGCATCAAGCCCCTCCCACTCAGGCAGCCCGCAGATATTCATCGGTGGTTAAGAATTCTGACCGTCCGTTCTCTCCGTTTCCTTCTGTGAAAGATCAGTTCATTCGGTTGTATTGTGCCATCCATGGGCATCCGTGAAATTCGTGGTTAAACCGTCTTTTCTACCTCTCTATTTGTTTCTCGGTGCGGTTACCACTTTCGCCCAACCCGTGGCGCAGTAGCTGTTCCCCAATCTCGAATCCAACATCGAGCGTCCGCTGCGCTACCGGCCCGACGGCGCGGACTTCATCATCGAAAACGGCGCCGAGTTCTTCAACCGCCCGCTCTACGGCGGCAACACCGCCTTCCGCGTCGACGGCGGCGACAAGTCCGAGTTCGTCCTCTACCTCCCCGGCCGCGGCGGCAACCTGCGCCTCGGCCCCGCCGGCATGCTGCGCGTAGCCGCCCTCGCCTACCACGAGACGGAGGGACTGATCGTGCGCATCGAGGCCACCGGCCTCGCCCCGGATCTCGAACTCGTCTGGGCCTACGGCGGCGTCAACGACCAGCGGGGTGCCCGCGATGGCGACATTGGCACCGAGCGCGTGCCCATCAGCCAGTGGTTCCAGCTCTCGCCCGACTTCTGCCAGGACAACGCGGTCGAACTGACCGCCGGCTCCTTCACCCTGCGCGCGAAGGCCGCCACGATCACCGGGCTCGTGCCAACCGGGGCCAGCCTCACCACCGCAGATGCGAGCCGATGGAATGATCTGCCCGCCCTTCTGCGACCGGACCCGGACTCGTTCAGCAGCCGGCCCATGGTCGTCGGCCGCGCCCCACTCACCAACAACGCACCTCTCTTCCTCTCTCTCCAACGCCTCGCGACCAACAACACCCCCGCCGCTGATCTCGATACCTACCGGGAAGTGACCGCTCCAGGTGGAGCGCGTTGCCCCCAACGCGCTTGCCCCAAGCCCGCATCTTGAGGGCAAGCCGCTCCACCCATCCGACTTGCCCCGACTATTCGCCGAAACCGTGGCGCACTTCGCCGCCCTGCGCACGCACGTCTCGGTCGACACGCCCGATCCCTTCATCAACGCCGCTGTGGGCGCACTCAATGTCGCCGCCGCGCCGTGTGGGGCGAACCCCAGCAGGCCATCATGCACGGTGCCATCGCCTGGCGCACGAAGCTCCTCGGCTGGCGCGGCCCTTACGCCCTCGACGCCCTCGGCTGGCACGGCCGCGCCCGCGCCAACCTCACCTACTGGGCCGGCCGCCAGAACACCGATCCCATCCCGGAAAAACTCCCGCCGCCCCCCTCGCGGGCACCGACCCGGCGCCTTACACCCGGGAGGCCGACCTCATCGCCCGCGGCATGCGCGAACTGCTGTGGATGCCGGACCTTCGCATGTTCGCCGAGGGCAAGGACTGGCTCGGTCTCCAACGGGTGCGCCCCAGCGCGGCCGTGTGGTCGTTCTACCACACCATGGATGCCGGCATCGTCACGCCCAAGGAGGCTTCGGAGATGACGCGTTACATTGATCGCCAGATCCCGCACCTCCCGGTGCGTGGTCCCGGTGTGCCTGATGGCCTGCACACCCTCGCGACCACCAACTGGATGCCGTACTCGTGGTCGATCAACAACGTGACCATGAACGAAAACGCCCACACGGCGCTCGCTTACTGGCAAGCCGGGCGACCCGACGCGGCCTTCCGCATCCTGAAAGGCTCGCTGCTCGCCGCGATGTTCATGGGCATCTCACCCGGCAATGTCGGCTCGATGTCTTACCTCGATGTTTACCGCCGCGAATCGCCGCGCGACTTCGCCGACGGATCCGGCGTGCTCAGCCGTGCGATCGTCGAAGGCCTGTTTGGCGTGCGCCCGGATGCCCTCACCGGTGAATTGCTGATCGCCCCCGGTTTCCCGTCAGACTGGGACCACGCCAGGCTGCGCCATCCGCAGGTGGATTTGACCTATACCCGCAAGGAGTTGAGTGAAACCTTCACGGCGAAATCGCGCTTCAACCGACCGATGAACCTTCGCCTGCAGATCCCCACTGCAGGGGCTCAAGCCAAGGTCACCGTCAACGGCCAGGTGGTCGAGGCAAAGCTCCTTTCGGGCCTCCAACCGCGGCTGGAGATCGTCGCTGCGCCTGCCGCCAAATATGAGATCAGTGCAACATGGAGTGGAGTTCGGCCAGGTGGAACCCGGCCGCCGGACGGGTTGGCATGGCGTACATCCTGAAAGCGCGTCCGGAGGCCGCGCTCCACCTCATCTGCCGCTTGCCTCCCGCCCTGCTTTTGGCTTCGTTGCCTTCACCATGCGCCCCCTACCCGGCTTCGCCGTGACCCTCCTCTCCCTCGCCGCCCTCGCTCTACATGCTGCCGACGAACTGCCCCCGCCTGAGCTGACCGAATATTACTCACCCGTCCCGCCCGTCATCGCCGCACCCGCCGGCGGTGCGCCCTCCGACGCCATCGTGCTCTTCGATGGCACCAGCCTCGACGCCTGGGAACCGGTGAGCGCCGACGGTCATCCTTGGAAGATCGAGGACGGCGCCATGGTCGTCATCCCCACCCCGGCCCCCGCCAAGCCCTGCGACCAGCAGACCAAACAGGCTTTTGGGAACATCCAGTTACATCTCGAATTCCGCACCCCTGCCAAGATCGAGGGCAAGGGCCAGGGTCGCGGCAACAGCGGCGTGTTTTTCATGGGCCGCTACGAGCTCCAGATCCTCGATTCCCACGAGAACCCCACCTACGTCAACGGCCAAGCCGCCTCAATCTACAAGCAACACCCGCCGCTGGCGAACGCCAGCCGCCCGGCCGGCGAGTGGCAGACTTTCGACGTGGTGTTCATCGCCCCGCGCTTCGCCGCCGACGGCTCGCTCGTCAGCCCGGCGCGCATGACGGCCTTCCACAACGGCGTGCTCGTGCAACACGACGCCGTGCTCACCGGCCCGACCGAATACCGCGGCCAGCCCAAATACCTGGCCCACGCCGCCCAGTTGCCGCTCAGCCTGCAGGATCACCGCAACCCCACCGCCTTCCGCAACATCTGGGTGCGGGAGCTGAAGTAAGGTGGAGCCCGGCCTCCGGACGGGCCTTCTCAAACGCTTCCGCAGGCCGCGTTCCACCCTCGCACCTCACTTCGCCGCAAATTCCGCCGGGATAGCCGTGATCAGCCGCAGCTCGATGTTTCGGTAGAAAAGTTCGGCGCCCTCGGATTGGAGCAGGATCTTCCCCGCAGTGAGCGTCGCGCGCGCCGGGCCGTCGAGCCGCGTGGCCTTGGTCAGGCGCATGACGACGACGACGTTGACGATGTGGATGCTCTCGTCACCGAGGCAGATTAGCTCGATGGCGTTCCATTCGCCGTTCGGCTTTTCGTGATCCTCACCCTTGCTGCAGCGGTTGCCGATGGGCAGCTGTTCGATGAAATCGGTGGGCACGCCGTTGACGGGATCGTATTGGAACTGCCGCTTGGCCGGGTCAAGGCGCCGCGCGACCACCGTCATCTGGCAGCCGATGGCGTAGAGATCCCCACAATCGTGCTCTTGGATCTGCAGCTCGGGCGAACGCGGCCAGGTCTTGCCGTTGAGGTTCCACTCGCGGTGCATGTGGTAGAGCAAGCCGCTGTCGCGGATGGCGTGGCCCGCGGCGCCCACTTCGCCTCGCCCCACTTGAACTGCAGCCGCAGGTGATAGTTAGAGAATTCACCCTTCGTCGTGATTCCGTCGAACACCTGGCCAGATACGCGAATGGCCGGCGCCCCGTCCATGGTCGTGATCGTGAACACCTGCAAGGGATCGCGCCCGGTGCCCAGAGGCTGCATGTAGGCGCCCTTCTCGTCCTTCGCCTCGCCCGGCACATCCATGCTGGCGTGGGGCTTGGCCAGCCAGGTGGTCCACCCGGTGAGGTCCTTGCCATTGAACAGCGGCTGCCAGGCCGGATCCGCCGCCACCAAGTTGCCGACGGCGCACAGGGCCAGCAGGAGCGCCCGGGGGGGTCGTCTGGGGGTAAACATGACTTGAAGATTTTGCCTCTCCCGCGACCCCCGGCAAGGCCCGTCGCTTCATCCAGTAAACCGGCATAATCTGCTGGCCTCAGCCCACCCGTTGCCCAAAAACACTGGTCATCCCGACCATGAACCTCCCCGACGCCCACGTTGCCATCCTCCAGACCTTCGTCCACATGAAGACGCTCTACGGCCAGCCCGTCTTCAACGAGTGGGTGCTGGTGAAGCTCGCCCGCGAATCCGGCGCGATCCTCGCCTACGACGGCCCGCGCGCCGACCTCTACCAAAAGAAATTCAAGAGCGACATCGCCCCGCTGCAGGCGGAGATGACGACGAGCAAGATGGCCGTCGGCGACTTCGAGTTCGTCCAAGGCGCCCACGGAACGCATTTCGATGCCTGCATCCGTCTCGGGCCCGCTTCCTATTTGTTCTGCAACCACACGACAAAATCCATGCAGGACATCCGCCGGGATGCGCGTTGGCTGGAAGCGCAAAAACCCTTCGTCGAGCTGAGCGCCAAGTTCCGGGCCGATCCGCTGGTGTGAAAGTTGGTTTGGTGGGATATTTAACCCCGAATGGGATTCATCAATGGATGAATCCTCCGAAGTGTGCGGCGCCTGATCGGCACCGCAATTGGTTCTGGGGCCGGCTAATCGCCGGCTTGGGGAACGGACTGCGATTAGCAGTCCCCTCAAACCAACAACGGAGCCGATGAGGCGGAGGAGACAAACGAGATTTCACCTTTGGCGAAATCCCTTCGTGGTCCAAAAAATCCTCAGCTCAGCAGCCCCGCCCACACGAACCACGCGTAGCCCGCGATCAGCCCGCCGCCGGCCCAGCGCGGCAGGCCGCCGTGGGTGAGCAGAAAGACCGCGTGCAGGCCCGCCACACCGAGCAGCATCGCCAGCGCCGTCGCGCTGAATCCCGCCATCGGCAGCGGCTTGAACAGGGCGAACAACCCCAGGCAAAGCGGGATGCAGATATGGCCATCGCCGACCTGCGAGCTGTAGACGACGTCCGCCCGGCGCTTCCAGCCCCAGTAGAGCGCGAGCACGGCATTGGGCAGCACCATCAGCCAGCCCGTCAGCCACCCGAGATTGGCCGCGCTGACGAAGCCGCCCTTCTGCGCCATCAACCAGGTCACAAGCCAGTCGATCGACTCATACATGAAGTAGGCGCAGGCGAGCACAAGCAGCGCGTCCGCATAGAACTTCCAGCCAAACGAGACCTTCGACCGCAGATTGTGCTTCATCACATCGAACACCTGGAAACACTGCCAGAAGAGGAAAAGCCCGATGAGCACCACGCCGTCGGTGCGGTCCAGCTTCCCGTCGCCGCCGAGCGCCCAGACCGTGCCGGTGAAGAATACGACGGCGGTCAGCGTGAGCAGCAGGGACAAACGGTTGAGCTGGCCCTCGAGGCCGCCCGCGCCGCCTTTCGCCGCCTTGACGATCTTGGCCGGTTTCTTCCCCCGACCACCCGCCGCCGCCTTGGCCGGCCCCGGCAGCACAACCAAGCCCCAGCACAACGCCGGCACGGCGAGCAGCAGCGTGAGGTTGGTGACGTTGTTGACGAGGGCGTTCGTCAGTACCTCGCCGGGCGCGCCATTGCGCCGGACCATGATGGCGACAAAGATGAGGTTACCGAGGCCCGAGCAGTAGGGCAGCAGCAAGGTGCCGAGAGCCGTGCCCTCGAGCCCGTGATCGAGCATCGCCTCCAGCCGCCAGAGCATGAGCAGCGACACGCCGAGGAACACCACCAGGTAGGTCCACGGGTCGGACAGCGCGAGCGAGTCGAGCAGGTTGGGCAGCACGCGGGGAAGTTGAGCGACAAATGTCGGGGCGTAAAGCCCCGCCCACCGAACCCTGGCTCAATCTTGATGGGAGGGGCTTTACGCCCCGACTGCCTCGACCTACTGCAGCTTCGCCGGCAGGCGCAGCACCCGGGCCTGCAGGTCGGCGATGAGCCCGCGCGTGCCGGGGCCGATGCTTTCACCGGTCGTCAGGGTGTGCACGGCGCTGAAGTCGCCGAGCACGGCGCAATACTCGCTGTTGACCATCATGCCGATGAGGTCGCCCGTCTTGCTGAAGACGAGGTCGCCACGCCTGGCCGCGATCTCGCCGAAGAGCCGCGTGACGATCCGGTTGTCGAGCTTCACGTAGGAATTGCTGGTGGGATCGATGCGCAGCGGCGTCTCGCCGTAGCGGCCGTCGTCGGCGCGCACCAGGACCGCCTCGGGAAACTTGAAGGGCTCCTTGGCGAGCGAGTAGATCTTCGCGCCCATCAGCGCGGCCAGCGAGTCGTCCACCGGCACCACGATGATGCGCGGGTCGAGGCGGAGGAACTGCAGGGCGCCCACCGGGGCGTTGAACGAGCCGCGGCTCAGCGTGCCGACCACGCGGTCGTAGTCGGCCGGGGTCTCGACCAGCGTGAACGGCGTGTCGCTCAGGTGCATGAGCGCGTAGGTGCGGTTGCCGTCGCTGACAAGGACGGTCTGCGACTCCTTCTCCTTCACCGTCGGGCTAAAGAGCCCGGGCTTGCGCGCGGTAAGCTTGGTGGCGACGCGGTTGGCCTGAAAATCGCTGAAGATGAGGTTCGGGTTCACCGGGCGGTTGGTGCGGATCTCCTGGCTGAGCTCACCGGACTTCTCGGCCAGTTGGCCGACGCCCTGGGCGAGCTGGGCGGTCTGCTCCTGCACCTTGGCGCGCTCGGCGCGCTCGACCTCGACCTGCTGCTTCGCCTCGGTGAGGTTCTGGGTGATGAGTTGCTTCTCCTGCTCGGCCACCTTCACGGCGACGTTCAGGTTCTCGATGCGCTGGCGGGCCTCGGCGTTCTGCCGCTCGGCGCGGGCGAGCTCGGCGCGCTGACGCTCGGCCTCGGCCTTCCGCTCCTCCAGCTCGCGCTGGAGCTTGGCCAGTTGCTCCCGGGACATCGAAGCTTCCTGCGAGGTGGCGGTGTAGCGCTGCTCCAGTTCCTTCACGCTGGTCTGGGTGGCGGAAAGGGTGCGCTCGAGCTGGCCCTTCTGCGACTGAAGGGCGGCGAGGTTCTTCTCGCGCTCCGCGAGCGAGCCCGAGGTGCTGGCGAGCTGGGCGGCGAGCGCCTCGCGCGAGGCTTTCTCGTCCTCGAGGGATATGCGCATGAGCTCGACCATGTCGGCGTTGATCGCCGGGGCCTGGGCGGCGGACCGCGGCGCGGCGGTCTCCAGCTGGGTGTGCGTTGGCTCGGCCTTCTCCCAACGCGTGAGCGCCAGGAGATTGAGCAACATGAAGTCGCACATGATTAATAGGAGCGTCTTGTTCATGGCGCGGGGTCCTCAGGCGGTGCCGGACTGCACCTCGATGATGAGCTGGCGCTTGTAGGGGCGGACGTGGCGGATCTTGACGAGCGCCACGCAGACGATGCCGAAGAGGTTGGACGAGTAGGCGGCGAGCAGGTTGGCGTCGATCCAGCCGATCACCTGCAGCACCAGCGCGGTGGCCGTGCCGGCGATGCCGAGGTAGAGGCCGCCGTCAAAGAGGTTCTCCTCGTTCTCCATGAGCCGGAGCTTGGTGGCGGCGGGCACCCCCTGGCGGGCAATCTCGGAGATTTTCAACAGGCAGATGACATACATGCCAACCTGCAAGGCGGCGAAGGCGAGGATCGAGGCGATGGTGGAGATGTCCATGGTGGTGGGTGTGGTTGAAGCGGAGGCGGCCGGCGCCGCGAGGGTGCCGATGACGGGAATGGTGAGCTTGATCTGGTATTCGGAGGCCGGGGCGGCCTTGAGCAGCGAGGGCTCGGAGAAGACGAAGAAGATGAAGGTCAGGATGGCCGCGATGATGCCGCTGCCCATCCTGGGAAAGGCATCGCGCAGCGTCGACTCGACCGACTTGAAGAGGCGCAGGTCCACCGAGCGCAGCAGCAGGAAGATGCCGCCAAGGAAGGCCGCATACTTGGTCAGGAGCGCCAGCTCCGGATACCGCAGCGTGAAACCCGCCCCGAACTCGAACTCCGGGCCAGCGCTCCGCGTGACCGGCGCCTGCCGCTGGACCAGCTGCTCGACGGCGCCCTGCCCGTGAGACAGTGCCAGCTGCAGGTGCTCCGCGCCCGGCTGGCCGAAGGCGATGAGGTAGTGCGCCACCCGGTCCGCCGACTTGGTCATGAGCGCGGCGGTGTAGATGACCGGCAGGTGCTCCGGCGCGACGCGTGTGAGGTGGGCAAACTGCGCCACCGTGCCGAGGCTGCCGGTCGTGCGCAGCAGCTCCGAGAGCTGCACCCAGTTCAATCGCCGGCCGAGGGTCAGGATATCCAGGTAAAAATCCTCCAGCTCGCCCATCTGGCCCGTGCGCATCGCGGTCTCGGCGAGCGCCCGCACTTCCCGCTGGAGGCCCGACGAGAGATGCTCGGTCTGCCAGAGGTAGGCCGTGAGCAGGATGACGGCGTCGAGCGGCTGGCCGCCGGGCCGGTTCGCGGGCACGAAACGCTCCGTGGAGCCGAGCTCGGCGGTCTTGAGCAGGGTCTGCACACCGGGCAGGCGTGAGACGGCGAGGTAGCGTCGCAGGTTCTCGCGGGCCTGCTGGGTCGCCATGAAGCTCAGCACCGGCTGCGAGTCGGTGGAGGCCGCGGCGTTGCGGCTGCCGAGCAGCGGCTCGAGCGCAATATCCCAACCGCCCCACGGCATCATTTCGCGATGTTTCTTGGCAAAATCACCATAGATGATCCCGAGCGCGGCGGCGCCGGGATCACCGACCTTCTTCGCCGTCTCGAGCACGAGGGCGGCGGGGCCGGGCTTGTCGATTTCGAGCAGTTCCCGCCCGAAACCCGACACGCTCGGGGTGTCGCGACCCGCCTCGCGCAGCAGCGCGGGATTAAGCGACTTCACGTTTACCGGCAGGAGCCAGGCCAGCGCCAGCAACCCGACGCCCAGGGCCAGCCACAGCTGCCACAGGGCGGAACGGGCGCCGGAAGCAAAGTCGGGCGGATGCATGGGGTGGGTCATAACAGGCGGACGGGTGGAAACAAATTTATTTGCGACTCCCGGGCCGGGGAAATACGCTGCGCTCTCAAAGACCCATGTCCCTGAAAATAGTTCGTTTTAATGAGCCTATCCTGCGCAAAAAAGGCGCGCAAGTGACCGCGTTTGACGTGGCGCTGACGCGGCTCGCCGGTGACATGATCGAGACCATGCACGCGGCCGAGGGCATCGGCCTCGCGGCCCAGCAAGTCAGCCAGGCCATTCAGCTCTGTGTCATCGATCTGCGACCTTCCGAGGCGGAGTTTGCCTGGGAATACGACGGCACCCGCCCGCCGCTGGAACTCTTCATGCCGCTGGCCCTGGTCAACCCCGCGGTCACCGCCGTGCCGAAGCCCACGACAGTTTACGAGGAAGGCTGCCTGTCCTTCCCCCAGATCCGGGGCGACGTGGTGCGGCCGGACGAGATCACCGTGAAATTCCAGGATACGGCCGGCCATCCCCATGTCCTGCGCTGCACGGGCCTGTTGTCCCGCTGCGTCCAGCACGAGGTCGACCACCTGAACGGCGTCCTCTACATCGACCGGATGGAGAAGGATGTGCTCGCCGCCATCGGCCCGGAGTTGAAGGTGCTCAAGCAACAAACCCGCGAAGCCAAGCAGTGAAAGTGAGGGTGAATGTGAAGGGGATTCTCCACGCCGCCCCCACCACTCTAAGACAACCACCCCCTTCTCACTTTCACTTTCACTTTCACTCTCCACTTCTCCATCATGGCCGACAACCCGCCGCCCCCGCCCCGCTCCATCGCCACCCGCACCGGCGACGACGGCACCACGGCCCTGCTCTACGGCCAGCGCGTGTCTAAGGACCACCCGCAGATCGCCGCGGTCGGCGCGCTCGACGAGTTGAACGCCGCCCTCGGCTTCGCCAAGGCCACCCGCCCCGCTGGCGCCAGCCCGGCCGAACTCGCGCGCATCCAGCAGGAACTGGTCGCCTTCATGGGCGAGATCGCCTGCGCCGAGGTGAATGCCGCCCGCTACGACGAATCGAAGTTCGCCAAGATCGACGCCGCCGCCCTGGCCCAGCTCGACGCGGCGGTCACCGCCATCGAGGCCCGCTCGCCAAAGTTCGACGGCTGGGCCACGCCGGGGGCCAACCTGCACGCCGCCGCCCTCGACCTCGCCCGCACCGCGGCGCGCCGCGCCGAACGGCAGCTCATCGCCTTGCCCAAGGAAGGCCGCAGTGTGCGACCGGTGCTCCTGCAGTATCTCAACCGGCTGTCCGACCTGCTCTGGCTGATGGGACGCGAGGCGGAGAACGCCTAGCCCGAATTAACCAAATTCCGGCGCCATGCCGTGGCTTGCCAAATAAATCCTGTGCATTCCGCGAATTCCGTCTAAAGCCATCTCATGCGCACCGCGCTCATCCTCATCGTCCTCGCCACGCTTTACCGGCTGGTGCCGACGGTGGACATGTCGTTCGCCAATTTCTCGCCGGTCATGGCCATCGGCTTCTGCGGCGCCGTGTATTTCCGCAACCGCTGGATGTGGCTCATCCCCTTCGCGGCGCTGAGCCTGTCGGACCTCTACATCAATTGGTTCTATGCCCGGGAATACGGCTTCCATTGGCCGGTGAGCGGCGTCATCGCCCGCACCGCCTGCTTCGCCGCCGCCATCGGCCTCGGCGCCTGGGTCGCCTCGCGCAAATCCTGGCTCAACCTCCTCAACGGCTCCCTGCTCGGCGCCATTGTGTTTTATCTCGTGACCAACACCCAATCCTGGGCCGCGGACCCGTTCTACGCCAAGACGCTAGCCGGCTGGTGGCAGGCCCTGACGGTCGGCCATCCGGAATATCCGCCCACCATCCTTTTCTTCCGCAACACCCTGTTCGGCGACCTGATGTTCACCGGCCTCTTTGCCGGCATCATGGAGTGGGTCGCCCACACCAGAAAGGAGCCGAGCCTGCTCGACCCGGAGGGTGAGGAGGAGCCGGAAGCCACGCCGGTCGAGGTCGAGTCGAAGGAATAAAGTCCCGCCATATATGAACCTTTGATAGGGGCCGTTGCCCTCAACGGCCCTTGCCCGAGTGAGGGCGGTTGAGGGCAACCGCCCCTCCCTTTTCGATCAACCCGTCCGGCTTGTCCGCCATAGCCTTGGCGACGGCGGAAGGCCGGGTTCCACCCTACTTCGACTTCATCACCCACACGCCGTCCCAGTTCTCGGGCGGGTGTGCCTTGAGGTATTCGCAGCGCTCGATGTAGATCGTGCTGAGTTTGTCGCCGGGGTGCAGTGCGAGCGCCTCGTGGAACTGCTTGATGGCGCGGTCGAACTCGCCCTTGCGGTAGTAACCGAGACCGCCGCGGAACTGGTTGATGACCTCCGGCATGTTCGGAAACGTCTCCTCGGTGTGGAAATCCAGCACCTCGTAGACGCCGATCGGCTCGGTCTTCCCCTTGACGATCACCTTGTCGATCTCCCGCATCCGGTAGGTGCCCTTGAGCTTCCGGTAGGTGAACTCCGAGCAGAGGATCTGGGCGGAGTATTCCTTGCAAGCGCTCTCGAGGCGCGACGCGAGGTTTACGCCGTCCCCGATGACCGTGTAGTCCATGCGCTTCGGCGAGCCGATGTTGCCGGAGACGACGGTGTCGGTGTTGAGGCCGATGCCCATGAGCACGGGCTTCTGGCCGCGAGCCTGGCGGCGCTGGTTGAGCGAGCGCAGCTCGGTGATCATGGAGATCGCCGCGCGCATCGCGCGGTCGGGGTCGTCGCCGTGGGCCACCGGGATGCCGAATTCGGCCATGATCGCGTCGCCGATGAACTTGTCGAGCATGCCGCCCTCGTGGGTGATGCACTGCACCATCAGCGTGAAATACTCGTTGAGCAGCGCCACCGTGCCCTGGGCGCCGAGCTCCTCGGTGAGCGTCGTGAAAGCGCGGATGTCGGAGAACAGCATCGTGGCCTCGACGCTCTGGCCGCCGAGCGCCTCGCCACCGGCCGCGAGCAGCTGGTCGGCCAGACCCGGGTCCATGTAGCGGGCCATCGTGGACTTCATGCGCTTCTCGGAGGAGATGTCTTCGAGCATGAGCATCGAGCCGAGCCGCTTGCCCTTGAGGCTGATGAGCGGCTGGAGGGTGACATTGACGTTCACCTTCTCGCCGCGCACCTCGATCTCGGCGTCCATCAGCGTGTCGGACTTGGCGCCGCTGGTATCGAGGGCCTTGAGCCGCTCGATGATCCAGGAGTTGGAGCCGGCGAGGAATTCCGAGGCGGGTTTCCCGATCGCCTCGGCCTCGCGCACCTTGAAGATCCGGTAGCCGGCGCCGTTGCAGGTGTGGATGCGGCCGTCCTCGCCGAGCGTGATGACGGCGCTGGACATGCTCTCCAGGACGGACTGGTTGTAGTTCCGCATGTTCTGCACGTCGTCGAAGAGCTTGGCGTTCTCCAGGGCGATGGAGACCTGGGCGGTGAAGGCCTTGAGGCGCGCCTCGTCCTCGGCGGTGAAGGGGCCGCCGCGCTTGTTGAGGGCCTGGGTGACACCAATGCACTTGCCGTTCTTGTTCACGACCGGCACGCAGAGGATGGAGCGGGTGAAATAGCCGGTCTTCTTGTCGAACGCCGGGTTGAAGCGCAGGTCGGCGTAGGCGTGCGGGATGTTGATGGTCTTGGCCGACTGGAAGACGGCGCCGGCGATACCCGCGGTGTTGGGCAGCTTGATCTGCACGGCGTTGAGCCCCTCGCCCACCTCAGACCACAGCTCGTTCGTCTTCTCGTTGCTGAGAAAGAGCGTCGAGCGGTCGGCCTTGAGCATGCGCGTGGCCTCGCTCATGACGCGGCGCAGCAGCACGGAAAGGTCGAGCGAGCTGGTGATGTCGGCCACGAGGTCGAGGAACTCCATCTCCTGCTGCCGCGTCTTCTTCATGCCCTCGATGAACTGCGAGCTCTGCAGGGCGACGGAGGCCTGGGTGGCCATGGCCTCGAGCAGGTCGAGGTCCTCGGGGCCGAAGCGGCCCTCGCGCTTGTTCAGCGTCTGCACGACGCCGATGATCTCGCCGCGGGCGGTCTTGATCGGCGCGCAGAGGATGGATTTGGTCGTGAAACCGGTCTTGCGGTCGATGTCGTCGTTGAAGCGCTTGTCCTTGTAGGGATCGTGGATGATCAGCCCTTCGCCGCTCTGGAACACGGAGCCGGCGACGCCGGAGTTGTTCAGCAGGCGGATCTCGCGGTTGAAGGTGCCCTGCGCGGTGCGGGAGAAAAGCTCGTTGGAGACGGGATCGTTGAGAAAGAGGGTGCCGCGCTCGGCGTTGGTCTCGTTGGCGATGACCTCGACCAGCGTGGCAAGCAGGTCGTCGAGGCTGTCGATCATCGCTACGCGCTGCGACAGCTTGATGAGCATCTCGGTGCGCCGCAGGCGGGCGCGGAGGGAGGAAATGCTCTCGCGGGGCGCGGCCTCGACGGGGACGCGCGAGGCGCGGGACTTGGCTTTCGGTTTAACGGCCATGGTGCTTCTCCAATTGTTCGCGCAGGCCGGCGATGGTGCCGCGGAGCTGACGCAGCTCGTCCTGGTGGGCCCGCGTCTGCTTCTCAAGGTTGTCGGCGTTTTCCTGACGGAGCCGCTCCAGCTCGTCACGGAGCAGCTGGATGGTGCCGTGTAGCTGGCGGGCGTCGTCCTGGCCGGCGGCGACCGCGGCCTGCACGGCGGCATCCTTCTCCAGCTGCAGGGCCTGCAATTCGTCGCGGAGCGAGGCCGCGGTGGTGCGGAGCTGCCGGGCCTCGTCCTGCGCAACCGTCACCGCGGACTGCACGGCCTCGTCGCGCGAGGCCTGCACGCGCTCCAGCTCGAGGCGGAGGATCTGGATGGTGTCGCGGAGCTGCCGGAGCTCGCGCTGCGCGAGAAGCAAGGCGGCCTGCTCCTCGGTCTCGAGGCCTTTCATCGGGTTCAGCAGCGCCTTTTCCATCGGTGGTCAGCTTCCGCGGCGGGGCGCGGACGGGCAAGCCGAGAATGAGGCTGGCCCCTGTAGGGCGGGATCTCCGAATCCCGCCTTCAGTTTCTGTGCCGTCACATTCGAGGCGGGATTCGGAGATCCCGCCCTACAGCGCTTACAGCAGGTCGGCGGCGAGCTCGGCGAGCTTGGAGCGCTCGCCCTTCGACAGCTTCACATGGGCGGCGATGGCGTGGCCCTTCATCCGGTTGTGGCAGTAGACGAGGCCATTGCTGCGCGAGTCCACGTAGGGGTTGTCGATCTGCGCCGGGTCGCCGATGAGCACGAGCTTCGAGCTCTCGGCGATGCGGGTGATGACCGTCTTCACCTCGTGGGGCGTCAGCTGCTGCGCCTCGTCGAGGATGAAGAAGCGCCGTGCGATCGAGCGGCCGCGGATGAAGCACAGGGCCTCGATCTCGACCACGCCGCTGCTGATGAGGCGTTCGTAGGGTTTGACGACCGGGTGGCCGTTGTGCCCGCCGCTGCTGTGCACGGGTTGCGGTGTGGTCATCAGGGCCATGGCGTCGTCGTGCTTCTTCTTCTTTTTCTTGCCGGTCTTCTTGCTGGCGAACTGCGGCTCCTTCTGGGGCTTCGAGGGGATAAGCACCTCGAGCGCGTCGTGGTAGGGTTGCAGCCAGGGCTTCATCTTCTCCTCGAGCGTGCCGGGGAGGAAACCGATGTCCTTGCCGAGCGCAATGACCGGACGCGAGATGGAGAGGCCGTCGTAGCGCGAACGCTCGTCGGTGGTCTGGAAGAGCGCGCAGGCGGTGGAGAGGAGCGTCTTGCCGGTGCCGGCCTTGCCGAAGCAGGTGACCAGCGAGATGCTGTCGTCCATCAGCGCGTCGACGAAGAACTGCTGCTCGAGGTTGCGCGGGCGGATCGGGATGCCGCCGGGGGCCTTGACGAAATCGGGGATCTGCAGGCGGCGGACGGTGTGCTGGCCGTAGTAGCGGCCGGGCATCGTCTTGCCCTCGGGCGTCATGAGCAGGACGTATTCGTTGAGGTAAAGTCTTTTCGTGGCATCCTCGGCGAGTTCGAGCTCACCCTCGGAGCAGAAGCGCTGCATCTCATAGACATCGAGCGGGATCGTCTGGTAGTCGCCCTCGTCGCTGTCGGCCTCGGGCACCTTGTCGTTGAGGTAGTCCTCGGCCTCGAGGCCGACGGCGCGGGCCTTGAGCTGCACGTTGACGTCCTTGGTGACCAGAATGGTCGGCGGCGGGTTGGTCTCTTGGACGAAGAGGGCGCTCGCGATGATGCGGTTGTCCTTCTTGGTGAAGTCGGAAACGACGGCCCGCAGGCGCTGCATGGCCGGGGACGACCAGTTGTTCTCGACCAAGTAGCGGTTGATGATGACGGAGAGGGTGCCCCCGTTGGGCAGCTTGACGCCCTCGTGCATCGATCGCGAGTCTGGCAGGAGCTCCTGCAGGATGCGGTGCACGCGGCGGGCATTGCGGCCGCGCTCCGTGGACTGCTCGCTCTTGATCGCATCGAGCTCCTCAAGAACCTCGACGGGGATCGCCAGGTTGTTGTCCTCGAATTTGTAGATCGACTGCGGGTCGTGCAGCAAAACGTTCGTGTCCAAAACGTAGGTCTTAACTCTAACCTCTACGTAATGCTGCGGTGAATTTTGAACCGAGCTTATGATGTTTTCCATCGCGTGGATAACTTGTGAATAACAGATGCATCCACTTGGCGGCTTTGTAAATGCAGTAATTGCAAAATTGTGAAGATTCACCTGACCGCCACAAATGCTCAAGGCACGGGACCGGCCGGCTTGCCCGATTTCGGCGGCGGCCCCCACAGGCGGATGATGTGCTCCGCGAGGTTGAGCAGGCTCACGCGCCGCAAGCCGCCGACACCCAGCTCGCGCAGCGCCGGCACGTGCGGACTGCGCTCGACAAAATGGTCCCAGAGCTCGCGCTCGAGCGTCCGGGCCGACTCGCCTGGCTGGCCGGCGCTGCGGGCGGCATCAGTCACCTTGCCTTGCCAGTGGCGGCGTTCATCGGGACTCTTTTCCCAATAGGAAAAGAGGGCTTCTTCGTAGCGGTTGAGGCTCATTCAGGACGGGGTTTTTACAGGCCAAGGCGGCATTGCAATTGAACATCCAACTGCTAAACCTGTCACGCACACTCCAACCCTACACACCATGTGGCAAAAGCTTAAAGAACAACTCCCCGCTATCGTCCTCACCGCCGCCCTGATCTTGGGCGTAGCTTTCTGGTTCAACCAAAAGACCGCCGCCGAACTGGCCGCCAAGCAGGCGACCGAGCTCGCCGCCCTGCGCGAGCAGACCGCCGCCGAGATGAAGGCCAACACCGAGGAGACCCGCCGCCACATCGAGTCCGTCAACCAGCTGCTCAAGGATGCTATCTCCAAGCGTGCCGCTGACGTCTTCATGACGGACGAGGAGGTCGCCAAGCTCAACGAGCAGAAGGTCAACCAGCTCGCCGAGGCCATCGCCGCCAAGGTCATGCCCTATGGCTCCAACATCCCGAAGACCCCCGAGGAGGCCGAGAAACTCCAGAACGAGCAGGTCGACAAGGTTTCCAGTCGCATGGCCGAGAAAATCTCCCCCATCCTCGGCGAGATGGCCAAGGACCAGAACCTCACCCGCGAGTCCATCAACGGTTACAGCCAGCGCATCTCCGACCAGATCAGCGGCGTGCTGACCGCCGAGATGTCCCGCAATCAGGAGCTCAACGCCCAGCTCCTCGCCTCGCAGGCCGTCGCCCAGGACTCCATGAAGCTCTCGCACGAGATCACCGCCCTCTACCTGAGCAGCTTCAAGGACCAGGGCCTCCTCACCCGCCTCCTCACGCTCCCGGCCAACGTCGTGCGCGACGCCGCCAACCTGAGCATCGTCAACAGCTCCGAGCGCAAAAAAGTCGAGGAGCGTCTCGTCACCCAGATGAACGAGCTCGATAAGCGCCTCGCCGAGGTCCAGGCCAACACACCGAAAAAGTAAGCGGTATCGGTCGCTTTTGCCCGAGGCCGCACCGCGAGGTGCGGCCTCATTATTTGCCAGATCCGGTGGGAGGGGCTTTATGCCCCGACTAACGCATGACCCCGCTCCCCCTCTCCGCCGAAACCGCCCGCCGGTTCATGCGCCGCGCCCTGCTGCTCGACACGCCCGCCCCCAACATCAGCACCGCCCTCGCCCACCACGGCTACATCCAGATCGACCCGATCAACGTCACCGGCCGGATGCACGACCTCATCCTCCGTAACCGTGTCCGCGACTACCGCGAAGGCGGCCTGATGCGCCATCTGCACGGCGGGGACCCGCCGCTGCCGGCGAAACATCGCACGGCCTTCGAGCACCACCTGCCCTTCGCCAACACCTTGGTCGCATTTCCGCTCGACGCCTGGCCCTACCTGCTGGCGGTCATGCGCTCCCGGCAGCACCGCACCGGCGCCTGGTCCGGCCGTCTCTCGCCGCGGCAGAAGGAACTCGTGCCGCGCCTCCTGGCCGAGATCACCGCCCGCGGCCCGCTCAGCTCGGAGGATTTCACCGACACCGGACGCTCGCGCCACGTCTGGGGCCGGGCCACCCAGGCCAAGGCCACCCTGCAGAAGCTCTTCTTCCACGGCCGCCTGCTCATCGCCCACCGCGGCGACGGCAACCGCCGCTATTATGACCTGCCGGAACGCGTGCTGCCCGCCGCCGTTCTGGCCCGGCCCGAGGTGAAGAAAATGGAGACGGCCCGATGGGAAGCCCGGCTCAAGCTCCAGCAACGCCGACTCGCCCGGCTCAAACGCCAGGAACTCGCTCTGGTCGAGGACCTCGTTCAACCGATCAAAATCGATGCCCTCCCGCTCCTCCACTGCCTGCGGTCCGACCTGCCTCTGCTCGATCTCCCTGCTCTTCGCTCCGTGCTGCCTGCCACTCCCCTGTTACTGGCCCCGCTTGACCCCCTAATCTACGACCGCCGCGTCACGTCCACCCTCTGGGGCTTCGACTACACCTGGGAGGTCTACACGCCCCCGGCAAAAAGAAAGCGCGGCTACTACGCCCTGCCCGTCCTCGCCGGCACCGAGATCGTCGGCCATGTCGACCCCAAGGCCGACCGCAGGCAACGCCGGCTGCGCATCATGGCCCGCTCTGTCCGTCGCGGCCACAAGATCACCGACGCCGTCCGCGCCCTCGCCGGCTGGCTCGGTCTGAAATAATCCACCTTTTCGCAGGCTGCGGGCTTGCTGGCGGCGCCCGGCTCGCCCATCCACACTGCTCCTCGCGATGGACGATCTGCTGCTTACCCTCAAGACCACCTTCGGCTACGGCGCCTTCCGGCCGTTGCAGCGCGAGATCATCGAGGCCGCCCTCGCCGACCGCGACGTCTTCGCCCTCCTGCCCACCGGCGGCGGCAAATCCCTCTGCTTCCAGCTGCCCGCCCTCCAACGCACCGGCCTCACCATCGTCGTCTCACCCCTCATCGCGCTGATGAAGGACCAGGTCGACCAACTGCAGGCCGCCGGCGTCGCCGCCACCTACCTGAATTCCTCCCTCGACGCCGACGAGTCACGTTCCCGCCTGCGTGGCCTGCACCAGGGCGAGTGGCGCCTGCTCTACGTCGCCCCCGAGCGCCTCATGCTCGACAACTGGCAGGAGAACCTGAAGGCGTGGAACGTCACCGCCTTCGCCATCGACGAGGCCCACTGCGTCTCCGAGTGGGGCCACGACTTCCGCCCTGAATACCGCCAGCTGCCCAAGCTCCGCGCCCTCCTCCCGGAAGTGCCCGTCATGGCGCTCACCGCCACCGCGACCGACCGCGTCCGCGCCGACATCATCAAGCACCTCCAGCTGCGCGACCCGGCCACCTTCGTCGCCAGCTTCAACCGCCCCAACCTCTCCTACCGCGTCATCCCGAAGGACCAGCCGCTGAAACAAATCGTCGGCTTCGTCCACGCGCGCGAGTCCGAGAGCGGCATCATCTACTGCGCCAGCCGCGCCACCGCCGAGCGCGTCGCGGAAACCCTCGCCGGCAAGGGTTATGCCGCCCGCCCCTACCACGCCGGCCTCGACGCCGCCGAGCGCTCGCGCAACCAGGAGCTGTTTCTCCGCGACGAGACGCGCATCATCTGCGCGACCATCGCCTTCGGCATGGGCATCAACAAACCCAACGTCCGCTGGGTCATCCACCACGACCTGCCGAAGAACATCGAGGGCTACTATCAGGAGACCGGCCGCGCCGGGCGCGACGGCCTCCCGGGCGACTGCCTCCTGCTCTTCAGCGCCGGCGATATCGCCAAGCAGACGCACTTCCTCGCCGAGATCACCGACGAGCACGAGCAGGCCGTCGCCCGCGCTCAGCTGCGGCAGATCGTGCACTACGCCGAGAGCTCCGGCTGCCGCCGCGCGGAGCTGCTCGACTACTTCGGCGAGAAATATCCGTCCGCCAACTGCGGCGCCTGCGACAACTGCCTCGAGCCCCGCGCCACCTACGACGGCACCGTCGTCGCCCAGAAATTCCTCTCCTGCCTGTATCGCATCGCCCAGCACAGCGACTTCAACGTCGGCCTGAACCACGTCGTCGAGGTGCTGACCGGCGCCGACACCGAGAAGATCACGCGCTGGGGCCATGACCGCCTGACCACCTATGGCATCGGCAAGGAACTCACCCGTCCCGCCTGGGCCGCCGTCGGCCGCGAGCTGATGCGGTTGGGATATGTGACCGTGAGCGAGGGCGGCTTCGCCACGCTGGAGCTCACGCCCGAAGGCCGGGCCGTGCTGGTTGCCCGAGCTTCGATCACGCTGACCAAGCCGATGGACCTGCCGAAGACGAAGCGCGTGGCCCTCCGCGAGGGCGACATCGCCTGCGACGAGATCCTGTTCGAGCGCTTGCGCGCGCTGCGCAAGCAGCTGGCCGACGAGCGCAAGGTCCCCGCCTACGTCGTCTTCGGCGACGCCACCCTCCGCCAGATGGCCCGCGCATACCCCACCCGCGTCGGCGCCATGGAAGGCATCACGGGCGTAGGTGAGAAGAAGCGCGCGGAGTTCGGCGCGCTCTTCGCCCAGGCCATCGCCGAATTCCTCGAGACCAACCCGCGCATCACGTTTAACGACTAGCTGGGAGACCGGGTGGGCCAGCGAGCTTGCTCGTGCCAAGTCTTGGTTGAGGTGGAACTTAGCCTCCGGGCAGGTTTTCCTATACGAGCACGACTCAGCTCGTCCGGAGGCCGGGCTCCACCTTCGAACTCAACGCATCGTCATGAGCGCCGCGAAGGTCTCCATGCCCTCCCAGAGGTAGCGGACGAGCATGTTCTCGTTCTCCGCGTGCTGGTTGTTGTCGTAGTTGGCCGCGGGGACGCTGATGACCTTGGCCCCGAGCTTCTCCTCGATGACGCTCAGCGGCAGGCTGCCGCCGCCGGTGGGCAGGCGCACCACGGGCTCTTTCGTGGTGGTCTGGACCGCCGCCACGACCGACTGGGCCAGCGGCAGGTTCATCAGCGTGCGCTGGGCGTTGTAACCGTGCCCGACCTCGACCATGACCAGCTTGTCAAACTGCGCACGCTGCGCGTCGGTCGGCTCACGGTCGATCACGTGCCAGCCTTGGGTCCGCATGTGCTCGATCACGCGTTCCGTCTGTTTCCGCCAGTCGATGCCGAGCACCAGCCGCAGATCGAGCGTGGCCCAGGCGACCGCGGGGATCACATTGGTGGCCGTCTTGCCGGTGTTGGCGGCGGTGACGCCGTTGAGGTTGAGGCCGGGCAGCTCGAACCCCTCGAGCAGCGACCGGCCCGGCACCTCGGGCGCCTTCAGGCCGAGATCCTGCAGCAGCGCGGCGTCGGTGTCCGGGGCGTCCTTGATCGCGATTCGTTCGCTCTCGGAAAACATCACGTAGTCGTCGTAGAAGCCCTGGATGAGCACGAGACCTTTCTCGTCCTTCATGCTCGCCAGCAGCGCGACCAGCCGGTCGGCGGGATTGGGCGCCCAGTTGCCATAGTTGCCGCTGTGCAGCGGCCGCTTGGCCCCGTAGACGGTCAGGTTCATGTTCACGTCACCGCGGACACCGAAGACCACGGACTTCCGGCCGGAGACGGGGCGCGGCCCGTCGCAGATGATCCACAAATCGCCCGCCAGCTTGGCCCGGTGCAGCTCGAGCAGCTCGCCGAGGTGGGTCGAACCCATCTCCTCCTCGCCCTCGAAGCAGAACTTGACGTTGACCGTGGGGCGGCCGCCGGTCGCCACCAGCGCCGCGTAACCGTTGAGGATCGCAAAGATGCCGGCCTTGTCGTCGGCGCTGGCCCGGCCATTGACGCGCCAGTCGGGATTGATCGCATCGCCGGATTTCCAGTCGGTGACGATCCGGCCGCCGCGGCTCAGCGGCGCGGTGAGAAAGACCGGCTTCCACGGGTCGAGGCCCTCGGCCCACTCCTTCGGGTTGACCGGCTGGCCGTCGTAATGCGCATAAAACACGACCGTGCGGGTCGCCCCGGGCACCTTGATCTCGCCGAAGACCAGGGGATTCGTCGCCGGGGTTTTGCCCTCCAGCAACTCGGCCGGGATGCCGCGCCGCTGCATCATGGCGACGATGAACTCGGCGTTGCGCCGGATGTTCGGCTGGTCGGTGCCGACGTTCGGGATGCCAACCAATTCCCGGTATTCGGCCATCAGCGCCTGTTCGTGCGCCACCCGGTGCGCCCGCACCGCATCCTGCAGGGGACTCGCGATGGCGGCGGCCGCCAACCAGACCTGCAACGCAACGACCCGGAAGAACCGCGCTATCTTCATAGGAAAGCGCATCTACGCTTGGCCTGCCCCGGTGTTTAGGCAATGGGTAATTCCCCATGCCTCATGCCGCGCCCCGCCCCCTGCCCGAGAACGCCGGACTGGCCTTTGTCGGCGAGCGGGTGGCCCTGACCGCCTCCATCCCGCCGAAAATGGCGGAGCGCATGCTTGGCACCCGCAATCCGCACGGCAAATCCAACGCCGACGTCCTGCGCCAGCTCGCCACCGCCGCCGACGTGCGCCGGCCGGCCATCCACTGGCTGGTTGATTTTCCCGCCGCCATGGGCGAGCGCGAGGCCTCGCTCTACGAACACCCCTTTCACCATCTCTTCCGCACCATGCGGCCCACGCGCGACCGCTGGTGGGTGAACCCGCATGCCGACGAACGCCTGCGCGCCACCCTCGCGCGGCGCGAGCGCTACCTCGCCACGCCCGTCAGCGCCGAGCCGCCGGCTTGGATGTGGTTCGACTCCGCCGTCATCCCCGATGACACCCTCCTCGCCGTGGCGCGCGACGACGACTTCACCCACGGCATCCTCGCCGCACGCCCCTTCGCCCTCTGGTGGCGCAAGTTCCATTCCCGGCGCACGCCGACCGTGGCGGTCAGCGCCTATCCTTTCCCTTGGCCGCCCGGCACCGGACTTAGCCCCCTCACCACGGCACAGGAGGAATACCGTCACACCGTGGCTAAGGCCGCGCGCGGCGCCGACGCAGAAACGCTCAACGCCGCTGTGGCCGCCGCCTACGGCTGGCCGGCCGACCTCGACGACGCCACGCTGCTCACGCACCTCGGCGACCTGAACCGCACCCGCGCCGGCTGATTGAGGTGGAACCCGGCCTCCGGACGGGTTTCAGGCTTCGCGCACCCTGAAAACGCTTCCAGCGGCCGGCTTTCACCCCCGACAAGCGCTTCCGGTTGATGTCAACTATTGGTTGACATCAACCGAACCGCCCGCGCCGGGTAATTCGTCAATTAATACGTTACAAATTAGCGCGCCCCTCACGGCTTCTCGCCGGCGAACTTCCACGAACTGCGGTAATCGCGCGGCAGCTTCGTGCCGGTGACATGCGCGCGCACCATCTCGATCGGCATGATGCCGCCCTGCAGCACGCTGTCATGGAAGGCCTTCTCCTGCATCTTGCCGGTCTTCACGAGCTCGGCGTGGAGCGTGCGCAGCTGGATCGCACCCATCATGTAGCCGACCTGGTAGAGCGGCGAGTAGTCGCCGTTGAACGACCGGCGCACCTCCCCCGCCGCCGTGTGACGATCGTGCCCGACCGTGTCCACGAGGAAGTCGATGCACTCCTGCGGCGTCCATTTGCCGAGATGGAAGTTGAGCGAGAAGATGATCCGGGCCGCGCGGTGCGTGCGCCAGAACAGCGCGCCAGCCCGGTCCTCCGGAGTCTGCACGAAACCGAGGTCCCAGAGGTGGAACTCCCACCAGAGCGCCCAGCCCTCCATCCAGAACGGCGTGTAATAGAGCTGCCGGTGGGGATTGAAGCGGTCGATATACCACCCCTGCAGGTGGTGCCCCGGGATCAGCTCGTGGTGGACCACCGCACGGCAAAAGTGCCGGTTGTTCGCGCGCAGGCTGTCGAGCTTGTCGGTATGGTCCATCGTGTCGGTCGGGAAGGACACGATGATGCGGTCACCGCCGAGGAAGAACGGGTTCACCTTCTGCCGCTCGGGCGACATCATTGTCATCGTCCAGTCGTCGATCGCGTGCGGCGGGATGGTCAGCAGGTCGCGCTTGAGCAGGAAATTCACGGCCTCGTAGGCCATGCCCGCGATGAGCGCGGGCTGCTCGCCCGGCGCCACGTAGTTGGCCTTAACCTGTTCGAGCGCGGCCTTCCAGTCGTCGCCCTTGCCGAGCGACTGCGCGACCTTTTTCCACTCGGCCTGGCACCAGGCGAGTTCCTTCTGCGCGACGGCGATCAGCTCGTCGGGCGTATAGGGGATCATCTCGCGCTCGAGGTCGAGCTTGAGGCCCTCGGCCCCGATCGGGTCGCCGACAATCGGCTCGTCCTCGCCCGCCTTCACGCCGACGATCTTCTCGCGTAGGAATTTCGCGTAATCCTCGAGGGCGGCCGTCAGCTTCTTGTAGGGCTCGCGCGTCCACCAGCCGAATTCCGGGTCGTAGCCGTTGTAGAAGTCGAACCAGTTCTTCAGCGTCTTGCCGAGCTCGTCCATGCGGTTGGCCGCGCGCAGGGCCGCGATCTTGCCGGGCTTGGCGCCCTCGCCTTCGAGCGACTTTTTGGTCGTCTCGATGCCGGTGCGGATCGAGGCCAGCTCCGCCGCCGCTGCCTTCGGGTCAACCCGGAAAAAATTGCGCCGCTTCTCCTGCAGGCCGGCGATGGCTTCCGCAAACCCCATGAAGGGCTTCATGTCCGCGCCCTTCTGCTCCATCCGGTCGAGCAGGCCGAGTTCGTAGCGCAGGTTGAGCCGCATCAGGTGCCAGTCGATCCGCCCCTCAGCGCCCAGCGGCTCGTAAGCCATCGCGTCCAGCCTGGCCTGCCACGCTTGGTAAAACTCCCGCAGCCGCTTCAGCTGCAGCGCCGAACCATCCACCGAGTAAATCTGCCGCAAACCGTCACGGTCTTTCACAAACCGCTCGACCAGTTCACGCAGCTCGCTCGATTGCGGTTTCGCCAGTCCGGCGAGGTCCGGCACGTAGAGCGCCGCGTCACGCTGTGCCTGGGCGGGCTGGCCGTGACGGAAATCCTCCACCGCCAGCATCACGTTGCATAACAAAAGCGAGGCCACGATCCGACCGTTCGGGAATTTCATAGGGGATGCGCCAGTTTCCCCGGCACCCCCAAAGCCGCAAGCGCGGAGTGGGTGGCTGAACTGCCGGGAGGGGCGCTTGCCCTCAAGCGCCCGGGCCGTTGAGGGCAACGGCCTCTACCACTTCCACTCGACCCCGGCAAAGGCGCCGGCGCCGAGCTGCGGGTAGCCGTGCACCTCCTCGTAGGCTTCGTCGAGCAGGTTCTCAACCCGCGCCTTCACGGCCAGGCGGGGGTTCACCTGCCACGCGCCGTAGACGCGCACGACCGTGTAGTCCTCGGCGTTGATGGTGGCGAAGGTAGCCGCATGCACGTCCCTCCGGCCGGCGGCGAATGCCACGCCCGTCCCGGCACTGAAACCGCGGCCGAAGTCATGCCACAGATCGACCGATCCGCTGTTGCGCGGCCGGCGCAGAAGGCGGCTGCCCTGCGAGAGGTTGTCCGCCTCAAGGTAGGTGTAGGCCACGCGCACGTCGGCAATGCCGGGCAGCGAAAACTTGCCGGACAGTTCCAGCCCCTTGGTGCGGGCGCGCTCGACGTTGGCCGTCGTGCCGGGGAACACGCCGAAATCAAACACGATGAGATTGTCCAGGCGGGTATCGAACCACGTCGCGCTGAGCACACCTTGCTTGTCGGCGAAGTAATAATCCACGCCCGCGTCCCAGCCCCGGGCCTTCTCGGGCTTCAGGTTGGGGTTGCCGACGTAGAACGAACTCTGGCCGTAGAGATCGAGAAAGCCCGGCGAGCGGAACGCCGTGCCGTAGGTGGCCCGCACCTTCCAGCGCGAGTCCGCCGACAGCCAAGCCGCCGTCGCCCGGCCGGTCGTGGCGCGGCCGAAGGTGTCGTGATCGTCGCTGCGGAGCCCGGCCGTGAGGAAAACATGCTCGACCGGCGTCCACTCGTCCTGCGCGAAGAACGCCAGCAGGCTCTGCCGCTCGTTGATGCGGCCAAACCCATTGTTGCGGGTATGGTTCGCCTCGGCGGTCAGGCCGCCGGTGACGCGGTGCTGCTCGTTGAGCCCATAGGTGCTCTGCCAGTCGAGCACGGCACGGCGGTTCGTGACCAGCGTCTCGCTCGTGCCGCTGTCCGACACATAACGCCGGTCCTGCCCGCCGAGCACGACATGGCTGGTGAGCCCCGGAGAGTGCGTGAGATCGGCGAACACGGTCGCCAGCTGGTTGCTCTCGGTCTCCTCGTTATCGGGATCGTTGGCGCCGAAACCGATGGCCGCGCCGGGCGAGCCATAGCGGCCGACAAACCCGCGCCATGTCGCCCCGATGGCGACATCCTTGGTCACCTGCCGGTCGAGCCGCAGCGAATACGTGACGCTGTCGAATTCGTTATTCGGCCGTTCGTTGGCGGTGTGACCGCCTGACGCGGAGAACGTGTAGGCGCGCGTCGCGTCGCCGGCCTGCGCGCTGACCGCGCCCTGCACCGTGCCAAAGGAACCAGCCTCGACCGCGCTGGTCGCGCGGCCCGGACCCGTGCCGCGCTGGCTCCGGATGGCCACGACGCCGCCGACCGCCTCGCCGCCGTAGAGCGTGCTCTGGGGGCCGTGCGAGACCTCGAGATTGTCGCAGGCGCTCACGCACATGCCGCCGAACGAAACCTGATAGTCGGTGTTGGGATCGTTGAAGCGGATACCGTCCACGAGGAACAGCGTCTGGTTTGAGTTCGCCCCGCGCAGAAAGAGCGACGTCACGCCGCCCGCCGCGCCCGACGCAAAGCTGGGTGCGCCCGGGACGCCGCCGAGCGCCGAGCGCAAGCCGGTAAGCTGCCTGCGGGCCAGCTCGGCGCCGCTGACCTGGTCAACATAGGTGCCAAGCGTCGTCAGCGCCGCGGGCGTCCGCGTGGCCGTGAAGACGTAGTCCGGCAGTATTTCCGGTTCGGCCGACTGCGCGAACGCGGTCAGGGCCGGCGAGAAGCCGGCGAGGAGGAGCAGGCGTCGGAGCGACGCCGCGATGGTGGTGTTCATGATCTGCCGATGCGGAGGCAAGAGCAGAGCATTTCGGGTGGGAGGGGCTTTTCTGCCCGACTGTCGCGGGATAAACCCGCTCCCACCTGATCAGCATCCACTCCCACCCTTCAATGTGCGTTGAAGGTGAAACCCGGCCGCCTGCACTAGGCGTCCGCGTGGTGAGCTTCCGGGGGCAGATGTTCGGACTCCGCATATCGGGGGCGACGCAACCGAATTTGAAATTCCTGATTTGAAATCTCAGATTCAGTGCCTCGCACCGTCCTCGCCCCTCGCCTTCACCGGCTGCCCGATTGGCTTTGCCCGGCGCCTGTCGCCGGTGGGGGTCTGTGATGCGTTACCGCAGCGCAACTGTGGCCGATTCGCACGGCCTTCCCTGTATCCCTGGAATTTGATGAAAGAACCTCAGGCCAACCACCAATCCACCCGCCAGCTGCCTTGTGCAAGCCCTATTCCTGACCCTGTTTACGCATTTCTTGTCATCGGTGAAGCCCTGTCTTGCCTTTTCATATCATCGAATCTTGATGCAAGCATACAAGAGTAGTTTCATGCCCACCGTCCCGCCCACTTCCCGCCCTGAGCCTGTCGCAGGGGCCGCCGAAACCGCCCTCCGCCGCCTGCTGGCCGAGCGCGTCGCTATCATTGATGGCGCCATGGGCACGACCATCCGCGCCTACAACATCACGGAGGAGCAGGCGCGCGGCGATCGCTTCAAAGACGCCCCGAAGGACCTCAAAAACAACGGCGACATCTACTCCCTCACCCGCCCGTCCGAGATCGGCGACATCCACCGGCGCTTCCTTGAGGCCGGCGCCGACATCATCGAGACCAACACCTTCTCGGCCACCAGCATCGGCCAGAGCGAATTCTTCATCGAGGACCCGCGCGAAAAAGGCGGCCGCAAGGATCCCGCCTTCTACCAGAGCGTCCTTGAGAACAAGTTTCTCGAGACCCTCGCCTGGGACATCAACTTCCAGTCCGCCCAGCAGTGCCGCACTTGGGCCGACCGCATCGCCAACAACTCCGGCAAACGCCGTTACGTCGCCGGCGCAGTCGGGCCGCTGACCGTCTCCCTCTCCAACTCCCCCGACGCGGACGACGCCGGTTTCCGCGTCGTCACCTTTGACCAGGTCAAGGCCGACTACCGCCGCCAGGTGCGCGCGCTCATCGCCGGCGGCGTGGACCTGCTGCTGGTCGAGACGATCTTCGACTCCCTCAACGCCAAGGCTGCACTCGTCGCCATCGAGGAGATCTTTGCCGAGGACCAGATCCGGCTCCCGCTCATGATCTCGGCCGCCGTCGGCCGCGGCGGCGAAACGATGATCTCGGCCCAGACCGTCGGCGCCTTCTGGAACGCCGTGCGCACCCATAAGCCGCTCGCCGTCGGTCTCAACTGCTCGATCGGCCCCGACCTCATGCGCCCCTTCCTCGAGGAACTCGGCGAGAAGTCCGACACCTTCGTCTCCTGTTATCCGAACGCCGGCCTGCCGAATCCGCTCACGGAAACCGGCTTCGACCTGAAGCCGGCCGACATGGCGCGCTTCATGGGCGAGTTCGCCAGCAGCGGCCTGCTCAACATCGCCGGCGGCTGCTGCGGCAACACCCCCGACCACATCGCCGCCATCGCCCAAGCTCTCGCACCCAAGCCGGCGCGGAAAGTCACGATCGTGCGGCCGGAAACCGCGCCGGTTGGGGTCTCGGGTTTAGGGTCTCGGTTCTCGGGTTCGGTCTCTTCCGACCCAGACGCCAGACCCCAGACCCAAGACCCTGCCCGCGCCGACTTCCCCATCTCCCTGCCGCTGCAACTCTCGGGGTCGTTGCCTTTTACGCAGCAGGCAAACTCCTACCTCATGGTCGGCGAGCGTACCAACGTCGCCGGCTCGCCGAAGTTCGCCAAGCTCGTCAAGGCCGGCAACTACGAAGAGGCCGTCTCCGTCGCCCGCCAGCAGGTGGACAACGGCGCCAACATCATCGACATCTGCATGGACGACGGCCTGATCGACGGCGTCGCGGCCATGACTCGCTTCCTGCAGCTCATCGGCAGCGAACCCGAGATCGCCAAGGTACCGATCATGGTGGACTCCTCCAAGTGGGAGGTCATCGAGGCCGGCCTGAAATGCCTTCAGGGCAAGGGCATCGTCAATTCCATCTCCCTCAAGGAGGGCGAGGCGAAGTTCCTCGAGCAGGCGCGCACCATCCTGCGCTACGGCGCCGCCGTGGTCGTCATGGCCTTCGACGAGAACGGCCAGGCTGCTTCCTACGCGGAGAAGATCCGCATCTGCGAGCGCGCGTACCGCCTGCTCGTCGACACCGTCGGCTTCCCGCCCGAGGACATCATCTTCGATCCGAACATCCTCACCGTCGGCACCGGCATCGAGGAGCACAATAATTACGCCGTCGATTTCATCGAGGCCACGCGCTGGATCAAAGCCAACCTGCCCCACGCCAAGGTCAGCGGCGGTGTCTCCAACGTCTCCTTCAGCTTCCGCGGCAACAACCCCGTCCGCGAGGCCATGCACTCCGCCTTCCTCTACCACGCCATCAAGGCCGGCATGGACATGGGCATCGTCAACCCGTCGATGCTCGAGGTCTACGAGGAGGTGGACAAGGAACTGCTCGTCCTCGTCGAGGACGTCCTCCTCAACCGCCGCGCTGATTCGACCGAGCGCCTCGTCGATTACGGCGAGAAACTAAAAGTCCGCGCGGCCGGAATATCCGAATCCCCAGACCCCAAATCCCAGACCCAAGACGCCTGGCGAGCCGGCACTGTCGAAGAACGCCTCAGCCACGCCCTGGTAAAGGGTATCGATTCATTCATCGATCAGGATACCGAGACGGCTCGCCTCAAATACGGCAAGCCGCTCACGATCATCGAGGGTCCGCTGATGGACGGCATGCGTGTCGTCGGCGATCTCTTCGGTGCCGGCAAAATGTTCCTCCCGCAGGTCGTCAAAAGCGCCCGCGTCATGAAAAAGGCCGTCGCCTACCTGCAGCCGTTCATGGAGGCCGAGAAGGCCGCACTCGTCGCCGCCGGCGGCATCGCCAAGGCCCAGGGCCGCATCGTCATGGCCACGGTCAAGGGCGACGTGCACGACATCGGCAAGAACATCGTCGGCGTCGTCCTCGCCTGTAACAATTACGAGGTCATCGACCTCGGCGTCATGGTATCGTGCGAAAAGATCCTCGCCGCCGCCAAGGAGAAGGGCGCCGACATCATCGGCCTCTCCGGCCTCATCACGCCTTCGCTCGACGAGATGGTGCACAACGCCAAGGAAATGGAGCGTCAGGGATATAAGATTCCGCTACTCATTGGCGGCGCCACCACGTCGGCCGCGCACAACGCGGTCAAGATCGCCCCGCACTACTCTGAGCCCGTCATCCACGTGCTCGACGCCTCGCGCGTCATCGGCGTCGTCTCCAAGCTCCTCAGCTCTGACAACAAACCCGCCTACATCGCCGAGGTGAAAGCCACGCAAGAACGCCAGCGCATCGAATTCGCTGACCGACGCGGTGCGAGAAAACTTCTATCAATCGCGGAAGCGCGAAACCGCGGAATGAAATTTGACTGGAGCACAGTCGACATCCCCAAACCCGAATTCCTCGGCACAAAGGTCTTCTCCACTGGAGGGTCCGCACCTGTCCGCCATAGCCTTGGCGACGGCCGATCCCTGCGGGCCGCTTCCGATCCGTCTCTCAACTCTCAGCTCTCAGCTCTCAGCTTGGCCGAAATCGCAGATTTCATCGACTGGTCACCATTCTTTTCAACGTGGGAGTTGCACGGCCGCTTCCCCGACATCCTGACCGACGCCGTCGTCGGCGAGGAAGCCACCAAGCTCTACGCCGAGGCGCAGGCGATGCTGCGGCGCATCATCGACGAAAAACGCTACACCGCCAAGGCCGTCATCGGCTTCTGGCCGGCCAACGCCGTCGGCGACTCCGTTGAAGTCTACGATCCAGCTTCGTTCGAGAAGGTCCCTGCACTGAGCTCGCCGAATGTGCTCAAGACTTTCCACTTCCTCCGCCAGCAGCACGAAAAGCCTGCCGGCCAGTTCAGTCATTGTCTTGCCGACTTCATTGCGCCGAAGGATTCCGGCCGCATCGATTACCTCGGCGGCTTCGCCGTCACGGCCGGCCACGGTGTGGAGGAATTCGCCGCGGAATTCCGCGCCAAGCACGACGACTTCAACGCCATCCTCGCCCAAGCCCTGGGCGACCGCCTCGCCGAGGCCCTCGCCGAGCTGATGCACAAGAAAGCCCGCGAAGCCTCCGGCTACGGCCAGACCGAGAATCTGGCGATGAAGGACATCATCCGGGAAAAATACCGCGGCATCCGCCCCGCCCCCGGCTACCCTGCCTGCCCCGACCACACCGAGAAGCCGCCGCTCTTCGAGCTCCTCAACGCGACCGCGCTCACCGGCATCACGCTGACCGAGTCCAACGCCATGTTCCCCGCCAGTTCAGTGTCGGGACACTACTTCAATCATCCCGATTCCAAGTATTTCGCAGTAGGCAAGCTAGGTAAGGATCAAATCGACGACTACAGCCTGAGGAAGGAGCAATGGGTTGAAGCATCCGAAAAATGGCTGGCTCCCTACCTCGACTACGAGCCCACGCCTTGAGCGGATGTATTCTTGCCTCGCCGTAGCCTCGCGCGAAGGCGGGTCAATCATCCCGAGTCAAAATATTCTCGTCTCGTCGTAGCCTTGGCGAAGACGGATCGCCGCTTGTCGGCGGACCGCAGCGCAAGGGAACAACGGCCCGGCGACAAGCGCCGGCCCACACACAATCTGGTGCGAGCAATCTTCTTTCTTATTTGCTCTTCCGACTGCATCGCTCCGGCTAGGCAAACATCTGCTGCACCGCCGTAATCGCCGCATTCGCACCAGCGGCCAGCGCACGGAACTCCGTCGAGATTTGTCCGTCGGCCTGCACGCGTTGCCAGAATTCCTGCGCCCAGGGCATAACCGCGTGCCATTCCGCCCGTATGCCCGGCAGGGGCGGCGAAGGCGCAAACTCCCGCGGCACCACTTCGCCCTGTGCACCGGGAGCCCACAGCATCGGCAGCATATCGTAAACAGGTGCGAGGCGGAACGGTTCGTCGTCACCAAACCACACACTGGCGTTGCCGAAATGCATGTCCATGTTGCCGATCAACTGGCCAAAGCACCAGCGTCGGCGCAAGGCTCCCGCATCGGCCGCCGTGAGCAGCCCGGCCGCTTCCATCGCCCGGGCCGCGCCCGGCCAGTCTGTCACCGCCTCTTCGAGCAAACCGGCTTCGATGGCCTGCAACGTCACAACCCCGCGCCGGCCATGCCGACCGGTCCGGTCGAATCGCGTGATTTCCAGAAACCGGCGCGGCTCGGCATCGATGAGCACAGACTGGGCGGTCTCCTCCCCGTGGGCCGCCAGCACGTGCAAAGCGAGATGTTCAGCGGCCAGCAGATCCGCCCAGCGCCGGCCCGCCGGTGTGTCGCGCGGCGGGGAAAACTTCACGAGCACGGGGCGCACCTCGCCGTGGCCGGCCTGCACTGTCGCCGTGAACTTGGGTTGCTCACCACCCGCCGATGAACCCGCGTGGCCGCCCGCCATCGCCTGTTGCGCCATCGCCACATAACGTTCGCTCCTCGCGCCCTCTGGAATTGCTGGCGGCAAACCGGTCGCGGTCTGGCGCTGCAGCGCCCGCTCCAGCATCCGCTCCCCCAGCACGCAGTCGCCCGGCAGGTCATCGCCCTGCGCCAGCAGATACACCAGCACATCATCATCCTGCCAGTCGCGGGGATCAGACGGCACACCCAGCGCCGCACTCTGCGTGCGGGCGGTGGCACGCCCCATGAAGCCCTGCGGCCGCACGTCCGACAGAAAAAACGGCAAGCCCGGGAAAACACCACCCGCGTAACCCTGCCTGAACCAAGTCGGTTCGCGCCCACTCGTCTCCAGCAAATATCCGCCGTGGAAAGCCTGCAGCACCCCCAGTTCGTGCGAGCGCCCGGTTGGGTCGATCCGGTAGAGCGGCCAAAGGCTGCCCGCCTCCCGCACTTGCCGGCGCAAGGCATAGCGCGCGCTCCGCGCCGCACCCACGCGCAACACCTGGGAACCCAGCAACGACAGCCCGCGTGACACCGTCGATCGATCCACTCTCAAGGCCGCTGCCAGCGCTTGGGCCGAGGTCAGCCCCTGGCTCTGCATTTGCAGAGTCAACGCACTGGAGCTGACTTGGGTGACACGAGCCATAAGGTAATTACGCGCGGATAATGCACAGATAGTTGTTTTCTTAAAGCGTTAATAGAAAGCCAACTACTATATTTTATCCGCATTATGCACAGATACATCCAAACGGCATATACCTTTTCACCGCCGGGCTGATACACAAGAAGGCCCGCGAGGTGACCTGACGTAGCCGAACTGGACCGTTGCTGATGAGAGTCTGAGCACCCATGAAAAGGAACTCAGATGCCAAAAGGAAAGAGACATACACCGGAGCAGATCGTCGCGATTCTCCGCCGAGCCGAGA
>Ga0163152_10001634_pt1 | contig 34784 bp, 33 predicted proteins | sample OliLakLV19MP8IB2_FD_148635 | JGI IMG/M metagenome (GOLD analysis project Ga0163152, IMG submission 148635) | Freshwater microbial mat bacterial communities from Lake Vanda, McMurdo Dry Valleys, Antarctica - Oligotrophic Lake LV.19.MP8.IB-2 | ecosystem: Environmental > Aquatic > Freshwater >...
GCATCCGCGTCTGGCGCGCGGAACGTTCCGCGTCGCGCGCGCGGCCGCGGTCGGCGGGCACACCGTCAGCGCGTGCCGGCGGCGATCGACACGAGCAGGCCGGTCAGCCTCGGCGCCGCGCGCGCGACGCGGAACGTTCCGCGCGCCAGACGCGGATGCCGGCCCATGGCGAGGAGCCAGGTCGCGAGACCGCGCCGCACCCGCACCTGCGCGCGGTAGTCGCGTGCATAGTCGCGCTCCGCGCTGCCGTCGGATGCACCGCACACGACGCGCGCCGCGGCTCGTGCCGCTGTGATCCCGCTCGAGAGCGCCACGCTCGTGCCGCAGCCCAGCACAGGGTCGATGCCGCCGCCCGCGTCCCCCACCAGGAACGCGCCGTCGCGCGCGAGGCACCGCGGTCGCGCTCCGCCGAGACGGCGCGCTTCGGGCTCGGTCACCAGCGTGCCGAGACGGGCGCGAGCAGCCGGCGTCCGCGCGAGCGTGCGCTCGAGCAAAGCCGCCGCGCCGCCGCGGTCGTCGGGTCCGATGTCGAGCAGCACGGCGACGTTCGTCCGATCTCCCGCCAGCGGCGTCAGGTAGACATCCCCGTGCGCGCCCAGGTGGATTTCGACCGCATCGAGCGGCATTGCCGACGCACAACGCGCGCGGATGCCCAGACGCTGGTGCCCGGTGTCGCGGTCGACGGGCTCGCGCAGCCACGCCGCCGTGCGCCCGTGCAGACCGTCGGCGGCGATCAGCGTGCGCGCCTCGAGCTCGCCCTGCGACGTCTTCGCGCGGTACGACCCGTCGCGCTCGAATTCCACGTGCTCGGGCACGATGCGCGCGCGCGGCTCGCGCTCGAGCGCCGCCCGCAGCTCGCGCGCGAGCACGAGGCGGTCGAGCGAGAGCCCGGCGCTCGACAGGTCAAGCTCGAACGGCTCGAGGCCGTCGACGCAGTAGCGCAGCCGCGAGAAGACGTGACCGCGCTCCAGCGCGCTGTCCAGACCGAGCTGCCGCAGCGCGTCGACGCCGGACGGCATCAGACCCTCGCCGCAGGGCTTGTCGATCGGCGCGCGCTGGGGCTCGAACACGACGACGTCGAGGCCGGCGCGCGCGGCGGCCAATCCGGCCGCAAGTCCGCCCGGTCCGCCGCCGACGACGGCCACGTCGCAGACCCAACGCGCTCTTTGGGTCACCGCTCCTCCATCCGGGCCGGCGACAGCGCGGGGACATTCCGGCCGCGCAAGTCGGAGAGCTTCGGCAGCACGGCACCGCGCGGCGCCACGCGCTCGCGCCAGTCGGGCAGTGCCGAGAGCAAACGCTCCTCGCCGCGGATGCGCTGGAACAGGATCGCGGCGTTCAGCACGTTCAGGACGATCCACGAGATCCACGCGCCGCCGAGCAGCGGGATCGACAGGAACTCGAGGCTGACCGCCAGGTAGTTCGGGTGACGCACGAAGCGGTACGGCCCGTGCGCGACGATCGGCACGACCGGATCGACGACCGCGCGCGCGTTCCAGGCGCGGCCCAGCGTGCGCTTCGTCCACACGCGCACGATCTGGCCCGCCGCGAGGCCGATCGCGCCCGCGACGACGGCCCACACGGGGACGTGCGGCCGCCAAACGAAGGCTTCGATCGCCGGCGCCACGATCAGCGCCGCGTGCAACGCGACCATCGCGCTCCAGGCCAGCGGCCCGGTCGCCGCGCGCGGAAGCTCACCGCCGTGGCGTGCACGCGCGGCGGCCAGGTGCCGGCGGCTGACGACCAACTCGTAGAGCCTCTGCACCGCGATCAGCGCCAGGAGGCAGCTGAAGGCGACCGGGCTCACGCGCGCCGCCCGTTCCAGTCGAGCAGCAGCATCTCGAGCGAGAGGCCCGGCCCGATCGCCATGACGAACGCCTCCTTGCCGTCGGGCAGGCTCGGCACCTCGCGCAGAGCTAGTTCGAGCACGTTCAGGATCGACGCCGACGACAGGTTGCCGAAGCGCCGCAACGACTCGCGCGACCAGCGAATCGCATCGGGCGCGAGCGCGTGCATCTGCACGTAGGCCTCGAGGATCTTGCGCCCACCGGGATGGATCAGGTGCAGGCCCACGTCGCCCATCTTGCGCCCGTGGTCCTCGAGGAACCGGTGCATCGCTCGCGGCAGGTTCGTGACGAGCAGTTGCGGCAGCTCACGCTGCAGGACGATCTGCAGCCCGTGATCGCCGACGTGGAAGCCCATCGTGCCCTGCGAGTCGGCGATCAGGTGCGAACCGACCGCCGCGATGCGCGGCCCGGGACCGTCCGGCAGGACCAGCGCCGCGGCCGCGGCGTCGCCGAACAGGACGGAGGCGACCAGGTTCGCGCGCGAGCGGTCCTGGCGCACGTGCGAGTAGGAGCACAGCTCGACCGCCACGACGAGCACGCGCATCCCTGTCGACGCCAGCGTGCCGGCCAGGCCGAGTCCCAGCGCGCCCGCCGCGCAGCCGCTCTCCGTGATCGGGATGCGCCTCACGTCGGGGCGCAGACCCAGGATCGGCGCCAGGGCCACGTCGATCGCAGGGATCGAGATGCCCGTGCACGACACGTCGATGATCGCGTCGACGTCGGCGGCGCAGATTTCAGCGCGCTCGATCGCCTCGCGACACGCGCGCGCCGCGAGCTGTGCCGCTGCGTGACGGTAGCGCTCGTTGCGGCGGGTGAAGTCCCCCGCGTCGAACAGGTCCGCGATCGGCGGCACGATGTAGCGCGTGTCGACCCCGGACCGCTCGACGAGGCTGCGGACGATTGCTGGATCCTCGCCCGGATACAGGCCGGTCAACATCGCGACGCCGGCCTCGCGGTCGATGCAGACGTCGGGAAACGCGCACGCCACGGAGGCCAGGTGCGCGCCGGGTCGAGAGGCCAGGATCATGCGGTGGAGCGCGCCTCATGCTGGGCACGTGCCGCCCTACTGTACGGCGCGCGCGCCGGCATGGAGATCCGGACACCGCGGACATCCACCCGTGCACTCCGGGCGTCCGATCGTCGCACGGAATCACGGGAAACCGGGCGGCGACCCGCGCGGGCTAGCCGATTCGCGTCGGGCTGGCGTTGCCACGCACGAGCTTCGCCAGCGCGTCGGTGAACGCGTCGACGTCGGCCTCGGTCGTGTCGAACGAGCACATCCAGCGCACGACGGGCCCGTCCTCGTCCCAGACGTAGAAGAACGACTGCCGCTGCAACGGCTCGACGACCGGGCGGGGCAGGCGCGCGAACACGCCGTTGGCCTGGGTCGGGTGCACGATCTCGACGCCCGGGATGCCGCGCGCGCGTTCGGCCAGGCGGCGCGCCATGCGGTTCGCGCCCAGCGCGTTGGCGCGCCACAGGTCGCCCTCGAGCAACCGCGCGAGCTGGGCCGAGACGAAGCGCATCTTGGACGCGAGCTGCATGCCCTGCTTGCGCAGGAAACGGAACTCCTCGCCCAGCTCGGGCCGCAGGAACACGACCGCCTCGGCCGCCATGGCGCCGTTCTTCGTGCCGCCGAAGGACAGCACGTCGACGCCCGCGTCGGTCGTCAGCGCGCGCAGGGGCACGTCGAGCGACGCGGCCGCGTTGGCCAGGCGCGCGCCGTCGACGTGGAGAAAAAGCCCGTGCCCGTGCGCGACGCTCGCCAGCGCGCCGATCTCGGCCGGCGTGTACACCGTGCCGACCTCGGTCGACTGCGTGATCGAGACGACGCGCGGTTGCACGTGGTGCTGGTCGCGCAGACCCTTGAGACGCGCGGTGACGTCGTCCGGCCGCAGCTTGCCGTCGGACGTCGGCACGAGCAGGAGCTTGCTGCCCAGGAAGCGCTCGGGCGCGCCGCACTCGTCGACCGACACGTGCGCCTGCTCGGCGCAGATCACGGCCTCGTACGGTTTCAGCATCGCCGAGAATCCGAGCACGTTGGCGCCCGTGCCGCCGAACACCGCGAACGCGCGCGCGCCGGGCCCGAAGTGCTCGCGGAAGCGCTCCTCCATCGCGCGCGTCCAGGGATCGTCGCCGTAGGCGCGCACGTGGCCGGCGTTCGCGGCGGCGATCGCCGCCAGGATCTCGGGATGGACCGGCGCGTTGTTGTCGCTGGCGAAGGAGTGCGGGGGGCGCATCGCACGAGCTTCGCCGCGCGCGGGCCTCACCGCAACCGTTCGAGCGCGGCGTCGAGCTGGGCGTCGCCCCGTCCGACGAGATCCCCCGGTGCCGGGAGCACGAGAACGTCGGGCTGCACCCCCCGGCCCTCGAACAGCTTGCCGTCGACGCGGTACGAGACCATCGTCGAGAGGCGCACGGAGATCCGGCTGTGGGCCAGCTGGAGGGGTCGCGGCCTCCCGCTCCCCCCGCCACTCGGCTGGCCGACGAGGACGATGTTCGGCAGCCGGTCAAGAGCCGCGAGGAAGATGTCGGTCGCGCTGAAGCACGCGGAGTCGAGCAGGACCGCGATCTTCCCCGAGAAGGTCCACTCGGCCGGCGCATCGCCGCGGTCGAGAACGAACCAATGCCAATTGGAGATCGGCTGTCGCGGCGGCACCCATTCCGGCCGGAAGTCGCGCGCGACCACCTCGATCGCTGCGCGTGCGGCCTCGGACCATGACGGCCACGAGAGCGGGTACGCGAATCGATCCGCTAGCAGCCCGTCGCGCCCGTCCACCTCGCCCGGCTCGAGCACCTTCGCGGCCACATTGACGACCAGCGGCGCCTGCTGCGCGCTCACAAGGAATGGCGCAAGCCCGAGCAATACGTCACGCGTTCCTCCACCGTTCCCGCGCACGTCGATCACGAGCGCACGTGCGGTGCGGAAGCCACCCATCGTCCGAACCAACTCGTCGAGGAACTTCGGGTCGTTCTCCATCTGCGGGATGCGCAGGTAACCGACGTCGCCATTGAGGCGGCGCGACGCCAGCCGCGGCCATGCGCCGTACGTCGGGTTGTCTTCCTGCAGCGCGACCTTTCGCCGCACGCTGCGCTGTCCGTCGAGCGAGCGAAGCTCGACTTCGACCGCCTCACTCCCCAATCGCCCTAGTTGGGCGCGCACCTGTGCTAAGCGGCGCAGCTCGCGCAAAGCGCGTGTCTGCACAAAATCGGGCGCACCGCGCGCCACGCGTCTGGACGTGGCCTGCAGCCACACGTCGAGCGGATGTTCGTCGAGCCCGGCGAGGATCGGGTACTCCTCGTCGAGGAAACCCGAACGGTCCGGGAGGAACGCGACGACCCCGGCCGTTGTCGTCTCGACCAGAAAGGGCGTCGAGCCGGCGTGGGCGTGGTCGTTCACGACGCCGCTGTGTCCGTCCCCGAACAACGCCATGAGCTCCTGGAGGCGCATGTTGAACGCCGCGCGCGGCACGCGCTCCTTGCAAGCCAGCCGCACCGCGTCGAATGCCGCCTCGACGTCGACGCCGAGTCTGTCGCGGTACGCAAAACCCGTGCGCATCGCCTCCTCGAGCTGGTCCAGGTCCTCGTGCGCCTGCTGGCGGGTCAGATCGGGCGGCGTGGCAGGCAACGACCGCGCGAGGTCCGCGTAGCGCGCGTCCGGTTCCTCCGCGTGCTCGCGCCGCGCGCGCGCGATCCGCGCCGCGCTGCCGGCCTTCCTCAACGCCTCGCGGTTGGCTTCGGTCATCGGGACGTTGCGTCGCACGCTGCTCTCGCCGGTGGCGAGATCGCGCAGACCCAGCGCGACGGTCGCGCCCGGCGGGTGCTGCATGCGCACCAGCACCTCGACCAGATCCTCGGCGAAGCGCTTCTGCCAGCGGTCGGGCCACGTCGCGCGGCAGAACGCGGCGATCTCTTCGGCTGCCGTGCCGTCGATCGAGAGCAGCGCGTGCCACGTGCCGTCGAGCTCGACCTGCGGCGCGTCGCCTTCCCATCGCAACGCGGCGTACGGCGCGCGGCGCTCCGCGTCCTGCGCGAGAAAGGACGGCGCGCGGCGCTCCGCGTCCTGCGCGAGAAAGGACGGCGCGCGGCGCTCCGCGTCCTGCGCGAGCAAGGATGGCGCGCGGCGCTCCGCGTCCTGCGCGAGCAAGGACGGCGCGAAGCCGATCACGGCGAGCAGAACGCACAGGCTGTAGAGGAGGCGTGAAGCGGCGGACATCTGGATTCCTCGCCGGGAATCGTGTCTTCTCATCCGTCGAAATGGCAACCGCGGCTTGGCGCCGCGCAGAACAGGATCGCCGAAGGGAGCCTCACCGTGCACGAGATCCGCATGCAACACCCGGGCAAGAACGCGCTCGGGAGCGAACTGATCGACTGGCTGGACGAGGAGCTGCGGCGCGCGGGCGACCAGCCGATCCTGCTGACCGGCACGGGCGACTCGTTCTCGGCCGGGCTGAACCTGCGCGAGGTCTCGGGGCACGATCTGGCCGGGATGGAGGGCATGCTGCGCCGTCTCGACCGTATGTACACGCGGCTCTTCCTGCACCCCGCGCCCACGGTCGCGTTCGTCAACGGCCACGCGATCGCGGGGGGTTGCATCCTGATGCTGATGTGCGACTGGCGCGTCGCCGCGTCCGACGCCGAGGGCGACCTGTCGCGTTCGCGGGCGCGCATCGGGATCAACGAGGCCGCGCTGGGTGCGTGCATGCCGCCGGTGACTCTGAACATCGTGAAGCGGCGCCTGTCTCCGCACGTTCTCGAGCGTATCGTGCTCGGCGCGCAGCTCCACTCGCCGGCGGATGCGCTGGCGTTGGGCCTCCTCGACGAGGTCAGCACGGATCCGCTCGCGGCGCGCAAGCGCCTGGAGATGCTGGCCGCGCATCCCCGCGAGCCTTATGCGATGACGAAGCGCGCGCTCCGAGCGGGCATGACGGTCGTCAGCGCCGAGGACGAGAAGCGCTTCCGCGACCACGAGCTGCCGCTCTGGGTTTCGCCGGAGATGAAGCAGCGATTGAGCGCGGTGCTGAACCGCAAGTGACGGTCTGTGAAGGTGTCGAGATCGTCGACACCGGTGAGATCGAGGAGGAGATCTTCTACCCGGCCTACAAGCGCGCGGCCGAGACGCGCGAGAACGCGATCCCCTACTTCGAGGCGCAAGAGGAGCACGCGCTCGTCGCCATCGTGCTGCCCGAGCTGGAAGCGACGTCGCCTTCCTCGGAAGTGTTCGGTGCGAAGGCCAAGGTCCTCAAGGACCTGATCGAGCACCACGCCGACGAGGAGGAGGACGAGATGCTGCCGAAGGCGAAGAAGCTGCTCGGCAAGGAGCGTCTCGGCGAGCTCGGGGCCGAGATGGCGGCGCGCAAGGAGGAGCTCCTGCACACGCCCCGCAAGCGCGGCGCGCGCGCGCAAGTGACCGTACCGGACCGCGCGCCTCGCTTCGACGCGAGCGCACGGTCCAGCCGCCCTGACCAGGTGGCTCTTCGAACTTCGCCTGATTCAGGGCGAAGTTCGTCGTTTCCCAGGCTGCGTCGTGAGCGGATGCTCGCGCGCGTCAGCCCCGGCGTTGGACGCGCGCGAGCACGTCCGCCAGGTGCGCGGAGTCCACCGGCTTGACGAGGTGGTGGTCGAACCCCGCCTGCTGCGACAGGTCGCGGTCGGCACTGCTGCCGAAGCCGGTCAGCGCCACGAGCATTGCGCTGCTGCCCGGCATCCGGCGCAGGTGGCGCGCGACCTCGTAGCCGTTCATGCCGGGCATGCGGATGTCGCACAAGACGAGCTGCGGGTCGAAACGCTCGGCCGTGTCGAGGCCGGCCTCGCCGCGGTACACGGTGCGCACGTCGTGCCCGTCGAGCCGCAGCAGCATCCCGAGGCTCTCGGCCGAGTCCTCGTTGTCGTCGATGACGAGGACGCGCAGAGCCTTGGATCCGGCGACGGCTTGCGCATCTGGAGCTTTCCCATCCGAGCCACTCGACCGCGCGCGCGGCGCGGGCGCCGAGGGCAGCCGCACGACGAATTCGCTGCCGCGGCCGATTCCCGCGCTGATCGCCTCGACGGTCCCGCCGTGCATCTCCACGAGGCGCTTCACGAGCGTGAGTCCGATGCCGAGCCCGCCCTCGCCGCGGTCGGTGCGCAAGTGTCCCTGGAGGAAGAGGTCCCACAGGCGCGGCAGCATCTCGGGCGCGATGCCCTCGCCCGTGTCGCGCACGCTGATCCGCAACTCGGCCCCTTCGACCTGGGCCGCGAGCCAGATGCTGGCTTCGCGGTCGCTGTACTTGCTGGCGTTGTTCAGCAGGTTCGACACGACCTGCGCCAGCCGCACGGGATCGCCCTCCACCCACAGCGGCTCGGCCGGCAGCGTAACCGTGAGGTGCTGGTCCTTGTGCTGGATCCACGGTAGCGCGACGTCGCAGACCTGACGCAACAGCTCGCGCACGTCGGTGCGCTCGGTACGCAGGCTCAATTTGCCCTGGCTGATCCGGCTGACGTCGAGCAGGTCGTCGACCAGCCGCACGAGGTGCTCGACCTGGCGATCCATGATCTCGACGACGCGCCCGGTGTCGGGCTCCTCGCCGTTCTTGAGCACCTCGAGCCCGTTGCGCAGCGGCGCGAGCGGGTTGCGCAGCTCGTGCGCCAGGAGCGCGATGAACTCGTCCTTGCGCCGGCTCTCCTGGCGCTGCTCCTGCTCGGCCTCCTTGCGCGCATGGATGTCGTGGTTCATCCCGACCCACTCGCGCACTTTCCCGCGCTCGTCGAGCACGGGCACGGCGCGCGCGATGCTCCAGCGGTAGCCGCCGCGGGCCGTGCGCAGGCGGTACTCGACCTGGAACTGACGCACTTCGCGCACGCATTCCAGCCACTGAACGCGCACGCGCTCGCGGTCGTCGGGGTGCAGCGCGTCGAGCCAGCCCTCGCCGCGACGCCCTTCCAGCGTCTGACCCGTGAACTGACTCCAGGTCGGCGAGTCCTCCTCGACCGCGCCGTCGCCGCGCGTCGTCCACACGATCTGTGACGCGGCCTGCACGAGCGATCGGAAGCGCTCCGTGCTGCGCTCCAGGTCGCGTTGCGCCTGGCGTCGCTCCGACACGTCGCGCACGACGACGACCACGCCCTGGTCGGTCCCGTCCTGGGCCCGGATGCTGGCCGCGGTCGCCTCGATCGGCCGCACAACGCCGTCGGGGAGCCGGATCACGGTGTCGGGCGGCGTGCGCACGACGCCGCGCTCGCGCTGGGCCGTCGTGGCCGGGTTCTCGATCGCGGTGCCGGTCGATTCCGACACCCACTCCAGGACTTCGTCGAATCCTTGGCCGATCCGCTCCGGGCCGATGCCCGTGACAGCCACAGTCGCCTCGTTCAGGAACGTCAGGCGCCCGCGCGAACCCGTGACGAGCACGGCGTCGCCGATGCTCGAGAGCGTCACGCGGAAACGCTCTTCGGCGTCGGCCGCGTCGCGCGCGGCGCGCTCGCGCAGGTGGTCGAAGCGCTGCACGAGGTGGAAGACCATGCCGATCAGCAACAGGGCCGTGATCCCCACGATCAACCCGGTGGTCTGCGCCGTGTCGAAGCTCTTGCTCGCGACCGCGAGCCGCTCGTCCAGGATGATGAGCTCCTTCTCCTCCATCTCGCTGATCAGCCGCCGCACCGCGTCCATGAGACGGCGGCCCTCGCCGGTCCCGACGGCGCGGGCCGCGCCGGCCATATCCCCCGCCCGCGCTGCGTCGACGACGTCTCCCAGGGCCACAGAGCGTGCGCGCACGGCCTGGCGGAGGCGATCGACGCGCGCGCGCTGCGGCGCATCCTCCTCCGTCAGCTGCTCGAGCTGGTACAGGCGCTGTTCAATGGCGCCGTTCGCGCTCTCATGCGGGGCCAGATGCGCCTCGTCGCCGGTGATCGCGTAGCCGGATGCGCCCGACTCCGCGTCGACGAGAGTGGCGTGCACGGCCCTTAGCTGCGCGATCACGCCCCAGGTGTGCGCGACGACCCCCTGGCTCTCATGCAGGAGCCGCGTGTGGCGGTAGCCCAGCGCCGTGCTCGCGACGATCACGATCATCAGCACCACGAAGCCGATCTTGATCGGCAGGGTCAGGCCCGCCGGCTGGACGAACCCGAGCGGTCTCAGCAGGCCGGCTACGGCCGAGTTCGGGCGGTCAGGGACGTCGGACATGAATGTGCACGATTCTGCGTCCCAGCCTACGACGACCGGAGCAGATCAGCACGCACAGGAGCATGATGGATCCAAGAGGTCGTGACGTGACCGTGCACGAGACCGGTCGTGCCACCGATCAGGCCGTGAGACGCATCGCGATCCCGTGTGCGTCGGCGAGCTCGCTCAGCGCGAAATCCGGTGCACCACCCAGCGTGACGATGCGCGCGGCGAGGAGTTGGGCCTGGCCGAAATCCTGCTGCGCGTGCTCCAGGAAGGTCTGGGCCACCGAACCCGCGCCGAGGTCCTTGGCCGCGAAGTACTGGCGCTTGTGGCGCAGGTAGCACGCGATCTCCTGGCCGAGCGCACGATTGAGCTCCGCCAGGATCGGATCCCCACCGCTTGCCGCAGACGGGGCCAAGCTTCGCATTCCGAGCAGGGCTTGTCTCACCGGACACCGAGCGGGGACTTCAGCAGCCCGGCGAGATCGTCGGCGTGCTCCTCCTCCACGGCCAGGATCGCCTCGATCAGGTTGCGCGTCGTCGGATCGTCCTCGCCAAGGAAGCGGATGATCAGGCGATACGAGTCGATCGCGATGCGCTCGGCGATGAGGTTTTCGCGGATCATCTCGTCGAGGCTCGTACCTGCGACGTAGTCGGCGTGGCTGCGCGCGACGAGCGTGTCGGGCGCGAAGTCCGGCTCGCCGCCCAGTTGCACGATGCGCTCGGCGATCTGGTCCGCGTGCTCGAGCTCCTGCATGGCGTGCTCCCGGAACTCGGTCGCAGCGACCTCGGCGCTCAGCCCGGTGGCGATGAAGTGGTGGCGCTTGTAGCGCAAATAGCACACGAGCTCGGTAGCGAGCGCGCCATCGAGCAGCGCCAGGACCTCACGCCTGTCGGCCGAGTATCCGTTCGTGATGGCTCCGCGCTCGGGGTGACTGCGGGCTTGAGCCCGGATGGCCTCGATCTCGGCGGAAAACTTTGGTGCTTGGACGGCGCTGGTCATGATTCGCTGCTCCGGGGGTGGCCAAGGCAGGCGGGCCCTGGTGACGACGCCGCACACGGCGTCCTGGGCCAGAAGGGAGCAAGCGCCGTGCCGCAAGCGACTGCGAGTGCAGCCCTCGGCGGACCGTTACGCGCGCAACGGGAATCGCAGGCGCAGGGCGGAGGATCGCCCCGGCCGGCCAAAGACCTCGAACTCGCCGCCGTGGCTCCGGACGAGGTCCTCGGCCAGGCCGAACCCCATCGAGCTCTCCATGCGCGCCGGACCGACGTTCTGCTGCATGAAGTTCGTGGCGTCGGAGCGCTCGCCTGGGGGCGAGCCGTTGGCGGTGCAGCGCATCTCGATCTCGACGTACCCAGCCTGCTCGGACACTTCGAGCGCGGCTTCGTCCGTCGGCCCGCCGCGCGCGTCGTTCTCCAGAGCCAAGTACGCGCGCCATACGAAGCCAATCAGATCGGGGTCCAGCTCGACGGTCTCGCCCGCCCCGACGCCACGCACCTGCCCTCTCCCGCCGGCGTCCATCAGCACCGACTTCGCGAGTGGCAGGAAGTCCGTCGAGCCGGCGTGCAGGGGCCGGCTCGCCAAGCCCGTGGCCGTCGCCAGGAGCTGGATCATGCGCGCCGCGCGCATTGCGTTCGTGCGGATGCGCCGCCCCAGCTCGCGTACATCCTGGACCCCGCGCGCCGGCGCCTGCGGTAGATCGGGATCGCTCGACCCCGACTGCACGGCCTGGCCCGACTCGAGCACGCTGGCGTAGTTCACGATGCTTCCGAGAGGTGCCCCGAGATCGTGCGAGAAGGACTTGTGCACGCGCTCCAGGAAACGGACGAGAGCCTGAGGGGCTCCCGTGCTCAGGTCGTTGCGCGGTTCCATGTCGCTTGGGTTCCGAATCGCTTCAGGTTGTCGAGCAAGTGGTTTTCAGTAGGAAGCGCTCGAACCGTCGTCGAGCTCCGCCGATACGCAATCCGCCCGAGGCCGCGCGAACGCGGACTCCGGGCGAGGAGTTGCGGTCCAGTCTCCGCGCGGGAGACGAGTCGAGTCAGGGAACCGGTGAGCGTTTCCCCGTGACAAGGCTGACGATCAGCGAGAGCACAAAGAGGACGACGAACACCCAGAACAGGGTGGAGGCGATCCCGGAGGCAGTGCCGGCGAGGCCGCCGAAACCCAGGAGGGCGGCGATCAGCGCAATGATCAAGAAGGCGATGGCCCAGCGGAGCATGGCAGTTTCCCGTGGTATGGGGGTGGATGGAGGAGGCCGGGTGAGGGCGCTGTTGCACCCGCGCGATCGGCTCCGCAGGTCGAGTAAGCACGTTGTGTGCCAAGGGAGTCCGCCCTCTTGGGCGAGTCATGCTCGCGTTCGCCTTGCAAAGCGCACAAATTACAGCTTTCCACCCCGCTTTGCCCGGCTTTCCAGGTCTTGCCGGCTGCCCAGCGCCGGCGCCAGGGACGTCTTGGGCCCGTGACCGGGTGGCCGTCACGAACCAGCGGCTTCGTACACGTTCAGCCGGTTGTAGAGCGTCTTCAGGCTGATCCCGAGCACGCGCGCGGCCTCGCGCTTGTCGCCATCGACCTGACCGAGCGTGGCGACGATCAGCGCGCGCTCCACGTCGGCGATCGAGGTGCCGACCATGATCGAGAGCACGCCGGCCGCCTGCGCCGCCGCGCGCTCCGTGCCCGCAACAGCGTCGACGTGGCGCAGCTCGTTGTCGGCCAGGATGTACGCGCGCTGCACCGCGTTGCGCAGCTCGCGCGCGTTCCCGCGCCATTCGCGACGCTCGAGCAGCTGCAACGCGCCCTGCGCCCAGCGCTTGTCCGTGCCGTGCGTCTTGTTGTGGCCCTGCAGGAAGTATTCGGCCAGCAGAGCGACGTCGCCCGTGCGCTCGCGCAGTGGCGGCAGACGGATCGGGAAGACGGCCAGGCGGAAGAACAAGTCCTCGCGCAGCTTGCCCTCGCGGATCGCCACCTCGGGCTCGCGGTTCGTCGCCGCGAGCACGCGCACGTTCGTCTGGATCGGCGTCGATCCGCCCACGCGCTGCACCTGCCCGGTCTCGAGCACGCGCAGCAGCTTGACCTGCAATTGCGCCGGCATTTCGGTGATTTCGTCGAGGAACAGGGTGCCTCCGTCCGCTCGCTCGAAGAAGCCGCGGTGCAAGCGGTCGGCGCCCGTGAAGCTGCCCTTCTCGTGGCCGAACAGCTCGCTCTCGATCAGGTTCTCGGGCACCGCGCCGCAGTTCACGGCCACGAGCGGCGCTTCCTTGCGCCGGCTCAGCTCGTGCAGCGCCTGCGCGACGATCTCCTTGCCGGTCCCGCTCTCGCCCTGGATCAGCACGCTGGCGTCCGTCGGCGCGACGCGCTCGATCATGTCGAAGACCGGCTGCATTGCGGGCGAGCGTCCGATGATCGGCCCGAGGCGGCCACGTCCGCGCAGCTCTTCGCGCAGGCCCTGCACCTCCTTGTGCAGCGAGCGCACGCGCGTGAGGCGCGACAGCGTCGCCTGCAGGAGTTGCGGATCCGTCGGTTTCGTCAGGTAGTCGGCGGCGCCGCGTCGCAGCGCCTCGACCGCCGCGCTGACGCTGGCGTGGCCCGTGATGACCACGACCTCCGTTCCCGGCGGCTTGAGCGGGTCGTCGAGCAGGTCCACGCCCTTGCCATCGGGCAGTTCCTGGTCGGCCAGGACGGCGTCGAAGCTGCGTGCGGAGAGCTGGGCGCGCGCGCCGGCCAGGTCGGGAGCGGAGACGACGTCGTTGCGCAGGTGGACGAGCAGACTGACGAGGCTCTCGCGGAAGTCGTCGTCGTCGTCGACCACCAAGAGGCTGAGCGGCGCGGAGGAAGGCGGCATCGGGGGGGCGCTGTGCTGGACCGGGGGACGGCCGGATCGATCTGCGGTTGTGGTCTTGGGAGGAAGCGGGCTGCGCCGGCAGAGAGGCAAGAACAGGACCAACTCGTACAACTTGGTGGAAGAATGTGCCAGCGGGGCGCAGATCCGACAACCCGAGAGCACGGAAGGCGCGCGATGGGCCGGAACGGCCGATGCGCAGGCGGCACGACGGTTGCACTCCTCTGGGGGAACCTGACCAGCCCGGGCCCCGCGGGATCCGCCTCGAAAGGCGGACCGCCTGGGTCTGCGGCGACACGCCGAATGATTCGGCTCATCCCCACCGGAGATCCCCTTTGAAGACTTATCAACCGCTGCTCGCCGCTGCCGTCGTGGCGCTGGGTTGCCAATCCTTCGCGCAGAGCGCCGCCCCGGTGCCGAAGGACGGGACCGTCGCGCACGTCCTGTACCCGTCCGGCAAGATCGTCGGACTCAACCTCCGCAACGATTCGGAGAAGAACCTGGGCGAGATCGGCGACCTGCTCGTCGATCCGAACACGGGCGAGATTCGCTACGCCGTTCTCGAGGTCGGCGGATTCCTCGGCATGGGCGAGGACAAGCGCGTCGTTCCGTGGAGCTTCATCCAGATCGTTCCCGACGAGAAGGATGCCGACAAGGCCCACGCGCGCACGACGCTCAAGGAAGACCAGGTCAAGGCCGCACCCAAGTGCAAGTCCGGCCAGGTCTTCGACGCCGAGCTCGACCGTCGCATCGAGTCCACGTTCGGCAAGAACGACGCGTGGGCGTTCGAAGGCAAGGGCCAGCCGGGGTTCGCCTGGATCAGCCAGATGGACGGCGCCACGCTCAGGGATCCTTCCAGCAAGGACATCGGCACCGTCAAGGAGCTGATCGTCGCCCCGGCGAACTCCTGCGTCGCCTACGTGGTCGTCGACACGAACAAGGAAGCCGGCGACAAGGAAGTCGCGCTGCCCTTCAGCAAGATGAACTTCCTGCTGGACAAGAATGACCAGCTCATCGCGCGCACGACCGTCGAGCCGAACAAGTTCGCCGCGGCGCCCGAGTACGACGCGAAGGACTGGAAGCGCATGTCGAGCCCGGCCTACATTACCGAGCTGGGCACGTACTACGGTAGCGACCCGTTCTGGAAGAACGCGCGCTTCACCGGCGCGAAGAAGATGAAGGGCGCGGACCGCGAGTAGGCCGGTCGAGGAGGTCGCCGAGACTCTCCGAGACTTTTCAGAAGGTCCCGCGCGCGGATCCACGACGTGCGACCGCGGACCCGTCGAGGGCAGCCACACGGCTGCCCTCGATCGTTCGCGGGCGCGCTTTTCCGCATGGCGACCGACTTGTCGCACGGCTCTTGCTGCACGTGACCCGCTTCCGGCATGACGCGCCCTGTCGGGGCCCTCGAACTCCGCACCACCCACACGAAGGATCGCCTCGATGAGCTCCCAGTCGCGTTCGAAGATCAACCCCATCCGCCAGCAGGCGGGCCGTGTACGTGCCGATGTCCAGGTGCTGGGCGGCATGGCGCGCTCGAGCGCGGCTCATGCCGTTCACAAGCTCGAGGAGCGTGGCGTCGAAGCTCTGGAGGAAGGCCGCGGGATACTCATGCGCGCAGAGCGCGGGTTCGAGCAGCGCGTGGCCGAGAACCCGTTACGCTCCGTCCTGATCGCGGCGGGAATCGGCGCGCTGCTGGGTTGCGCCCTCCGCCGCCGGAGCTGAGGACGTGGTTTCCTCCCCCAACGACACGGATCCGACCCTGCGCCGCGACGCAAGTGGTCCGCCGCACGCAAAGCCCGAAACGCTGGAAACGGCGACCAGGAAGCTGAAATCCGAATGGCACGAGGCCTTCACGGCCTTGAAGCGCGCGCTCTACCTGGAGAAGCAGGCCTTCGGCCTGAAGCTCTTCGACGTCGCATTCCGCGTGGCCGTGGTCGTGTGCGGCGGATTCACGGTGATCGCGCTCAGCATCGCCGGTGCGCTGCTCCTCGTGATCGGCGCGCGACGCGGTCTGGCCGTGTGGACGAACGACGCGTGGTGGGCCGACCTCGTGCTCGGCGCCATGATCCTCGGCATCCTCGGCCTCGCGGCGCATCTGTCTCGTCGCGCGGTACACCGCGGAACCCTGGCGCGCGCGCAAGCGCATCTGGGACTCGCGCCGGAGCCGGATCCGGACGTGCCGGCGCACCTCGTGCCGCCGACGAAGCGATCCGCGCATTGATTCTGCACCGACGGCAGGTCGAGGGCGGGGCGCGCCCTCGCCTGGTTGTAGAAACGCCCAAGTCCGTACCTGGACTTCCCCGAGCGCGCACGTGCCCCCGCGAAGGACAGTCGTCGAGCACGGACTCGCGTCGGTCGGGCGCAGAAACGAGTCGAACGTCGGTCGCGGAACGCTGGTTGCATGGACTCCGCACGACTGCGCGGTCCCGTGGAGGACGTCAGCGTTCGCAGTCCTCGAACCCCGTTTCCAAGAAGAGAATTCCGATGGCCAACACCCCCGATTCGATCCTGCATCCCCAGACCCGCGTCACGCAACCGCAAGCAGCCAGGACCATGAGCGAGCAGACCGGCAAGATCGCGCAGGACGTCCGCGAGCTCGGGAGCATGGCGATCGGCAGCGCCAGCGAGGCTCTGGAGTCGGTCAAGGAGCGCGGCTCCGAGATGTTCGATAGCGTGAAGGAGCGCGGCGGCGAGGTCCTCGAGGACACGAAGGATCGCCTCGGTCGAGCCAAGGACGGCTTCGGCGACTACGTCGCGGAGAATCCGTTCAAGTCCGTCCTGATCGCGGCCGGCATCGGCGCGTTGATCGGCTATAGCCTGCGCAGCCGCAACTGAGCTTCCTTAAGTGGACACCACCACCGACGGCGCGCAGGCGCAACTGAAACGGAGCCCGGCGCCGGTGGTGGCGCTCACGATCGACGTTTTCCCCGAGGGCGCGGCACATTCCCGCGCGGTCGTGGAAGAGTCCTGCATCGGGAACGACCCAGCGCGCGGCCGACACGCAGCGCTGCACGCGCACACCGTCGGCGGCAACCGCTTGGGGAACACACCGCGATGAGTCGCGAGCTCGAAGCCCTTCAAGTCCTGGCGCGCGACGAACGACGTCGCGCTTGGCATCACACGTGCAAATTGCCGGCGCGCGTCGGCGCAACCGCCAGCGCATTCGCCCGCGAGCACCCCGTCCTCGCGGCCAGCGGCGCGGCCTCCCTGGCCATGACGTTGATCACGCGCAACCGCCGCAAGCACGGTCTCGCGGGCAGCGGCTCGTCGTGGCCGATGGCCGTCGCCGCGGTCGCCTCCAAGTTCCTGCCTGACATCCTGCGCGCGCTCGGTCTGGTGCTGCCCCTGGACGACGATTCCGAGGACGGCGCGCGCGCTAAGAACGGTTCGGCGGGCATTCCGCCCGAGTCGATCCATCCGCTGGACCCGCTCGCGGTTCCGGGCCTCTGAACACCGCTCCCGGCAAGGGTGCCGGGTCACCACCTTCCCCTTCGAAGAGACGATCCACCATGAGCATTCTGCCGATTCTCGCCACGAGCCTCCTGGGCTCACCGAGTCAACCCGAACCCGCTCCCCTCTGGCTGGCTCCCGAGCCGCTGCTCGCGTTCCCCGAGCAGCACATGGAGACGAACCATTCCCACGGCGCGACGAGCGGGACGTACTTCCGCCTGTCGGGCGCCGTCGTAACGACGACGAGCTCCGACGGAGCCGGCGAGGAGATCGACTTCGACGAGGGCTGGGGCGCGTCGATCGGCATCGGCAGGCGCCTGGGCGCGAGCGACACGGGCCTGGGCTTCGCCATCGAGCTCGACGGCATCTGGACCGACTCGGACACCGACAGCGGTAACAACCCGCCCGTCACCGACGTGACCGTCGGCGGCTTGCTGCTCGACGGCATCGTCGACTTCCGAATGGCCGAGCGCCTGGCCCTCTACGCCGGCGTTGGCATCGGCGCCGCCTGGCTCGACGTGGGCACGGAGGACGACGGGCTGAGCGATTTCAACGACGAGGACGGGCCGTTCCTCACCTGGACCGCGAAGGCCGGCCTGCAGTGGCACCTGGGCGCCTCCACGGCCCTGCACATCGGCTACCGCTTCCTGAACGTCGACGACGCCGAGCTGGACGACGGTCTGAGCGGCACGAGCTTCGATCTCCAGACGCAACAGCACTCGCTCGAGCTCGGCCTCATCTTCGGCTTCTGATCGCAAGCTGCGCGAGGATAACCATGCGCGCCGCGCGCTTCCGCGCGGTGCCAACAAGATCAGAGAGGCCGTACGATCCGTTCTATCTCTGCCTCTCAGCGCGGGCGATGCCCGCAACCCGACGCGTGAGGCTTTGGCCCGCGCTGAGTCCTTGTTGGCGGGGGAGGCGGACCCTCCCCCGCGTCGGCCGCGACACGCGGCCTCCCCCTCCTCGCCGCCTGACGGGCGGCGCGGCGCCTCCGGCGCCGGAGCTACGACATCCGAAAGAATCTGCGCTGCGCGCGCAGACTTGCGGAAGTAGTAGCTCAGCCTGGGGCCCCGCGCACACTTGGAGGAGCGTGCAGCATGTGAGAAGCACGCTGCGCGCTCGTGCTTTGGAGGGAGTCCTGATTCAGGCTCGCGTATCTGTTTCTCCTGCGCGCATTCCCACGGCGAGGACGAACCGGACACGCAGATTCTGCGTTCCTTTGTAGGGATTCCCGCTCGTCGCGCCGTCGGACGCGCGCAACGCGCACCGGGCTGGCGGCACGGTGGTTGCTTCCGCTTCCCGGTCGCACGGGACGTACCTCATTCTGAGGTCGGGTCGTGTGACGCCACCGGAGTTCACCATGCGCCCCATCCTCCTGATCCTCACCCTCGCCGTGCTCGGCGCTTGCACCAGCGAACATGATCGCGACGTACAAGCCGCTCTGAGCACGGCCATCGACACCCGGGACCGCTACGCCCTGACGGTGACCCCCACGGACTACTCCAACGCCAAGGCCGACCTCGAACTGCTGCAAGACGTGCGGCAGGCCATCGTCGAGGACGAGACCCTGGCCTCCACGGTCAAGAAAGTGCGGGTGACCGCCCTGGACGGGAACGTCGTCCTGCGCGGCTCCGTCGCCACGGCAACCGAACGCAACCGGGTCGAAGAGCGTGCGCGCGCCTGCGATGGCACGCGCTCGGTCCACAACCTGATCGGCGTCGAGATCAAGTGACCTCGTCTCCACCACACCGCAAACCCGAGTAGGAGTCTTCCACATGTCCAAGAGCGTGATCGCCCTGGTCCCCGACACGATGCGGGCCCAAGCCATCGTGAACGACCTGCGCACTGCAGGCTTTTCGAACAACAACATCTCGGTCCTCCTCCCGGACAAGACGGGAACCCGTGACTTCGCGCACGAGCACGGCACCAAGGCTCCCGAGGGAGCAGTCGCCGGAGCCGGCGCCGGCGCGGCCGTGGGCGGCACGCTCGGTTGGCTCGTGGGCATCGGCTCGCTGGCCATCCCGGGTCTGGGCCCCTTCATCGCGGCCGGCCCGATCCTGGCCGCGCTGAGCGGCGCCGCGGTCGGCGCGGCTGCGGGCGGCATCACCGGCGCCCTGATCGGCATGGGCGTCCCCGAGTTCGAGGCCAAGCAGTACGAAGGCAAGCTCAAGGCCGGCAACGTGCTGATCTCGGTGCACGCCGAGAACTCGAAGGACGTCGACCGCGCGAAGGAGATCCTCGAGCGCCACAAGGCCGAAGCGATTTCCGTCACGAGCGAAGCCTCTGTGCCGGATGAAAAGGCCAAGGACAAGGGTCGCTCCGCGACCACCTACTGATGCAACCAGTCACGCGGCGGGTGCCGACCCACCCGTTCGACAACGTGTTCCTCACATTTGCACTCGTCGCGTGATTGCTCTCCCTGCCGTCCTCTTCCAGACCCGAACCCAGAGAACCTCATGACCCCGCGTGTCCTTGGCATCATTCTGCTCGTCGTCGGCCTGGCACTGCTCGTGTTCGGCCTGAACTCGACCGAATCGTTCGCCGACAATGTGTCGGAAGGGATGACCGGCCGCTTCACGGACAAGACGATGTGGTACCTGATCGGCGGCGGCGCTCTGGCCGTCGGCGGTGCCGTGCTGGCCCTGCGGGGCGGTCGGAAGATCTGACGGCGCATTCTCGATCGAACGGCGGAGGTTCCTGAGCTGTTCCCGGGGGGGCATGGCAGGTGGGGCCTCCGCCGCTCTTTCATGAGTACGCAAGTTCATGAAGTCCCACACTTCATGAGGACCCACGCACGGAGCCTTTCCATGGAATCCAGCGCTCCTCCGGCAAGTTCGTCCCTCGGTGTGCAAGTCTGGCACTCCGCGTGCAAGACTGATGGGGAGAGCCGCCGGCCGACATCGCGCGGCTGACGCGGGTCCCGGCCCCAGATCGCACCTCCGAATGCAGCCGATCTCGAAAGCGCCGCAAGCACAGTACTGGCTGCTCAGCGGCGCTGTCGTCGCGGTGTTGTACCTGGCGCGGGAAGTCCTCATCCCGATCGCGATGGCGCTGCTCATCGCGTTCGTGCTGGCGCCCTTCGTGCTGCGGCTCTCGCGCGCCGGAATCCCGCGCGTCCTGTCCGCCGGCGTGGCGATGCTCGTGCTCCTGGGCGTGAGCACGCTGATCGGCTGGGTCGTGATCGACGAGGTGCGCTCGCTCGCGACGGGCTTGCCGCACTACCGCGAGAACATGCGCGCGAAGATCCTGGATGTGCGCCAGGCGATCGGCGAGCCCATCGACCGCGCCACGAAGACGGTGCGCGACCTGGGGGATGATCTCGCCAACACCACGACCGGTGAGCAGGTCGCACCGGTGCCCGTCGCGCCGGTGCCGCCCGAGAACGACGGCTGGGAGCGGCTCTTCGTCGCAGTGAACTCGGTGGCCACGGCCGTCGGGCTCGCCGCGATCGTCCTCCTGTTCTCGTTCGTGATGCTGTTGCGCTGGGAGGATCTGCGCGACCGGCTGCTCCTCCTGGCGGGTGACCGCGCCCTGCACGACACGACACGGGCTCTCGACGAGGCCTCGACGAAGATCTCGCGCTATCTGCACAGGCAGCTCCTGCTGAATGGCCTCCACGGCACGGCGCTGGGGTTGATCTTGTGGTGGATCGGCGTGCCGAACCCGCTCGTGTGGGGCGTGCTGGCGGGCGTCCTGCGCTTCATCCCCTACGCCGGGCCCACCGTCAGCACGATCGTCCCCATCCTCGTGTCGTTCGCGAGCTCGCCGGGCTGGTCGCAGACGATCATGACCGCGGTCTCGATGGTCGGGCTCGAGGTCATCTCGAACAACGTGCTCGAGCCCTGGCTCTACGGTCGGGTCACGGGCATCTCGCCGCTCGCGCTGCTGCTCTCGACGTTCTTCTGGACGTGGCTGTGGGGCTGGGTGGGGCTCGTGCTCTCCGTGCCGCTGACGGTGTGCCTGCTCGTGCTGGGCAAGCACTTCCCCCACCTTCAGTTCCTGGCATTCCTGGCCTCGGACGAGCCGGCCTTGCCGCTCGGGACGCGCCTCTACCATCGTCTCCTGGCGCAGGACCAGGACGAGGCCTGGGAGATCGTGCGCGGCGAGGCCACCCGTCGTTCCGTGGTCGATGCGTTCGACGACGTCGTGCTGCCGGCGCTGGGCCACGTCGGCCGCGCAAGGCAGGATGGCACGCTCGACGCCGAGTCCTACCAGCGCATCGCCGCGCTGGTCCGCGTGCTCGTGAGCGAGCTCGAGGACCTGCCGCACGCCGAGCTCGCCCAGCAGCCGAGCGGCGACGCGCGGATCCTGTGCATGCCCGCGCGTGACGAGTTCGACGGCATCGTGAGCCACGTCCTGGCCAGCGAGCTCGAGCGCCGCGGGATCCGCTCCCAGTCGGCCTCGACCAACGAATTCGTGTCCGACACGGCCGCGCGACTGGAGGCACACCCGGTCGACCTGGTGTTCGTGTCCTCCGTCGTGCCCACGCACTTCCTGCACGTGCGCTCGCTGTGCAAGCGCCTTCTGCGCGCGCGGCCCGAGGCGCGCATCGTGCTGGGCCTGTGGGGCGAAGAGCTGTCGGCGCCGGGCATCGGGGAACGCCTGCCGGTGTCGCCGCAGGTCCAGCCCGTGCCGACGCTGAAGGAAGCGATCGCGATCGCGCAGCGACTCGTGCACGCCGCCCCGCAAGCGCCGCGCGTCGAGCCCGATCAGAAGACCGGCGCGGCCTGATCAGCGCCGGCGGTACAGCGCCCAGTCCGCACCGCACGGGCCTTCGTGGCGCGAGACACCGACGAGGTCGAAGTGGAAGGTCCCCGCCCGCAGGCGCGCCGCGGGCTCCTCGCGGAAATGCGGCTCGTCCATGACCAGGAAGTCGGCGCCTTGGGTGCCGACGCGGCTCGAGGGCACGTACTCGATGGCGAGGCCGGGCGGCAGGAATCGAGCGTGCCACTCGAGCTGCGCGCCGACGTTGAAGTCGTAGTTGCCGGCGACGCGCAGCCGGGGCGCGTTCGAGAGCCGCGCCATGGTCTGCACGAGCTCGCCGTTCGTGCCGCGGCCGACGCGCACGAAGGGGACCGTGCGCGCGACGCCGCCGGCCACGGACACGGCCAGGACGGCCAGAGCGCCGGCGCGCGAGAGCCCGCCGGCCTCGAAGCCGCGTCCCAGCACGCGCGCCAGAGAGAGCAGCCAGAACGCGAGAGCGACCAGGAAGTATCGTGGCGCCAGGTATTCGTCGCGCAGCAGGACCGCGGCCGCGGCGGGCAGCACGACCGCGCCCGCCACCTGCACGACCCAGGTCGCGTCGCCGCGGCGCGCGAGCTGCCGCGCGTCGAGGGCCAGCACGAACGCGACGAACGCCGCGCCCGGGATCGCGGCCCAGTCCGGCCATCCGAGTGTCCAAGTGATCGTGGTCGCGACGATCTCCCAGGCGTCGAACGGCGGCGCGCCAGCGTTTCGGACGTGGCGCGCGACGAACCAGCCCCAGGCCGCGAAGAGCACGAGCGGCGGTCCCGCGATAAGCGCGACCTGCACGAGGCCACGGCGCCTCGCAGCAGAGGATGCGAGGACGCGCACGGCGATGCCCAGAACGACGGCGGCCCAGCCGACGACGAAGAGGTACTGCGACAGGAAACCCAGGATCGCGCAGGCCCACGTCGCGACGAGCCAGCGCTGCTTGCAGCCGTCGAGCCACGTCCAGGCGCTCTCGTACGCGGCGAGCGTGAAGAAGACGAGAGGCGCATAGCCGCGCGCCTCGCTCGAGTAGACGACCAGGGGATAACTGAATGCGACCAACGCCGCGGCGCCCACCGCGGCCGCGCGCCCGTGACGCCCGCCGATGCGCGCCGCGAGCAGCACGCTGGCGACCCCCGCCGCGAGCGCCGGCAATCGGTACGGCCAGAACGCGGAGCGATCGCCGACGAGCCACACGAACGCCGTGTGGGCCGGGTGGTTGTTCGACGTCGGGCTCGCGACGGCGCTCCACAGCGAGTCGGCGTGGCGCACGAGCCCCCACGTCCAGACCTCGTCGATCCAGGGATCCTGGAACGCTGCCGGCACGCGCAGGAGCAAGGCCACGACCGCCAGCGCCATGACCGCGGCGCGCGCCCCGCGCTCCGACGTCGCCGCAGGAGCGGCGCTCTCCGAGCTCAACGCGGCCATGGGTGGCTGGGCGGGTGCGCGCGCATGCAGTCGTCCATGCGCGATCCTAGAGTCCCGCGGCCCGAGCTGGCCTGCCTGCTTTGCAGGAACCGCCCGCGGTACCATCGCGGCAGTGTCCGATCTCGCGCTGGTTCTGTCGGGCGGTGGAGCGCGAGCGGCTTACCAGGTCGGCGTGCTGCGCGGGATCTCGCGTCGCTTTCCCGACCTGGCCCCGCCGATCCTGACCGGCGTGTCGGCCGGGGCCATCAACGCCGCGTGGCTGGCTTCGCAGACCGACCGTTTCATCGACAAGGTTGATCGTCTGCGCCACGTCTGGCGCGACCTCGACACGGATCAGGTATTCCGCGTCGGCTCCGTCGGCCTGGCGCGCAACGTGACACGCACGGGGATGCGCCTCATTTCGGGCGGGCTGATCCGCGCGCCGCGCGCCAGCGCGCTGGTCGACACGACGCCGCTGCGCGATCTGCTGCAGGAGGCGCTGGGCGGGCCGGACGGCCGCATCGCCGGAATCGACACGAACCTGGCGCGCGGCACGCTGCGGTCCGTCGCGATCACAGCCTCGTGCTACACGACCGGTCGATCCGTCACGTGGGTGCAGGGCCGGGACTTGCCCGTGTGGGACCGCGACCACCGCATCAGTCTGTGCACACAACTGGGCGTCGAACACATCATGGCGTCTTCGTCGCTGCCCATGCTGTTCCCGGCCGTTCAGGTCGGCGGACTGTGGTACGGCGATGGCGGGATCAGCCTCACGGCGCCCCTCTCGCCTGCGATCCACCTGGGCGCGTCGCGCATCTTCGCCGTCGCGACGCGCCACAGGACGACGCGGTCCGCGCCCGATTCGACGGGTCCCTCGCCCTACCCGCCCCCGGCCCAGATCGCAGGCGTGCTCCTGAACGCGATCTTCCTGGACCAGTTCGACGCCGACACGCTCACGGCCCAGCGCCTCAACAAGCTCATCGAGGAGCTGCCGCCCGAGAAGCGCGGCTTGCTGCGACCGATCGAGCTGTTCGTCCTGCGTCCCTCGCGCGACCTGGGCCAATTGGCGAACGAGTTCGAAGCGGCCCTGCCGCCCGCGTTCCGCTTCCTGACGCGCGGACTGGGCACGCGGGACGCGCGCTCGAACGACCTGCTCTCCTTGATCATGTTCCAGCCCGACTACCTGGCCGGGCTGATCTCGATCGGCGAGGCCGACGTCTCGGCGCGCATCGAAGAAATCGCGGCATTCCTGCAGCGCTGAGAGGCCGAGATAAAATCGATCCTACGACCTCTCTGACCCTGTTGGCGCCGCGCGGATCCGCGCGCGGCGCGGAGAGGCCGAGAGAGAATCGATCGTACGGCCTCTCGGACCCTGTTGGCGCCGCGCGGATCCGCGCGCGGCGCGGAGAGGCCGAGAGAGAATCGATCGTACGGCCTCTCGGACCCTGTTGGCGCCGCGCGGATCCGCGCGCGGCGCGGAGAGGCCGAGAGAGAATCGATCGTACAGCCTCTCTGACCCTGTTGGCGCCGCGCGGATCCGCGCGCGGCGCGGAGAGGCCGAGAGAGAATCGATCGTACGGCCTCCCGGATCCTGGTGGCGCCGCGCGGATCCGCGCGCGGCGCGGAGAGGCCGAGAGAGAATCGATCGTACAGCCTCTCGGACCCTGTTGGCGCCGCGCGGATCCGCGCGCGGCGCGGAGAGGCCGAGAGAGAATCGATCGTACGGCCTTCCCGGATCCTGGTGGCGCCGCGCGGATCCGCGCGCGGCGCGGAGAGGGTTCGATTTCTTCTCATCCTCTGAGCCCGGATGATTCACGAAAGCCGGGTCAGTGAGCGATTGAATCGGCGGACCGTCGCGCCACGGCATGCGGGAAAGACACGCGAATCTGTGCCGAATCGAGTTCCGTCGTGAGGCCCGGCAGCGGCGCATCCGAGCGCCGACATGACGCTGTGCCGGGAAACGCACGCGACGCGTGTGAGTTCCGCACCCGTAGCCCGGTCATCGTCGACCACCCCACGGCCAGAGGCTCTCGACCACGATCGATTCGTCCAACCCCGTAGGAAGCCCCAGGGACCAGCACGATCGAGCCGTGGTTGCAGCCTCGCCCACCCGAGGCTTCGTGAATCATCCGGGCTGAGCAGGCTTGGACCGGCCAACCCGCCGGGTGACGCAGACGCGGACCGGTGCCGCTCTGTAATCTCTCTCCCCATGCGACGAGCCCTGCCCTTCACACTCGCGGCTGCCCTGTGCTGCGTGATCCCAGCCGCGCGACCCGCGGCCGCTCAAGCCGATCCGGTTGCCGTCCAGCGTGTCGAGCTGCTCGACCACGCGAAGCTGACCGATGCCATGCAAAGTTTCGCGCGCGAGCACGCCGAGATCGCGACGCTCGTGCCGGTCGGGACGTCGCGCGGCGGGCGGCGCATCGACGCGCTGCGCCTCGCGCGCGGCTCGGCGGCCCCGGGCCGGCCGGCGATCCTCGTGGTCGCCAACATCGACGGGCCCCTGGCCTGGACGAGCGGTCTCGTGCTCGATCACGCGCAGAGCCTCGTCGCGCGCGCCGCGACCGACCCGGCCGTTGGCACGCTGCTCGACACGACCACGCTCTACCTCGTGCCGCGTGCGAACCCGGACGCGGCCGAGGCGCGCTTCGCCGCGCCGCTCGCCGAAGTCACGGCCACGGGCGTCGACGTCGACACGGACCGAGACGGCCGCAGCGGCGAGGACGGCCCGGCCGACCTCGACGGCGACGGACGGATCGAGTGGATGCGCTGGGAGGATCCGGACGGCGAGTGGATCGAGGATCCGACCGAGCCGCGCGCGCTGCTCAAGGCCGACCGGTCGAAGGGACAGATCGGCCGCTGGAGGCTCGCGCGCGAGGCGCGCGACGCCGACGCGGACGAGGAAGTTGGCGAGGACCCGCCGCACGACGCCGTCGTGAACCGCAACTTCGCGGCCGGCTGGCAGGAGCACGCGCCCGAGGCCGGCCGATTCGCCACGGAGGAGCCCGAGGCGCGCGCGCTGGCGGATTTCGTGCTGTTGCACAAGGACATCGCGCTCGTGCTGACGTACGGCGAGCTCGACAACCTGGCGGAGAAGCCCAAGGCCAAGGACGACCGCGCGCGGCGCAGCATCCTCCCGAACGACGGCATCCCGGGCGACGACGCCGAGCTGCTGGCCGAGATCGGCCGACGCTGGAAGGCACTGGGCGGGACGAGCACGAAGAGTGCCGCCAAGGACGCGGGCACGTTCCAGGCCTGGGTGCAGGCGCACCGCGGGTTATGGACGGTCAATCTGTCCCCCTGGTCGATTCCGCTCGACGCCAAGAAGGGCGACGAGAAGAAGTCGGACGAGAAGCCCGGCGACGAGAAGGCCGCCGACGACAAGCCGATCGACCGGAAGCCGGCCGGTGCGAAGCCGGCCGATGCGAAGCCCGCCGAGGAGAAGCCCGCCGAGGAGAAGCGCGGCGAGGAGAAGCGCGGCGAGGAGAAGCGCGCCGAGGAGAAGCGCGGCGAGGGCCGCAAGGGTGACGCGAAGAAGGGCGACGACGCGCCCAAGCCGAGCGACGACGCGAAACGACTGATCTGGATCGATGCGCACCCCGCGCCGGCCGGATCCTCCGCGTGGTCCGCGTGGTCCGCGTGGACCGCGTTCCGCCATCCCGAGCTGGGCCCGGTCGAGATCGGCGGATTCCAGCCCTACGCGCTCGTCGAGCCGCCCGAGTCGGAACGCGCCGCGATCGCGGATCGCACGCTCGACCTGCTGATCGCCCTTTGCAGCATGGTCCCGCGCGCCACGCTCGTCGACGTCGAGGCCAAGGACCTGGGTGCGGGCACGTGGCGCATCAAGGCCTCGCTCGAGAACAAGAGCCTGCTGCCCTTGCAGAGCGCGCTCGGGCGCCGCACCGGCGCACTGCGCGCCGCGCGCGTGCACCTCGAGCCCGGCCCCGGCGCCAAGATGATCGCGGGCGCGCGCGAGACGCCGGTCTCGGAGTTCCCCGGCTCACGCTTCGAGATCGAGTGGCTTCTGCAGGCACCGTCCCTGACCGGAACCGTCGTCGTGCTCGACACGGATTCAGCCGGAACGGTGCGCGTGCCGGTGGAGGTGGCGCGATGATCGCCGCAGTCCTCGCGTTCGCGATCCAAGGCGGATTCCCGCACACGCCGGTCGGTCACACTCCCAAGGTGGAGATCGTCTGGAACCGGCTGTACGACGAGCCTGAGATCCACGCGCACTTCGAGCGTCTCGAGAAGGCCTTCCCCGACCTCTTGCGGCACGAGGAGATCGGCCGCAGCACGGAGAACCGGACCTTGCGCGTGTACACGCTGAGCGACCGCTCGACGGGCCCCGACGCCGACAAGCCGGCGATGTGGATCGACGGCAACGTGCACGGCAACGAGGTGCAGGGCGGCGAGGCGGTGCTCTACACGGCCTGGTACCTGCTCGAGAACCGCGCCGAGCCCAAGGTGAAGGAGCTGCTCGACGGCTCCGTCTTCCTGCTGATGCCGATGGTGAACCCCGACGGCCGCGCGCACTGGTTCCAGATGGCGCACGATTCGTCGAGCTCGCGCACCGGCGTCATGCCGCTCGACGACGACGGCGACGGTCGGCTCGACGAGGATCCGCCCAACGACCTGGACGGCGATGGCCACATCACGCAGATGCGCAAATATGTGCCGGGCAAGGGCACGCACCGCCAGGATCCCGACGATCCGCGCCTCTTGACGCCCGTGCCAGCGAACGACGAAGGGCGCCGCGGCGACTGGATCATGGTCGGCGAGGAAGGCATCGACGACGACGGCGACGGCCGCATCAACGAGGACGAGGTCGGCGGCTACGACATGAACCGCGCCTGGCCCTCGATGTGGGAACCCGAGCACATCCAGGGCGGGGCGGGGCCCTACCCGCTGTACTGGCCCGAGACGCGCGCGATCGCGCGCTACATGATCGAGCAGAAGAACATCGCAGCCCTGCAGTCGTTCCACAACGCGGGCGGGATGATCCTGCGCGGCCCGGGCGCCGAGCCGTTCGGCGAGTACGAGCGCGACGACGTGCGCGTGTTCGACGAGATCGGCAAGACCGGCGAGAAGATGCTGCCGTTCTACCGCTACATGGTGATCTGGAAGGACCTCTACACCGTGTACGGCGGGTTCGCGACGTGGGGCTACGAGGGTCTCGGCATCATCTCGTTCACGAACGAGCTGTGGAACTCGGAACAGCTGACCGGACGCGCGCGCGATCCCGCGGCCGGGCCCGGCTCGGGCGGGTTCCCCGGCGGCGGTCGAGGCGATCGCATCGCGCTCGACGACAAGCTGATGCTGGGCTCGGGCTACATCGACTGGCACCCCTTCGAGCATCCGTTCTACGGCGCGGTCGAAATCGGCGGCTTCCGCAAGGACACGGGCCGCGTGCCGCCCAGCTTCATGATCGAGGAGATGATCGCGCGCAACGCGCTCTTCTCGTTGGAGCACGCGCGCAACATGCCGGTCGTGCGCATCGACGCGCCCGAGGTGACCGATATGGGCGGCGGCCTGAAGGCGATCGACGTCGTGTTCCGCAACCTGCACGCGATCCCGACGCGCACGGCACGCGCGGCGGACAAGAAGATCGGCGCGCCGGACGTCTTCACGTGCTCAGGGAAGGGCGTCACCGTCGTCGCGGGCGGCTTCCGCACGGACCGCTGGCGCCCCGAGCGCATCGAGCTGGCCGAGCGCGATCCGGGCCGCCTCTTGCGCGAGCGCGGAATCGGCAGCCGCGGCGAGGTCCGCGTGCGCTGGCTCGTCAGCGGCACCGGACCGGTCCACGTGGGCTGGAGTGGCGAGAAGGCCCGTGACGTGCAGATCGAGATCCCGTAGGAGACCGCAGCCTAGGTGCGGCCTAGTCGGCTTCGAGGATCTCCTGCGCGTACTTGCGGACGAGCGGCTCGATCGACGACGACCCGGAGAGGACCATTTCTGCGAGCTCCCGCGCACGCGGCAGGTCGCCGGATTGCCGGATCGAGCGCGCCAGCGACGTGAACGCACGCGCCGGGACGTCCGGCGTGAGGTCCGGGCCGCAGGCCAGCGCCGCCGCGTGCTCGAGCACGGCGCGCGCTTCTTCGTGGCGGTTCAACGCATCGAGGACGGTCGCTTCGTCGATCAGTCCGAAGATCGCGTAACGCGACCTCCCGTTCCCGCTGCGGGCCCAGCACTCGGAGGCGATTGCGAAACTCGCCGCGGCGGATTCGTGGTCACCGAGCTCGCGCCACACGCGCGCGAGAGCCCAGCGTGCACCCGCGCGCCGATCCGAACCGACCGCGGGATCTCCCTCGACACGCGCAACGAGCTCTTGCGCGTTGCACGCGGCGCCTTCGAGCTCGTTCGAATTGAGCTGGACAGTCGTCAGGTTCGTGAGCGACATCAAGCTGTCGGGGTGCGTGGTCCCGAGTCGCCGATCCTGCGCGGCGAGCACCGACTCGAGGACGAGGATCGCCTCGCGCGCGAGACCCATCGATCCCAGGACCGAGGCGTACGCGCCGCCCCGCACGAGGGTCTGCGCCGAATCCTCTCCCAGCACGCGCTGCGACCGCTCCCAGGCCTCCCGCGCGTGCGGCAAGGCTTCGGCAACGCGACGGGAGAGGAAGAGGTAGCGTGCCAGTTGCGCCTGGAGCTCCATCGTCGTCGCGTCGTCCGGCCCGAGGTCCTGGGTCGCCACCGCGAGCGTGCTCTCGAACTCCGTGATCCCTTCGTCGCGCCGTCCCAGCCCGACCAGGGCCGAGCCCAGGCGCAGCCGGGCCTTGTAGAGAAGCGGATGGCGCTCGCCGAACGTCTCGCGGATGTCCACGATCGCGGACTCGATCTGGATCAGCGAGTCCTCGAGCAGACCCGCCTGCCGCAGGTACTCCGACAGGTCCACGCGCGTGACGAGCGATCGAAACGACGACGATCCCGTGCGCCGCTCGTGGGCCGCCACGATCTCGCGCAACATGAGCACGGCTTCCTCGATCCGGTCGTTCTGTCCCACGGCGACGGCCAGTTGTTTCTTCGCGACGAGCGTCTGCTCATGGTCCTCTCCGTGAGCCGCGATGCAGGCTTCGAACGTCTCGCGCTTGAAGGCCTCGGCCTCCACGTAGCGTCGCGTGTCGTTCAGGATGCGTCCGAGCGTCGCTCTCCCGATGATGACCTCGCGGGAAGCGGCCCCGAACTCGGCCTGCAGGGGCACGAGCGCGGTGAGCGAGAGTGACTCGGCCTCCTCGAACTGCGCGAGTTCGAGCAGGATGACGGAGAGGACGAGCTTCCAGCGCGCGGCCTCGACCGATTCCGGTCCGTGTCGGGTCGAGGTCCGCGCGAGTCCGTCGCGAGCGCGCGGCAGACGCTCGTGGGCGGGCTCGAAGTAGGTGGCGTTGTCGAGCGCCATGCGCTCGAACTCGAGGCGCTCGGGCGCGTCCGGCGCGAACACGGCTTCCCAGATCGGCCGCATGCGTTCGACCTCGGCGCGCACTTCGTTCGGGAGCCCCAGCGCGACGTAGGCGTCGGCGATCGAGGCGCGCAGGACCAGGCCCAGCTTGGGATCGAGGCTCGTGCGTTCGTCCAGGTTCGCGCTGGCGCGCGCCAGAGCGTCCACCACGCGCACGTCCCGGCCGCCGACGTCGGGATCCGCGCTGGTCAGGATCCCGTTCTGGAACTCGGCCAGCTCGCGGTTCGTGACCGTCTCGGCCTCGATGCGGGCCAGGCGCTCCTTGGCGACAAGCTCGGCGGATTCGGCGCGTTCCTTGGCCAGGATCGCGCGGTCGCGTTGCACCAGCGCGACGACCCCTCCCAGGATGATCGCCGCGAGCACAGCGGCCGCGGCGCCGACGACGAGGCGGTTGCGCCGTACGAACTTGCGCACGCGGTAGACGGTCGAAGGCGGGCCCGCGAGGACAGGCTCGTCGCCCAGAAAGCGCTCGAGGTCGCGAGCCATGTCCGCGGCGGAGGCGTAGCGCCGTTCACGATCCGGCTCGAGCGCGCGCAAGACGATCCACTCGAGCTCGACGGGCAGATCCGCGCGCACGCTGGTCGGCTTCCGCGGGCTCGCACTGCGCGCCTTGGACAGGGCTTCGGTGAGCGACAGGCCGCGGAGTTCGAGCGGAGGGACGCCGCACACGAGCTCGTAGAGGAGCGCTCCGAGCGCGTACACGTCGCTGCGCACGTCGAGCACGTTGAGGTCGCCTTCGAGCTGCTCGGGGCTCATCGACGCCAGGCTGCCGACGAGCTCTCCCGCCAGCGTGGCGCGCGTCGTCTGCTGATCGAGGTCCTGCGCGATGCCGAAATCGATCACTTTCGTCACGCCCGTCGCGTCGACGAGCACGTTGGAGGGCTTGAGATCCCTGTGCAGGACGCCGCGTTCGTGTCCATGCTGAACGGCCGAGCAGACGTCGACGAACAGCCTGGCGATCGCGTCGTAGTCCAGTCGATGCTCGCGCACCCAGGCCGTCAAGGTCCGCGCACCGTCGACGAACTCCATCGCCAGGAACGGGCGCTCCTCTCCGCTCGAATCGACGTCGACGCCAGCTTCGTAGACCTGCGCGATGCCGGGGTGGCGCAACCGCCCGAGGGCCTCGGCCTCGTAGCGGAAGCGCCTCAGCGTCGCCGGGTTCGCGCACGCGGATCGCACGAGCTTCAAGGCGACGCGGCGGTTCGGGCGCTCCTGCTGGGCTTCGAAGACGACACCCATCCCGCCGGCCGCCACGCGCCGGATCAGCCTGTATCCGCCGATGCGCGCCCCGACGCCGAGCGGAGTCGGGGCCTGAATCGCGGCGGGGACCGGCTCGAGGAATCCGCGCGCCTTCGAGTCGGCCACGATCATGCGCTCGACCTCGGCTCCAAGCTCGGAATCGTCGGGGCATTCCCGCGCGTAGAGCTCCCGGCGCGCCGGCGGATCGAGCTCGATCGCACGCTCGAGGAGGTTCGTGATGCGCTCCCAGCGCCGCGTGTTCACGCTCCCTCCGTTCCGCCCGGGCGCTTGAGGTTCCAGGCCCGCGCGCGCTGCAGGATCTGCGTCATCTCGGCAGCGTGTTCCTCCATGGCCACTCCATTCTCCATGGACGGGGCCGACGGTGCGATGACGGGGATGCGGGACCTCGACCCACGGCCGAGACGGAGGGCCACGCTCGCGCGCGGGGCCGTGACGGCGTCAAGCGGACGTTCGACTCGCCCCTGCCGTCGCCTGCCGTGCCGATGGCGGGGTGTGCTGACGCGATTCTTCCTCATGCCTGTTTCCGGTGAGCCCATCCGAGATCGCAGACGCGCTTCGCGGTCCGACAGGATTGCCGGGATTGCTCCGGGCGGAGGCGCGGCGCCCGCGGGGCTACTCTGGGGCGGCGAGCAGGCCCGCGAGCGGTCCTACCGCCTCCATGTCCGACCCCATCCGACTCGCGACTCCGCACGACGCCGCGGCGTTCTGCCGCATCTACGCGCCGATCGTGCGCGAGTCGGCGCTGTCGTTCGAGAGCGAGCCGCCGAGCGAGCTCGAGATGGGCCGGCGCGTGCGCGAGGCGCTCGAGTTCGCGCCGTGGCTGGCGTGGGACGAGGGCGGCGACGTACTGGGCTACGCCTACGGCACGCGCTTCCGCACGCGGCCAGCGTACGCCTGGACGTGCGAGGTCTCGGTCTACGTCGACACGCGCGCGCGACGCCGCGGCATCGGACGCGCGCTGTACTCGGACCTGATCGACCTCCTGCGCCTGCAGGGTTTCCGCACCGCGCTGGCCGTGCTCACGATCCCCAACCCGGAGAGCGCCGCGCTGCACGCCAGCCTGGGCTTCGAGCCGGTCGGCACGTTCCGCGATTCGGGGTTCAAGCTCGGCGCCTGGCGCCACACGCAATGGTGGAGCCTGCACCTGGGTCCGGGCTGCGCACCGGCGCCGACGCGCTCTACCCCCGAGGTTTGGCAGCACCGCGGACCGCCGCGCGCCGGCTGAAGTGAACACGGGTGTCAGACACCTTGCCCCAAGTTCGCGCCACGCGCGCCATCCGCGCGCGGCCGCGATGCGCGGAGGGCGGGGAAAGGTGTCTGACACCCGTGTTCACCAGCGCGTTTCGAAGCCCAGCACCGCGGTGAAATCCGGGCCTGATTCGGAGATCAGGTCCTCGCTGAAGGCCAGGGTCCAGCGCGACGACGCGCCCGCGTCGAAGGTGACGCCCAGGTCGAGCTCGACCACGTCGCCGCCGAGCTCCTCGATGCCCAGATCGTCCGACACCGCGTTCTCGTAGCGCAGGTTCAAGAGCAGCGAGCTCGTCGCGCTCCAGCGCCATTCGCCGGAGAGGCTCGCGGCGAGGCCGTCCTCGACCTCGAGGCCCACGTGCGCGAAGGATTCCGGCCGCGCGCGGTCCGTCCAGCCAGCGCCGGCGCCGAACGTCCAGTCGGCGAAGCTCGATTCGAGCCCGAGGCCGAGCCCCCAGTCGATCGCTCCGTTGCCGAATCCGTCTTCCTCGCTGCCGACCGGCAGCTCGACCGCGCCGCGCACGAACACGGCCGGCGACGAGCCGCGTGCATCGACGAAGCGGTGCGTGACGATGACCGGCACGTCACCCAGACCGAGACGGTCCCCGGTCATCTGCCAGGCTTCCTGTCCCAGGGCCCTGATGTCCATGTCGTAGTCGAAGTGCGGGCGCGTCTCGCGGCCACCGTCAGGCAGGCCCAGCAGGCCGTGCCACGTCTCGATGAACACGTCGAGGAAGCCGCTCGACGCGTAGACAAACGGCACTTCCACCTCGAGGTCCGTGCTCGCGCCGAGGCCGGTGCGGAACAGCGCGCTCGTGCGCCACAGCTCGCCGTCGAAGCTGACGGCGCCGGAGTTCCCGTCCCCCACCTCGAAGATGCTCGAGTAGGCGCTGACGACGCGCAGCTCCGCCGCGCCCGGCGCGACGGTTTCCGCGCTGCGCGGTCGCAGCGTCAGGAAGGACTGCACGAACGGGCCGTTCGTGCGCAGCGGCAAGGGACCGCGCGCGGGTCCCGTGTGACCGGCCGTGTGGCAGCCGGCGATGAGCAGGAGCGCGCAGCCGAGCGCCCATCCCGCGCTCCGGCGCTTGCTCCGTCCCGCTTCCACGGGCGGGGATCCTAGCGAGCGTGCTCGCGCACTCCGCCGACATCTCGGCGAGAGCGTGAGACCGTGATCGGCTGCGCGCCGCGCGCGGTTCCGCGCGGCGCCACCAGGATCAGAGAGGCCGTACGATCGATTCTTCTCGGCCTCTCGCGCAGCGCGCGGTTCCGCGCGGCGCCAACAGGATCAGAGAGGCCGTACGATCGGTTCTCTCTCGGCCTCTCGCGCAGCGCGCGGTTCCGCGCGGCGCCAACAGGATCAGAGAGGCCGTACGATCGGTTCTCTCTCGGCCTCTCTGATCCTGTTGGCGC
>Ga0163152_10001635_pt1 | contig 34773 bp, 10 predicted proteins | sample OliLakLV19MP8IB2_FD_148635 | JGI IMG/M metagenome (GOLD analysis project Ga0163152, IMG submission 148635) | Freshwater microbial mat bacterial communities from Lake Vanda, McMurdo Dry Valleys, Antarctica - Oligotrophic Lake LV.19.MP8.IB-2 | ecosystem: Environmental > Aquatic > Freshwater >...
GCCACCTGCTTCGGCATTATCAAACAGCAGGGCGGCCACATCACTGTCGATACGGAACTCGGCAAAGGCACGCGTTTCAAAGTTTATCTTCCGCAGTTAAGCGGCAAGAAGAACGCTCCGGATGTGATTTTTCCCGGCAGCCTCGAGGATCTTCCAAGGGCGACGGAAACCATTCTTCTCTGCGAAGACGAACCCGCTTTGCGCTTTGTACTTAAAGAGACGCTCACAGGCCAGGGTTATATTGTACTCGAGGCTGCGGATGGGGAACTGGGCTGGAGACAGATTACAAAGACGGGCGGCGATGCGATCGACCTCATTGTCTCGGATGTGATTATGCCGAGAATGAACGGGCGTGAACTCATGAAAAAAGTACTGGAGTCTTATCCACGAATTCCCATACTTTTGATTTCGGGTTACACCGATAACTTTGACATGTCAGAGGATTTCGCCGCCGGGAAAGTCAGCTTCATGCAAAAGCCCTTTGAGCCGGAAGATCTGCTCCTCCAGGTCCACTCGATTCTTCGTTCAAAAGAAAAGCGGAAGGATTTAGCCTCATGAAGACTATTCTTGTTAATTCCGCGGGCGTCCATAGTATTACAGGGTCCGCCGCTCCCGAACTGCTCCAGCAGGCAGCAAAAAATATACTCCTTTCGTCACTTTAGTAACCGGTCCCCTATAATTATTTCTTACTAAGCCGGCACGGGGATTACCCAGACCCCTTAATATCCCTCTCTTTTTATTTACTCCCAATAACAGAGCAAAGTTTTTTTATATTTCAGATCTAGCATCTTTTAACTTTACTTTCAAAACCGCGATTTTCACTCCAGATCAAACCTCCTTTTTACCGCTCTAAATCTACCGCTCGCCCTGAAAAAACTACCGCTTGTCTCTATTTCAGCGAACATTAAACGCTTTTAGGATACTTTTTCAGCAGATTAGATAAGGTGCAAAACAGCGGGTATACTTTTCAAAGAGAAATAAACCGCACTCATTGTTAAGCATCTACTAGCGTCAAAATACAGTTCCTACGGGGGATACTACAATGCAGCATATATGGAAAAAAATCATGGCAGTAACAGTGACCACGGCGATGACCGTGACACAAATCATTCCGGCCGGCTGGGCCCAGGAGCAGACGGGCGATCAGACCCGCATGGGAAATCCAGCTCAGACTCTCGAAGCGGCCGAGCAAAAAGATTCGGAGGAAGCGTCTCTCAGAGAAGCAGCTCAAATTGAAATGCAGACAATGGCAGACTTCCTCGAAGGTAATTCAGCGCTTAGCCCATTTTCCGAAGAAACCCCCTCTTCGAGAGAAAAAGATTCTTTGGCGCTGAAAAATTATTATGCGAAGCTTTCCGAGTTCGACGCGATCAAAAGCGGAATCGCTATCAATAAAAAAATCCGTCTCGATGAAGCGGTGGCGCTGAAGAACCTTCAGGACCAGCTCAAGGCGGTGCTCGAAGGAATTATCGCGGATGGTGAAGAACCGAGCGAAGAAGCGGTGAACGAATTCAACCGCCGTGTAGAAGACCTCGACAAAATTCTGGCGACCGGAACCGTGCTCTTTAACGTCAACGGCGTGAAAGTCGAAATGAACGGCCCCGAAGCCATGAAGCTGATCAATCAGGAATATCAGCGGCTCGGTCTTGTCGCGGGCGGCAGCGATTACGACCGCCTTCCCGATATCGAGAAATCCGACATGGACGGCCATGAAACCTTTGCGAAATATCTCGATTCCCGCCAGATCGGCGTAAAGACCCAGATCTCCGTTTTTAAAGGGCTTTCTCCTTTCGGCACGCTCACCTTTGCGGCCGCGCTCGTAAAAAAATACGGTATGAAGGTAATTGGCGCCGACGCTGACGGAGACGGTTACCGGGAAATTGATGCGAAGATTTTCTCGCGCATGGTCAACGGAACCCAGCAGGCCTACGAAGAAGCCGAAGCAAAAATCAAGGGTATTACCGCGCAGCATCCGATCCAGATACCCGGACAGATCGATACGCTCGAAGCTCTCGAAAAAATCATGACCCAGCTCGATGCCTATCGCAAGGACCTCGACACCACGCTTGCAATTGCTGACGCCATGACGAGCGAGAAAGTTTTCAAAGACCTCATACGATATGAAATCCAGGTTCTTATCGACGGCGCGCTTTCCGCTCATCTCCAGTCGATCACCCAAACGCTCGAAAAACAGAAGAGTCCTGTGGATACTTTCGTCGAAAAGTCGGGCTTCCAGTTTCCGGCCGAAGGCACCGTTTCGTTCGAAGAGCTCCTGACGCTCGCGCAGTCTCTAAACAGTTTTAATACCAGCCTGAAAGCACAGGTAGACGGACTGCTCGCTAAGTTCGACGACAGCAGCGTGAAAAGATCGGTGCAATATGCTCTCCAGAACGAGTCCTACCGGGGACTTGCTGAACTTCTCGAGCGTCTTACCACGGGCATCGGAACCCGCGAAACCGAGATCAACAAGATTATCAATGAAGCGGGGATCTCCCTGCCCGGAGGCGACTCCGTGGAGTTTGAAACGCTCCTTTCAATTAACGATAAAACCAAGGCTCTACGCGCGTCTCTGACGGAAAAAATCAAAGCTTTCTTCACTGCTCTCGACGCGCTCGAGATCGACCAATCCATTAAATACGGCGTGCGCAGCAAAGTCACCGGACGGGTCAACGGAGAGTATGTTTACGTCAACAACCAACACACCCGCATCCCCGGCCTTTATGAAACTCTCTATAATCAGATCCAGGCGCAGTTTAATAACCGCCGGATTATATTCAATGTCGAAGGCCTGGGCCCTGTTTCCATGCTGGCGCACGATCTGAATCTGCTCACAAACCAGCTTCCAAGAGACAGAGCTTCTCTCCTGCGCTTTCCCGGCATCGCGGAAGCGCTCAGTGAAGAAGATCTGAAAAACCTCGAGTCGGGTGCAAATGCGCTTGGTTCGAGCATTATCGTGGACGGTCAGATGTGGCCCCAGTCGGACAGTTATCTTTCGCAGTTCGCCGTACGCATCCAGCTCACGGCCCTCATGATTAACGCCAATAAAGAGAAAGTCGTCCAGAGCGGCGCGGTCAATCTCGACCTGATGCGCCAGGCCTATCTCATGAATTCCTATCTCGAAGCCATGTTCCAGAGTTCGCGTAAGATTATCGAAGCGGGAGGCAGCAAGATCCGTAATCTCGTACCGGCCTCTCAGCCCCTGAGCGCGGAAAACTACCTCAAAATCCACCAGATCATCCGCGACACGAACCTGACAGTCGTCAACGTGATGAAACTCGGGCTCGACGGCGTGATCTATGACGCCCGTCAGCTCATCACCGGAATGCTCCAGGATTCCTTCAATAAAATGCTCTCTGAAGCGGACGCGATTTTCGCCCGCGGAAAAATTGTCGTGGATATCGAAGGAAAGAAAGTCCTGGTCGACGCGAACCAGGCACATAAAAGCTTGAAGACAGCGCTCAGCCGCGTGGCCGTCATCTGGGACGGACAGGGGGAATACTCTAAGGCCCAGTACGACCGTTTGAATGGTATCAGCACGGAACTCGTGAAGTCTCGCCGCACCTCCTATGAATTAAACTTCTACCGCCAGGTCAGCTTCGATCACCGTGACCCGAACTTTCCCCAGGACCTTGATCAGCAAATGGACAGAATGGAGATCCTGTACGGACTCATTCCGGCCATTCTGAAAGTCCACGGAAAGAGCGTGCTAAACGAACAGGAAAATTTTGACCCGGAACTTCTCGTGAAAGCCCTTCTTTCTAAAATCAATGTTCCAGCGGGAGAAGGCCAGACGATCCGCGAGGCCCTCAATAACATTATTCTGACGGTTGTCGACGATACGGAAGCGCGCCTGCGCTCGCTCGATTTTTCGAAGTGGGAAGACAGGATGAAGGGCGAAGCTCTATTGCCTGAAGCTATTCTTGCTATCGAAGCCAAAGCCCGCTCGCTCGCAATCGACCTAACGCCGAACGAAAAGCAAATACTGACGAGCTGGGCCAATCAATACAATTATTATTGGAATCAGGGAGGATCTGTCGACGCAAGGAACGTCTATGATCTGTGGAGCATTCTCAACCAGATGAAGCAGACGAAAGTTGCTACGATCACTCTTCCCGACGGCAAGATTTTCCGTGCGGACCTGGACGCCCTGCGCTCGATCCCGGGATTCCCGTATTCCAGCCAATACGACAAAGATCTTTTCATCGGTCTGACGGCTTCAGACTTCAAGGGAACCGAGAATGTTCAGCAGTATATCGGTATTCAGATCGGCGGCGAGAATCGAGGCCTCGACATCTTCTATCCGAGCAATGCTTACAGCCTTGATCAGTACAAACTGGCCGTAAACGTGATCACCCGTCTTTACCAGACCCGGGATTCCCTGCCGGCTATTTACAAAGACCGCGTTTTCAAGAAAAACGAGGACGGCTCGATCTCTCTTAATATAGAAATCGTACGCCGCCTTCTCAAGGGCGTCGACCTCATGCACGAGAGAGTCAAAGGGGAGCTCACGAACTGGATCCAGAAAAAGAACGTGGAAATAGAGGCTCTTCAGACGGATCCGATGACTATTGAATCGATCAACGCGATCTATTCGGCGATCGAAACATTCCGGGGCGAACTTCTGGGACACCTCAATCAGCTGACGCAGAAGCACGAAATTTATGATGTTTACGCTCTCGAGAATTCCCTTAATAAGGACTATCAGGAAATTACGAAAGGCATGATCAATTATATAAGGGGGAACAAGCTCGTAGTCGTAGTGAACAACGTACAGTACGCCGTGCCGGTAAAGGAAATTACGGAGAAGATGATGGCCGCCCTGAACAAGAAGTATCCGGGTGAAGACATCGCGGCCCATCACTTTGCCTCTTTCTTTGGCGTGCCGGTTTCGCTGATCCGCAAGCTCGATATGCTCGAGCGTTTCCTCGGCAATCAGATCGTGGCACTGCCGAGAACTTCCTCGGGCGAGATCGTGGAAGTACTGAGCAAGCTTTCTGAAATCGGGATGATGCAGCTTATGGTGCAGGTGATCCATCGCAATTCCGATGTCGTGATCGGGGCGGGCGGCACGATCGACGCCGACGCGCTTGTCGCTTCGATCAATAACCCCGACCGCGCGCTCGCTGAAGCAAAAAAGACGGCTTCATCCCTATTTGATGAAGTGCGTTCGAATATTGCAGGCGCGGAACGTCCCATTACGCTTGAAACAGTTTTAAAACTCTCGAGCCTTTTTGACGACGCCAAGCTCCGGATCGTCACGGAATTGAACGACCGCGTAAGCGGTTTCAACGACGCCATGTTTGCTGAACTTCAGGCCCATATCGACATCACGTATCAGGAAGTCCGGAATGAACGCATGAAACTTATCATGGAAGGGCCTGTCGTCGTCACTACTCGGGACGGAATTGTTTTTAAAATCAATCTCGTGGAACTGACGCCCAAAGCGGCCGCGAAAATCCTGGAGCTTCTGGCTCAGTTTCCCGAAAAGAAGCAGCCTGAAGAAATCATGTTCTATAGAGCGTTTGCGCCGCAAATGATGCTTTCCGTCGATTCCGTTGAGACGGTCCAGCTCAGCAGGAAAGCTGACAGCATGGTTATGCCGTCGCCTCCCATCCGTATCTGGTATCCTCAGCCTTCTTATTTCGATCCCGCGGCTTCGCCTTCGGAATTCGGGTTTGAGGTGCTCCTGTTGAAACTGGCGGCCCATTACGGCCGGCACGCCGCCGATGACTCCGGAGTATTTTCCCCGGGTAATTTCCTTATCCAGCTGGGACTCAGCGACCTTGACCGCGCAAAGAAGGATTTTATCTTCCTCCGTGACGGGGCGATTAAACGCTTGAGGGAGCTCGTGCCCGAAAACGCTGCGAAAGTCATCAAACTCGGCACGATCGATACAATCCACGGCGTTCTCGACGAAGCACGCGCGGCAATCGTCAAAAGTTTTAATCAAGCCGTTTCTGCCGCAGACAATTACACCGAATCAGGCGCGATCCATACTGCCGCGAACGAAGCCTGGCAGGCGGTCATCAGTGAATATGAAACGCTTGTCCTTCCGAGGCCTTTCGTGATGGAAGTGAACGGTGGCAAGGTTATCATCGACGGCAAGGTCCTGGTCGGCCTTATCCGTGAAGCTTTTAAAGAAGGCGAAACAGGCGTCATCGATTCGTACCTCCAGGGAGGAGAAGATGAAAGCGCGTGGTGGAATTACAAATCCATCCCCTGGCAGCGCTATTACCCCATGGGCGGCGGTTCCGGAAAGTCAGACGACTCCAGTGAGAATGCGGCCAGCCAGATTTATCCGTTCACGTTCGGCGACCTCAACCGTCTTCCGGGCATCCGCGGATCACAGCTCGCCGGCATTGAAACCGCCGCGAAAGACGGCGTAATTCTGACAAAAGTGGAAGCAAAAGAACTCCTGAAGGGCTATCTCAACATGCGCGTATTCTCCGCAGGCTCCGGAGTCCAGACCATCGGCGCCATGGCAGATTCCATGTCCATGTCGAAGTCCATGTCGGTGAAAGCAAGCGGTTCGGCTGATTCTATGATGGTCGATTACGGAATCAAAACGATTCCCGATCCGAGCTGGAAACCCTCGACCTATCTCAACGCCTCCGCACGCGACCTGCTTTACCGCGTGATCCCGGCGATGGTGAGAGATTTTGCGAAACGCATCGTGATCGACGGTACGATTGATGCTGAAAAATTCAGCGAACTTCTTCGCGATACGGGCATCGTCCGCGACCGCGAGAAGAAACAGGTCCTGGAAGGACTCGCTTCACAGATCAGCGCGTTTAGCGGCGCGCTTACGTCCGGAGTCGAAAAACTCAAGGCGTTCGGCGGCATCACGGGTATCGTCGAGAGGGGTACGGACGGCGGTTATTATCTGGTCGTGCGCGAGCCCCGCCTGCATGCGTTTATCCTGAAATATACCGATTCAAAGACCGGTCTTCTCACGGCGGATGCGGCTGGTGACAAGGATCTTGCGTTCGTCATGGAAGCGAGCAAGCTTTCAAAAGAAGAGCTTTTCGCGAAACGGGCCGTGGATATCCGCAGAGATTCACCCTCTCTCCGTTATTTCCTTGGCCATGATATCTATTATTATGATTACGGTGTGCCGGTCGTCCGTGAACTGGACTCGAACGGTATCATTGCGCCCATTCCCGGCCCCCGCGTTTACTGGGGATCTTACGAAGGCAAGATGGTCCATTTTCAGGACGCCGAAGTCAGCTACAACCTGAATGACACAGGAGTTGTCGAAGGAAGAATCAACACCTTTGTTAAGTTCAACGGTATTCAATACGCTCTCGAGGCGCTAAAACTCATGAGCACGTCTGAAGAAGCCCGCAAGGCGCAGAAACTCCGCGAGGCTTATCTCGACCGCTTCATCCGCGGGGCGGCCGAACGCGAAGAGCAGATGGTGAAAGACGCCCTCGCGAGCCAGGCGAACGCGCTTCAGCAGGCTTTGAATTCCGGTTTTCCCGAGCTTGGAGGAGTCGCCCTCGCGGGCACGCTCCAGCGTGATGATAAAGGGTTTTATCTCTCTGTTCCCGAGCCCATGCTCCTGCGCTATCTGCAGGATAACCTGAGCGTCGATACGGGACGCATGAAAGTCGAAGCGATTACTGAAGAGTTTCTGCAGCTCACGGGCATTGACCGAAAGATCCTGATCGCGGAGCCCGTCAAGGAACTGATCAAGAGACTTCCCAGCATCCGTTATGACATCAAGTCTCTCATGGTGGAGGACACCCTTCCTCTCGACGATATCCGCGAAAAGTTCGCGGCAGAAGAAGAAATTTCGCTCGAAGACGACATGAGAATGACTTTTGACGGCGGCGCTCGGTCCACTGTCGAGATGGAACAGCTTTCGAGAATGTGGCCCGATCTTGCGACCCTTGTAGGCCGGAGCGTCTACATTAAAGGCAATTTGTCCTACCACCTTTCGGTAAAGGGACGGCTCGAAGGCAGCCTTCTTTTCTGGGGCGGCATCCAGGAACTGCGCCATGCGAAAAGCGTGAACCATACTCTGATGCATTCAGACGAAGCGCATAAAGCACAGGAACTCCGCCGTCAGTATGCCGAACATTTTCTGAAAGGAAACGTCGGTACGGAAGAGGAAGCTGCTGTAGAAATGGCCAAGGAACTGCTCCTTAACACGCTCGCCCTCCGTGTGGATGGCAAAGGCCGCGAATTGATCAAAAGACAGATTCAGGTCGTTTCCGTACAGAAGATTCCGCAGTACGATGTCTGCGCTGACCTGCAGCCCGGGACGGCGTGCCGCCCGGCCAAGGCGGGTTACCAGGGGATCATTAGTCTCTTTGGAAATAATTACGAAACGGTCTACGGCGCGCTTACGGATCTGTCACGCGTAACGGTCCACGCCATCAACCGTCTCCTTTCCGAGGGAAAGAAACTGGAGAGCATTAAGGTGGAATCGGCCGGTGTTACCGTCCGCGATGGTGAAATCCTTTTTCTCGGACGCGGAACTGGACCCAATGTACTAATAAACATGCCCACTGACGGCGTCGAGAAACTTAGTCCTGAAGCCATGGTTGATGAAGACGTGAAGGTTTCGGAAGAAGCGCAGTCAGACGACATCCTTCGGACGACGATGTACTACCCTCTTCCTATTCCGCTGACTTACCGCGTCGTCCTCACGGTAGATGAAGAGCGTTTCGAACTCACTCTCGACGCCTCGGGCGCCGTCCTTTCGCTCCGTCAGCATGACGCGGCGGGCCGTATCGTCCTCGAACAGGACGCTGATGGCGCGATCATCCGCTACCGCTACGATGACAAGTCGGCAACTCCCTCGGCTCTGGAGATCACCTACGGCGACCGTACGGTCTTCGTTGCTCTCCATTCAGGCAAGGGGATTACCGGCAATGCTGCGGGCGCGGTGAAAGCTGCCGTGAAAGATCTCATTCTCCAGAACGAGCTTCCACTCGATGAAAGCAAAATCAAGATCACGCTCGCAAAATATGAAGAAGGCATGGGGTTGTGTACGCATAGCATGCCCCCGCATTGTTCGAAGTCGGCCAGTCTCGAGCTGCACACCAGCAAATATGCTTTCGGCTATGAAGTTCAGATGACCGGTGGTTTTTCATTCGATAAGTTCAGCGCGAAACTGGTCTCAAAAAATCTGATCAACAATCCGGTCAACGATCTTCCCAAAGAAGCGCTGATCGCGCTGGCAAAGCAGCTGAACGTTTCCGTTGAGTCTATTTTTGACATCACCTCAGAGACGAGAAATTTCATCACCTGCCTGGGCACCGGCTGCGCTACCTGGTCGCGGTATGTTTCTTTTTCCGCGAAATCAAAGGACGGTCAGAGCCAGCACTACGCCGGAGTCGTGACAGGCGGGTGGTTCGGGCACATGAAAACGCTGAATATTCCTGAAATGAGCGGCATCATTCAAGCCGGCGCCCTTATGAGAGCCGATACTGACCAGCCGCTCAAAACGAAGAGACCCTTTATTCAGCCTGTTCTCCGCCTGCCGTCGGTTCAAATCATTGCGGTAGACCCGTCGCTGGACGGCCGTGCTGTCGAAGCGATAGCCGAAGAAGCGGGTGTATCGATTCCCCAGCTCGATCAAGTCATTCTGGGCGCTTTACAGAAGATTAATTGCATCACGACTCCCTGCGCGGAATGGATCGCGGAACTTAAAGTCACGGTGTTTGACAAGGACAATTCTCTCAAGACATTCGTAGGAGAAATCCAGAAGTTCGGCGGCGAGCCTGCCGAGATGAGATACAAAATATATCTTCGTCTGGAAGGCGAGGACCCCGTAACCACCTACCCGACTCCGGAAGAGGAAGAACTTCTCCGCAGTCTCAGTTTGCTCCAGTATTTCCAGTCCGATACGGACAAGGAAGGCACTCACGAATACCAGCTGCGGGCCGAAGGCGAAGGTGTTGTGAAGTTCACGGTCGAATACAATCCCTGCCGCGGGATTCCCATGTGCAAAGCGAAGCAGTGGGAGCGGGAGTTTACGGTCCACGTCCTTCGCGGTTCTGAACACCGTCCTTTTGGCATCTCTCCCTATTTGGTCAATATCAACATGATGGGCGAGAGTACGGAAGCAAAAATTTCAACGGGTTATATGCTGAGGCTTTTTAACCTGCCCCAGCACGCGCGCATTACGGCGGTCAATGAAATCCCCGCCGAGATCAAAATGGAAGAATTTATTCCGGCCGAAAAAATGGACAAGCAGATCGTTCGCCAGCTCGAAGCTATGGGCGGCGGCAACCTCAAGCTGCTCGGCATGCGCATTAAAGACATGCGACCGGTTGACGGCAATCGTGTCATCGAATATGAATTCAAGGGCAGCAACGCCGGTGAAGTTTTCATCCGCATGGAACGCGGCACGAACGAAAACGTCATCAAGCAGGACGAAAACGGCACTATTTATGAAGAGATGAAGACGGATCTTTTTGGTGCGATCATCGACGTGCAGAATATCAACTGGATCCGCGAACCGGATGCGGTCATCATCGAAGCTGATAACATGCCTGTAGTCCGGCAGACCCTGGGCGTCGGCCAGAAGCTCGTCATACGCATCGTGCAGGAGCTGGGGGGGCGCCGTCCCCAGGATGTCATCGCTCTCTTCCGCCCCTGGGTAATCGCTCCGGCTGTTACGGCAGAACATCATTTCGCGATGCTTCTTGCGCTGGAAAACGAAGCGAGCCTGAATGACATAAGAATCCTCGAAGCGAAAATCGTCGCCAGCAGTGCTTCACCCTGCGCGGTCGGCGGCAGATGCGCCTTTTATGAAAGGTATGAAATCTCCTACGCGAACGGCCCCAAAGACGTGATCCATAAGGCAATCGGAACGGTCAATACGGAGATCTACGAAGGTGTGCGTACGGTCCGGTACGCCATTGAAACCTTCCCGGCAGCCGAAGTTCTCAACGCGACGGAACAGCTTTTCTGGAATGCTGGATTTTCCGATGCAATCGCGGAGATTCTGAAGGTGAAGGCCGGAGCTCTCGTGGAGTTCACTATTACAGCCGAAAATCTTAAAAAGGGGAACGAGCAGATCATCTGCCACGGTCCCGGCTGTGCGGCGCCGTATACGATCGCCGTTAAGCTGTCTGACGGCACGATGTATTCGGCCGTCGTCTCTTTCTCCTGGGACCAGGTCCTGTCTGTTCAGGTTTCCGATCTTCAAGGGAACGTCATAGGCTCCGTACGCCGCGGCGATGGCAAGCCTGAAATTAAATATCCCAGTGAACGGGAGCTCGCTCTTTTCGCGAATCTGGAGCTGATCAAGTTCGTCAGTTCCAATAAAGCGGAAAATGGAACGCGTTCCTACGATTTCGAAGCGCTGAAAGCAGGGGAAGTACGGTTCCAGATCGCGACGGATCCCTGCAAATTCATAGGACCCATGTGTATGGCTCCCACCAGTCTGCATCAACTCATATTGAAGGTGCTGCCGAATGCCCCCTGGGGCGCGCAGATCACGCTTTACGCCATCCATATAGATGTAAACGGCGAAGAGCGCGAATACAAGATTCATACCGGTATACACGCTATCCTGGACAATCTTTCCAACTTTCAGGAGATCACTGATGTCGCAGAATTTCCTGCGAAAGCTGATCCTGTCCTATTTGTTTCCGTGGCGGACATGGACCAGGCTGAAGCATCCCATATCCAGGCATCTGTCGGAACGTCCCTTATTCTGAAGGGCATTCAGATTGAAGATTTGAAAGACGGCCGCCAGAACGTGACGTATGTTTTCGAAGCCGCCGCGAGAGGCGAGGCGCAGGTAAGCCTGAGCCGCGGTTCACTCATCCGCGAAATGTACGTGGATGCGAACGGTCTCATCACCGAGCGGATGAAAGCAGAAAGCGCGGGTTATGAAATAACGGTGAATCCGGAGCTTGTTTATTTCGCGGATCCGGGACCCCTCGTTCTCAAAGCAGGCGATGGTCCGGTCATGGTTCACGAAGTAAATCCAGGCAGGGCGGTCCACATTCTGTTTGTGCGGAATCATCCCAAGCCCGCGCCGAATCAAATCACCGCACTCGAGTTCCCCTGGCAGTTTGGGGTGCTGAAGAGCGTGGAGGAGCAGCTTGCCTTCAAGCTTGCGGGCGCTCACGGCGTCCGGCTCGGAGATATTAAACTGCTTAAAGTGAAAAAGACGATGCAGATGGCGGCTGGCTGCGCACAAGGCGCGGTCTGTCCTTCCACGGTCATGTACGCTATCCGCTACCTGATCGGCGCTGATAAAGCAATATATCGTGCCCAGGCAGAAGTAAAAGATGAAAATGTCAGCGGTATTGTTTATATCAGCCGCAAGATCGAGACAGGCCTCAGAATTCAGGGCTTGAACGCCGCAGAACAGGGGATCTGGACAGACGTCCACGCTGACCTGGCAAAAGGCGTTCTTAACTCGACGGCGGTTATTGCGGATGTAAAGATTACGGAGGCCGCTCTTGCAGCATTCAAAGGCGCGGTCATGTGCATGGGCCCGAGATGCGCGGCTACCGCCGAAGTCATCATCACCCTCATGAATGGGGAGGAGCTGACCGCTCAAGTCTCGAAATCCTGGGACAATTACTACACGCTCGTGATTTTCGACGAGGATGGGAAGAAACTCGGCGAATCCACGCGTGATACGAATCCCAAAAAGATCGAAATAACAAAAGCACCGTTGCCTCCGGTTACCCTATCGAATTTCGACCGGACTTCGCTGACCGTGCTTCCGGAACACTTTCTTCTGGATGCAAGCGCGAAAGGCACGACCAGCGGTTCGAGCTTCGTGAGCGCGCGTAGAGACACGGCGGCGGGCGAGAGAGTCTTCGCGACGGCCATTCACAGCAGTTCCGCGAGTGTTGCTCTCCATATGTTCGGAGATCAGGCGGCAGCGCTGAATGAGGACGGCCAGCTCGTGCTTGCTCTCAAAGCGCAGAAAGCGGGACGCGTGAAACTCGTGGCCCGGGACGCTTCAGGACAAGAGAAAGTATTCGATCTCGATCTCGCGAAGGGATATAAGAATTTCACGATCAATCTGCACTCGGACACGGCGGGAGCGGCGTTGAATGTGAGCGCGATTGTCGCGCTCTCTTTCGTACTCACCAAAAACGATTCCGGCGAGAAAAATGAAATCAGCTTCTTCGCGCCCGGCATCAAGGCAAAGACGGTCGAGTTTGTCGGACGTCCCACGGAATCCGGCTTGTTCAAAGCGGCGCTTGTCAACGCGGTGAACAACCTGAAAATGAATCTGGTGGAGAACGATGCGAATGGCGCTCAGGTCAAACTGCCCGTCATCAAAGAAGATCTCAAAATAAGCGTGACGAAAGAAAGCCAGTATGCCCGGATCGTTCCGGCAGTAGGGGCGGAAAAGCGAAACAATATTGAACCGACGCAGTTGAACCTTGATCTGCGGCATTCTTCAAAAGCCGCTTACGAAGTTCAGGTTGCGGCCAAAGAAGGCAGGAATTTCGGGCTCGACAGTTCGCATTTCGCCATTGATCTGCAGCTGACCGCCGATCTTGCGGGACAGTCCCGAAGAGATGTCGTCCCGTTGACCCTCAAATTTACGGACGCTTCGAATCGTACGGCTGAATTTACGATCAACATCACGGAAGAGATCACGCGTTTCGACTTTGATCTGAAGTTGAAAAATCCGAACTTCGATTACACGGCGATCAAGAGCGTAAGTTTCAAAGGTGACCGTAAAGAAAATCCGACGGACCTTCGCTATGGATTCCGGCTCTGGCTCAAAGAACAGCTTGGCCTCGCCTAAGACGATTAATTGATAGAGAGCCCTGGGGTCCATCCCAGGGCTCTTTTTTATTCTAGGCCGCATAGCAAACCCTAACACGAGCCTTCACACCCAAGCTTCTTTGGCGCGGACTTTGCGCTCTTTGGAATCTACGGGTATATTTTACCCGTGCCGCAGCCGACCTTTTCAGCGCGGCCCTTCCGGAGGCTATGAAGCATTCAACTTTCTCCCCGTGCTTTCGCCGTGCGCGTTCATTTACCGCGGGGTTTCTCTGTCTGAGTTTGATCTCTTCAGGCCCGCTTCCCATGCTTTCAGCCGCCGAATCCACGGCTGCCGGGTCCAGTGCGACCGCGCCCTTTTCTACTCTCTCCGTTCCCCCGAATCTCGGCTCTATCCGGGAACGCTCTGCAGGCCTGTCCGCTAAGACCATCATCCTTATTCAGGACGCCCATTCCATTCCCGAGGCCCAGGTGAGTATTCGCGGTCTCATCGATCATTTTACAGAGATCTTCGGCGTTTCTCTCGTCGCCGTGGAAGGCGCACGTTCCGAATTAGACCCAACTCTTTTTCAAGCTTTTCCCGGCAAAGACGAATTAACGAATGTTTTCGCCGGTTATCTGGAGCGGGGTGAACTCACTGGAGCGTCAGCGGCCGCTCTTTTCAGCAGCGGCAGGGCGCGTTTTTTCGGTCTCGAAGACTGGGCGCTTTATGAAGAAGGCCTTTCACTGTATTTAGCCGCTTCCGAAAAAAAAGAGGCTGATGTGCGGAGTCTTTCCCAAGCCCGCAAAAAACTGGAGGCGGAAAAAGAAGATGTCTATTCGCCCGGACTCCTGGCAGTGGACCGGGCTTCGACGCTATTTCATGAAGATTCCCGCCGCATAGTGGAAGTTCTTCAGACGCTCTCTAAAACACGGGCGCCGGAACCCGGCACCGAACTCGCGGCACTCCTTAAGGAAAGTCTGCGGGAAGAAATCTCAAGCGGGGCCGCTCTAGAGATCAAAAAGGAAATACAAAGAGTCGAACCGCATTTACGTTCCTTACCGTCTTCATCAGAAGCCGGCCGTATTAATGGGGTATTTCAGGAAAAGCTCCAGGATTTCCGAACCTCTCGGATACCGGCATCCGAATTTGTGCTTTATCTCTCCGAACTGGCAGTTGCCGGCGAAGCCCGCTTCAAGGGTTCTCTGGAACTCGAGAAGCTCATGGACACAGCGAGGAGAATCCGTGATATCGAGGGAAGCAGCCTCGTTCTGGAATTTGACGAGTACGTGGAGGAGATCAAGGAATCCTTATTCAGGAATGACGAGGAGCGCCGTCTCGACCGGGAAAGCGGGGAGCTGGCAATTGCGGCGAAAATGACCCGATTCGAGTTGAACCGCGAAGACTGGGAAGATGCAGAAGCCGGAGTGGAGTTAAAAGAAGCCTATCCTGTCCATGCCGCTTTTTACGCCAACGCAGAGGCGCGCGAAGACTTCTTTTTCCGGCATATGGAAAATCTGATGGAAAAGCACGAGGCTCGGACGGCGCTAATGATCACGGGCGGTTTTCACACTCGGGGCCTCATCGAACGCTTCAAGGAAAAAGGGATTTCTTACCTGCTCGTCACGCCGGCAATCGCGGCGCTTCCCGGACAGGAATCGTACTCCGAACACATGAAAGGCTCCGTATCTTGGAAAAGTTATTTCGCGGCCGAAAACGGCCGCATCAATTTATATAAGGCGTTCGTACGCGCTGCCCGCGACACGCTGCTGGAAGCAAGCGCGCAGCCCCGCGGAACTCTGCTCAAATCCTGGCGTGATTCGCTGATCCGCATTTTATCCCGGGAGGGACGCCTATCGGAAGCGCATGACTACATCTGTTTTCTTGATGAAGCGGCTGCAGCGGGAAATCCTTCCGGGGCTGTTTCAAATGCCCGAATCAACTCTTTTCTGCAAGGTTTGAGCAGGCTCCAGGAAGACGGGCGCGTCACGGGACAAAATATCATGCAGCTTGTAACGCCCGCCACCATGCTTGCGCCGATAACGGGAATAGACCCGGCGATGTCGCTGCCGGCTTCTTTTGCCCAGGGCCGCATGCCAGTGTACCGTTCTGAAGTTCGGCCCGGAGACCAGACATCAGCTTCAGATGATCCCTTGAAAGGCGCGGAAAATTTTGGACTGGTTCAGCCTGGAAACTATAGGGCGGCGCCGGTCGACCGCGTTAACCTTGCGGAAGCATTGAACAGCGCCGGTATCGATCCCGCCCAATTTACGACGCTCGTTTATCTCGGTTCAGGCAACGGCGACGGTTATCTTATGGGGACCCTGCGCAGGATATTTCCCAATCTTGATGAGTATCACCTCGATTCCATGTCTTATTCGACGAGGATTTACGGCCCTGGTAACCAGGCTGCGGCCCTGGTCGTGAAGGACCTTCAGCGGGCGCTCGACGAACCAGACCGCGGTAAAGTAGAGGTCCTGACTTACGAAGATGATTATGCCGAAGTCGACTTGAAGTTTAAAAGAGGGGGAAGACGGATCTTTATAGACAAGTTTCCCATTTTTACGAACGTACAGCCTGAAGATCCTGATTTTAATGCCCGGGCAATTCGAAAGGGCATGATTCGGGCAGGGGACATTGTTTTACGTGTACCGCGTCCGACGCTCAAGGAAATCTACTGGAAAAAGCAGCACGCTACGGGAATCACTGTTTCCCTCGCGGACAGCTGGCGGAACTGGCAGCTTTACGAAGTCACGCAAGAGGACATTTCGGCCGTGAAAGAAAAGGATTCGGGAAGTCATTCAGGTCTTGTAAGCCGCTCAGAATTGAGAAAGCCGCAGACGGAGGAGGACGAAAAAAGCCAGCGAAGAAACGAGTTTCTTCATCTGATTACCGAAGGCGCGGGTATTTCGCCGGATCAGGAACCTGTCTTCCGGCTCAGCGGATCTCCTTCACTAAAAAAGGCGGCGGACGGATCGCTCGAAGAGGTCAATTACACCGAGATTCCGCTCGATGAAAAGAAGATAGTGGAACTTTTGAATGATCAGAGTCTTGCGTTCCTCTTCGACAATTGGCCCGAAACGGAAGAAGGGGATCTTCAGCAGGTACTCCTTCGCCTGCGGGCGGATCTTTACAGACCCCAGACCCGTGAAAAAATTATGGATATCAGGAAGGTCTCTTTTCCGTCTCCCTGGAAAGATTCTGTAGACGAAAATTCAAACCTGATTCACGCCTACTGGTTTGTTCCCAAAAAAGAGGGCCCCGTCCCGGTCGTAGTCATACCGAGTTTCGTCAAAGGCGACCTTTTTGCCCGCGCGCTTTCCATTTATCTTCCAGCCAAAGGCATTGCCGTGCTGGAAATGCACCTCCCCATTTACGGAGAGCGCACGCCCTTCGGGGCATCAAGTATGGGAAGTTCGGGACGGTATCAATATCTTGATTTTGACGCTGTGAAATTCAGAAATTACGTTCTGCAATCGGTTACAGATGGTATGACTGCCGTGCGCTGGGCCCGCGCGCAGGGTCAGGTGGACAGAGCGCGCGTTTCGGTCGGAGGGTACAGCAAGGCGGGAAGTATCGCCCAGAGCATTTACCTGATCGACCCTATGGTTTCCAGCGCCGTAACAGCACTTCCTGTGGCCGACTATGCGACCCTCATCTGGAGCGGTGACCGCTATACGCCTTTCGTCAACTCCTTGAGCGCGGCGGGAATTTCCCGCGATATGTTTGCAGAAACGACAGGTCCCGTTTCCCCCAGGGCGCTTGCGGATATTTTCAAAAGGGACGCTTCCGGCTCCATTTTTGGAGCCGCTGTGAACGACGAGCTGGTTCCCATCGCTGACAGCCGTGCTCTTGCGGCTGCCCTGGGTATCACGGATCATTACTTCGAGGTCGAGGGCGATGCAGAAGGCCCTCACTTGACAGGTCTCGTAAAGCTTGTCCCTGATTTTCTTTCCAGGCTGATTGAAGCGAACGCTTCCGCCCGCTCCGAACTTCGTTCTGACCCGCGGGGCCGAAACTGGAAAGCCGGTGCTCCGGATCTCCGTTCCGGTTTTTTTCTTACGCCGGACGATTACCGTAAAGACATCCGCCGGGGGCTTGGCTGGAGACCGGAATATGTAAAGGAACCGTATAAGCTGTCTGCGCATGACGCGAACGCGCGCATCGACGGATTTTTCCAGGCCATACTTGAGGCCGGCATGAAAGACTTTTTCAATTTTGAATATTACCCGGGGAAACTGAGGAAATACAGTGATTACGCCATGGAAACGGTGGTGCGTCTCGAAGACGGGAGCCCTCTCACGATCACGACGCTGCCGACAGGTGTTTTCGACGCGTCTGGCTCCGCGCAAAGTATCCGCAATGGATTCCATGTCTTTACCCTGACGCCGGACGGTTCGAATAAGCCGGTTGTCGTCGGTTACAATCTTTTCACGGTCCACCAGGGTCAGGATGAACCGTTGAGGATCGAGATAGGCCTCGATATTTTCCGGAAATTCCGCGCCGGAGAACCGGGCCCCCTGACCGTTTCCAGCCGCCAGATTCTCGAAAATTCCCTGCGTTTTTTTGATGAATATTACAAACCCGACTCCTTTTATGTTTCTGTCGCTGGTCAACTCCGGGACTCAGTGGTCGGCAGCGCGGTCCAGAACGCCATTTTTTATCTGAGACAGGGATTTTATCCCCCCGGCCACAAGGCCGATGCTGACCGCCTTCTGGAGAAAATCATTTCAGGTGAGCGTCTTAAGGAAGCAGATGTAGACCGGTTTCTTATAGTTTCCCACCCGCCCCCGGACGCGCCCAATGAATTCTGGGAATTTCAGATGAACGAGGACTCCCGCTCCGAACTCCGGGATCCGGAGGATTACAGAAAAGAAATAAGGGAGCGGATTGCCGCCGGGCCGTCGTATACGCGCTTGCCTCGTGTGCTGGGCGAGGAAGAAGCTCAGAAAGCAATCGATACATTCGAAAAAGCCGTCGTGGACGCCGGGCTAAACGATTTTTACGACTGGAAGAGCCACCCGGAGGAAATGCGGGCGCATAGAAAAATGGCTCTGGAAAGCACGGTTACTCTAAACGACGGGCGGGAGTTGATCATCACAACGCTTCCGACGGAGCCTTTCCCCCCGGAATCATTGCCCGCTTCCTATGAAAGAGGGTTTCATGTCTACAGCATGAAGACGGAAGAGGGAGATAGCCCCGTCATTTTGGGTTACTCGATTTATTCGGTCGAAAAAAGTGAAGGAAGGGTGACTCGTGTCGAACTTGGATTCGACGTTTTCCCGCAATTTCGCGCCGGTATTCCAGACCGCCCTGTCTCTGTTCGAAGCCGCGAACTCTATGAGGAATCATTGAAAATTCTCAATTCCAAATACGCCCCGGAGTCTTTTGAAATCGACCGTGAGACCCAGATCGCGGATTCATCTGTCGGAAAGGCAAGGCTCAGCGCCGCTTTCTACGTGAGGCAGGGTTTTTATCCGCCTGCCGGAGTAGAACTGGTGGACCCGTATCTACAGATAATGCTCGAAGGGGACAGGCTCGAGGACGAGGAGCTGGATGAATTGCTTTCAGACACGGAACCCGCGGCGGGACTGCGAAACCCCTGGATTTTTCCGATGAAAGTTTTGGGCGCGCAGCGTGAAATAAAGACGGCTGGAGAAAGCGTGAAAAAGGATTTTGACGCAAGCTCAGAACCCTTTCTCGAAGAACTTGTGCGAGACGTCGGATCCGTGGACGCCGTGATCACGATTCCTGTTTATAACGAGATTCCCGGGTCCGCCCAAAACCACGGCGCCTCGCTGCCGGGCACGCATGGTCAAACGATCGATGCACGGAAGCTGGCTCAGGACATAAAGAAATCCGTGGAGGCCTACCTTGCAGCGTCAGGCGGTCAACGCGCGCTTATCCTTGTTTCAGGAGAAACCAGAGGAGCCATGGCTCAGGAAACACTGGCGGCCCTCCGGGCGATAGCGCCTTCCATGGAATCGAACCAAATCCGGTTCAGGGTTTACGGAAAGGAAGAAAGATTCGCCGGGTTCCTGGGAAAAAAATGGTCGCTTCGGCTCGGCATGCAGGCCGCGGCACGGCTGGGCGGCCACTTCGCCACGATCGACGCAGATATGGCAATCGATTCTGATTACGCAGCGCAAATGCTGGGCCCGCTCAGAGGCTCAGCTCAGTACGTGTCTCCGGTTTACACACGGTACTGGGCGAGGGACGACGCTGCCCTCATCGCTCTCTTCGGCTTTCCTTTTTTCAGTGCTGTTTTCGGAAAGAAAATCCGCATGCCCAATGAAGGCGGCTTTGCGGCGGCCCACTCCCAGCTTCCCAATCTGCTTGGACAGGAAGCGTTGTGGGACAACGTGACGCTCTACGAATCCCAGTTCGCGGGGGCCGTGCGCGGTTCCGGAGGAACACTCGCGGAGGCCTGGCTTGGCGAGAAGAGGCATAAAACCAACCCGCTTTTTGCCACGGCGGACGCGTATGTTAAATTCGCCGTCCTTGCCATGTTTTCGCTTCTTGATTCGCACCGTGACTGGTGGCAGCCTGGCGCTTCCAATGCGTTTATTGAAGGCATCGAGGCTGCGAGTTTTCCTGTTCCGGAGCTGGAAAGAACCGCTCAGGAAATCGTTCTGGAAGGTGTCGACCCCGTACGGTGGATTGAATTATTCCAGCAGGGGTACGCGTCCCAGCGCGAAGCCTATAAAGCGATCTCTCCCGGCTTCGTCCCTTTGCTGGAGCGTCTCGAAGCGGCCGATCCGGATTCATTCGGGATCTCTTCCAGAGAGTGGGCTGAGGTTGTGTTCGGCTATTTTAAACTCTATCTCGAAAGCAGCGATAAAACGGTACGAAGTCTTATTCCCAAACTGATTCAGCCTTTTTTCGCGGCGCGCGCCGCGGGTTATATGAAAGAAGTTTCGAGCAGCAAAAGCTTTGGTGAAGCCGAAGATCTTCTTATCACGCAGGCAAAGGATTTCGCGGCCGAGAAAGCGCGGGTGTTCGCCGCCGAAAAGCGCTCCGAGCTGAGGGACGTACCCGGCGATCCGGATTTCGACCGGCTGAGCGCCGCCATAAAGGCGCAGACTCCCTACGAACTCGTGAGGCTGGTGTCTGCTAAAGGCACGAAAGCGGATGTCTACGAAGCAAGGCATATCGAAACGGGCGCGCGCTTTGCCGTGCGTCTTGACCGTGCGGACCGGATGGAGATTAACCGAAACCATGACATCATGAAGGCCAGACTTCCGGCGCATCCGAATGTGGTTTCCTTTTATGATTCCGGTGTAGTCTCATTCGAAGGCGCGTATGGGCCGGTAAAAAGAACGTACCAGATTTATGAATTAATACCGGGCCGCGATATTGAAGACCGGCTGAAAGAAAACTATTTTGCTTCCATCGGCGCTGCCCGTACCGCGGTTCTTATCGAGCAGATCGCAGCGGGACTCGGACATCTGTATGAAAACGGCGTTTACGCGGGCGACCATCATTACGCGGGCGTTATGATAACGGACGACGACCGGGCAGTCGTTATCGATATCGCGCAGGATTGGGACCCGAAAATCGATCTCGGAATGGGCGCGGCGGGTAATACTTATAACAGCGGCGGAACGGATTTCAGAAGTTACGGTGAAGCTATGATGGAGCAGGCCGGCGGCAAAACCCTGAGTTCGAGAATGGGGCTCACGGCCGTCGATGCGGTCAAGAGTATTGCCGTCAGCCTCGGTAAAGTCTATCAGCCGAGCGGTCCTCAGCACGAGGCGAATGTCGTACGGGATCCCGGTCAGCAGGAGTGGTTAGGCCGCTGGGTAAAATATTTGAAGGATGTAACTTCACCTTCAAGGTCTGAACTCCGCGGCGGCGGGTTAGAAAAGGATCCCGCCTCGGTTCCCTTCCAGATTGCCGTGTTTCTTATCGCGGGACAGCCTTTTCCCGCGGCGCTTGCGGATGAACTTGCCGCTTTTCTAAACGAAGATCCGCTGGCCTTCGTGCACGTTGAAAATACGATCCTCAGCGTTTCGGGCAGTGCGCAGAATTCCGATCCGTTGCTGCCGGGCATGCGAAGGATCGCAGCGCGGATCAAGGAAGATCTGAAACAATTTATCCACACGGAACTCAGCGGCATGAAGGAAGAGGGTGTGACAATCGGCCTTGATCTCTCGGCCCTTGGGCAAAATCATATTCGTGAAGATACAGCCGTGCGGGCCGTTCAAACATTGCTCCAGCTTTTACGCGAAACGGGCAGGGACGTTTCTGACCCTTCCAATGGTCTTGTCTTCACTGGAACGCGCAGGACGGGGACTCTTATTACAGAGCCTCTTCGGCGTGAAGGAGTTTCCTTTACCATGGCGGCGGACGGCGAATGGCGGCGCCCGGAAGGCCAGAAATATCTGCCTCTCATGCAGCTTGGCGGAAGTCTCTATAAAGAAGCTCCTGATTACGTTCGAGGAATTCTTCTTATTTTCGAGGGAGAATTCGGACCGGAGGCGGAAGAAATCGGAATGCTGATTCAAGCGGCGCAGGCGATCGCGACTGCGCGGTCGCAAAGTTCCGAAGAAGCCAGAGAATTTTATTCGCATTTCATAAAAGCGATGCCGCTTTTCAGAGAATACGAAGCGGTAGCAGGCGGTTTTATAAGCTATTCGGGCAGCGGCGCGACAATTCATACGGGTATGATTCATTCCTTGCTCACCGGCCTGGCTGCTCAAGCCCTCGCGCGCGATGAAATATTACAGTCCGCTTAAACGAAACCTCATCGATTTCCCTTAAGAAAAAACGCCTTCCTCTTGAGTCACCTTCAGGGATACCCTTATTTTCTGCTATTCGAAGAGAAAGTATGCTTTAGCAGTAATAAGCAATAGCTTTCAATCCCGTCTAAGGGACGGGGAAGGAGTCGTTATGAACCTGACAAAGAAGAAACCCAACGAAGCGGAAGAATTCGAACGTCCGGTCAGCCCCGAACCCTGTTCGTCATGCGATATGAGTGAAGACGACCTTTATCTTATGACGCACGCTTACGCGTAAGCTGCGGCCGCAAAACTAAAGACGGCGGTGGAATACTCCTCTCCCCGCCGGTAATATGTCAACCCAGCACAAGTTTGGCTTGTCTTTCTTGGGCCAAATGATCGTTCCCGAAGCCTCTCGTTTATCCAATCAAAAATAGCCGCAATACATTAAAACCGCCTTTTGAACGGGCGCGGTTTGTTATATACTCTCTGTTTATCGTTCAAATGAAATCATCCTTGGGAGGGACTATGCAGACCACTATCTCGGCCGGTCAGACTGATATTTCACTCGAAGCAGCGCGTAACGGCGTCACAGCCGGAATTAACAAGTCAAAAGAAATGGGCGTCAGCATGAACATCGCCATCGTGGACGCGGGCAGTAATCTCAAAGGCTTTGCGCGAATGGACGGGGCCTGGCTCGGTTCTATCGATATCTCGATCAAGAAAGCGCGCACGGCGCGTTATTTCGATATGGACACCGGCGTCGTTGGCAAGCTCTCCCAGCCGGGCGGCTCCCTTTACGGTATCGAACACTCTAACGGAGGACTGATCACTTTCCCCGGCGGTGTTCCCGTCAAGAATCGGGAAGGGCAAATCATTGGAGCCGTCGGCGTTTCGGGAAACACTGTCGAAAACGATCACACCGTGGCTCAAGCGGTTGCAAAAGCCATTGCGGGTTAACCAGGACATTCATGTGAAAAAACTTTCCGCCTGCGGTTTAAATAAAAGAAGCGCGATTTTTATTTCGTTCCTGATCGGAACTCTTGCCTCCACCTTGTTTGTCACCGGCGATGCCTTCGCTGCGAAAAAGGAAAAGCCGGTGCCGGTGCGCTGGGCCGATCCTTACGTGAAGCTCAATGTCGTTCCCGACGACCCTATTCCGGAAGAAGAAGATGGTATTGAACTCAGGCACCTCCCCGCTCTGGGAAGAACCGAACGCTGGCGCAAGGAAGTCCTGACGTATTCTTTCGTGCAGAATGGCGTCGGCCTCATGGATTATGCGGCGCACGACCAGGCTATTTCTTATGAACCTGGAAATCAGCCCGGTGCCTTCATCAAGTCTACGCGCGAGTTTTACACTCACACGAATCCTCCAGGAGAAAGCATCGAAGTCGTCGAACAGGACCAGCTTGGAGAGATCCTTCAATTGATCGACGCTCACATGGACATGCCAAACGGCCAGAGCCGCATCGTGAATTATTACCGGAGCAACTTTTTCCCGGAATCCGAGGCGGTACCCGGTGATTTATGGGAATATGAAGGCCGTTTTGAAATGGTCGTGCCGAACATGTCGAAAGAATACGCGATCGAGCGCAGCCCGTTTGAGTTCAAAGCGGTGAGCACGCTTGCCGGTTTTGCCGAAATCAACGGCGTCCGCTGTGCCGTCATCCAGACGGAGAAAGCGCAGAAGCAAAGGGAAATTCACAGGAAAGGCAAAGAGCAGATCACGCTCGATAACGAATCGACCGTTACCGAATGGGAATTCTGGGATTACGGCGCGGGAGCCCTTGTGGCGCGTCATACTATCGGCGACTATAAGACCCGAAACGCTTCGGACGGCAAGGAAGTATTAAAACACAGTCAGACTTTCGTCTACCGGATTTGAAACTTCTTACCCGGTTCAACTACCTCATAGAAAGATAGACAGGTCATGGAAATTAAAAAATCGCTTATCGTGCTCGATCTCGAAACCACCGGCGTGTGGCTGGAAAAAGATAAAATCATGGAAGTCGCGTTGATCCGTTACAATCCCGACGGCTCGAAGGTCCTTTATCACCAGCTAGTCAATCCCGGCATGCCCATTCCGGGACCCGTTTCGGAACTCACTGGAATTACTGAAGAAAAGATTCGGGATAAGCCCCGCTTCAGTCTGATTTCGGACGACGTCATGAAATTTCTCGGCGACTCGGATCTGGCAGGGTTCAATATCGAACGTTTCGATCTGCCCATGCTCGAGCGGGAACTCGGAGAATGCGGTTTCTGTTTCGAATGGCGCGAGCGAAAAATCTATGATGCACAGAAGATCTATCATCTCAACGAGAAGAGAGACCTGACCGCGGCGCTGGATTTTTACTGCTCGAAAAAGCTGGCGGGCGCTCACTCCGCCGTAGCCGACAGCGAAGCCGTCTACGACATTCTGGAAGCGCAGATAAAAAAATATGGCGGCGGTTCGTCGAGCCTGTCTTCGCTCGATCATTTCGAGTATAAGTCGGCAATGGCTTTCCTCGACAAAGATAAAAAATTCTGCTGGTGGAACGGTAAACTCTATCCCATGTTCGGCAAATACCGCCGGACTCTGAGTCTTCCGGAAATCGCGCAAAAGGACCGGGACTATCTGGAATGGGTCCTCAGGTCTGATTTCGGCGAAGAAGTCAAAAAGGTCGTGGAAAACGCTCTCGCAGGCGTTTATCCGCCCCCTCCTTAAGACCGCCGCCTCAAAACCCCATTATTACGTGTTGGACTTCCCAGGTCTTTTCAGGCCAAATTCGCCCAAAATTTGACAAAAGAGCAAACCACAGGCAACTTTAAAGAAGACGGGATTCCGTCCTGTTGCGGCGCATCCCGGTGTTCTTTCAGTTTAAACAGCCGATCAGGGTAAACCGCGAGAAATTGCGGGTCACAAAGCCGCGAGTCCTCCTGCTCAAGCAGAGGATTGTCGGGCCGCCGGTAAGTATTCGCGCTTCTGCGCGAGCATCAGTATAAAGGATCAAAATCGTCCTGAAAGCTGGTATCCGGAACCTGTCCTTAAATGGATAGGTTTTTTTTTGGCCTATAGCCGGAACCAGTCTATCAACCACAGGAAAATATGAGCGACGAGAGTTTTATCCCCGAAAACTATCTGAGCGTTAATGATGTGGCCAGGCGTTATGGTATTGATTCAAAAACCGTGTACCGGCTCGCTCACAAGGGCCGATTACCGGCTTTTAAAATCGGAAGCCAGTGGCGATTTAATGAAGATAAACTCAAAGAGTGGGAAACCTTGCAGGACACCGGTTCCTGATCCGTTCCTCAAATCGGTAAATCCTCAGTTCACCTGCACGAAATCTTAAAGCCCGAAGCCTGCTGACACAGCCCCTGTCTTTACCAAAACAAAAATCCGCGATAGAATTTTCCGCTTGTTTGACGCAAGATATGAATAAGGCTTTAATGTTCCCTTCGGCATCCTGTAAAATACGCGCTGAATAACGGTTCGAAACAGTGGAGTGAGGTTTGAGATGAATAATCTTTTTATCGTGGCGGTTTACGCGCTGAGCGTCTGGTTTTCACGCAGGATGTGCATGGGCTACTGGTACGTCGGCCCCATTTTTGCGCTGACGGCCTGCGCCGTAAACCCTCAGATTCTGCGGAAGATTTCCATGCGGCACCTGATCTTTTTTGCGGCGGCAATATTGACCTACGCACTCGTCTACGGGATCGCGTCTCACGGCTGGGACTTCAAGGCGGACTGGCTCGACATGCTTGCGGGCTCAGTTACCGGCGGCGTTGTTGTGGGCAGCATCATCATGCCGTCTATTCACGCCATGATTTTCGGCATCGATTCAAAAACAGCGGGCAAGACAGCTCTTTATCTGATCATCTCCTGGTACCTGGTCAATATCGCGTCCCTTCTCGATGACCGCTTCAACCTCGATGTACCCATCGACTACCTGCTCGTCGCCATTGCGCTGTGGCAGGGGATCTATTTGAAAAACCTTAAACTCACCTGAATCGTTACCACCGGCTGTCTGCTGGATTTTCCGATTAGTCAGGGCAATGCCGAACCCGCTTCCGGCTTTCACCCGGTAGAAATCAGCCCCCGCTATTGCTAATAATAGGTCAAAAACAGGAGGGCATTATGGCTATCGGAAAATTTGCAGGTTATGCAGTTAAATTTTACGTGTTTCGTATGCTGCTGAAAGTTTTTTTCCCCATCGCTCTGGTCATTGGGGCGTTGATTCTGCTATTCACGTTTGTGATTTAGAAAAGGTTTAAGCGGCTTCGATCTGAACATGTTCGAGGTAGCGGCTGAGGTCGGCAAGTTTCGCCGTGATGGTAAGAATATCATTTTTTTCCGCTGCGTCTTCCAGTGCCGCGCCAAGCAAGCTGATCTGGTCAAAACCATATCCGCGCCCTGTCCCTCTCATCCTGTGCCCTGCATAAGCGATGACTTCAAAATCCCCATTCTGAATTGCCGCACTGATTTTTTTTACGTCGCTGCGGCGGCTCTCTAGATAGGCTGGAATGAAAATCATGAGGTCTTGCGGGACTTTGACTGTAATTTTTTCCATTAAGCTTCCGTGGGTTCAGTACAAAACTAACACGCCTTACATTCGGATGCAAATTTGCGGCCTTCGAAAGAGACTTCTCCCGCTCGTTAAACAACTGTCCTTTATCAAAATCTTTTTACGTTTTATTTCGCGTTTTTTGGACAACGTATAGCATTACTTTCTTCCAATCCGCCTCAATGATTGTTTTTACTAGAATCTTCGCCCGGGTGTTTGAATTCCGATTTCCGTGCGGGTAGTCTCTAGACAGGTTATTAAGCCGCCACAGTAAGTTCTTTACAATGCAAGGCTGCTCGAGCCAAAAATTTTGCAAGGGGGACTGCCGCTTATGTTTTCATTCAAAAAGATCACCGCCCTATTCCTATCTGTTCTCATGACCTTTTTATCCGTGCCCGTGCCGAATCTCTCGGCCCAGACTACGCTCGAGGACCCGACCCAGGCTAAGCCTGAAACGGATCCGAATAAACCACAGGAATCGGGCACCGGCGAAGAACCCGGCAGCGAGTGGGATTCATTCCTGAACGGTGACACGGTTACCCGGGCAAACCCCTTTGAGAGAAGTTTTGAATCGGTGGCGGCTACTACAAACGACAAGAACGGTCCCCTTGTCGAGGTGGAAAGAAATGATGCCGGAGGCATTACTGTCACTCGAGTGAACCGGTGGAACGGCAAAACCTACAGCGAAGAAAAAATCGAAGCTGTCGGATCGGTGTTGGATGCTCAGGGAAATCTTGAAGTGACCGCGAAGAAAGACGGGAAACTCTGGAAGGCCCTGCTGTCCACCCCTGACAGCACGAGCAAGGTCAGCATCGTGAAATTCCAAGAGCGCCAGACCTACAGCCCCTCATACACTTACAACTCGACGCATTATATCTCCGACATAGACGACACCACAAAAACGCTTGTGTCTGTATCGAGCAGCGATAATTACGACTCTTTTTCCCGCACCGACTACGAAGGAGATCTTTCTTCGTCAATGTATGCACATCATTCAGCCTGGAACGACAATGCAGGAAATTTAGTACATAACTACTCCGCCAGTTATTGGAATTCCGAGATTTCGGCAGAAACCCAGCGCATGGAAACTACATACGCCAGCTTCTACGGATCGGACGACGCTGCCAAGGCCTCTTTCGAAATGGTACTGAAAGAAGGCTCGTCGGAGATTGCAGATTATGAAGTCGCAGAATACATCGTCGACGGCCTGGCTTTGGAGAAAACTACGCAGCTCTTCAAAGGCATTAGCCGGAATTATAACGAACTCGAGGAACAGCGCTATTACGGAAAAGTGAATAAAGCGAATAACGATGAGTTTACGCTTCTTGCCATAAGAGGAAACAACTGGCAGCAGCAGTTGATCGCGGCGGGATACGAAGGCGGAAACATTCTTTACAAACTCTTAAAGACGAGTGTGCCAACAATTGATGAGATAGACGGCACTCAATATTATATTTATTTCGGCGCCAAGATGAGCAAACAGGATGCCGCGGTAAATGGTTCGATGTACTATGGCGAACGGGGACAGTCTAACCAGTTCGGCATCAACGCGAACGCTTGGGCTTTCAATCCCGTGACCGGCCAATACGACAGCCGTTCCCACTTTTTCAATTTCCTTACAGCAAAACCGGAAGGCCCCAACACGATTTATACGGACGAAACAGGGACCGTTAATCTCTTGCTTTTTCCCGACGGCAGCACGTTGATCAAGGCTGCTCCACTAGGCGAAAATCCTGACCTCGCCTTCGTGAATCACGTCGGACAGCTCCAGGAGGAATTTAAGGAAACTCTCGCATCCACCGCGGCAAGAATCCTTGCGGCTGCGAAGATGCCGGGCTCGAGAGAGCAGATCTTAGCGAAGATCGAGGAAATGGGAATCCCGAAAGGGAATATCGAAATCGTGCTCGATTTTGTGGATTACATCAGGACCTCCGCCGAAGGAGGAGATTATGTAAACATCTCCCAGGAGCTTCAGAAATTCATCGAAGAAACGGGAACCGCCTATCCAGAGTTCGCACTTTTCGATATTGATCTTGCAGGCGATATCCAGGCCCAGGCCGCGAAGATCCGCGACATTCTCGGTGCTCGGAGTCCGGAGGCATATTTCGCAGAACTTACCACCTCTCTCGAAAATTCCAGCGGGAGGATCATGGTTCAGCTCGAAGATATCCACGAACGCATTACATCCATTCTCAGCCAGCAGAATTACGCCGAAAAAGTCGCGGGCGCTGCGAACGCGCGTCTCGGAGAGCTCTTCGGCGAGGGACGGCTTACCTTTCAGATTACCTCGAAAGCGGTGCTCGGTCAGCAGGGCTACGCTGAGGGCCAGATCACAGATCAGGATGGAAACATCCCGGTCAGTCACTTTTCATTTTCCTATGGCGTGTCGGCGGACGGGATAAAAATCGACGGCGCGGCTTTTGAAGCCTTGAAGGTACCGGCCGATCATTCGGATCCGCTTGCCAAAATTCTGGCAGGGTCTCTTCCTCAATTACTCGAGCTTGGTTACGCGCTGGTTGGCAACCCTCAGGCTATGGCCGCAGGCGGAGAAGTCGTTTATGAACACAGGTATGTCCTCGACGCGGGTGATATCGAAGGCATTCAGAATATCCATGTCATTCAATCAGTGCAGCAGCCCGGAGGCGAAGCCGAGGAAAAACTGGTTTCGTTCCGGATCCATGTGAGCGATTATCCGCCCGTAAACATTCTGTCCGACGGCACCCTCTATGTTAAACGAGGCGGTTCCGTCTCTCTCCCTGTTCTTCTCAGCGGGGGACAGGGCGTAGAAACAGCCCGACTCGACTATTCCTTCCGTACCCACTCCGACGAACAGGCGAGAATAGACGAACTCGTGAATGCGGCAGGGGAAAAGATCGGAAATATTTTGAATATTCAGATTCCCGATGTTATCGATTCCCAACGCCTTCCCGAATTCGACGAAATAGCCGGCAGTGAATCGCCGAAGAGCCTTTATCAGCAGACTATCGTTGTCCTCAAAGTACTCAAGACACAACTTCTGGCTGAAGGACTCATGGATGAAGCGTCCATGGAGATCCCTGCCGGCGCGGTGACACTCGAAGAGGAAGCCGCAGCTAAACTGAGTGGAATATACAAAGCGGTAAGTCTTGCTTCGGTGAGCATCGTTTCAGCAGACGGGACCGCCACCATTGTGCCCGTCCGTAAACTGGGAGGTATCCTCCAGGAAGAAATGATACGAGTCCACGGTACGTCTTCAGCTTCCGCGGAAGCTTTCACAAAACTGGCCGGTTTAAGCGTCGAAATGATCGGAACGTTTCACCTGGGCGACGACCTGCGCTTTCCCAATGTCTTCCGGGAATTTTTTGCCAGACCCTCTGCGGGACCGTCTCCCCGGGACGTGAGAAATATGATTGTCGCATTTCATGCGGCAAACGCAGACCTGCTTATTAAGGACGGCACGGTTGACCCGCTCGTATTTCAGCTTCAACTCCACGATGTCTCAGGAGAATTACGCGAGGCTATAGTAAGTAAGCTCGGCTCGTTCGCTCCTGATGCCTCAGTAAATATTACGGCTCTCGCGGGGAGTCTCACTACTACGGGAATTTATGAGCTCAAGGTGGGTTTCTCGATTGGAAATAATACGTACACCGCCAGTGCATCAGCAATTCTTTCAAAAGAAGGCGTCAAAGTAGAAGTCAAACTTCCCGAAGGCGTTTTCGAAGCCGCTAATCTCAAACGCATGGGGGCCGCAATCCAGGAATATCTCCCCACTGGCGAAACCTTTACGGATCTCAAAGCCGTTTACAATGCAGACGGCAGCTTTGCGGGCGCCGACTTCAATTATGATGGCCAGCATTTTTCAGCTCGTTCCAGCATTAACATGGCCATAGCCGGTGAAATCAGAATTGCCGGCGACTACGATGGTAACGGAACTATTAATCCTGCTGACTTCCAAATAGGCGGCGCCCTTGCTTCCGAGGTCAACGCGAAGAGCGTTCTCATTGTCAGCCATGACGCGGCCAACTCTTTTGCCGAAGCGGTGGTCAATCAGAAAAACGTAATCCTTGTATTCATGACCGATGCGGCCGGAATCCTGAAACTGGATTTTATCATTAATGAACCGATGGATTTCAACAGGGACGGCAGGATTGACGGAAAAGATGTCTATACGGCGCGCTCGATACGAAAAGCGGCAAACGCTCTGGAGAGCGCGATTCTCGCGGGCCAGATTCTGGACGTAAACCGCGACGGTCAGTCGGATAAAAGCGACGTCGAGACATTCGTATCCTATTATCAAAGCATTCTGGGCGGGCTTTCCCTTTTGACGTCGTCGCAGACGGCTGTTCTTGATCTCGATAAGGATAACCAGGTTTCCGGCGGCGATCTCGAATACGGAAAAGACCTGATCCAGAACCATATTAACAATGCCGCCTTCAGTTCCATTATTCCCGCGAAACCTGCCCTTGATGCGAAGGCGGGTTTGATTTCCGTGAAGGGCGAGTCTATAGAAGGGGCCGTCATTTACTTCTTCAAGCTGTATCGCCTGACAACGAACGCCGACGGCACGCCTAAACGCGAGCTGGTCGACGAGAGATTCCCTCTGCAGCCTTTCGACACGTTTCTGGTGACCCGAAGCGGAAGCTATGAAGTTGAATACCTTGCTTCCCGGAATAAGCAGGTAGAAGTGGGACCCGTCACAAATTGGTCCCCGGCTGCCCGGATTCAAATTAATCTGCTGAGCGAAGCGGAAATTAGTATTACGGGAACCCGGCTTTTGATTACCGATCAAACGGAAATCGCTTTCAGCGAAGTAAAAGGTGCGAGTCAATATCACGTCGAGATCGAGGACGCAAAGGGCAATGTAGTCACGCTCACCTCAATCTCGAATTCCGTGACGGCTGATCTTGCAAGTTCCAGCATTTACAGGTCCAGGGTCCGCGCTTCGTCGGTAGATCCCACCACGAATGGTGAGACGACGTATACCGCCTGGTCCGCAAATTATGATTTCTCGGTAGAACGCTTTGGAGACAGAGTGACTCAGCTCTGGGGTCCTCCTTCAGTCGATTCACCCAAGTTCGATATCAAGTGGGAGCCGGTAACAGGAGCGAAATTCTACGAAGTCCAGCAGTCTATGTCAGAGGGATTCCAGGAATTTACCTCGTTTTTCCCGTGGGGCAATTCAGAACCGATCAAGGTCGAGAATGAAGGCGTCTATTATTACCGTGTCCGTGCGCTGAATGCCGAGAACGGCGTCGCAACGGAGTTTTCAAACACGATTAAAGTCGATGTCAATCTCTACAATCCTCCGGTCGCGATTTCGCAGCAGGTCAAGGTGGCGGAAGACAGCGGCGAGTTTAAAATCACGCTGGAAGGCACGGGAGATAACCTCACTTTCCGCGTACTCGAGAACCCTGATTTCAAAGGTAAAGTGAGCTGCCAGGCCAATCACTGCGTTGCTAAAACGGCGCAGGATTTCTCAGGTGTTACAAAATTTTCATTCGTCGTCAATGATGGCAAGCAGGACTCAGCCCCTGCAACGGTCGAAATGAATGTGACGCCGGTGAACGACCCGCCTGCCGCAGGCAAGGTCTCCGTCTCAGTTGCTGAGGACGGAAAAGTTGCGCTTATGCTTACGGGTTCCGACGTTGATGGCGACAAACTTACTATCAGCGTCAGTAAAGGTCCCGAGAACGGCGAATTGATCATGAATGCAGACGGTTCTTACCTCTATATCCCCAACTCAAATTTTAACGGTGTCGATACCGTAACCTACAGCGTGTCGGACGGTAAAGAAAAGGCCGAAGGCACGGGAGTTTTCGAGGTTAAAGCCGTCAATGACGCACCAGTCGTCACCAACATCGAAGTTAAAGACCTCGAAGACAGACCTTTCGACATCATGTTCGCTGGTCAGGATGTTGATGGCGATCATATCAGCTATAAAATCACAACCCAGCCCAAAAACGGGAAAGTGGAGCAAGACGCAGCCACGGGCTCATTTTATTTTATACCCGAGGCAAATTTTAACGGAACGACCTCCTTTACCTATCAAGGTTTCGACGGCAACGTACTGTCCCAGCCTGCCGTTGTCACAATCGTCATTGGAGCTGTAAACGACGCGCCTGTTTTGGAAAAGCTGGAGACGATCCATGGCGCTGAAGGGCAGTTGGTAAGCTTCCAGCTGCTTGCGTCGGATGTCGATAGCGATAGCCTGAAATATTATTCTGACCAGCTTCCTGAAGGCATGACTCTTGACGCCGCGACGGGCAAGGTCACATGGGAAGTCGGTATGAACCATTCGGGAAGCCACGTTTTTGTTTTTGGCGTCACGGATGGACACGAGGGAACCGCAAAGCAGGAGGTCCGCTTCGAAATCAGCAACAAGGACCGCGCTCCCATAGCTTACCCCGTCCAGGCTTTCGGAGATGAAGATACGAAAATAGTTTTTACTCTCAAAGCCGAGAATCCGGACGGCGCCGAAATCCGTTATAAAATCACGACCCCTACCGGCACCATACCGCCCGGGAAAACCGAATGCGAAGGCGCTAATTGTGTTTTCATACCCGAAACAGATTTTTACGGAAAGGTCACGCTGTATTACGTCGCGATCAGCGGAAATCTCATTTCGGAACCCGCCCGTATTGACCTCGATATTAAAGCCGTCAATGACGCGCCTGTTTTTGGAGCTTTCGAGGTCCAGACCGTAAAAGAAGGCGGAGTTCTGGAGTTTGCCCTGAAGGCCACGGACGTTGACAATAAGGATCTGATATTCGCGGCCGAAGGCCTGCCTAAAGGCGCCGAACTCGACGCAGCGACGAATGTCATTATCTGGAAGCCGGCTTTAAATCAGGCTGGGAAGTACACGGTTGTGCTTATTGTTTCAGACGGCACGGTGAAAGTGAAAAAAGAGCTGATCATCGAAGTCCTGAACAACAACCAGCCGCCTGTAGCGAATGAGCAGCTGGTAACGGTAGCGGAAGACAACGGTTTGACGATCACGCTCGCAGGGACGGACGCCGACAACGACGATATGACCTTCATCGTGAATAACACCGGCACGGATTTCCCTGGAACTCTCACGTGCGACGGCAATCTGTGCAAATTTATGCCGAACGCGGATTTCAACGGAAATGCTAAATTCTCGTTCAGAGTCACGGACGGCATCGAAGAGTCTGCGGACGCGGTAGTTCTCATCACCGTGAAACCGGTGAACGACGCTCCGGAGATGAAACAGTTTGAAGCGCAGAGAGTGAAGGAAGGCGGAGAGCTCGTGTTCCAGGTCGCCGCTCATGATCTGGACGGCGATAAGCTGACGTACGGAGCGGACGGCTTGCCTGAAGGCGCAAAGATCGACGAGGCGACGGGTCTCTTGAAATTTAATCCCGGCCTGAACCAGGCTGGAAAGTACACGGTCGTGATCATTGTCTCTGACGGCGTGGAGAAGATCAAACAGGAACTGACGATCGAAGTCGTGAACCAGAACCAGCCGCCAAGGGCGATCGGGCAGCAGGTCACGCTCGAAGAAGACGGTTCGATCAAGATTACACTCGAAGGCACAGACGCGGACAACGAAGCGCTGAAGTTTATCGTGAACGGCACGGGAACGGATTTCCCCGGGACGCTCACGTGCGAAGGGAATGTATGCAGCTTCACCCCGGCCGCGAACTTCAATGGAGACGCAAAGTTCTCGTTCAGAGTCACGGACGTCATCGAAGAGTCTGCGGACGCGGTAGTTCTCATCACCGTGAAACCGGTGAACGACGCTCCGGAGATGAAACAGTTTGAAGCGCAGAGAGTGAAGGAAGGCGGAGAGCTCGTGTTCCAGGTCGCCGCT
>Ga0163152_10001636_pt1 | contig 34764 bp, 39 predicted proteins | sample OliLakLV19MP8IB2_FD_148635 | JGI IMG/M metagenome (GOLD analysis project Ga0163152, IMG submission 148635) | Freshwater microbial mat bacterial communities from Lake Vanda, McMurdo Dry Valleys, Antarctica - Oligotrophic Lake LV.19.MP8.IB-2 | ecosystem: Environmental > Aquatic > Freshwater >...
CGCTATATAGAGAAGCCCTCTGTATATGGAGGATTGGGTGAGTGGTTTAAACCAGCGGTTTACTAAACCGCCGTGCCTTAATCGGCACCGTGAGTTCGAATCTCACATCCTCCGCCAAAAAACGAAATCGGGTTCCGAAGCAAAAATATGGTCGGCACGAAGTGCCGTCTGTTCTCTATTCCCCCAAAAAAATCCTGAATCTGAAAGGGTTCGCCACGCAGAGCGTGGCTCAAAAAAGACGGTTCGATTCAAGATTTTAAAATTCGAACCGACTTTTTTAAACAAATGAAGAATTTCTTCATTTGTTTTCTCGTTAGCCAATTCCACTATATGAATATTAGCTTTTAGAAACTTTTCGGTAAGTTCGAACCGATTATGAGATTTTTTCTCAAAAGCTGATAATTTCTCTTTTAAAAGTTGTTTTTGATTCACTAACTTATTTTTAGAATCACGATATTCTTCCAAAGACAAGACATTTTCTAAATATACGTTCATCAACTTTTCAACTTTTGAATCCAAAAAAGAAATTTCTTCTTTTGTTTTTTGAGAAAAAATCTCACTCGATTGATTTTCAGATGATTGGTCTTTTCTGTTTTCTTCAATCATCCAGTTTGCCCAATCGAGTGGCAAAGAAACTTTTTGTAATTCCGTTCTGATTTGAGAAGTGATGATTTCTTCACGAACATATTTTTGTAAACAAGGATTTTTCCGTTTCGTACATCGCAAATAGTTATGGCCTTTCTGTGTTTCGGTAGTGATAAAGCAACCGCACTCCCCGCAACGGAAAAATCCTCTATACAAAAATGGCTTTAGTCCTTTACTATGTGGTTTAGATTTTCGACTCATCACTTCTTGAACAGAATCAAAAAGTTTCTTTGTGATAATCGGTTTGTGCTTTCCTTCGTATATTTCACCACCATATCTCATTAACCCCGTGAATATCGGATTTTTCAAAATTTGTTGGTAGTTGGAAACGGAAAGCACCTTTCCATTTTTTCTACTCAATCCAAGTTCGTTAAACTTATCGTGGAGTTGCCTCAAAGTGAAATTTCCAGTTGCATAGGCCTCAAATGTTTTCTTGATTAAGGGAGCGATATTCTCATCAGGTACAATTCCAGCACCTTTGACATTTATATAGCCCAGAGGCGACATTTGAGGCCATATACCGTCTTTCACTTTGTTCCTGTGTCCACGCTTAATATTCTCCGATAAGTTATCTATATAGTATTTGGATTGAGAGAAAGCAATGGAAAGCATGAACTTACCTTGTGGCGTAGTATCACACCAGAAAGTTGGGAATTTCATTTCTGAAATTACACCAGTATCAACGAGGTAGATGATTTTTCCGCCGTCTACCGAGTTGCGAGCAAGTCTATCGGGATGCCACGCCAAAATACCAGTGGCTTCACCCTTTTCCATACGCTCTATCATTTCGTTAAACACAGGACGGCCTGGTATTTTGGCGGTCTACTTTTCGACAAAGATATCAATAACTTCCACTTGCTCTTTTTTCGCAAGCTCTTTCAATTCAGCAAGTTGATCGCCAATACTGCGGATTTAATGATCTTTGTCGTCCGTAGACTTGCGAGTATAAATGAAAAACTTTTTGGTTTGATTCATGTTTTTTTGTATTGGCAACGACGAGCCACGCGGAGGGTGGAAAATCTTGGCGGGGTTTGGGTTTGGCGGGAATTCAGCCAGAGTCTCGGCGCTTCGCGCCGACGCATTTTTTGGCGGGAATGCTTCACCCGAATTTTTGCGGTATCTGTTGGACAAAGTTCGAATGTTTTTCGAAGAAAATCCAAACGAATTAGACTGATAATGTACTAGCGTACCCCGCGCGCTACGCGCCTCTGTGCAAAGCACAGAGCTTCTGCAAAGCAGAAGTGCGGGGAACGCTCACACTCCGCCACTAAAATTCTCGGGAAAGGAGGCGAAGTGGAAATGCAGACCGTCTACAGGTGTCCATCATGAACGATGGACCTCGCCCACGCGGAGGAAGGGTCTGGGAAGGAATCCGCGTTGGCTTCAGCTTTCCTTTTTTAGGCGGGGCGGGCAGTTTGTTTTTTAATCCAATCTGTAAATTATTAAAATTTAAACCACTCTTTCCAACTTTTTGGCCAGCCAAGAATTAAGAGCAGGGCAAGTGGCGCGCCCCAGTTAACCCAGCGTTCCACAAAATCCCAAATTGGATCAGGTCCAATCGGCCAACGAATCATAGCTGTCAAAAGTCCCCAGAAAGCCATCCATAAAAGAGCGAGGCGAATCGGCTTTACTAAAACCAAAATCGCGAGTGCTATGTCTACAATACCGACAAGTAACAATAACGAGATTATAGTATCCGGATTTTCAATGCCGACCGCATTGAAATATTTAAACCACCCTTCCTTTCCTTGCACAGCAAACATTCCATGACCAAAAAACGAACCTGCAACTGCAATTCTCAAAACCCACTCTGCTTTTTTATTTGTATTCATATTTTTATATTATATCGTATGGTTAGCTATTAAAAATAGCTAAGTTATCCACTGTTTGCCCGAACCGACTATTTTCGAGCATAATGGTTTAGTAGTTGCGAAACTACGCAACTCTAACTATAATAGTATACACCCTCCCCTAACCATTACAAATGGCAATATGAACAATAATACCAGCAACATGGATACACATAAAAATAATTGGCCAAAGTTTGTTGTCGGTTTTGTTGTGTGTCTCCTCATTAGACTCATTCCATTTCGCCCGCCAAATATTGAGCCTGTGCTTGCTACACAAATGCCCTTTTCTAAAGCATACGGGGCATTGGCCGGTTTTCTTTTTGCGTTTTTAAACATTATACTCTTTGATTTGATAACTGGTAAATTAGGAATCTGGACACTATTAACCGCTAGTACTTACGGTGTCCTTGGTTTTTGGTCAGCCTATTATTTTAAAAATCGCAAAGCAAATAGAGTAAACTATGTCCGATTTGCAATTATTGGAACTCTTTTCTTTGATGCAGTAACTGGTTTGTCTATTGGCCCCCTCTTTTTCCACCAAACGCTTTACAGTGCCTTTGTCGGACAAATTCCATTTACCGGACTTCATCTACTTGGCAACATATCATTTGCTTTGGTCTTGAGTCCTGCGCTTTATAGATTTGTTGTTGAAAATAAAAGATTTGAAACAGCGTCGATCATTACTATTTTTAATCCTAAAGGAATTTGAATAGCATGAAAAATATAAAAAGATACATAGCACTTTCAAGAACACAAAAACGCGACGGCACAATCGTTCCTTTTGACCAAAAGCGCATCCATCGTGCGATTCTGCAAGCGATGAATGCAATTAAGGGAGTGAGTCAGATGCGGAAATGATTATGCATAAAGTACTTGACGCACTTATGTTTCTAAAAAAGAACGGAAAGAGAAAAATTTTCTCCCAACCGTCGAAACGATTCAAGATGTTGTTGAAAATGAACTCATCGCATCTAATTTTACTCAAACAGCCAAGTCCTATATTCTTTACCGAAAAGAGCGAGCCAATGTGCGAGAGAAAGTTGGTTTTGTACCAGAAAAAGTGAGAGAGCTTGTAGCTCTAAGCAAAAAATATTTTAGAAATCCACTGGCTGAGTTTGTTTATTATCGAACATACGCGAACTGGATTTCGAAAGAAGGTCGACGCGAAACATGGATTGAAACAGTTGATCGTTATATGGGTTTTATGCGTGAAAATATCAACGGTAAATTAACTGAAAATGAATATAGCGAGATTCGCGAATCAATACTTAAGCAAGAAACGATGCTGTCTATGCGCTTGCTTCAATTTGCCGGCAAGGCAGCGCGTAGAACAAATGCGTGTGCTTATAATTGTTCATTTATTGCGCCGAAATGTTTTCAGGATTTTGCCGAAATTATGTATATCTCTATGTGTGGCACGGGTGTCGGCTGGTCGGTAGAGAGTGAAAATATCCAAGCCTTGCCACAAATTAAAAAACAAACAGGTAAAATTCTACCCTCATACATTATTCCCGATAGTAAGGAGGGTTGGGCAGATGCTTTTGCCTTTGGTCTAAAAACATGGTTTGAGGGTAATGATATTGTATTTGATTATTCACTTATCCGTCCCGCAGGTTCAAGGTTAAAAACAATGGGTGGAAAAAGTTCTGGACCCGCGCCACTTCATTCTCTCATTGAATTTTCTCGCGAGCAGGTATTACGCAAACAAGGAAGGCATCTCACCAATCTTGATGCTCACGATATTATTTGCAAAATAGGAGAATGTGTAGTGGCCGGAGGAGTTAGGAGAAGCGCTATGATTTCTCTTTCTGATCTTGATGATGAAGCTATTCGTGATTCAAAGAAAGGTCAGTTTTACATGACGGAAGGACAAAGAATGCTCGCCAATAATTCTGCTGTTTACAATTCTAAACCGACAACGCAAGAATTTCTCGATGAATGGACAGTACTGGTGAAAAGCGGTTCGGGCGAGAGAGGAATTTTTAACAGAGGAGGGCTTGCAAAAACACTACCAAAACGACGATTGAAAAAGTTTGTTGATAATCAGTACCCATCATGGGGAACTAACCCATGCGGAGAAATAATTCTCCAATCAAAACAGTTTTGTAATTTGAGTGAAGTTGTTGCACGAGCTGATGACACTGAAGAAACCTTGCTAAGAAAAATACGCAAGGCGACTATCATAGGAACATATCAATCAACGCTCACTTACTTCCCTTATCTCTCAAAAGAATGGAAGAAAAATTGCGAAAAAGAAAGATTACTCGGTGTTTCAATAACTGGTCAGTGGGATTGTGAAATTGTCCGAAATGGAAAAATGCTTGAAAAAATGAGAGACATAGCAATAGAAACAAATAAAAAATACGCAAAGCGATTTGATATTAGCCAATCTACTTGTATTACATGCGTAAAACCATCAGGGACAGTTTCGCAGACAGTTGATTGCGCATCCGGAATGCACCCACGACATGCGCCATACTATATTCGTCGTGTCCGTATTTCAGCAACTGATGCTCTCTTTAAAATGCTTAAGGATCAAGGTGTGCCTTATCTACCCGAAGTTGGGCAAACACAAGAAAATGCTTCGACGTATGTATTTGAATTTCCAGTAAAAGCACCAGACGGAGCAATTTGTAAAGACGACATTAGTGCACTCAAACAGCTTGAACATTGGAAAATAGTTAAAGAACATTTCACAGAACATAACCCATCAGTGACTATTTCAGTTGGTGAAAATGAGTGGATCAGTGTCGCTCATTGGATATACGAAAATTGGGATTTAGTTGGCGGTCTATCATTTTTACCGCGTTCCAATCATGTATATCAGCTTGCTCCGTATGAGACGATTACAAAAGAAAAATACGAGGAAATGTTAAAAAAAGTAGACTCACTGGACTTTTCAAAAATTGTCACTTATGAGACTGACGACGAAACGGAAGTAAAACGAGAGCTTGCTTGTGCTGCCGGTCTTTGCGAAGTATAAAATTTGTTATGTATATGTTATACACAAGAAAAGGAGACAAAGGAACAACGAAACTTTTTGACTGCCCGCAAGGTATACGACTTTCTAAGTCAGAAATGGTTTTTGAAGCGCTTGGAACACTTGATGAACTTAATTCTTCGATTGGATATGCAAAGGTACTCTCTAAAAAAGTAAACAATGCAGTCTTTATTGAGACAAAAAAAGTATCCTACGAAGTGATTCTTGAAAAACTTCAACAAAACTTATTTTGCATCCAAGCAGAACTTGCCGGATCAAAGACAAGTATTACCAAAGAACATATTACATTTCTCGAACAAGTTATTTACGAAATAGAAACCGTCTTGCCACCAATTACTACTTTCAAAATTGCCGGTGGTGGAGATACTGGTGCCTATTTAGACATTACCCGAACAATTACGCGGAGAACGGAACGATTAGTTGTGTCTGTACGAGATAAAAAGGAACATAAAGTGAGCGATTTGAGTATTCAATTTCTCAACCGTCTTTCGAGTGTATTGTACGCGTTGGCTCGGTTTGCAAATTACCAAGAGGGGTATACAGAAGCAAAGCCAAATTACAGCTGATTGCTTTTTAAATCTACTTGTTGCATACTTTAGCAACCATGAAGATCAAACGACCACTTCCACGAATTGCCTATGAAAATAATGCCGAAATATACAAGATTTTAGCTAATTCAAAGCGCCTCGAAATTCTGAATCTACTTCGTGAACAAGAAATGTCGGTTGAAGAACTAATAAAAACATTGGGAATCGCAAAAGCAAATGTGTCTCAACATTTGGCGCTACTTCGTCATGCGAAGCTCGTAACAGTACGACGTGATGGGTTAAATGGGTTTTATAATATTATTGATCCTCGTATTGTTGAACCGTGTCGTATCCTTCATGAACTTTCTAAAAAATAACTCTAGGTTTTATAATAGAGGGGCCGTATCTTTTTCCTTGAAAAAATGAGTGTTTCCTGCTATTTTTAGATAACCCAGTAGTACAAAGGCGGCCGCACCTCCTTCGGAGCGGCTTTAATACTAAGCCGCCTTAGACTCCAAGGGCATATTCAGACATGAGCACAAACGCCTCAAAACAAGAGCGCTCCCCGGTTGTCGTCGTTATGGGTCACGTTGACCACGGAAAGACGACTCTTTTGGATTTCATCCGCAAGTCCAATGTCGCCGCCAAAGAGGCGGGGGGCATCACTCAGGGCGTCGGCGCTTATGAAATCGAGCACAATGGCAAGCGCATCACCTTTATCGACACCCCGGGACACGAGGCGTTCTCAAAGATGCGCTCCCGCGGCGCCCTTATCGCCGATATCGCCATCCTCGTCGTTGCGGCAGACAACAGCGTCCAGCCCCAGACGAAGGAGGCAATTAAAATAATCCAAGAAAGCAAGCTCCCCTATGTCGTTGCGATTACGAAGATCGACACGAAGAACGCGCAAGTGGACCAAGTAAAGACCGACCTCCTCCAAGAGAATGTACTTCTTGAAGGTTTCGGCGGCGATATCAGCTTCCAGCCGCTTTCTGCAAAATCCGGCGAGGGCGTGAACGAACTGCTCGACCACATTCTGCTCGTCGCTGAAGTTGAGGCGTTTGCCTATGACCCAAGCGCCCCAGCTGAAGGCTTTATCCTCGAGGCGCACCTCAACAGCAAAACTGGCGTCACTGCGACCGCTATCGTTAAAAATGGCGTGCTGCGGGTTGGCGATCGGCTCGCCACCGGCACTATCGGCGGCAAGGTCCGCGGACTCCAAACCTTCATCGGAGCGCCAGTCAAAGAGCTTACGCCCTCCTCCCCCGCCGTTATCCTCGGCTTTGAAGAACTGCCGAAGGTCGGCGACCGTTTTGTTGTTGGCGACGCCGCTGCCAAGATCGCCCCGAAGCGAATCTCGGGCGCCCCAGTATTCGGACAGAAGACCGAGAAGAAGATGAACTTCATTCTCAAGGCGAATGTCTCCGGCTCACTGGAGGCACTTCGCGAAGCGATCATGAAGCTCAAGCCGCCAGGCAACGCGAAGCTCAATATCCTCGAAGAGAGCGTCGGCGACATCACCGATGGTGACGCGAAAATGGCACTTTCAACCAACGCCTTTCTTGTCGCCTTCAAGGTGAAGTCGAACGCGGCAGCCAAAACACTCATCAAAGCTCACGGCGTGAAGATATTCGACTCTGAGATCATCTACGAACTCATTGAGTCCATCGAGAAAGAGATCTCCGGCGAGAACAAGAAGATTGTCGCTGCCGACATGGAGATCCTCGCAGTCTTTGACCAGAAGAACCCGGGCAAGCAAATCATCGGCGGCAAAGTCTTACTCGGCTCCATAATCAACCAATCCACCATCGAAGTGCACCGCAAAGGCGCCGAGATCGGTACCGGCAAGATTGTGAACCTCCAGACCGGCAAAAAGGATATCGCCCAGCTCGACATGGGCCTTGAGGGCGGCATGTTATTCAGCTCTCAGATTCTCATGGAAAAGGGCGACCACCTCATCGCTCGTCCGCTTTAGTGGACGAGCGAAATTCGAAGCACTAAGCACGAAATTCTAAACAAATTTTGAATTTAAAAAATTACTAAATTAGATATTGTTTCGGATTTCGATATTCGAACTTCGGATTTAAACCTTATGGAATCAAACAAACCATACCAAAGGAACGAACGGGTCAGCGAGCTCATCCGCAAGGAGCTTGGAGAGCTTATCATCCGCGAGCTCGAATTCAATGGAGCACTGATGACGATCATCAGCGTTGATGTGACCAAAAAGATAGACTACGCCCGCATCCACTGCAGCGTCATCCCCTCATCCAAGGCGGATGAGGTATTGCGCATTCTTGTCGGGGCAAAGCGCGATCTTCAGTTCAAGCTCTTACGCAAGATCAATATCCGACCGATGCCCGACCTCTCATTTATGATCGACCACGGAACTGAGAAGGCGGCTGAGATTGAAAAGATCATGATCGACAGCGGGATTGGAGGAGGAACAACCTCGCTGGACGATAGCCCAAAAACCAGTTAAATTGTCTTCATGGTGCCGTGGTGAAGTAGTCTAACACTGCGGTCTGCAAAACCGCTATTCGTGGGTGCAAATCCCACCGGCACCTCCGCGAATTTTTCCCAAGAGTGAAGCGATTGGCTGAAAAATTCAGCGCCCCGCCATCGGCGGAGAGACACACATCCTGCCCGGGTGGCGAAATTGGCAGACGCAGGAGACTTAAGATCTCCCGCTCGCAAGAGCGTGCCGGTTCGACTCCGGCCCTGGGCACATGAATCTCAAAAATAAAGTTGTCGTTATCACAGGAGGCAGCAAGGGTCTCGGCTACGCACTCGCGGAAGAATTGAAAGCGCGCGGAGCCCATATTGTTATTTGCGCCCATCATAATGAGCTGGCGGCGGCGGCAAAAAAAGTCGGGGTCATCGGCAGGAAGACCGATGTCACAAAAGAACTAGAGGTGAGACGGCTCGCACAATTTGTTATTAAAAAATTCGGCCGCATTGATATATGGATAAACAATGCCGGCATCTGGGCACCATGGGCTGATATCGTTGACCTCAAAATAGATAAAATTCGAGCGATGCTTGAAGTTAATATTATCGGGACTATCAACGGCTCCAAAGAAGCGCTCCGCCAGATGCGGAAACAGAAGAGTGGCACGATTATAAATGTCATTTCTACCAGTGGACTCGTCGCACGTCCACGCTCTGCTGGCTACGCTGCGAGCAAGTGGGGGGCGAAGGGCTTTACTGAATCACTTCGCGCCGCGGTCAAAGGCGAGCACATCAGCGTCATCGATATAAACCCGAATGGGTTTCAAAGTGAGATTTTCGGTATTCATAAACCGAAAGAATACTCGAGCTATATGACCTCAGCGTATGTCGCTTCAAAAACCATCGCCAACCTCCTACGTGCCAAACCAAAAAAAACACTGATTATTGGAGAGTAGGGGCGGGCGAGATGATATATACTTAAAAGTATGAAAAAGACCGCGGCTGGCCTTATCCTCTTCACGAAGATCCCCCATAAGGGGCTCGTTGCTATTTCGAGCCGGCGCGGCGAGTTCGATTACGATGAATTCAAACCCCAAAGCTATGCCAATCTGTATGAGGCGACGGCTGCCGGCGGCATCGACTCTGGAGAGCAACTCATGGACGGCTTGCTTCGCGAAGTCGAAGAAGAGCTCGGAACCGCGGCCACAAGGCTCATCGCTCAATACGCGCCACAATTCCAAAGCGTCGGCTTTAACGAACGCACACGCACAACGGGCACTGATACGGTTTCGGTTTATACCTACGCCGTCTATATCCCCCACTTTCCTCTCAGGCTGATCAAGCCCCATCGCTCATCGTCCGGCATCAAGTTCATCAATGCGGAAGAGCTCGCACGCACCAAAGTCTTTCCTTATGAAGATAAACTCAAAGGGGCTCCGCAGAATGATGGTTCGATATGGATGCTCCCCGATTATCTTGAAGGACTTAAAAAGGGCTTCGCGCTTTACAGCCATCTTTAATCCGTTCGGATCCGCTCAGGATGAGAATCAAAAAACCGCCCTGGGCTAATCCGGACTACCGGACGCCTAAAGGGCGGTTTTTGATTCTTTAGTTCAAGATGATGATTTCGAGATTCTTACGTCCGAACTTGAGCGCCTCAGCGCGCGTCTCAACGTGGAGGTCCACATATCCCGAGTCATAGCGCCTATTCATACGATCGTTGACCGTATATACCGCGTTACCCAGAGCTGGGATCTGGAACTTCGTACCAAATGGCACATCGTTCATGGCAGCCGTAAGACCCTTGTTCGGATCACAGATGTTATCGCCGTTGGCGGTGATACACGGAGTATTATCGGTTTGACCCGGAAGAGCGTTGTACATACTCATACTCACCTTGCGACGAGGAAAGTTACCACCGAAATCATCCGGAGCGGCGACCGCAGCTTCATCCTTGAAGGCTGCAGAGCCTTCGATACCGGTGATCGGCTCAGCGACCGCGAGACTTACATTGAGGAGCACCATCGTGATACCAAGAGCGATACCGCGCTTTACAAGCATCGGCATAGCAGCTTTGACCGTTTCAATGATGTTTTTCATAAATTTATTTAGAATCTCTCCCTTTCTCGGCTGACCCGATGGCCCTAGCTTCAAAATAGGTTCATTTCTAATCGAGCTAAACCTCACGGTCGCTCCAGTCTAAGGCCGTAAATCCAAGGCTTAGACCTCGAGCGACACCTCCAAAAGTGTTTAGCTCTCTTTACTAGTTGGGCCGAAGCCCTCCCAATAAAAAACCCCGTGCTTTCGGGATAGGGACATATTAGCATAATCTTATGCAATTGTCAATAGAAAAAGTCAAGCGGTTGCAGGGTCCTAAAAGCCTCATGGATACTGGGTTAAATGACTATAACAACGTCATAAGCGCAGTAACGGGGTAAACGAAATAAGCGTCTCGGTTGAGAGCGCCTACTTCGCCTATTACGTTTATTGCTCCTACTTCGTGTACTAGTCTATCTTAACCTTAAGCTTCTTGGTCTTTTGACGCTTCACTTTCGGCAAAATGATGGTTAAGACACCGTTTTTGATGCCCGCTTCCGCCTTATCTGGATCTATCTCCTGCGGAAGGATGATCGAGCGGGAAAAGCGGCCCCAATAACACTCCTGATAGAAGTAGTCGGCGTCCTTAATGTCGGTACGGTGCTCCCGACGCCCCCGGATCGTAACCGACTCGTTGGTGATATTAATATCCAGGTCTTCCGAGTTGACGCCGGCGATAGGGCTTTCAACGACAAGCGCGTCAGGGGTCTGGAAGACGTCGATAGCCAGCTGGCCTTCGCGCTCATCCGAGATATCAACCTCCTCGATCACCTCCTCCTCAACAATCATAACAGGCTCCTCTTTTCGGGAGGCCTTGTCTTCCTTTGCCTTGATAGACTCGCCGCCGCCGACCAAGCTTTCAAAGAATTTTCGAGTTTCGTCTACGCCCATGTTCAATAAAAAGTAATTACGTAATCTATATAATCAACTAAAGGAAAGCTACTCGGTTTCAAAGTCATCCGTCTTCTTTAACCTTTCAAAGTCCCCTATCACGAAGAAGCCGATGAAGATGACAAAACTTAACGCCCACGTTATCGGACCTTCAATAAGTATAAGGTAATTGAAAGTTGCATGCAATAAAATTGCGATGCCCAGGCCCAAGGTGATGCCCAGGCCGATGTCGCGGCCTCTAGCAATGGCGTGGCCCCAATGATAGCCAATAATAGCCCCGGTCAGGCTGTGGAGGAGTGTAGCGCCGAAGAAACGCAGGGCCAACACTTCTATCGACGCTAGGCCCTGAATGCCGGTGATGAGCGAGGTCTGTTGCTGGCCGAGCGAAGCGATATTCTCCACGGCGGCAAAGCCAAGGGCAACCGTGACCATATAAATCATGGCATCCATCGGCTCGTTGAAATCCCGGCGGCGACTGATGAACAGGTAGACCGCGGTGAATTTTATGAGCTCCTCGATGGCGGAGAACAAAAAGAGTTCGAAGGGGTGCCGTGGGCCGATGCCGATCGTCCCCAATCCTTGCCGCAGGAACACCTGCAGTACGAGAACGAAAAAGGTCACGATACCCCCCACGACAAAGGCGTATAGAATAAGGCGTATCGGTTCGGGGTGTCGCCTGTCTTCCTGCAGATAGAAAAAGAGCCAGGTGATACTGGGCAAAAGGCCAAGAGCGATCAAGACACCGATAGACATTACTATCAGTATATCACCCCTCTTAATCCCAACTCTCCACTATCAGAAGATTCTTAGTGCCCGGCAATTTAGACCAAATCTCTTCGGTCACAAACGGCATAAACGGGTGAAGCATCTTTATACTCTCTTTAAAAACAGTCATGAGTACATCAGCGCCAATCGCACCAGTTTTTGACTCTTCAATAATCCGATCAGCGACCGTGTGCCACGTGTAGTGATAAGCAGTTTCGGCAGCTAAGTGCAGCTTGTATTCATTGAAGTAGCCAGTTATCTCCTGCTTACAACTCTCAAGTTCCTTTACTGTCTCTGCGTCTCTAGCTCCTGCTGCCCGCGCGCCTTCTTGAGCTTTAAGCACGAACTTCGCCATGTTCCAGATTTTGGTGGTGAAGTTGCGATACCCCTTAATTTTATCTTCAGAAATAACCGGGTCGGTACCGGCGGCGTTGCCACTAAGAAGCGCCATACGCACTGCGTCGGTGCCGTACTGCTCTGCCACACCCAGCGGGTCGATCACATTGCCCTTGCTCTTACTCATCTTCTGCCGCTCCTTATCGCGCACAAGCCCGTGCAGATACACCTGCTTAAACGGCACCTTACCGGTGCGATAGATGCCGAGCATCACCATACGCGCTACCCAGAAGAACAAAATATCCCAGCCCGTCTCCATCACATTAGTCGGATAGAACGTATCAAAATCGCCCTTTTTACCAGCCATCAGCGTCGCAAATGGCCACTGGCCAGAGCTAAACCACGTATCGAATACGTCGGTGTCTTGCTCCCAGCCAGCACCCGGTGACTTCTCGCCTACCGCAATCTCCTGCCCCTTATACCATACCGGAATCTGAATCCCCCATACGATCTGACGGCTAATGTTCCAATCGCGCAAGTTTTCCATCCAACGCAAAAAGTCGTTTTTAAAACGCTCAGTAATAAATGAGATATCGCCTTTATTTACCGCATCTACCGCCAGATCACGCAATGACTTTTTCAGACGTTTGCTCTCCTTGGTCATTGCCACAAACCACTGCGGACGAACCTGCGGCTCAATCGGCGTATTGCACTTATAGCACGCTGGCACCGAGTGCTCGTAGCCCTCTTGCACCTTTTCTAACAATCCTTTGGTCTTTAACTTCTCAACGATTAGCGGACGCGCCTTAGTAATATGAAGTCCGGCAAACTCGCCAGCGATTGGTAAAAGCTTACCTTGCCAGTCAATGATCTGCTCCTTGGGCAACTTATGCCGCTCGGCGATATCAAAGTCAGCCCCGTCGTGCCACGGCGTGATCGTCATCGCACCGGTGCCAAATGCCATATCAATCGCACTGTCTTTTATGAGCGTTGCGGTAATCGGCCCGTTAATCCACTCAATTTCAAACTGCTGACCGTCTTTATACTGCGCATACCGCTTATCGTCCGGATGCACGACCACATACTTGTCGCCGAACTTAGTTTCCGGCCGAGCAGTCGCGATAGCAAACGGGCCATACTTGAGATAGTAAAACGTATCAATAACTTCTGGCTGAGCGATTTCGAGGTCAGACAATGAGGTCTGGTGACGGGCGCACCAGTTAATAATGCGACTGCCGCGATAAATAAGTCCGTCTTCATAAAGCATCTTAAACGTCTCGTAGACAACGCCACGGATGTCGGCATCGAGAGTGAACTTCTCGCGTGACCAGTCGGCTGAACAACCGAGCGCCTTAAGTTGGCTCTCGGCGTGCGCCTTGTTCGCTAACGTAAAATCTAATATTTCCTGATAAAGCTGCTCACGCGGAATATCCCAAAACTTACGGCCCTCTTTTTCGAGCTTTTTCGTATAAACCACCTGTGTCTCAAAACCGGCGTGATCCATGCCGGGCAACCAGAGCGTCTTAAACCCCGCCATACGCTTATAGCGGATAATAGCGTCCTGCGTAGCAGCATAGCCGAGTGCGTGACCGATGTGCAGTGAGCCATTCGCATTAGGAGGAGGCATGATGACGGTAAAAGGCGTCTTACGCTCCCCTGGCAACGTATCAGGATTAAAGGCCCCCGAAGCCTCCCACGCCTTATACAGCTCGGGCTCACGGGTTTTTGAATCAAAATTCTTCTCTAATTCAGCCATATAATAGTGGTCTAATAATAGCGAGAATGTGCTCTTGTTTCAAATTACTAGACCACCCTCATCCACAGTTGTCATACTATTGGACGGCCGTCCGATAGTATGACACTTTTTGGCTGCCCTGAAGTCGTTACCCGCGATGCCGTCGGTGAAAATTATTATCACCTACTTGAGAGCGTTCCCACCTTTGTTGCTTCAAAAATTTCGACAAAATCCATGAGAGAAAATCTTTCGAGATCGCCCAAAAGTTCACGAGGAATTTTAACCTTACCTATCCATACGCTTTGCTGAACTTTCTCAAATCCTAAGTTCTTTAGCACGGAGCGAAGCCAAGACCGCTTCCTGCGCCGCTCCTCCGGAATATCGAACATGACGATTGTAACGCGATCTGACGCTTCTCGCCGATATGAGGTCGACACATATTCTTCCTTACGTTTTGCAAGCTCTTTGAGCTTAAAGCGGCCTTTTAACGTGAGCGTCGGCGCTGCTGCCGTTCCCGTTATGAGTTCATCACGCTTGAGGGATTGAAAGAAACTATAACAACGCCTTTTTATTCTTCTTATTTCTGCCGCAGAAGCTGCTTCGCGCTCACGTCGCCGCCCTCGTTGCCGCACTAAATAGTCAATTTTACCCGAACTCGCGCCATACCCGGCCGTCAGGAAAACAGCAAGAAAATCTCCGGCCGCCGTTGTGGTTTCCCTCACACCTTCTAATACTTTCAAGGTTAAGTCCCCTTTCATGTTTTTTGCATTTTTATACTACTGAGCGTATATATCATTCTGTCATACTGTTGGACGGCCGTCCAACAGTATGACACTTTCACCCTCTTGCGTGCTGAATGGCGCAAGCTACAAGTTCAAATGCGGATTGACCGTGATAGGATAGGTCTTCTTGCGGAGCTTACCCTTATCCAACAGTACAAGCTCGGCGTCTGGCATAGCCAGCTGAAAACATAGCCGAGCTAGACTTCAAGGATAATCGGTTCAACGATTACTGTAATTAAAGATTGAGGTGTGGATTGACCACTATCTTGTAAGTCTTTTTCCTGAGGTGCCCGATATATGCCGCGGCGGCGATCATCACCGCGTTGTCGGTATTAAACACAAACTCCGGGACGACAAAGTGCATTCCCCGCCTCTCTGCCTGCAGCTGCAAACTCGCTCGAAGCGGCTTGTTTGCGGCAACGCCCCCGCATAGGAAGACCGTCTGGGCGCCAAACTGCTCAGCAGCTCGCATCGCCTTTTTAGTGAGCACGTCAATAACCGCCTGCTGAAAGCTCGCCGCCACGTCTGCCTTATTCGCCCGCGGGTGGTCACGCAGATAATACAAAACTGCAGTTTTGAGACCGCTGAATGAGAAGTCGTAGTCACCGGAATTTATCATCGGCTTCGGAAAGTCTATCGCTTTTGGATTCCCCTTCGCCCCAAGCTTTTGGATCTCCGGGCCGCCCGGATATGGAAGCTTCAACATCCGCGCCACCTTATCAAACGCCTCCCCCGCCGCATCATCACGCGTCTCACCAAGCTTCTTCCACTTCGTAAACGAATCCATCCGCACCACGATAGTATGTCCCCCGCTTACTACTAACCCTACGGCTGGGAATTTCACCTTCGGATTTTCCGTGCCGAATTTTTTTACTTGGAACTTAGAGCTTGGCATCTTGGTGCTTACAGCATTCTTTGGTAAAAGAATGCTGTACATGTGCCCCTCCATGTGATTAGCGCCAATAAGCGGCTTGTTGAACTTCTTAGCAAGCGCCTGTGCAAACTCCACACCCTGCCAAAGTGCCGGTTCGAGCCCAGGGCCAACCGTAACTGCGATAGCGTCAAACTCCTTGCCACTGGCTGAAAATCCCATTCGCTTTAAGAGTTTCGGGAGATTTTTGATATGCTCGCGCTTGGCGAGGGACGGCACGACACCGCCGAACGGGCGGTGCACCGCTATTTGGGTCGAGATGAGATTTTTTAAAACTTTGAACTGCGGCTTTTTAGCCCCTCCAGTGCACTCCACCAATGAGAGCGCGGTCTCGTCACAGCTGGTTTCGATTGCAAATATTTTCATCCCGTTTAGAAATAGTGCTTATAATTATCGGTCATAATAGCTGGTTCTCGGTAAGATGGAAACGTTTAGAATACCTAATACCATTGCGTGCAATTTCTAATGGGATTGGGCGGGCGCGACCGAAATCGCGCCCGCAATAATCACTTCGTCTTGCGGGGCTTGTACCAGCCACACGACTTAATGATTTCGAGTTTTTCCTTCCAGGTCGGACACCTACCAGTCCGCTGGCGAAAACGATCTTCAGCCTTGGCCAGCTCGAGCGCCTCCTCATCCATGTCGTAACCGAGCGCGTGATGACCCAGCTTAGCAAGAGCAAACGCCGACGGCCTCTTGCGCTTAGGGGCTGCCGCGAAGCCTCCTTCGGTGTTCCCACCAACGATTCCGCGGGTCGAGCCTCCCGGGAGGAGCGGAGCTCTCTGGGAGCTCAGGGAGATGCAAAACCGCCGGCCGAACCAAGGGGTTCTTGAACTCGCTCAGCTTCGAGACGACATAGACTCGCTCAATCGGCTCTTCACCTGGATGAGCCAACTCGTGTCGCTCAAGGAGAGACGCCAACCTGACATCCGAGAAGGGAACGTTCCCGACCACGAGAATGACGGTTTTCGGCTCACGCGACGGAAGAAGGCACATGCCATCGCCGTCGGAGATATCGGTTTTCATAAATCCTCCGGGGGAGATGGGACGCTAGGATAATATAATTTTAAAGCCACTCCGTCAAATAAAAATCCACCGTCAGCGCTCTCTTCGGCCATGCTCAGAACAAGCAGGGCGAGCATGAAATCAGAAACCAAAACCCCGCCAAATGGCGGGGTTTTGTACATTCCTTCTTCCTTGAGCCCCTGGGCGACGGTAACTTCGTTAACGTTTAGCCCACTGTGGCGCACGACGAGCCTTCTTGAGACCTGGCTTCTTACGCTCAACGTGGCGGGAGTCACGGGTCATATAACCATGAGCGCGGAGCTTCTTCTTGAAATCCTCGTTGTACTTCACGAGTGCACGAGCGATACCATGACGAACCGCATCTGCCTGACCAGAGATGCCACCACCGGCGACCATAACGGTTACCCCAAGGGCGTTCTTCATATCAGAAACCTCAAGCGCCGCGTGAACGACGTTCTGGTGCTTCGCAAGGGTGAAATAAGCCTTGAGCTCCTTGCCGTTGATCGTAATACCACTCTTTCCTGGCATGATGCGAACGCTCGCGCTCGCCGTCTTGCGGCCTCCGTTACCCTGGAAGAAACGATCTCCGCCTTTGGCTGAGGTAGTAGGAACAGCGCCAACACGGTGGGTGGTCGTCTTTGCCTGCCTGCCGGCAGGCAGGGCTTTACTTGTCGTCGTCGTTTTCGTTGGAGTCATGTTAATTTTGTGTACAAAATTTCATCAGCGAATATCGAATTTGTTACGAATCTACGAATGGCCGTCTTCGGATTCTTCTTATTCGTATATTAGTGAGTTTATTCGTTATTCGTTGATGTTACTACTTTTCGATCTTGAGGTTATTCATGCGCTTCTGGCGGATAAAGTTCTTTGGAAGCATATTGAACACCGCATATTCGATGACCCGGCGCGGGTCCTTTCCGAACATATCTTTGTAACTCTTCTCCTTCAGGTGACCCATGTAGCCAGTGTGCTTGTAGTAGATCTTGTCCACCTCTTTATTGCCGCTGATCTTGATCTTGCTCGCGTTCTTCACTACAACGACGTTGCCGCTGATAAGGCGCGGGTTGTAAGCCGGGGTGTTCTTACCCTGGAGGATGCCGGCGACCTGGCTTGCCAAGCGACCAAGAGTCTGACCCGAGGCGTCGATAACGTGCTGTGTTTTCTTGTTCGTATCCATAAAGTATTCTTTGTCATCCTGAGCGCAGTGAAGGATCCATGAAAGATTCTTCGCTCCGCTCAGAATGACAGGTTATTCGTTAATTCGTCTTTGATTCGTTATTCGTTGATGTTACACGAATTCGATCATCGAAGTCTCGGCACCGTCGCGCTTGCGAGCGCCGGACATCTTCGTGATGCGGAGGTAGCCACCCTTGCGCTCCTTGTACTTCGGGGCGATGTCGTAGAACATCTTCTCGGCACTCACCTTCGGAAGCTTGGCGAGGAGCGTGCGGTAAGCAGCCGTCGTGTTCTTCTTGCCTATTGTAACGTACCGCTCCACTATCGGGCGGATCTCTTTAGCGCGCGGGGTAGTCGTCTCCATTTTGCCACGCATGATGAGATTGTGAGCAAGCCCCTGCTTAAAGAGGCGGCGCTGACCAGTCTTTCGGTGGAATGTACGTGTGGTAGTCATGTTATTAGTTCGTAGTGCGTAGGAGGGTAGTTCGTAGTAGATTCACACTCCCCTGCGCGCAATCACATTACTCTTTTTTCTTGGACGCTTTTTTCTTCGCCTTCGGCTTTTCTTCAGCTGGCTCGCCCGCCATAGCTTCAGCGGCGGCAGGAGCGGCTACCGCCTCGCCACCGATGAGCTTGAACTGCTCATACACCTTGGCGTAGTGGTCCTGGAGAATACTCGCCGACTTGCGGATAGCCGCAGATGGGCTGATGCTGCCGTCGGTGTCGATAACGAAGCGTACCTTGTTGTAGTCGGTGCGGTCCCCTACGCGCATGTTCTCAACCGTGAAGTTGACCTTAGTAACTGGAGTAAAAATAGCGTCGAGCTGGATAGTACCAACCGGAAGCGTCTCCCCTTTCATCGCCTCAACCGGAACATAGCCAAGACCCTTAGCAACCGTAAGTTCAATTTCAAGCTCGGTCGCCTTGTCGGTTATCGTGGCGATGTGCTGCTCAGGGCTCAAAACCGTGACCAGGTTAGTACCCTTGATAGACGATGCAGTTACCGCTCCCTCGCCTTTTGACTTGAGGATCAAAACCTCCGGACCCGTGTAGTCAGCATAGCTGACGTTGAAGTTAAAACGAATCTTCTTAAGGTTGAGTGCAAGTTCGACAACATCTTCAACAACACCTGGGATGGTCGTAAACTCGTGGCCGACACCTTTGATCTTTACCTGGGTAATAGCAGCGCCCGGAAGCGAAGAAAGAAGAACACGGCGAAGGGCGTTGCCGACGGTCGTGCCGTAGCCGCTGTAAAGGCCCTCTATCTCAAAGACACCGCTCGTAGCGGTCTCACTGATCACGTTAATTTTGATGTTATCACTGAGGCGAACGTTTTCCATATATAATGTAGTAATTGAACTTAGATCCGGACGGTGACTAACCGCCAGGCGTTCTTAATTTGTTTGTATCGTGGATCCCGCCGCTGGCGGGATAAAGGTTTGGTTTCTGCTCATATTCTCGCAGGCCAAGCCCTTTACTTTACAATCTTGGAATAATAGTCGACGACCAGCGCAATGTCAAAAGGAATGTCGAAATCTTTCGGGAGGCTCGTCACCTTACCCTCCATCTTCTCAGGGTCGATAGAAAGCCACGTCGGGGTCTGATTCTTCTTCAGGGACTCATTTAAAGTACGGAAACCAGCGTTGTCTTTGCTCTGTGGACGGATAGTAACAACATCTCCCGGGCGAACTTGAATCGAGGGGATGGTGACGCGGCGGCCGTTGACCATCATGTGACCGTGACCAATCGCCTGACGAGCAACCGAACGAGATGGGGCAAAACCAAGGCGGTAGACGACGTTGTCAAGACGGCGCTCAAGCAAGCTGACGAAAAGCGGACCCGTCGTTGCGGCGGACTTACTCGCCTTTTGGAAAACCTTTCGCATGGCGGCCTCGCGGAGACCATAAGCAGCCTTGAACTTCTGCTTCTCGGCAAGCTGGCGACTGAATTCAGACGGAGCGCGGCGGCGGTCCTTACCGTGTTCACCCGGACGGGATGGGCGGCGCACCATTGCCGCTTTCGGCGAAGCCGAACGGGTCGCCTTCAAGAAGAGGCGGGTACCGAGAGAGCGTTCCTTTTTTTCACGAGTATTAAACATAGATTCTTGTATCGTATAGCATGTATCTTGTATCGTTTTTACTTGCGTTACAAGTTACAGGTTACACGTTATATAATTTAGATTCTTCGTATCTTTTTCGGCTTCGGGCCGTTGTGCGGGATCGGGGTCATGTCCTTGATGGCAAGCACGTTGAAACCCTGGCCAACGAATGAGCGCACCGAGGAGTCACGGCCGCCACCGATACCGTTAAGATAGATAGTGACCTCACTCATGCCGGCCTTCTTGAGCTTCTCCGCGAGCGCGGCGACAATCTTACTTGCCGCAAACGGGGTCGCCTTCTTCGGGCCCGTGAAGCCAAGGCTGCCGGCGGTGCTCCAGAAGAGCAAGTTCCCCTTTTCGTCAGTGACCGAGATAATAGTGTTGTTGTAGCTCGCCTTCACGTAGACATTGCCACGGCCGGCGCGCTTGGTCACGTTTGAAGTAGCGGCGGCGGCAACAGCCGTCTCCACCTTACCAGCCTCTTTGATGAGCTGGGCCTGATCTTCTTTTCCAACTTTCTTTTTACCCATGTTATTCGTTATCAGTGATTATTTCAGGTCAACCGTACGCTTACCGCTGCCAGCCGTCTTACGAGTATTGCCGCGGACCGTGCGGGAGTTGGTTTTTGTTCGCTGACCGCGGACGGGCAGACGACGCATGTGGCGGTTGCCACGGTAGGTGCCCATCTCCCTGAGCATGCCGACGTTCTGCTTGATAACCTGGCGGAGTTCGCCCTCGATCTTAAAGTTCTTTTCAATAAACTCCTTAATGCGGTTAATCTCGGCAGAATCAAGATCCTTAGCGCGCTTATCCGGATCGATCTTGGTGGAAACGACAATACGAGCCGCGAGCGTCGGACCGATGCCGTAAATGTAGCGAAGCGCTACGCCGACTTTCTTCGTGTCTGGGATGTTGATACCAAGCAATCTCATGGATTTTGTTAGTGAATGTCGTGAATTAAAAAATTAACCCTGGCGCTGTTTGTGCTTCGGGGTTTCGCAGATGACGCGCACTCGGCCAAATCGGCGAACGAGCTTGCACTTCTGACAGACTTTACGAACCGATGAACGAACCTTCATATATTATAGTACTGATTATCACGCTTCCGCTACAGACGACGGGTTATGCGGCCGCGCATATCATCGTACGGCCCGAACTCTATCGTCACCCTGTCTCCCGGAATGATCTTGATGTGGTACATCCGCATCTTTCCGGAAAGATGTCCGTTTACGAGGTTGCCGTTAGGCAACCGAACCTTAAACGTTGCGCCGGGAAGGGCCTCTTCGATCGTCCCTTCTACCTGTTTGACATTCTTTGTATCGGGCATGTGATTGGCTTATATTAGCAGAACAGCTTTAAAAAAGTCAACTCTTTAAGTAATAATTTACGGAGATGAGCTGGGCCCGGATCGTCTGACCCGGGCCCAGGCAGTCACCGAACTGTCTTGCGTCTTCTTACTGGACCGTTACCTCAACCTTGGAAGTATCCTTCGGAACAGTGCGGACATAGAACGGCCAGAGCGTTGCGGTGCCCGCTGAAACGCCCGGGACGCCCGCGATAACGGCCTTAAGCTCCTCTTCGGACTTACCGATGATCTGACTCAGGAAACCAATCTTATCGAGCGCGCGGCGGAGCTGGGCGGTATAGGTGACCGCGAAACTCATGCGACCGGCGGCGGCATCAGCACGGGCCACCCCGTACTCTTTGGTCTCGCCGATAACTTCAAACTCCTTCCCTTTTTCTACCGTAACGCGCCCACGGAGAAACTCGAGAAGGTCTTTCTCCCTGAAGGCGATGAGAGAAACCTGGCCCTCCGAGAGAACCGCGAACTGTCCGTCGGTGCCCGCCTCCGGCACCACCGTCTGCTTAAGCAAGGTGAAGTCGGCGGCATCAGGAAGCACGGTGAAGTCGGCGGGCATCTGGGCGGCAAGCAGTGTGCGCAAAGACGATTCCAAGTTTTCAGCGGCCTTGGCTTTTGCGCTTGCTATATCCGCGTCGGTCGCCACCTTCGCCTCGCCGATAAAGCCTCCCGTGAAGGTCGCTTTGCTTTCGGCATAAAAGCCCTCATATTTCGGCGTACCGGAGAATCCCGGGATGGTCAGCTTAGCGACCGGGGCGATGTTATAGCTATCCCCCGCCTTGTCAGCAATAACGTCAGCGGTCACCGCCGAAGGGGCGACTTTGCCACTGTCTATCTTCGCTCCTGGAACGGTCACCGCGGAAACGAGCCGAAACACCTTTCCATCAGGAGTAGTAAAGCGCGTATTAGCGATGAGCGACTGCGGGGCAGAGCTGTAGGCGTTGTAGATTGTGATGGTGCCCACCGCCTTGCGTTCGATGTTCTTCTTGCCCGTGGCTGGATACTTAGAGGTCACGTTCGTTTTTTGCATGAACACCTGACCCGGAATACGGCTGCTCGCGTTATCAATAGCGGTGATGGACTTGTCGGCAACAACCGCATTCTTGAACGTCCAATCCTCCTTCTGCATCGTCAAAGCAATGTCAGCCTTTGGGAAGACCGCAAGCGCGAGATATGGGAACAGTCCGAAAATGATAAGCGCCAAAAGGAAGAACACGGCGGTACGCACCCGGAAGATCTGGCCCGCGAGACGGCGGCTTTTCGGCAGTTCGCCCATGCTCGCGATGCCGGTGATACGCACCGGAGCGGCAGGAGTGTCTGCGGACTCCTCCGCTACTTCCACAACCTCTAGCTCAGATTCCGGTTCTGGAGCAGGGACAGGAGGAAGTGAGGGAACCATGGGAGGCGCGGCGGCTCGTACCGGCTTTTTTACAACAATATCGGAGAACTGCTTCTGTGTCCTGGCAGCACGGCCGAAGAACGGATTAAGCGCCTCCAGTCCGCTTTTTTTGGCCATCGCCACCACATCTTCGTCAACGGATTCAACGCGCACCGTGCGGCCCAGCAGCTCCGCTTGCCGTTTGATAAGTTTGAAATTACTAATAGACTCGCCGAACTTCGAAAATTTCGGGATCGACAGAATAATCTCTTCCGCCTCCGTGTCCATGAGCTTCTCGGCAACCGCCGCCGGCTCATCTGCTTTTTGTATGACGATCTTTTTAATATCTGGCATAGGTAATCTTTGTTAAATAATACTCTCCACGACCTTAGGAAGCGGAACTGCCGGCGAGCCATCTTGCCCGACGCCTGACAATCTTCTGTACGTCGCTCTGCTCGAACGAGCGATCCGCCATCCACGCGTTCGCGCAAAGCGCGGAGACAGAAGAGGCGGTCAGCTTCATACTTAATGGTAATGCAGATTCGGTTTTTTCGCTACGGGAATTATCGGGCATTGGAATGACGGGCACCCATATCCCCGACCGCCTTGCCGCCGCCTCTCCAAAAAGGGCTTCCGGCAGCGAAAAAGGAGCGGAAACGTATACCGCTCCGATCTCTTTTTGATCGGCATGCGCGCTGATGCCTTTTAACAGCACCGACACTTCCTGAAGAAGCAGCGCCTCGATGCGGCGGCGGACATACTCTGAAACAAGGGCAGCATCGGCGCGGCGCAAGAGCTCCACAGCCTGCCACTTCGAGATCATCAGCTCATTCATGAGGGTGCCAACAAGCGAACGACACCCCCAACTGATAGTATCCACATAACCACTCTCTTCATCAGCCGACTGATACACATAAGTATGAGCCTCGCTTACTCGCATAAGAAGAAAGTCTTCATCATCCTTTCGCTTAGCTAATCTCAACAATTCGCTCATGCCTATTTCCGTGCAATAGACTTGCTGTTCGGATAGCAGTAGCGGCAAAAGCAGTTCGTGGATGGCGCGCGAGGTCGCGCCGTATAAGACCGTGAGCTCGACCGTATGAGCCGGAAATCCAACAGGCGTTACGATCCGGTGTCCATCAACTCTTACCTGGCTGATGAGCGCTCCGACAAGAACTGTGGTCGCCTCGCCGATATCCATCTTACGCGCCAGCTTCTGCTGGCCGCCACTGAATATCTTCCAGAGCCCGGACGAGACGAGATTCTCAAGTTCCGCCTCATCAATGATGTGCCGGGGATCTTCGCGGCGAAGCGTGATAACCGTTTGAGTGGTAGAAAAAAGCCCTGAATGCAGGCCGATGATCACCCGACACTCCGGCATCTTGCGTGCCTCGTTGATATAAGCGGAGAGGACCGGCCCGACCGCCTCCAGTGTCTTAAAGTCGCCCATGACACTCTTGGTCCTCAGTACGACGGCATCGTATGCCCGCTCCTCATACCGGAACAACTGGAAAATGATCTCGGTTGTTTCAACTTGAATATAGATAAAACAATCTTTTGTTTTTTGAAGGAGAGGAAGCATGGCGTATCTTTTCATTATACCCTCCCGGAGACGCAATAAGGAGAGAAAGAGACGCCGCCAAACTTATCCGTCGGTTTGTCTCGAAGCTCCGGCGACAGTATACTGGGACTATGCTTTTACGTATATCAAAGTGGTGCATCAAGCTTGCCCTTTTCACGCCACTTATCGTGACTCCGCTCTTTGTGGGCGCGACCTTCGCCTTTCCAGCCAACGGGTTCTTCCCATTCATCAGCTTGAAGGCGATCTACTTCCGGGTCGTCATCGAAGGCGCTCTCCTCTTTTTGATGCTCCATGTACTCTTTTCCGAGAACAGGCGAGCACAAGTCGCCGTTCTGGCGCGCAAACTGAAGCGGCCGATCGCACTCGCGCTCATCGCCTTCACGCTCGTCCTGCTTATAGCGGGACTGCTGGGAGAAAATCCCTCCCAATCCATTTGGTCGAATTTCGAACGCGGCGAAGGGGTCTTCCAGATTATCCACTACTCCCTCTTCTTCCTCCTCGCCTTCGTCCTTTTCGTGAACAAGGACGAGCTGTCGCGACTCATCCGGCTTAATCTCATCATCAGCTTCTTCGTATGCCTCTACGCGCTTCCGCAATTCTTCGCCATCCAGAGCATCACCCATACCATCGGTGGCAGCGGTCGCGTGTCGGGAACTCTCGGCAATCCTTCATACCTCGCGGCCTACCTCCTCATCAACTTCGCTTTTATCGCATACGCCTACTTGCAGGCGACCAGCCGTCGCGGCCGCAACTGGCTCATCGGCCTCGCAGCCTTTGAATTCTTCATTTTCCTCAACACAGGTACTCGCGCCGCTTACCTCGCCCTCGCGGTCGGCCTCGCGGTCATCTATCTCACCAACATCCTCATTACAAAAAATCCTAAGACGCGGTCGAAACTCATCGTCATCGGCATCGCTGTCGCCGCCTTCGGGGGCACGGGGCTCGGCGCCTATCACGCTTTCCCGCAGCTCCAGCAGGGCGTTATTTTTGACCGCCTCTTTAACCTCGAAGGCGCCGCGAAAGGCTTTGAGCCACGCAGCTGGACCTGGACGTCCGCGCTTCAAGGTATAGCCGAGCGGCCGCTCCTGGGCTGGGGAGCGGAGAACTTTGCCTATCCGTTCGATAAGCATTACAATCCGAAGCACTACGGGCTCGAATCTTTCTTCGACCGCACCCACAATATCTTCCTTGAGCACCTCATCAGCGGCGGAGTCATTCTCCTGCTCTCCTACCTCGCTTTTTGGTTCTTCTATTACCGCGAGATGCGCGGGCGAGAAAAGAACATCTGGTACAGCATTCTTATCGCCATGCCGATCGTGTATTTTGTACAGGGATTCTTCCTGTTCGACGTGCTGCCAGTGTATCTTATGACCTTCCTGTTTGTGGCCATCGCTCTCAATGCCGGCGCAGCGCCAGAGAACGACGCTAATCTCGAAGACGGTTACGCGATGGGACACGCCGAGCTTCTCGCCGGGACCGGACTGCTCGCCCTCTTCACCCTCATTATCATCACTACCGCCATTGTTCCCTGGAAAAGGAATCAGCTCATCACCGCGGCTTACAGCGTCTCTCCGGAGAATCCTCAGGGAGCGTTCAACGCCTTCCAAGACGCTATCTTGTATAGCTCACCAGTCGGGCAGGAAGAGGCGGTCAGTGGTCTGATGAAGTTCTCGATAGATCTTCTTGAAGCGGCTGCCAAACAGAATATCGCCCTTCCGCCTGAAATCCTGCACGGCATTGTCGATAGGAGCAATGGATGGTTCGATACCTACCGCGACATAATGCCCGGCGTGCGGGACTGGTATCTTAACGGCGGTCTCAATCTCCGGGCCGGGGTCAGTTTTGGCGCTGCCGAATACCTCGCCCGTGGCAAGCAGATATACACTGAGGCGCTCGCCTACTCCCCGACCCGCATTGAGTTCATCCAAATGCTCATTGAGGTCGCCCGGGCGACCGGAGACACTGAAAGCTTCAACGCCTTGGTGGCGCGCGCGAGAGAACTTCGTCCCGACCTTCCGTGGGGCGAGTTCGTGACAAATTCGACAATCCCGCAGAATTAAGAATCGCTCGATCTACGAGGCTTAGGGTTTACCCGACCTGAAAGGTTTAGGGTTTACCCGACCTGAAAGGTTTAGGGTTTACCCGACCTGAAAGGTTTAGGGTTTACCCGACCTGAAAGGTTTAGGGTTTACCCGACATGAAAGGTTTAGGGTTTACCCGACCTGAAAGGTTTAGGGTTTACCCGACCTGAAAGGTTTAGGGTTTACCCGACCTGAAAGGTTTAGGGTTTACCCGACCTGAAAGGTTTAGGGCAGGCTCCAAGTCGAAAATCTGAGGATCGCGACAAGAAGCACCACAAAGGTTGCCAGCTCAAGCATGAGGGAGCGCCGAGTGATACCTCCCCTCACGGTGAGCAAGAGAAGTTGTTCAAGTGTGAAGCCGAAAATAAGTAAGGCTCCCGCCGCATTGATGAAACCGATAGGCAAAAGGCCTAAGGCCCACACCGCCTCAACGAACAAGAACGCGACCACCGCACTCAGCAGCTTCAACCGCGCGCCCAGCGGCATCCCTTGGAACAGGAAGAGCTCGCGCACGAGCATATAGACCAAAAGACCAAGAGCGAGGGAGCGCGCAACGAACCAATCAGCTCCGGGGGCGGCGAAGAAAAGGATACTAATCCCGTATAAAAGGGCGAGGTGAAGCGCGTGGTGGAGTTTTATCCGACTGACAAAAACGACCTGCTTGATGCCAAGGATGAGATAAAAAAGCAGGCCGAAAAACGCGGCAAGGAGGAGGGGGTAGTCCACCTGCGGCCCAAAAACCGACATCGCAATCGGCGCGATAATCATGAGTGCCAGAAACGAAGGGAAAATAAGGAGCGTTTGAAATACCGGCGTAAAATAAAGCACCGCGCCAATGATGATGAAGGCGGCAAGTTGGAAGGTACTGAACTCCCGGTCGGCAAGGAGCCACAGGGAGGAGGCGAAAACAGCCGCTCTAACGGCTAACAGTAATTGCTGCCTCGGAATCCTTAAAGCTGATTTTAACTTTGTCACCATCTTTTACCTGGCCACGGATCATCTTATCGGCCATCTTATCCAGTATAGCCTTTTGTATCAGACGCGCTATCGGACGGGCCCCGAAGTCAGGATCAAAGCCATTTTCAACGATATAGGCGCGTACCGACGGATCAACGGCAAGCACTATCCCCTTCGCCGCGAGTTTATTTTTAATCGCCAGAAGATGAATGTCGACAATCTTCTCAATGTCCTCTTTCTTGAGCGAGCTGAAGACGATAATCTCGTCGATACGGTTTAAGAACTCGGGCTTGAAGCTCTCCTTAAGCGCGCCGCGAACGCGGGTCTTAAAGTCCGCCTCTTTCTCTTCAATTTTGCCTTCAGAAGCACTGCTGAAGCCAACGCGGCTCATCTCTTTGAAGTAGTGGCTGCCGACATTGCTCGTCATAATGATGATCGAGTTCTTGAAGTTCACGGTTTTGCCACGCGCATCAGTAAGCCGCCCGTTATCAAGGATTTGGAGCAAGATGTTAAACACCTCGGGGTGCGCCTTTTCAATTTCATCGAACAAGATGAGGCTGTACGGGCGGTGGCGAATGATTTCAGTCAGCTGTCCCCCCTCTTCAAAGCCGACATAGCCCGGCGGAGAGCCGATAAGCCTGCTCACCGCGTGCTTTTCCATATACTCCGACATGTCGATGCGCACGATCGCCTTCTCATCGTTAAACATAAACTCGGCGAGCGTCTTCGCAAGCTCGGTCTTGCCAACACCAGTGGGCCCGAGGAACATAAAACTGCCGATCGGACGATTCTCGTTCGAAAGCCCCGCACGCGAGCGACGAATCGCGTTTGAAACTGCGGTGACGGCTTCATTCTGGCCGACGACACGCTCGTGAAGCACCTCTTCGAGGCGGATCATCTTATCGCTCTCTCCTTCCATCATCCGCGTTATCGGAATACCGGTCCAGCGGGAAACAACGGCGGCGATATCCTCCTCATCAACGACCTCTTTCACGAAAGAACCTTCTCCATCCTTACGCGGCTTGTCGGAAGTAAGGTACTTTTTCTCAAACGCCTTATAATCCTTCTCCGCCTGCGGGAGCTCGCCATAAAGAATCTGGGCAACGCGCTCCAAGTTACCTCCGCGCTCAGCAGTCTCCGACTCTTTCTTCAGCTCATCTACTCGCTTACGAAGATTTTGGAACTTTTCAAACGTGAGAAGCTCACCCTTCCAGCTCGCGGAGAGTCCGTCGTTCTTTTCTTTCAATTGCTCGAGCTGTTTCTCAATCTCCTTAAGCCGCTTCTCCCCCGCCGTCTTCACGCCCGCCTTCGTGCCACGCTTCTTTACACCCTGAGCGTTAGCCGAACGGGTCGTTGCACTATCCGCAGAGAGCGCCTTCTTTTCAATCTCAAGGCGCGTAATCTCGCGGCGAATCTTGTCTATCTCGGTCGGCGTGCTCTCGGTCTCCATCTTCAGCGCTGCAGCAGCTTCATCAATCAGGTCTACCGCCTTGTCCGGCAGGAAACGATCACTAATATAGCGCGCGGAAAGATTCACGGCGGCAACAATAGCCGCGTCAGAGATGCGCAGTCCGTGATGAATCTCATACTTTTCCTTAAGGCCACGCAAAATAGCGACGCTGTCTTCGAGCGATGGCTCCTCCACCATCACCGGCTGGAACCTGCGCTCCAGCGCCGGGTCCTTCTCGATGTGCCGCTGATACTCACGAATCGTAGTTGCCCCAATGCAGCGCAGCTCACCGCGGGCGAGCGCTGGCTTGAGCAAGTTTGAAGCGTCCACCGCGCCCTCAGCGGCTCCCGCACCGACGATCATGTGAATCTCGTCAATGAAAAGGATAAGGCGACCAGCGGAGTTCTGAATCTCTTTCATAAACGCCTTGAGGCGGTCTTCGAATTCGCCGCGGAACTTTGTCCCGGCGATAAGGCTTCCGATATCGAGCATAATAATCTCTTTTCCCTTGAGCGTTTCCGGAACCTCGCCGGCAATTATCTTCTGGGCGAGACCTTCAGCAATCGCTGTCTTGCCGACACCCGGCTCACCAATGAGCACTGGGTTGTTTTTGGTGCGGCGGGAGAGAATCTGAATGACGCGGCGCAGCTCGTCTTCGCGTCCGATGACCGGGTCGAGCTTGCCATCCTTCGCCTTGTTCGTCAGATTCACCGCGTATTTTTCTAAAACCTGGAACTTACTCTCCGGGGTCTCGTCGGTCACCCGGGCGTTGCCACGCAGGTGAGCTAACGCGCGGATAGCGGCATCGCGGCGCAAACCAAGCCGTTCTAGGATCGCCTTCGCCGGCGAGTCAGAGTCGAGGATACCCAGCAAAAGGTGCTCGCACGAGACGAACTCGTCTTTCTGGGAAAGCGCCACCTTTGCCGCGCGGTCGAGCAGCTGCATGAGCTCCTGACTGAGATAGAGCTGGCCAACGTTACCGGCGGTCACTATCTTCGGCATGTCCTTAATGACCGCATCCACGGCGGTCTCAAGCATATCGAGATTTACATTCGCCTTGATGAGCATCGGACGGACCAAGGATTGATCGTCATCGAGTAAGCTGGCGAGCAGGTGAACCGCACGGAACTCTCCGTGATTGTTCGCCGCCGCAAGCTCCTGCGCATTCTGAAGCGCCTCTTGGGCCTTTATCGTGAACTTGTTGAATTGTTTCATCCCGTTTAGAAATAGTACTTATAATGATTGTTATCAGAGCAAGTTCCCGGTGAAATTGAGACGCCCACTATAGCTGACGTTGTCGCGTGTAATTTCTAACGGGATTCACTCCTATGACACCCTTCTATTATATCACCCCTGTCAGCACTAAAATAAAGCTAAAACGCTCAAAAAGCAAGTCGGGCAGTAGAGGCGCGACTTCGCCGCTTTTGCAGCGGCAGGCCAAAACCCCGGTCGCGCCTTCACTTCCCGACGCAGCCCAGTAGGCTGTTTCGACTATTTATACTGGCACGCCCTATCCTGCTCCTAGCTGTCTTTGCGGCACTATCAAGAATAAACATCGCATTATCGCTCCTTGCGACCAGTCGAAACTGTCCTATTTGGGCAAGCAGGGCCTATAACTGGATCCATAAAAAGAGAAAGGCCTCGGCGCACTTGGATAGCGCCGAGGCCTTGATTCGCACCGACCCGAGGTCGGTGCAGTAGTCGCTACGAGAAGCTCGGTCAACTGACCTTCTCGTACTGGTTGATGATCTTGATCGTCGACTGACCGGTCTCGACCTCGACCACCTTCACTGCGACGCTGACGAAGTTGCCCCCGGCGAGCGCCCCCCGAAACTCTCTCGCGATGTCCTCAATGCTGTTCGCAATCGCCACGGGGAACGGCTCGCCCCGGAACGTCGGCAAGGGATCGTCGTCGCCCATGTACGTGTGAACGAAGTAGCCAACGCCCGGAGACAGGTTCGGGTAGACAAACAGATGCTGCTCGCACGAGCTGTCATAAGGCGACTTCGTATGCACCGCAATCTGTGCACTCTGCTCGTTCCGGTTCACCACGGCGAGACCAGTGATGCGCGCAGTGTGATTCGAATCCGGCTCGTAACTCCAGCCACGCAAGGCCCGAAGGAGCCCGTCCGGCTCCGCCAAACCCACCACGGAGTCGGTCTGGCGTCCGTTGCTCACGACGTGGACGTCCGAGGACTCCCGGATTGTATTGTAAATGGTAAGTTCGGGATCCCCCGCCTGACGACTCGGATCCGCGACTGCGGTCCTCACCGCCCCCGGCTCTTCGCCGAGCTCGTACACGCGATTGCGCGAGCCGACACTGCGACCCGTAATGCCGGACACCAGCGCCACATGCTTGCCGGTCGGGGTGCGTCCGACAACCAGGATGCGCCCTGGATAGGAGTTGTCCTGTAGACCCAACAGGTTCCTCATCGCACGTTGCCTCAGATTAGGTCCAGTCATAGCGATCTCCCTCCTTAGGAAGTTATTGCTCCTTAAAATGGAGCTCAAATCTGTTTTCAAATACCACGGAACACCCGTAGCATCCCCCTCACCCTGCCATAGGCGGGCGAGAAGCGTCAATTTTATTTAAGCTGAGTGATAAGACGGCGCAACAGATCTAAATCAGCCTTCATTGTCTGCCGGCCAAGAGTGATACGAATACTATTCTTCGCCACCTCTTTCGAAGCTCCCATAGCGAGCAAGACGTGGCTCGGCTCGGGACTACGCGCAGTGCACGCCGAACCAGATGAGATGGCGATTCCCTGCAGATCGAGCGCGACGATCACCTCCTCGGCGCTCTTGCCCGGCAAAAAGATATTGATGTTATTCGGAAGACGCAGAGAACGTGTAACATTAGAAAGCTGAGGACCATTCAGGACGGCTTTTGGGAAAATCTTTTTTATACCGCGCCAGAGTTGAACCGATAATTGAGTGAGCCGCTTCGTCTCCTCATCGCGCAATATTTCTGCGATCTCCACCGCCTTCGCGAACCCAACGATGCCCGAAACGTTCTCAGTACCGGAGCGCAGACCCTGCTCCTGCCCACCGCCGGTTGTATGGGAATCGATAGGATAGAAGCGATTATTACCTTTTACGTTACTGCGCACATAAAGCATCCCGACACCCTTCGGTCCATAGATCTTTTGCGCCGAAAGCGTCATCAGATCAACACCAAGCTCGTTCACATCGCACGAGAGATAATTAAAGGCCTGTGCGGCATCGGTGTGAAGCAACGGGTACGTTGCTAGTCCACTTATCGATTGGACTAGTGGACGAGTAGCCTTAAAATCGCGAATTATTTTTGCAATTTCACGGATTGGCTGGATCACTCCGGTCTCGTTGTTCGCCATCATCACCGACACCAGCGCGGTTTTTTCATTGAGCGCCGCTTTCAGTTTTTTGAGATCTATAATCCCTTCTTTTGAAACAGGAATAATAACTACTTCAGTACCATCGCGCTCTAAATCTTTTGCGGTTTTTAAAATACTTTCGTGTTCAATAGCCGATATTATAATCCTTGGTTTTATTCGTTGATTCGTGTTTTGATTCGTTATTCGCTGATGAGCGCGGAGACTCCCGCGCAACGCCAGATTGTTCGCCTCGGTCGCTGAAGCAGTAAAGATGACCTCGGGATAATCGGCACCGATAGCCACAGCGACTGCCTGGCGAGCCATGAAAACGGCTCCAGACGCCTTTTGCCCATACGAGTGCAGGGAACCCGGGTTGCCGAACTGCTCGCTGAAATAAGGAGCCATCGCCTTAACTACCCGCGGATCAACGGGGGTCGTAGCGGCGTAGTCGAGATAGATGGATTTCATATACTTCTCTACTATAGAATAATTTACCTCAAAATGGCTATGATATAGTGTACTAGTACACTATATCATAGTGAAACAAGGGTTCCGTACTCCTTGATTGAAAGCCGTCGAACGGGTGTGCTAGCCTGAGCGAGTATGACACCTGAGAATAAGCTTAAATCTAAGGCCGCCGCAGATATCGCCTCCCCTATCGAGGCGTACTTGTTCATGACCTCAAGGGGCGAGAAGATAGGACCCTCCCAGGTTGTCCGCGAGCTTCTCGCCTTTATGCAGACCTCTGCTACCCATCAGTACAAGGTCACTATCGGCACCGACAGCGAGCACCTCGGCGACAAGCGCGGCGACTTTGTCACCGCTATCGTTATTCACCGCGTCGGCAACGGCGGCATCTACTTCTACCGCCGCATCATTGACGGTAAGAAGTTTTATACACTCCGCGACCGCATGATCCGTGAGGCGATGATCTCGCTTGAAATAGCTCACGCGTTTTTGGCCGAAACTGAGAAAACAAAACTCCCGAAGTTCGATTTTGAGATTCACGTGGATGTCGGCGAGAATGGCGCGACCAAGACGATGCTTCAGGAAATAACAGGCATGATTAGGGCCAACAACTTCGCAGTTAAAACTAAACCTGATTCGTATGCGGCCAGCAAAGTGGCCGACCGCCACGGAGCCAAGAACGACTAAGGCATATATCGTGTAACGTGTCTCTTGTAACGTAAGATACTAAAATGCCACAATGCTACACGTTGCGCGATACACGCTACACGACCAATGGATACCCTAGTCATCGACATTGAAACCAAAAACACCTTCGCCGAAGTTGGTGGCAAAGGAAAGGAGTTTCTCGACAAGCTCGACATGTCGGTCGCTTGTGTTTATTCGTATAACAAAAACTCGTACACCTGTTTTGATGAGAGTGAGTTCGATGCGCTTAAAAAACTCTTGAGCGAGAGGGCACTCCTCGTCGGCTTCTCGGCGAACAAGTTCGACTTCCCTATTTTAAACCGCACTCTCGGGCTCGACCTCATGACCTATCCCCGCTTTGATATCTCGGACGAGATTGAACGCGAAGCAGGGCGCCTTATTAGCCTCAATAAACTCGCTCTCGAGAACCTTAAAATCAGCAAACTCGGCGAAGCGGTTGGCGCACCGGACTTATATCGCGCCGGCAAAATAAAAGAACTCAAAGAATATTGTCAGCAGGATGTGAAAATCACGAAAGAACTTTTTGACCTCATAAAAAGACAGGGATGGATTCTCATCCCTGAGCGGGATAGTGACGTCCCAAGCCAGCTTCGTTTGCGGGTTGACCCGCAACTTTTGTTTTAAATAATTAAACGGGCGGCGACTGGAGAACCAGTCGCCGCCCGCGCTGACCCCGAAGGTCGGCGCTGTCGCTTGCGGATTTTCATCCGCAAGTCTTAGTCATCGCCATCCCGCTCCGGGAGTTCGATGACTATGCCGTCTCCCGCCCGCTTGACCCGGGGCAGGTTTGGGTCAACCGTGTGGCGCACCACCAGGTGCGCCACGTATCCGAGGACGGCCGCAGCTGCCAGCGCCTCACATCAGCTCGCCGCGAGCCACCGGCTCGCGCGAACCGCCACCGCGGTCAGCGCCGCGACCGCGACCACTCCGCCCGCGAGGGGCTGGTGGAACACGAGCGCGACGATCGCGCCGAGCCCCGTGCCACCGAACATGACCGTCAAAAGCTTACGCATGGCGAAACCCTCCAGCAAATCGGCTAACGCCGACCGCTACTTGACAGTGTTCAGTATAGCATAAAAGTACTAAAAAGTCAATGCTTCGCAATGGTTCAATACC
>Ga0163152_10001638_pt1 | contig 34730 bp, 29 predicted proteins | sample OliLakLV19MP8IB2_FD_148635 | JGI IMG/M metagenome (GOLD analysis project Ga0163152, IMG submission 148635) | Freshwater microbial mat bacterial communities from Lake Vanda, McMurdo Dry Valleys, Antarctica - Oligotrophic Lake LV.19.MP8.IB-2 | ecosystem: Environmental > Aquatic > Freshwater >...
ATTACGATCGTCAGGGGCGGATGCAATACGCCCATGAATAGTCTGATTACGATCGTCAGGGGCGGATGCAATACGCCCATGAATAGTCTGATTACGATCGTCAGGGGCGGATGCAATACGCCCATGAATAGTCTGATTACGATCGTCAGGGGCGGATGCAATACGCCCATGACGATCGTAATCAAATACAGTAATACTTGTTCAAGTCTTGAATAACAACTCTTTCAAATAGCTTAATTAGATTTGGGAGGGCATTCGAATTATTAAAATGGAATTTACCGCATGTATTGAAAACTTTAATACCAGGTTGTGGTCCTATCATCTCAAGGTACCGAACCTTGTTGCGAATCATTTTCTGGAGCAGGAAGTTAAGCGGGTTGTGTGCACTCTGAATAAAACCGTTGAGTTACAATGTGCGATCATGCCGGCAGGGGACGGCATGTATTTCATACTCATCAACAAAAAAATAAGGGATCAACTGAACCTGAAAGAAGGATCTAAGGTGGAGGTACGACTGGAAAAGGATGAAAGCGAATTCGGCCTACCTTTTCCTGCTGAACTAGCTGAAGTCATGGAACAGGATAAAGTGGGAAGGGACTACTTCTATAAATTAACACCAGGCAAACAACGCAACCTCATCTATGCGGCTGGTCAGGTAAAAAATCCTGATTTACGGATCCAGCGAGCGATGGTACTCGTAGAGCACCTCAAGAAAAATAAAGGGAAGATTGATTTCAAGCAATTGTGTGCCGAGTTAAAAACAACTTCCTGACGCTGCGAAATAAAATTAAACGTTAATTTTTAAAAAATCAAACGCTAATTTTCTTCTTCGGATCCTTTTTCTTACTGTCCTTCTTCTTAGTCTTTGTGGCAGCAAGTTTTTGATCGACCATCAGGGAGAGGGCATCCACCTTTTTCTTGCCCTTGTCCTGCTTCTTCTTTTTTAGGTCAGCTTTATCTGATATTTTCTTTTTCTTCTTACGATCCTTCTCTGCCGACTTTTTCTTCTTATTCAGCTTTTTCTCTTCTTGCTTTATCTTTTTCTCTCCTTGCTTTTTCTTTTCCTCTTCTTGCTTTTTCCTTTTCTTTTCGTCCTTTTTCGCTTGTTTGGCCAGAATGGTTGCTGCTATTTGGGTACCTCTACAATCAGGCGAACCGCAGTAACAAGCGTATTCTTTTTTCTCCTTGTCTGTGATCTTACCAGGCACCTGAAGGTGATAGTCATACACGAGCTCTTCACCTTGCTTGATGGCCCTCACTGACTTGATAAAGATTTTATCTCCATCCTGTTCGGTTTCACAATTCGGATCACATCCATGATTGACATATCGTGCATCACCACCTTCATTACCATTGATCACTCTTTTCTTGCTGATCTGAAAAAGCATAGTGTGAGAATGTCCCTCTTTGTCGGTAGAAATCCCTATATCATCTGCTTCTTTTTCAGAGATGATAGGGCCGTTATATTCCAACACCCTGATCCCTGTACGGACGGGTCTCTTTGCAAAAACTCCACGCCCGTGGATTTTTGAAGTGCGGACGATATGATAAGGTTGTGTTTTCATATGCAGAATCATTAAAGGGGTGTAAATATGGGGATAACCTTTTGAAAAATGTTACAAATTCTTAACCTTTACATTACAAATGGAAAAATTTACATACCCTAACTTATTATATAATATCCTAATATAGAGCAGGATGCAGCCAAACAAAGCAGTGTGTTTGAGGCTTCAGACTACCTACCCCCGAGGATCAAATTAAAGAAAATCACCCGATTCCCTTTTTATCTGACCTGTGGCCAGGCACCCTTTCTTAGGTAAGACTGTGAGCATTGTGGCGTGTGGGTTTGAGTCTTCGTGGGCGCTTCCGGTGGTTTTGTGCAGTAAACATTTTCCTTAGTTTTACCGTACTAATGAATCCTTGAACAAAAGCTATTATGAGAAGAAGACTATCCGGTCTTATTGCCTTGGCATGCCTTTCCATCGGAACCATAAGTGCCCAGACAACTGAAGAATTGATGGCCATTCAGGCTGCAAAGGCCGCTGAACTTGCAACCTTGGAAGGTCAGTTAACTGATCTGACCGCTACGGTGGATGCCCTTAAAACGGAAGTCGCCGGGCTGACCGATCAGATCACCCCTTATCCCCGCTGGGATATCGGAGCCCGTGGTAATATCGGCTTTAACATCTCCAACTTCAACGACTGGTTGTCCAAGGAATCACCCAATACCAATGCGATCAGCATCGGGTTTACAGGTAATGGATATGCTAACCTCGATCAAAAGAAATATTTCTGGCGAAATAACCTGAACGTTGCGCTTGGGTGGCAAAAATTTGACGATGAGGATGATCCTAACGATGACAACAAAGAGTTTAAAGTTACGTCTGATGCCTTTAATATGACCACCCTTTTTGGGTACAAATTATCTGACAAATGGGCACTCTCTACGCTGGCAGAATATCGTTCATCGCTGATTGACAACTTCAATAATCCTGGTTACCTGGATGTCGGAGCCGGAGCCACTTGGACACCTATCAAAGATTTGGTGGTCGTCATCCATCCGCTCAACTATAATTTTGTGTTTTCCAACACAGGCTTCGATTACCAGAGTTCCTTTGGTACCAAAGTCGTAGCGGATTATAAAAGAGAAATCGTAAAAGGGATCAACTGGACCTCCAACCTTTCCGCCTTTTTGAGTTATAAGGGCATGGATCTGTCCAACTGGACCTGGATCAATGGACTGACTACTTCCGTCAAAGGGTTTGGTATCGGGCTTGATATTGGGCTCCGAAGCAACAAGCAGGAGGCTGAAGCAGCAGGACGTACAAATAATCCATTGCAGACCTATTGGATATTTGGATTGACTTATGTACTCGGAAAATAAAATATGTGCATACAGGATCTGCTCTGAAAATAAAATTGAGTCTTTGTCTGCTTGTCATAACCATTGGCTCACGACAGATCATTTCACAATCTTTTTATTTCGGGGCAGATCTTTCCTATGTCAATGAGATGGAAGCGTGCGGCGCCGTTTACACGAATGATGGCACCCCCCAAAATGTTTATGGCTTTTTTGCAGACAATGGAGCCAATCTGGTGAGACTCCGGCTATGGCATACACCCTCATGGTATGATCCATTAAACCAGGGAGAACGGTATAGTGACTTTGAAGATGCACGCAAATCAATCATTCGTGCAAAAACACTTGGGTATAGTGTTCTGTTGGATTTTCATCTTTCAGATACATGGGCTGATCCAGGCCATCAGGTAGTACCTTCAGCGTGGGCGGGTGTAGTGGATAATCAAAACCTATTAGCTGACTCCCTCAGAAACTATATCCATAGCGCCCTGACCAAACTAGGTAATGAGGGACTCCTTCCTGATATCATACAAATAGGTAATGAAACGAACAGGGGAATTCTATTGTCACAACAGGTCAATGATCAGGGATGGACTTTGGATTGGAATCGAAATGTATTTCTATTTGAAGCTGCAGCCGCAGCTATTGACCAGGTTGAAGCGGACTTTAATACACCAATTCAAAAAGCAATTCATATCGCAGATCCGGAAGATGTGGAATGGTTTATCGGGCAGTTTATTTCCAATGGATTCAACAACTTTGATATCATTGGAATCTCTTATTACTGGCAGTGGCACCAGCCTATCAGCATCCCGCAGGTCGGTCAGATTATTACTTCACTAAAGGCGGACTATCCTGACAAGAAGGTCATGATCTTTGAAGCAGCTTATGGCTGGACCACCCAAAATGCTGATGGTGCTAACAATCTGCTTTTTAATGCGCATCCATCGTATGCTCCGTTAAGTCCTGCCAATCAAAAAAAATGGATGGTGGATTTGACGCAGAGCGTCATCGATCATGGCGGTTCGGGTGTTGTTTACTGGGAACCTGCATGGGTCAGCACTGGATGCTCTACGCCATGGGTGCAGGGTTCCTCCTGGGACAATGCAACCTTCTTTGATTTCGACAACGATCTCATTACGGATGGAGGAATTGGATGGATGATGCATCCGTATGATTTTACTTCATCAACTGAATATCTCCCAGCCCAAGCGGGTAGACTTGAATTATCCTATACTGATGAGAATATTAATATCAGGAATACAAACAGCCTTCATCTGCGTTTTCCTTGTACCCTTTCAATCTTTGCGACTGACGGGAAAGTAATCCTTTCACGGAAGATCGCTTCTGCTGATGAGCAGATCATACGCATTCCCGTGCCGGGTTTACTGTCGGGGTGTTATGTGGTTTCTATAAGGGACGAAGCGTTTATGGGATCTACTGGTAAGATCTGTGTAGGTGCTCCATGAAATATATCGTTTGATCTTTCCTACCGTCAAAGACGGTCATCGGTGATCCTTCCCCGTAGAGATTTTTGTGATCCGTAGCATGCGAGCTTAAGTCAACTTAAGCTCAACTTTGTATGAAGAGATTTTTGTGATCCGTAGCATGCGAGCTTAAGTCAACTTAAGCTCAACTTTGTATGAAGAGATTTTTGTGATCCGTAGCATGCGAGCACTTCGACCTGCTTTCGCTCATCCAAGCGCTACAGCTCTGTAACCAACTGCTGACCACCTACAAACCCCCCTGCCCCCTGAAATGGGGACTTGAAGAAATCTAATTTAAATCTGCTCCCACTTTCAGGGGGCAGGGGGTCAGCACGGGCAATTTTGGCATAAAAAAAGGGCAGTGATTTTCGTCACTGCCCTTTCAATCCAAACAGGGTAATCTTTAATTTTTAGTAATTGCATACCGGTATTTCGGCACACCTACGATCAGCAGTTCGATCGTATAATTGCCTGCTTCGGCAACAACAATATTCGCTCCGTTATACTCAAGCGTTTTATTATTGCCATCGTCCCCGAAATTGAAGCCCCAGTCATCATTGGCTCTGAACTTAATCTCTCCGGCTACAAGGTCCAAGGTGATGGTGAACTTATTCGTTGCAGGGTCAAAGGTCAAATTCTGATCTGAATCCCATCCATTAGGTGTAGCGGATCCGATGAGTCCCCAGTCAGTGCGTAAACTAGTATGGGTAAGCTGATTCAGGTTTGCATTTAACTTATAGACTCCAGATGCGCCTGCAGCAATATCTGATCCATTCAGCTCCAGCGAACCATCACCGCCAGTGTCGCCATAATTGGTATCCCAGCTTGGTCCAACTGTGTATTTGTAGAAAGCATTGTCAATATTGAAGTATACAAAACCTTCATACTGACCATTGCTTCCCGGAGAAAACACAGCAGTAGAACTATCTGCCGGCGCCCAACCCTGATAGCTTCCTGGAACCTGAAGTTGTTGGATCAGGACATTTGATGGATACGGTGTGATCGAGATTGTCCGTACTGGTGAGGTATCTTTGTCAATATCATCAGTGACCGTGGCGATCACCCTGAAATCAACATTAGCTGGTATGTTGCCTTCGAGTTCTTTCGCTAACAGGATATTATTGATTTCGTCCTGGCTAACTGTCAGCGAAAGTGCATTCACATTACCTAAAACTGAAGGATTAGTGAAGTTGGAACCGGCGACATCCATTTCAAGTGAGTACGTGGTACCGGCAGCGAAGCCATAGTCTGCAGCGGTCCATGAAAAGACCGCATCAGTGGAATCATTTAATACCCATGATGCTCCTGCCGCAGGGGCGGTGATTTCCAGACCTCCATTCTTATGGAATACAGGGCCAAAACTGTCGTCAGTGCAGGACCATAGGGTGATACCCACAAGTCCTGATAAGACGATATATTTTAAAAATTTCATATTGTTATTTTTTTTGCTTCAGAATTGAATACGATTAATACCCGGAATTTTGCTGGAGATTAGGATTGGCACCAATATCTGCTGATGGAATCGGGAAGATGTTGAAATTAGCACTGACGGATGCGCCATCTTTCACACCACCTTTCCATTGCCACAGATAATCGGTATCGGCAAATCGACCATAGCGGACAAGGTCCGTACGGCGATGTCCTTCCCACAACAATTCACGGGCGCGTTCATCGAGGATAAAGTCAAGCGTCAAGGTGCTCTGATCTACATTTCCGGAAGCTCCATCATAGGCACGAGTCCTGATCTCGTTTACATAATTGACTGCAGAAGCGTTGTTACCACCTCCTCCGCGCAATACAGCTTCAGCATACATCAGATATACGTCTGCAAGCCTGAACATCGGGAAATCCGTATCCACATGCACTAGGTTTGAGCCCGGTTGACCTGTGGATGTGACATTACGCCATTTAGCGACAGCATAGCCATTTGAAAACTGCGAAATATCATCGATATCCAATGACTGGCCTTCCGTTACGAAAAGCGCCCTCTTATCAAAACTGGTCAATTCAATAGAATACGTATGATCCGGTTTGTCCAGGAACAGCGTGATTTTATAGTTGCCTGCATTGGCAATGGTGATATTTGATCCATCTTTTTCAAGTAAAGCATCGTTTCCGGTATCCCCATAATTTAAGCCCCAATCATCATTTGCGCGGAACTTAATATCACCTGGTACCAGATCAAGCTGAATGCTCCATGTCCCTGCAGCCACGTCATAGGTGAGATTCTGATCTGAATCCCAGCCACCTGGCGTAGCAGAGCCAATCAGGCCCCAATCAGTCCTGAGCAAAGTGTAGGTCAAGGTATTGAGATCAACATCAATTTTATACATACCTGCCTCTCCGGCCTTGATATTGTCACCTCCTGCATCAAGTACGCCGTCAGCTCCCGTATCTCCATAGTTGACATCCCAGCCTGGTCCGTCAGTAATTTTAAATTCTGTATTGGCATCAGGAAAATAGAGATATCCTTCATATTTGCCATCTACATTGGCAGATGCAAGTACTGTAGTCGTCTTGGTCGGATCCCAACCCTGGTATCCACCCGGAACATACAATACAGGATAGGTTGTATTACCAGGATTTGGTGCTACAACCAAACTTCCTGAACCAACAGCAGGGAATTTAGCAACAATCGCACTTGTGGTGCGTACACCTCCCCATCCACCATCGATCCCAAAATCAGCTGGAAGCATTGATCCTCCAACAGGTGCATGAACTAAAAAGGTGGTTCCTCCCCATGTCTGCGTCCTCAATCCATCAAAAGCAACTGCGAAGATAAATTCAGGTGACGTGTTATTATCTGCCAGGAACATGTCTTCATAATGATCATCGAGGGTATAGCCTGCGTTGATAACCTTTTCGCAATACGTCACACAATCAGCATTGCGGGCTGTTCCTGTATAGACCTCAGCATTGAGATAAACCTTAGCGAGCAATGTCCAGGCAGCAGCTTGATCAGCCCGCCCATATTCATTTCCTTTTGGTGCAACGAGTGCATTCTCGATGGCCTTTAGTTCACTTTCAACATAGGTGAACAGGTCAGCGCGGTTGATTTGTTGAGGGAAGAATGCACCCACAATATCCGATTCGGTGACAAAAGGAACATTACCAAAATGGTCCATCGCATGCCAGTAACTGAGTGCTCTGAGGAACCTTGCTTCAGCACGGTAGTTTCCGATCTGCGTTCTCAGATCACCGGTCACTCCCCGATCATCCAGTTTAGCGTCAGTAGTCTCACGCAGATATTCATTGCACAATGAAATCTGGTAGAAAATACGGCTATAGAATGCATTGATGAACACATCATTTGCATCCCAGTTCTGGAAATGAAAATCCTTGATCGTCTGGTCATTCCATCCAATCACGGCTTCATCAGTTGTAAGTTCCTGGTGGTACCAAAGACCTCTGATATACTGTCCGAATCCCTCATCAATTCCAGAGATGTCGGGTTGACCTGATGGCCCTTGTTGACCACTGACAGCAAGACCGGCATAGAGCTTAGCCAACACCTGGCGATAAGCCTCAGGATTGTCAAACACAACATCCGCAGTAGTCGCATCATCATCTATCGGCACGGTGTCGAGATCATTGAAACATGCCGGAAGTACGGCAAGCAGTAAAAGGAGAAAGAATAAATTATAAATCGATACTTTTTTCATATCATATTTTGTTTAAAGGCATTTTAAAAATTAACATTCACACCCATTAAAAAGGTCCGTGAACGTGGATAGACATTATTGTCAATCCCACTGAATACTTCCGGATCGATACCATCATACCTTGTTACAAGCAGTGGGTTCTGAACAGTGGCATACAATCGTAAAGACTCAATGGCTGAACCAATGTTTCCAAAATTATAGCCTGCTGTGACATGGTCAATTCTGAAGAAAGAAGCATCCTGTACGTAATGATCAGAGAAATATCGTGGGGAATTGATATCAAGCGTCTGCGTTTCACCATGGACATTGTTAAGATATCCTCCGCCGGCACCACCTGAACTGTTGTATACAAAGTCATAAACAGCCTGGTTGGCAAGATTATTATTATAAACGAAATTGCCTAAAGAAGCCCTTGCTCCGGCAGAAACATCGAAGCGACCTGCATTCACACCTGTATAAAACCCGAAAGTTGCATCCGGTCTTGCTTTTTTATAACGATACATATCACTAGGATTAACTACCCCATCCCCATTACGATCTACATACAGCCCTTCGATCGGAATCCCAGCAGCATCATATACCTGTTCAAAAACAAAAAAGGAGTTTGCTGGATACCCTACAGAATGGATCTGCACATTATTCCCTACACCTCCACTGATACCGCCTGTCAATACGCCCTGGTAGTTAGGATCATCTGTAGCTGTCAATTTTGTGATTTCATTTTCGTTCAGGGCCACATTGAAGCCAAGTGTCCACTCATTATTGCCTTTGCGCCAAGGCACTGTATTGATCGCAAGTTCTACTCCACGATTCTCCAGGTCACCGACATTGGTGGTAAGGAAATTGGTGAGGTTGGTACCTGCCGGAACAGGCACAAAATTGATAAGGTCTTTGGTTTCTCTCAGGTAAAAGTCAATCGAGCCGAAAAGCCGATTGTCGAGCACTGAATAATCCATACCTAAATTATAGGTGGTAGTTTCTTCCCATTTGATATTGGCATCATATCCGTTTGGACGAAGTGTCGTATTAAAAGATCCACCAAAAGGATACTGAGCAGTAGATTGGCCAGTTTGGTAACTGGCTAGATAAGGATAATAGTTACCACCGATATCCTGCTGACCAGTAATACCCCAACTGAGCCTAACCTTGAGTCCTAGTGGATCTCCAGCGCTATTATCTGTCAATTTCCATGCGATGGCTGCGCCCGGGAACATACCCCATCGATTGTCTTCTGAAAATCTTGAGCTTCCATCACGACGCAAAGTTGCCGTAACCAGTAAATTCTCCCAAAGTGTGAAGTTGGCTCTACCAAAAACTGAAAGGAGATAATACTCTCTAGTATCATAATCAAAATCTGTGAGTGTATCCGGTTCTGCTTCAGCACTGAGGACACCAAAATAGTTATCAAAATAAAAATGCTGCCAAGAATATCCTGCCATCAGGTCTATTGCAAAGTCTTGATCTAATTCTTTTGCGTAATTCAGATACACCTCGAGCAACTCATTCTTATTTTCCTGACTGTAATTTTCATCACGTCCACCATTTGTGTTTTCAAATGCAGCAGTTGTAGGAATATACTTTCTGCCCTCCCCTTTTGAAAAATCATATCCAAGATTAAGATTAACTCTCAAATCTTCGAGAAAGAACAACCGATAATCGAATTCAGCGCCAAGGATATATCTGTTGACTTCAGAATTATTGTCAGTTTGCTCCAACAAAGCCAATGGATTGTCAGGACTTAATGTACTTGGGGTGCCATCTGTGTTCAACCAGGTGTAATATCCGCCATAATTGCTATTACCTGAATAAACAGGCTGTGTAGGATCAAAAGCGACTGCGGCGCCAATAGCCCCTTGCTCAGCAAAATGATTTTTGTCAATCATGTACTTACCACTCAGGTTCATCTGGAGCTTATTGTCAAGGAATCTTGGGTTCAGATTAAGCGCACCGGTAATACGATTGAAATTATCGGTCTTAATCAAGCCATCCCTGTCTGTGTATCCTAAGGAGACACGATAAGGCATCTGCCCTATTCCTCCATTGACGCTCAAACTATGATCCTGATAAAAACCATCCTGATAAATCTGATCCTGCCAGTCTGTGTCAGCAGATCCCATCAGCGATCGTGCAGGATGACCTTCTTCAAAACGTGAATTGACAAGGCCCCTGAATTCGCCTGCGTTGAGGTTGTCTGCGCGTTTGGCGATTTTGGATACACCTGCACTGCCGTTGTAAGACACGCCTAGTTTTGATCCCAGAGTTCCTCTTTTGGTCGTAATAATGATGACCCCGTTAGAAGCTCTCGAACCATAAATAGCAGTCGCAGAAGCATCTTTCAACACAGTGAACGTTTCAATGTCATTCGGATTGACAATATTGAGGTTGTTTCTTGATCCACTGATTGGATTACTTGCCACAGGGACACCATCTATAATAATCAACGGATCGTTTATAGCGGAAAGTGATGAACCACCCCGGATCCTGATTACTGCTCCTCCACCAGGTTCGCCATTGGTCGTAACATTTACACCAGCTACCTTACCAGCGAGCAACTCCTGGGGAGACGTTATAGATCCCTTGTTAAAATCTTCGCTTTTGACTGTTGCAATCGAACCAGTCACATTTTCCCGCTTCACTGTTCCATACCCGGTGATCACAACATCCTCCAGGACGGCGCCTTCAGCCATGATGGCATCAAGACGATTGGCGGTCCCTAAACCTTTGATGACCGCATCATAACCGGTATAGGAAAACTGTAATTGCGTGGCACCTGCCGGTACCTGCAATGTATATCCGCCATCAAAATCCGAGACGGTACCGACAGTAGTTCCCAAAACCTGGATATTAACTCCGATCATAGGTTCTCCCGCCTGATCTGTGACTGTTCCTGTTACGGTCCGCTGTGCTTCTACGAAGCCCATGCCCATGACCCAAAAGACAGCCAGCATTACTAAACGCTGTAGTAGTTTATTCATAAGTCAGTTTAATTGGTATAATTGATAAAGTTTGTCCTTGAATTGAGAGTGGGTGTTCATTCGTTACCTTAGTTGTTCAGGGACCTTTGGATATGCAGCGGCTAATTTACACATGATTGGCAATTATCCAACAATAAAATATTTCATATTAAATGTAAATTTTAGCGTTATGAAATGCTTTTGGAATATTTTACCAACAATTCATAAACTAATTTGGAATAATTCCAAATTTATGTTGGCTGCCCTTGTAGCGATAACCCTACAACATTTTCCATTCACTGCGGCCAATGCTCAGGGTATAAACGATCAGGTGACCATAAACGCTGATGGCATCATGCTCTGGCGAGAAAATGGCAAGGAACTGACCGGATTTGGAGTCAACTATACCACTCCGTTTGCTCACGCCTACAGATCCGCTAAAAAGCTGGGAATCAACCTCAAGCACGCCATTGATCAGGACGTTTCCCACTTCTCCCGCCTCGGCCTCGATCTCTACAGAGTGCATGTCTGGGATTGTGAAATCAGTGATACGCTCGGAAACCTGATTGATAATGAACACCTTGAACTGTTTGATTACCTCCTGCAGCGCCTACAGGAGAAAAACATTAAAGCAATCATCACCCCCATCGCTTACTGGGGGAACGGGTGGCCCGATCCGGATGAGCAAACCCCGGGATTTTCAAGCAAATATGGCAAGGACGGCTGCCTGGTCGATCCGGCCGCGATCAAAGCACAGGAAAATTACCTGGTCCAGTTTATCAATCATGTCAACAGATATACAGGCATCGCCTACAAAAATGATCCTTCAATCATCGCATTTGAAGTTTGTAATGAACCTCATCATCGTGGCGAAGCTGAGCAGGTGGAGTCCTTCGTGCGCCGCATGAAAGATGCTATCAGGTCTACCGGGTGTACCAAGCCGGTTTTTTATAATGTGACCCATGCCATCCAGTATGCAGATGACTATTATGCCGCCGGCATTGATGGAGGAACTTTCCAATGGTATCCGACAGGCTTAGGATTTCAGAAAGAACTCGGTGGTAACATGTTACCCAATGTTGACAAGTATGAGATACCATTTGATGATGTCATGAAAAAAAACGGGTCAGCCCGTATTGTTTATGAGTTTGATGCCGCCGACATGGCTTCGACCTATATGTATCCTGCGATGGCGAGAAGTTTCAGGACTGCAGGTATGCAACTGGCGACTCATTTTTCTTATGATCCGACATTTCTTGCTCCGTTCAATACCGAGTATAATACGCATTATATGAATCTGCTCTATGCCCCTCGTAAAGCCCTAAGCCTGATGATCTGTGCAGAGGTGTTCAGGCAGATTCCGCTTTATTCAGATTATGGCCACTATCCTGACAATACATCCTTCGGTCCCTTCAGGATAAGTTATGAAGATGATCTCGCGGAGATGGTTACCAAGGAGAAGTTTATCTATACGAATCATACGACTACCTTGCTCACCAATCCATCATCCTTAACCCTGATCGCCGGATGGGGAAAATCCCCGCTGATAGAATATGATGGTACGGGCGCCTATTTCCTGGATAAGGTTGCCGAAGGTGTCTGGCGCATTGAAATCATGCCTGATGCGATCGTGACAGATAATCTGTTTGGGAGAAACAGTCTGGATAAAACAAGGGCGGTGTTACGCTATGAAAGAAGAAATATGAAATTTCATCTTCCGGGTTTTGAAAACGGTTTTGCCATCGAAAGTGTGGATTGGCGAGACAGCCTGGTATACTTTGAAACAAAAGGTAATGAAGTAGCCTTGAAACCAGGAGTATACTTACTAATGAGCCCTGCATATGAGAGAGATGATTCGATCCTGCTGGCATCAAAAAGTAAATTTGAATGGAAAGGAATATATGCCTGGCCAGCAGGCAGTGCCAAGCCTGTGACCGCGTTTTCATCTGCGAGGGTAAGTCCATCCGTCAAATCCTCAGATAAAAGAAACCAGATTACCCTTTTTGAAGCTTCAACAGATAGTCCCTGGCTCAATCGCAAATGGGTGTCTGATTCGGGATTGAAAAAAAATGAACATTCGGGCATATCCTACCTGTATCTCCTTTTAAAAGGCCTGACGGAAGTGGATGATGAAAATCCGGATGCAACACCAATGGCCGATTATGCGCTGCGGCATTATTTTGGTGACCTCATTGCAGGCCTTGAAAAAGAAGTGGTGAAAAAGAAAACACTGGTTGTAAATGCTTCAACCTTTGGAAGCAGTTCATTTCCCATCCAGGTGGCATTGGTGATGAAAGATGGAACCGCTTTTGGCGGATTGATTGACCTCACGACCGGTGTATCCGAACACAAAATCAAACTCGACGGATTAAAAGAGGTAACGCCTGTGATATTACCACGGCCCTACCCTACCTTCCTTCCTTATTATTCTACAGCCGGCTATGCAACCGAATTGGATCTAAGTCAGATTGAGAGTTTGCAGGTTTCGATCGGCCCCGGTATTCCAAAGGAAGATTGGGATAAGACTTTTGAATTGTCTATCAGGAGTGTATGGCTTGAATAACATGGAAAAGAAAAGAGAAAAAAGAAAAGCGTCGTACTTATCGTAGTCGAAGTCAGAAAAGTTTGCAGTTCGGAGTTTCGACTTCCACAGTACAAGCCGCGAATTTTCTCAACCTGAATTTTTTTTCCATGATGCCCCATCGAAATCTCAAATCTTTGATTTGTCGCTTTCTCACCCCTTTGTTCCTTCGCTTATTTGCTTGCAGCAACAGTGCTTCGGAAACCCCGGGGCAAATGGGACTCTTGTTACCCCGGGGTTGCGCAACACAGAGGGGGAGAAATTGTCTGAAAGCAATTTCAATGGGGTAAAAAGTGATCCTCAGCACGCGAACGCTTCGACCTGCATACGCCCATCCTCTTTCTGCAGTTCAGCTACCACTTAAGTCAACTTAAGTTCAACGCGTGAATCATAAGCAATTGAGTTTGATTGACTACCTGATGTTAAAAACGTCTGCACAGCTCATTACCAGATGCATGATCCTTTTGATTTGTCCTACGCGAACTTAAGTCAACTTAAGCTCAACGTTGTTAATAAACATACGCAGTGATGCAATTTAATTTTGCGTCTTACTTTCTCACAACGCTTACATTCTTAAATCTTACACTATTTTGACAACGATGTCAATATCGATATTCGCGCATTTGAAATGGCCTTTGGGGCAGCTTTTATAACCATGCAATCCACAGGGTCTGCAATCCAGATTTTCATTTGTCTCGAAGACGAAGGAAACATCGGATAATGGCCCGAAGCCAAATGCGGGAACCGTGGAGCAGAACATTGCAGCGACGGGAGCATTCATGGCGGAAGCAAAATGTAAGGGTGCGGAGTCATTGACGAAATTCATGCGGGCATTTTTCATCAAAGCCGCTGATTCGAGGAAGGATAGTTGACCTGCAAGATTGACGATTGCCTTCCTGCCCCCCTTTCCCCCTGAATGGGGATAAATGGTTGACGATCTAATGGCTTCGCAAAGGGAGACATCGAAATTCGCCCCCATGAGATAGATGGTCAGATGATTGGGCAACTTATGGATTAGCTCTATCCATTTTTCGGCAGGCCATTGTTTTGTAAACCATACAGATGCCGGTGCTATACAAACATAGGGCCCGACTGGCGTAATCTTTTTAAAATCCTTTTCCGAAGGATACAAACTGGGTCTGACAAAAATTGTATCCGTTAACGCGTCAATCAGCGACAGGTTTCTTTTTACTTCGTGTTGATCTTTATCTGTTTTTGAAATCTGGTGCTTTACTGATTTATCAAACAGAAAGGAGACAGGGTTTTTATCAAATCCAATTGTATGTTTTGCTCCCGAAAGTGCTGTCAACAAACCGGAGGCCAGAAATCGCTGAAGGTTAATGACATAGTCATACTTCTCCCCGCGTATCGTTTTGAGGAGTATGCGCAGGTTGCTGTACTTCCCTTTTTTTTTATCAAAGATCAATACCTGCCTGAGATGAGGATGCCCTGTTAGTAATCCTTCATTCCCCTTTTGCAATAGAAAATCTATACTACTATCCGGATAGTGTTGCCTTAGTTTTTCGATCAGCGGCGTAGCGAGCACTACATCCCCGATGAAAGCGGTTTGGATGATTAGGAATTTCATGATTTCTTTCAGGCGCAAGGTAAGGAAATGAAGGCGAAGGCTGGGGATTGGTCTGCGCACATCATTTGTTCGACCACTGCAGCGCGACGATTATCCCGCCTCTGGCAGGGTGCCATGCGCAACGAGATGATGAAAGGTGAATTTACGCGCTTACTATATTTGTTCGACCGCTGCTTTGTCTTCGTCATCTTGATCTTGTGGTCGCCCGCCAAATGGCAGGTAAGTGGTCGCGAAGCAGTCGTCGAACACATCACACTAGCACCAAAAAAACCCCTCTCCCTGTCTTACACTATTCCCCGCCTTCTGCTTTTTCAGCAGCGATAGTAGCCTGGTTAATAGCTTCGATTTCCTTATCGATAAAGTATAGACTCTGTGCACCATCACCGATCAGATTGATCTTGTCGAGGATAGTTCTCATCATGCTTTCTTCTTCGCGTTGCTCGGTGACATACCATTGAAGAAATGCATAGGTAGAGTGATCACTTTCCTTGATGGCGAGCTCTACAATATCGTTAATGGATTTAGTGACTCTTTTCTCATGGGCCAGGGTATCGGCAAAAATTTCTCTGACATCTGTAAACTGAGCCGGAGGTTGGCTGATCGCAGGACTAATGGCAATCGCATCCATTTCGATCAGATAATGAAAGATTTTCATCATGTGGACATGTTCCTCTTGAGACTGACGGTACATAAAAGATCCACAACCATGCATGGATTTGGTTTCAAACCATCCTGCCTGCGAGAGGTACAGAAAGGAAGCATACCCTTCCATGGCTATCTGCTCATTGAGCGCGTTGATCATTTTTTCACTTAACATGTTGAATCTGTGTATTTCGGGTGGAAAGATAAGAACAAAGGGCGGAACGGCGGATGCTTCGACCTGCTTACACGCATCCTTGTGCTACAACTCAGCAACCAGGCGGAACGGGCAAAAGAGGCTCAAAAGGCGAAAGAGCCTAAATTAACCTACTAAACTCCTAACCTCCTAGTCCCATCAACCCATCAACTTATAAATCCTACTGTGCTGGCGGAGAAAACTCCATCCAGCGGCCATTCTCCTTATAAACCCTAAATCATATCCTCAAATGACATCAGTCATCCCCGAAAAATCCCTGATCAGTTACCTTTACGGCCGTCCTGTAGGATATGTCATTAAACTATCACTCATAATCAGGTACTTAGCAACTTAATTGATTTGAAATCGTTATTATAAAATTCAAAGAAGAAACGTGGATATCAGGGTGGACCGAATGAGAAATGAGCAGTTGAAAGAAGTCGAAATAAGGGATATGGCCACGTTGAGGGCCTATCAAAACAAGGATGCAGGTATAACTGACTTGCAATGTCAGCCTACGGATGTATACCTGTTTTGCCTCAAACAAGGGCATATGCATATCCATACTTCCTACATCCCTCACCCTATTGAACTCAATACCGGTGAGGCTATTTTCCTTGCTTTTCCAAAAGGGGAATGGCAGGCCAAAATGGCATGTCAACCAGAAACTGAATTTTATACGGTGCAGATGGAAGTTTCCAAACTGCATTCACTAATTAATCCTGCTTTTGACCAGCACCAACTTGAAACCGCACCTAAACTGAATATGCGGGATCTGATGAAGCTGATTCCGGTCAACCCGTCCCTCCTCGTTTGTTTTGATCAATTACTTCATCACAAACTCCAGATTCCTTTTAAATCCATTTTCGAGCAGGCTAAATTTCTTGAAATCTTCAGCCTGATCATGGAAACCGCCTTTGGTCAACACATGGAGGCCTGCCCGGTGATGATGACCCCTGCGATAGAAAGCAAGATCCATGAGGTGCGGCGTCACATCATGAGCCATATCGACACTGTGCCTGATCCTGACCATCTTGCCCTTGTATTTGAACTCCCTAGAAATACCCTCAAGGAAGGCTACCGTTATATTTTTGGTAAGACCATCCACCAATATCATGCTGATCACAAACTGGAGTCCGCGATGCAGATGCTATCTTCCGGTGAATTGCTGGTCAAAGAAATTGCCTTCAAAATTGGCTACCAGAATCCCAGTCATTTTATAACGGCGTTTAAGAAAAAGTATGGTTTCACACCGAAACAATATGTTAAACAAGAAGTGGCCTCTGTCTGATCAACCATCGTAATGATTTTCGCATCATTGCCTGATGCTGCTTTTCGGCACTAGTCTATTGGTCACTGATCCTGCTTCGACCTGCTGTCTCTCATACAAGTGCTACACTTCGACTTCCTTTCACACTTCCTCGTCCGCCCGCTCAGTAAGGCGCAGTTCAGCAACCGCTCGATCACTCGATCACTCCATTACTCCATCACAGATCACCCGATAACTCACACCCGTCCCCTTGCTGAAGTATTGACATTGGATACAGTATGTTCCGGGAAAGAGGGGTGGTAGGATTTTCAATGCTTTGCATACTTGTGCATCACAAATGCCCGATCACAGATATACCGAGAACTCACCCCCGTCCCCTCTCTTGTTGAAGTATTGACATTGGATACAGAATGTTCCGGGAAAGAGGGGTGGTAGGATTTTCAATGCGATGCATGTTTGTGCCAGGCGAATCGCTTTCTTTTGGGCCTTAATAGCTTTTGCAATCTACCGACTCAGAATTACCAACTGCTAAGTAAAAGGCACAGATTGACAGACATGCGCTTGTATCAGACAGAGACATGCTACATTTCGATGATGTACGGAGTGCCCTACCCTTGCGCTTCTCGCATTTCCTGATCAGTCAATAATCTTGCAATGAACACTGGAATTTCTTCTAAAAATTAATGCATAACACTTAAAACCAAAGAGCGATGAAACTTTTTACATTTATTACGATCCTGTTTTGCGTATCATCCAATCTACAAGCTCAAATCTGGGAACCGCATCAGGTTAATTTTCCCATTCCTACCCAGGGTTGGCGAATCAGTCCTGCCAATGACACGGTGGCCTGGACGTTTGGGTTTGCACTTGATTCAGCGGGCGATTGGATCCAAAGAGAATATTCCTTCAGCCGCACTAAGGATGGCGGCAATACCTGGGTAGCCGGTACTTTCCCGGGAATCCAAACGGATGGTCTTCTCTGCAGTATTTTTGCAGACGGTCCGGATAATGCATGGATTGCATACTATGACTATGCGGACGGTGGTAAAATATTTCACACTGCAGATGGTGGTCAAAATTGGGATCAACTCAATGCACCTGTTGAGGATGTCTTTGTCAGTGCGATCTATTTTTGGGATCAGGATCACGGCATCATCTGGGGTGATGCAATCGATAGTTTGTTTTCCATATTTACAACTTCTGACGGCGGTCTTTCGTGGGATCAGGTTGGTGAAGGCGATATACCTCCTGTTATAGCCGATGATGAATATACCATATTCGGAAACTATGGTATCAATGGGGATAACATTTGGTTTGATACGTATTACAACCGGGTGTTCTATTCTGCAGACAGGGGACATACCTGGTCAGTTTGGGACAATCCTACAGCGACACATTATGGTCTTGACCTCAAGGCGGATGAAGACAATTTCCTATACTATATTCAAATAGGCGAAACACCTGAGGGTGATAAAACCTTTGAACTCTACCGCAGACATCCTGATGAAAACACCTGGACGGATCTCACTCCGGCAGACAATAGTAAATACATTAGCGGGTTCAGTCATGTCCCCGGCACGAAAACACTTGTGATTAACCTGCTTGATGAAACACGCATCAGTTATGATCATGGTGATTCTTGGATCAGTGTGGACCTTGATCTCAGCTATACACGAGGTTATACTTCGTTCGTTAATGATCAAATTGGATATTGCTGTCAGATTCCAAATGGATATGAGCAGCCATCTGAAAACGTCTACAAATACATTGGCACACCTTTGTCCGGATTACTAGATCCTAAACCAATCAACATTTCGATGACGCTCAGCCCTAACCCTGCAAGTGACCATATTCAACTGCACATCGAAGGCGAACAAGCTGAAGATTACTGGATACTCGTGAATGACCTCAATGGCAAACTAATGTATAAAGCTGAAGTAACAAATAAAACTGCGTTTACCAGGACGATTGATGTCAATTCATTCACCAGTGGGATGTATACGTTGTCGGCAAGCAACAGGCATGGTTTGCGAATGGAAACCTTCGTGAAAATATAAGGCCATTTTCGGTGGATGAAATGCCTACACGGCGCTAACACGACCATTTATCACTTCAATCAATCGTAGAATCCGAAATGAAATAGTTTCAACTCATTCTTGTATAAAATCTTCGATATCAGATTCTTTGTTTGTCAATGCCTGATCTAATTTGAAGATGGCAATTTTCCAAAACGCATTGTTCAAAACGAATAAATCGAGATAAAATATTTTGGGTCAAGCATTCTTAAAATGTTGCTCATAGCCTATCATTACAATGGTCTTGCCTTGTGCCCTCTTACCACAACTGTGCGGTGGCAGAATCACCTTTTCACATCTATAGATCATATCCGATGTCATTTGAAAAAATAAAGTGCGAATTATATAACTAATGCAAAGGATAGTATAACATCCACCTTTTCGACTCTGCCGATATTTACATCAATTAAGAGCAGTGAATCTCCCAGCGTAAGTTTCCTTGTTCCATTTTAAACTTTTTCAATTGTTTAGTATGAAAACTATCCTTACGATGCTACTGCTGTATTTTTCGATTTCTGCCTCGATATCTCAAACTTTCACCCGCTCGCAATTATCCACTGAATTAACTACCCCCTGGGAAATGACCCATGGGCCGGATGGATATCTTTGGATCACTGAAGCTGAAGGAATGGTTTCAAGGGTAGATCCATCTACAGGTGCTAAAACTATTGTGTATGTCGCAGCGGATTATTTTGGTGGTTCGCCTTTGGAGCAATCCGCATTATGTTTTATGCCAACCATTGGCGCAGGGACACTTGGGTTGGATTTACATCCTGACTTTCTAAATCCCGCAAATGCATATATTTATTTTGTGTATTCCTATAACAGTGGGACACCAAATAAACCTGCAACAAAATTCAAATTGGCAAGGCTAACGTGGAATTGGTTATCACAATCCGTGACAGGCAGCACAGACCTTGTGAATGGGTTATCTTCCGGATATGATCACTTGGGAGGCCGGCTTATGGCCATCACAAGGGATGATGGAAAAACCTATTTATTCCTTTCGATTGGAGATCATGGCGTATCTGAAACGAACAGTCCAGATTGTTATGAACCTCAATCAGAAAATCCCAACAATCAGACCCAAAATACCAATACAGATAATGGCAAAATCCATCGGTACAACATGGACGGTACTATACCTTCAGATAATCCTATTCCTGGAAATTCCTTTTACACCAGAGGACATCGAAATCCTCAGGGACTTATGCATATTCCACAGATGGATCTTCTTTTTGACATCGAACATGGAGACCGATCTGATGATGAAATCAATTTGCTTCAAGCTGGGATGAATTATGGATGGAAATGGGTGAGGGGATATCATGAAGACAATAATTATCCTGGGGAAGCCGAGTTTATTAATAGCTATGAACCCCATCCGGCCATTGCAGGAGACAAATTGGTAGAAGCTTTTTACTCCTTCTGTGATGAACCACAGCCGGATAATGAAGATTATCTTTCATGGTGCACACCTGCGCCCGCTGATGGCATCTATTACGGCAGCTCTGGCATCTCCGAATGGAATAATAGTTTGTTGGTAGTATCCTTGAAAAATGGTGCGAATACGGACAATGAGGTTCATGTATTAAATCTCATGCCTGATGGTAGGAGTCTTATGCCCTCCACACTTGGAAATCCAAATCCGCAAACTTTTTTTGCAGAAGATCAGGCGTTGAACGGAAGACTGCGGGATATTGCTGTATCCCCAGATGGCAAGAAAATATTTCTTATCAATAATGGTGGAGAAGGTATTACGGATAAGATAAGCGTATATACTGTGGAATCGACAACCGCCACAAAAGATGTGACGGAAGCAGAAGCGTCCGTACAAATCTTTCCAAATCCGGTAAATGATTTGATGACGATTCAAAGCAAAGAAGATATTGTCAGTCTGGATATATACAATGCTTCCGGAAAATTAATGCTTTCGGAGAAAGAAAATCTAACGCAGATTCATGTTAGGGATTTGACAGAAGGAATCTATATCATGAAAATGCGAATGGTGTCAGGACAATATATTGCTAAGCGGTTTGTAAAACAATGAGAGGAGCTCCTATATCCTGCCTTTAAGGAACGCTACTATCCTCCACCAAACATTCGAACATGACAAGTGAGGGTATACTTCCACTTCGCTCAATCCAGATTAGGGTATAACGCTAAGGCAAAAACCACAAAACACAAGTTATAAGGAGAGATCTGCGAAGCGTCACGACAGACGCTTCACGGATCCCTCCCTTATCCATTGTCAATTGTCAATTATCTATTCCCTAAGCTTAGCTTTGCGTCTATATGCAGACATCCCATCTTTCAGATACCATCATAGCACTCTCTACCGGTCAAGGGGTGGCGGCAATCAGTATGCTCAGGCTATCAGGGTCGCGGGCAATAGAACTGACGGACCGCATCTTTGTAGGGACGATCCTGGAGCGGGCGGCATCGCATACGTTGCATTATGGGCGTATTGTGGATGAGGAGAGTCAGCATCTGGATGATGTAGTGGTCGGATTGTACAGGAGTCCGAAGTCGTATACCTCAGAAGACGTGGTGGAGATCAGCTGTCATGGATCGCCCTTTATCGTCAGGGAGATCCTGGCTTTGCTGATACGGCAGGGAGCGCGTCCTGCAGAGCCTGGTGAATTTACCATGCGGGCGTTTTTGCATGGGCGGATGGATCTATCGCAGGCGGAGGCGGTGGCTGATCTCATAGCCTCACAGACCAGTGTATCGCATCGGATGGCGGTGCAGCAGATGAGAGGTGGAGTTTCTTCGGAAATACAAATATTACGTCAGAAGCTATTGGACTTTGTGAGTCTCATCGAACTCGAACTTGATTTCGGAGAAGAAGATGTGGAGTTTGCTAATCGTGAATCATTGGAAAAGTTGATCAACGAAATCATCGTACTCACTTCACGATTAAAAGAAACATTTCATATAGGCAATGCAATTAAACAAGGCATACCAACTGTTATCGCCGGGCGTCCTAATGCTGGTAAATCCACGCTGCTCAATAAACTCCTGAATGAAGAACGTGCGATCGTATCTGCCATCCCTGGCACGACACGCGATACCATTGAAGAAATCCTGGTGATCGATGGGATTCAATTCCGGTTGGTAGACACTGCGGGTATCCGTGAAGCGCATGATGAAATTGAAGTGATGGGTATTGGTCGCACCATGGAAAAAATAGAACTGGCTTCTATCCTTGTCTATGTGTTTGATATCGCTTCTCTATCACCTGAAGAAGTTGCGCAGGATATCGCTGTCCTTCAACCAAAGAATGCAAAAGTGATACTTGCGGCCAACAAAATGGATCTCAATCCGTATGCGGTTGCAGAAGAATGGAAAATCGGTGACTACCCTATCGTCCCGCTCTCTGCTGCGCACAACATGAACATTCCATATCTGATAGAAGTACTTGGTGAGTCTGTCAAAAAAGATATCCCTTCGGATCTTCCGATGATTAGTTCGGCGCGGCACTATCATGCATTGGATCGCACGGAGGCGAGGTTGAAGGATGTGCTGGTGGGTTTAGCATCGGGTATCACGCATGACTTTTTGGCGCAGGATATACGGCAGGCACTATATCATCTTTCGGAAATCACTGGGGAAATCTCTACGGAGGATGTATTGGGGAATATCTTTGGACGCTTTTGCATCGGCAAATAGAAAAACGCATTCGAAAGCAATATTTTGTTTGCATTTTGCAAACTTTTGCCTTATATTTGCTGAATGAATATAATTGTCAAGCGGTCCATTCTCTATTATTGTGAGAAGTACCCATTGGCAAGGCTATCGCTGTTGACCTGGTACCATGAGATTTCTAAACAAGAATTCAAGCATTTCAATGAACTCAAGGCTGTCTATGGCACGGCAAGCCTTATTGCGCAAAGCAGAGTCATTTTTAATATTAAAGGAAATGAGTTCAGACTTATTATTTCGGTCAACTTCCGTCAACAGGCCGCTTATATTATATGGTTTGGAACACACGTTGAATACAACAGGATCGATGCAGCCAGTGTGGAATTCAATACAAGAATACTAACCTACAACGCTAATAAGAAATGAACTGGAAAGTTTTAAAAACAGAAGCCCAATACCTAAAAGCAGTTAAGCGGGCGATGCACATATTCCATGCCCAAGAGAATACACCTGAAGGTGATGAACTTGGCCTGTTATTGCTCCTCATTCGTGACTATGAAGATCGCCACATTACTATTCCGGAAGTTGATCCAATTGAAGTCATAAAGCTTAAAATGGCAGAGTCCGGCATGAAAGCGAAAGACCTTGAACCGCTTATCGGAAGTAAAGGACATGTTTCTTCCGTTCTTTCCGGAAAAAGGGAAATCACGCTAAAGATGGCGCAAAGACTTCGCGAATATTTTCAATTACCTGCGGAGTTGTTTATGCCGGGGACGACAAAGTAAAAATAGATTAAGCTTTAATATGCTTCACTTTTAATATTCTTTCCCAAGCTTGGAAATAATTAAGTGAAATTACGGGTGAGCCCACAAGTTGGAAAGTATTGCGGAATATATTTGGCCCTTTTTGTATTCGAAAGTAAAATACTCACTACTTTAGCTATGGTCTTTTAACCCATAAAATCCTTTTCAATGCTAAGGCACATCATTTTCTCAATTCTGTTGATTTCGTGCGTAAAGGGAATTAGCCAAAATCCCATTTACGCTATTTTCCCAATGGTGGATAGTATGGTCATTTATGCTAATGTAGTTGAACTTGATACTTCAATAACAGCTGATGAACTGTACACGGCAGCTAAAAGTTGGGCAATAGATGCTTTCAAATCAACCAAGGAGGTAATCCAAGAAGCTGATAAAGAATTACACCTAATCTACATTAAAGGCTTCATCAAGGCAAATGTCTATGGTGGATATTGGTTTACTATTAAAATTGAAACCAAAGATGGTAGATACCGATATTCACTTTATGATATTATTTATGATGCTTCTGCCACGGTTATGGGCGTAACTTCGCGCACAACTCAACCAATTGAGGTCTCTTTGAAGGAGGCTAATACAAAGGAAAGGGGGCAAAAATATTATAAGGGAGTTGATGAAAAATTCAGAGCTCTATTAAACTCTTTGGAAATAAGGATGCAGGATGCACAAACGGATGATTGGTAAAGACTTCTGAAGCAGATACAAAATTGGAAGGTACTGTTTTGAAATGCAAAAAGAACAAAAACGAAAATGGAATTTACACGAGGACAAATTGTAATGTTAGCTTATAACGATACCGATGCAGAGCTCTTTAGACTCAAAGAACTAATTGTTACGAAGGGTGTTGTGAAGTTGTTGAAATGCGAAAGTCAAGGAGTCGATTCTGATATTCGTTTATTATACCCATATGAGGTCAAAGCATATAAAGATTAACCGTGTTTCCTTATGAAGGCTTAGCTGTATGAACAAGCATATTTGGTATTTGGCTTTCATCATACAAACTTGACATCACGTTTTCTTCATTTGAGCATTGATAAAACTGGGCATTGCATTTCTGCAATGCCCATCAGCATAAATAATCAACGAGCAGCAATCAACGCCGGCCCTAACACCTTAGGCAAGAACGCTTGAATTTCAACCAGGTCAATCCCTACCCCATTTTCAATAGTCAGTGGAATTCCATTCTGACGAGGGATCTGCCTAGTCATATTTGCCGAGGCAACGCCCACAACGTCACCATTCAGATCAAATATTGGTCCGCCACTCATTCCATTCAAGGATGCATCCTGTGTGAGGAAAGAATGAAACGATTTGTTCATAAAACCCTTCCGTGGCATAGAATCAATGAGAACCGTAGGCTGCCAGTATTGCCGTGTATTACATTAAGCTTGCGCTTCCAGTAATAAAACATGCCCGACGAAAGTTTGTGCCGATCACAATAGGTCTGAATGGTAAGAGAAGATTTTGATTGCTTGTCGATATGGCGATGCCACTGTATTTCATTATCTTTCATGCCGGCAAAGCAAAAGAATCAGTTTTGCTTTAACAAGATGCTGTTAGTCGGGCGGATACCAATCAGAAAGCACTTTTAAAGGGGGGGGCAACATGCGCCGGAATGACAGGTGCCTAATGGGGGGCAATATGTCGGAATGACAGATTATTCTTGCCTGGAATAATGTGAAAGCGATTGAAATACCCAATTTAGGGGGGTCACATTGCTCCGGAATCTACAGTGACATCATTGAAGCGTGTAGTCCAATTAGTCATCCATAAAACCAAAGAGATAAATCGAATACAACTTAATGGGCAATTACTATTTTCTGAACTGTATTAATTCTTTGCCCGTATATGCTCAAAAAATAAATACCCTCACTAAGAGTATTAACTTCGATTTTTAGGTTATCAATAGTATTCCAATTCCTCTGAAGAACAACGTTACCTGTCGCATTTAGTAAAGAAGCAGTCAGTCTAATTTCTTTCTGAATTGCTGGTGTTGGCTGAATAATTATAAAGTCTTGAGCTGGATTAGGGGTAATAAGGATGCCATATTTTGAAGATTCAATCGGCTCCTGTACGGCTGAAAGGAGCTCGCAATCGAGAGAATCACTTACACAAAAGTATTGAAATAAAACCAATGGGCCATTTTTACCATAATTTATCAATCCATGTCGTTCATATCCATAGCCTTCAAGTATAAGTCCTGTGTCTTCAAAAGAATCGCCATAATTGTCGAATATGCCTCTCATATAAAATGCTCTCGTCTCTAGGTCTGAATAAACAAATTGTCGAATAGAATCAACTCGTGATATATCAGACATAAATGGTAAATATATATTTTCCAACACACATTCATTTAATGTATCTCCTTCTTGCAAAGAAAAATCATATAATAAATGCTCAGTTGGTTGACACATAGAAATAGTGTCACTATATGGTAGCATATAAACTTTTCGTGCATTTGTATCTTCTCTTATCAATGCATACAAATAGGTGTTCAGTATTTCTTTTGGGTCTTGAATGGCAGTTGAGCCTGCATTTTTCCTTAAAGTGCGTTGATAAATTTTCTGGTAAGAATTGCCTTGAATTATAGTATCGCCCTGCATTGACAATGCGAATGCTAACACAATATGTACTGGGGGTTCTTCGCCTGGTGCCATTCGTGTATAAATCCAGTTTCGACCATTTTTTAATAACTTAAAATATGGTTGTGCAAATAAATTTGAAAAGGATGAAATAAACAAAAAGATCAGTATAAAATGTATAGCTTTCATAAGTACTAGGTTACAGATTATCAATTAATGGACAACCATAAATTTTTCAGTTTTAACAATTTGGTTCCTATTGAATAGATTAAGGAAATAAATTCCTGATGATAAGTTATCAACAGAATTTACATTTGTAGTATTATTCATTAAGTGGCTCGAGTGATATAACAGGTGACCTTGGTTGTCAGTAATGGAATACGTCACTTCTTTCCATAAAGGAGAAAATGAACAGTAAAAGCTTAAATAATCCTTTGCAGGATTGGGATAGAGCAATAAATTAACTTCTTCCGAATAAACATCTTCAGTAGATACCAAGTGGCAGTCTGGTACCAGGCAACCATACTGGTCAACTTTAAGCAACCAGGCTTTTTGTCCCACATCTCCGCCACTTATGTCGCGATATTCACCAACCATTATCAAGTTCCCTTCTAAATCCTCTTTAATATCCTTTAATTCATATACAATATTAATTCCCTCAAAATTATAATTACGCATCCAAAGGCTATCTCCATTTTCTGCTACTTTAACTATCCAACCGTACCAATTGGGACCTGGCTCAAAACTCTGGCCAACTGCAACATATCCCTTTTGATCCCTTAATTCAATCATATTCCAAAGATGTTGATCAACTTCTGTTAATGAGTCGGTAGTAGATCTGAAAAATGTCCTCCAAAGTATATTTTTGTTTGTATCCATCTTAACCAAACACCAGTCCCAAATAAAATATTCACTTGAAGAGTTTATTGGAATCGCTGTACCTCTCGCAGTAGCAAAAATAATTTCATTATTTTCATTTACCACCACACCTCCCAATGTTCCTAACCAATCTTCATTCTCGGGGCTATAATAGGCCCACTCATTATTACCGAGGCTGTCAAGTTTGATGAGCACTATCTGCATTTTAATATTTTTGGCTACAAGATTTTGGTTGCTCCCAAGTCCGCCAACCAACACGCTTCCGTCTGGGGTTGTGCATATCCGATTTAATCCGATTCCATTGACATTAATGTCAATTGGCTTACTAAATTGTGGAAAGCCATTTTGGTCCACTTGAATTAACCAAAGTTTAGGTATTCCATCTTGGTTTGTCACTGATACACATATCATAGAATTATGGTTCCCAAAATTTGTCATATCATAAGGCACTTCCTGAACAGAACCGGGATTAGCGCAAAAATCTGTTAAGGATAGAATGCTTCCTTCGGTGTCATACTTAATAAAAAATAAGACATTTGTATCTTGGGCATAATTATAACCGTGGGTAACAAGATTTCCTTCACTATTTGAGCTTAGGCTTTGATACCAAGTTTCAAATTGGTTCACCTTATCTGTATAACCTTTAATGATCAATGGATTACCATCAAGATCTGTTTTGACAAAGAGAGCGCCTGTATTATATGGCCAAATGCTATCTGCAACAATTCCAGTTATATAATAACAGCTATCTGACACGACAATACTATTGAAAATGGAGGTTTTAAAAGGCAAAAAACTAAAGGTTCTATTTATTGATGCCGACTGTGCATGGACATATTCACTCAATGCCAAGCACAACATAACATACAATAGTTTCACCTTCATGTATAATAAATATTGTTGAATGATTGAATTTTTGCCATAATACGAAACCTCCATTTCCAGCATGTATTTATTTAATAATCAATATACTTTTCGGTTCTATTAATAATTGACCATTAGTTTCAAATGAATAGAAATAGGCGCCTGAAGATAGGCTCTCACAACTCCATCTAATTGTACCTGATTTTTCATTCACTTGTAATTTTGCTTTAAGATTCCCTAAATGATCTCTCAAAATTATGAAACCTGGTTTGTTCTCCCACAACTCAAACGTAAACTGCAGCTCGGAAGAAGCAGGATTTGGGGCAGCTGACAATAAATTTATTATTTCTTCGTGAGACTCCCACTTTTTATGAGCAATAGAAGGTAAATCCGTTTCCGTTTGTTGGATACTCCGACGTGCTGGAAATACCGGAGGTATAAAATAGTCATACCCATTTTGATTTAAAAGCGCACGCGCCTGATCACCACCTAAGCCTTTACTGGCCAAGGCTACTGGTTCTAAAATGGATATGATTTCATGGCTTAGTTTATCAATTGGGAAACCTTGTTGCTTCATTGTTATTTGAGCCTCTTTTACTTGAGTAAAATAATGAAGCTCTACTTTTTGCTCACTGTTCATATGGTACTTTTCGTCAAGGCTTTCTAATTGCTTTCTCGCTGCAGCAAAATGCAGTTCACTTATAAAGTAATCCACAATCTCCAAATCACTTTCTAGTGAGTTTTTATTTACTAACCATATAATAATTTCTTGTTTAGGGAATACATCAGGATTGTCTACAATGACTGAGATAGCTTTGTTACAAATAAAGTATTTCGAAGCGTATAAATCATTTATTGTATTTTCCAAAATAGTTCTTGTCGTAACGCGCAGGAATAAATCCTTCATTTATGTATCGGTGAAAACACCTGATTCAATACACTCATTGGCAAGTGAAGTGTTAATGAAAATATCTGGATTCACAAGTGCAATTTCTCTAAATTCGGCTTTAGTAACTGGGTCATTTATCTTTGCAAACAAAGCCACCATAGCCTCTAATGAAATGAATGGAGCTATTTCGTATAAATGTTGTATTATTTCATTCTTCGTATTGTATGCGAGACCTTGAATTTGATTCAACAAAGCGGATACATTACCGCCATCTATTCTATTGTTACGATTTGTTAATGCTTCTTCCAAGTCATGAATAGTAGTATAATATTGTTCAGCAATCTCCGCATATTCAGCTAAAGGATCTAGAGAGCTCATCGCACTTCTTGGGTCAATTTCTCCATCATCATACAGGTCTTGGCATTGATTAAAAGTGCTGTTCGTAGGGAATTTACTGACAGCAAAAATATTCATAGGATTTTCCTGAGTAATAAGGGTGTGATAATATGTTATATTGCCTGTAAAAGCCCCATTATTAAAATCACTACCTGCAGGTGCTCCACTAAGCTGTGTACCTAAAGAGAAGCCATTTTTAGCCGGATATGTTAAAGAGCCTTGAGCATAAGAAATACCCTGGTCAGTTAATGAAAAGTCAAGCCCATTAATTTTATTGTTGATATTGATGTTACAGAAATATTTAAGACCATTACTTGGAGAAAGGGTATTGCGATTCAATCCGTTAGCCAGGTTTCCGTAAAAAATGTTCTGGTCTGATGGAGAATTCTTAATAAAAGTATTGTTATATATCTGGTTTATTTCTGTTCCTGTGTCTTTTGCACGTATTCCAATGGTATTAGGATTAACGGAAGTAAAAGTTGGCCTAAAAGTATTTTGATCAACATTAAAACCAGTACCGGACATAATGACAACACCTTCGTGTGTTTCTGGCGCCCCTGTTACATTTGTTTTGCCCACCCTGAATGTACAATCTCGAACATTGAAATTGTTATGTGCAGAAGTAATAACACCAAACACATTGTTCTCAAAATTAGATTCAGTTACAGAAAAAGTATAGGTCCCCCATGTCCGGGAGGTATTAATCGCGGTATTAAAACCTATGAATTTACTTCGAATTTCAGGTGTCGGACAGGGTAGAAAATTTGCTGTACAATATGCATCAACAGTGAAATTTGCATCTATTGCTGTTATTCCTTGAACTTTGTTTACATCATAAGGCCAGGAATTGTCTGCTTGAAAGGTGCAACCCCATAATCTAATTCCTTCAACATTCGACATGTAAACATGACTTAATAAGGGTGATGCATGCCGGTAGCTATTATCTGTTTTAAAGACACAATTATAAAAATATCCTTGATTAATACTGGTCAGATATCGATAATAAGCGACTGACCTTTTATTATTCAGGAATTTCGAATCCTTTGCTTTTACAATTCCACCGGTTTTTGTCATATCACCTTGCTTTATAACTTCTATGGCCTCAGTTGCATGTTCAATGATTGAATTATTAATAATTAATGTGCCTTGATTGGTGCCATTCTGTATAAGGCCAGCATTTCCCCAAACTTTAATACCATCCCATACGTATCCACATTGATTTGTCAGGGTGTCGTTAGTAAGTTGGAGTAATGCTCCAGGTTCTATAATGATTTTCACTCCTTGCCCAATATTGATTTTGGTATTATTGATATTAAGGGTTGAACCGCTAACGATTCTTAAATCAGAGGCAATGGTTCTTGATAGCCGGTACATTCATTTGATGAACCTGTACCTAGGCCGCCCTGAGAGTTTAATGGGCCCAAATTTGTCCAAAATATGTTATCATCTTCAGCAGGATCACATGTCATCAAATTCCTTGTAGTATTATTTAACATCCCACTCTTTTGGATTTCATTCATGACTTCATTTGCTGTAGTCATTTCGCCATTTGGCCCCAAGCGATACCTCCATAAAGCTACCCATCTGTTAAAGTTCGCCAGCTCCCCATCTTCCATGTCTGCATCTTTCACTCCATTTTCATTTACTTCTTCAGCTGATTCTGCAAGTTTTTGCTCCCAACGGGCTTTAATTTCGAAAAAATTTGGCACTGAGTCATTTTGGCCCTGTACTTGAGTCAATAGGCTGATTAGCCCGAATAACGAGATAAATAATTTGGTTTTCATTATATAGAATATTTAAAAGTGAAAAATTCACATTATAGCCCTGGGTAATAAAAGTTGTAATAAAGAGGGCTTGACAATCAAAAATTCTTTTACGAGTGCTTGACTAAGATAGCAATAACTATTTTGAAAAACAAAACATGAATCACTTATTTAGACTGATTAGCGACACTTTAGTAAGTTCTGAAAATAAAGAATGGCAGCTAACACATTGGTAATCATATCCTTAACAGCCCGGACTTTAAATATCAAACTATGTAAATTTTGTAAATGCTACAAGACTGCTATGGTAACAGGTGTGTATTTTGTAGTGACAAACTATCCTTGAAATGAATAGAATTACTGTTTTTGACAAAGATTACTTTCTGCATATACCGTATCCGTCCGACCAACTACACCCCCTCTCCAGGCAGCAATTTGTTTAGCTCCGATAACTTCATGTCCGGAATCCGCTCCAAGGTGTCCTTGAGCCATTCATAGGGATTGACGTCATGCGCTTTACATGAGCCAAAGAATGAATACATCATCGCTATGCGCTTTGCAGCATCATGTGATCCTGCAAAGAGATAATTTTTCCGACCAAGAGCCAATGGTCTGATTTTATTCTCAATCAGATTGTTATCCAATTCTGTGTTGTCATGGTCCAGGATTCGGATCAACTTTGGCCACTGTTGATTAGCATAGCTGAGCGCCTTGCCAAATGGACTTTTTGGTTCAATATCGAATTGTAATTGTTCATTTATCCATTGCTTCAGTTCTTCAAACAATGGTCGCAAGTGTTGTTCGCGATATTTCTTACGTTCTTGTGATGGTAGTTCTCCAGCAACATTGTGCACCCCGTAGATGCGTTGAATCAACGCGAGTGCCTGCTGGCTCTTTGTTTCGTGGGTGATCTGAGCTTCATGGAATTTCCTGCGTGCATGTGCCAGACAACCGATCAATGAAATCCCTGGGACATCAGCAAACTTATCATAGACCTGCCACCCATCAGTTTGTAGGACACCTTGGTAGTCTGCCAATATTTCTTTTGGACCCTGTTGGCCACGACCTTTTCTATAATTGAAATACACTAATTTTAATTCCGGTGCATAATACACCCACTGGTATCCTTGGTGGATTCCTTTGTCATGATCCTGGTCCAAAACTTTTATGGGTGATTCATCCACTTGTAAATATCTGGATGACAACACTTTCTTTTTAAATGTTTCGTACAACGGATGTAAAAGCGTACAAACCGCAACAAACCATTCATTGAGTGTGCTATCACTTACTTCCCACTGATCATCCCTTTTGAATCGCTGGATCTGGCGATAAAAGGGCATATGATCAATAAATTTGGATACACAGATATGTGCCAGCAAGCCGGCTTCCGCTATCGCTTTAGGTAGCGGACGTGATGGCAATCTGCCGATCACCACACCCTCACCATTCACCTTTGCATATTTCGGACGAATCGTTCTTTTCCTGACCAGGCTGGCCGGAGTATATTCCAAAGTTTCGGTGATCTCTTCACCAATTCGTTTCATTCCACTGATATCTTCAGTGGGTTCAATGATCACTTCTTCTACCGGTAAATGATCTGGAAGTTCTGCACGGCCTGGATGTTTCTTGGCGGCTTTGCGGTCATACTCGATATGCTTCTTTGTCTCCTCTACGGTGACAGACGCATCAGATTCAGCTCCAAACAAAGAGAGCTGATTCGAATTTACTTCGGCAATGAAGCGTTCACGCTGACTTCCGAAGATCAGTTTCTTAAGTTGTGCCAACTCCTGGCGAAGAAAATTATTTTCTTGCTTTAGCTCTTGATTTTCGCGCTTGAGTTGTGCCACTTGCATGCAGCAAAAATACTAGTACATTTGAATACATGCGTTATCAAACAGCCTATTTATTTCCTAACATAGCTATGCTGAAATCGTGGATAACGGACTGTATCTTTTACGTTGCACCACATGACGTATAGATATTCCACTAAGCAACATCACTAAATGATCATAACGAAGTGCAAGTTTCATTTTTCCGGAATCTGTCGAAATCACTTCAAAAGTACCTTGCTCCAATCGCTTGTGATACAACACGTACCCACCTACATCCCATACCAATAGTTTGATCTTGTCACGATCCTTGTTAAAGAAAATAAAAACATATCCACTCTGCGGATTGTCCTCCAGAAGGTGGCGAACAACACCGCAAAGTCCATCTATGCCCTTACGCATGTCGACAGGAGCAGTGCAGACAAAATATCGTTGAGCAGAATGGAAGCCTAGCATCCCGCTAATGTTCGAAGAAAGGCTGCTTCCGTAATAGAATCAAACCACATTTCTACTCCGGTTGGAAAACGAACATGGATAGCACTTGCAAATACTTCGTGATTGATAATCTGGACTTCAGCGAATTGCTCCCTGGAAGACATTCCATTAAGCTTGCGCTTCCAGTAATAAAACATGCCCGACGATAGTTTGTGTTGATCACAGTAAGTTTTAATCGTATGCGTAGAAGATTCTTGACGGTCTATATGCCGCTCCCAAAATTTTGATTTATCTTTCATCCAGCAAAGCACATACATCAAAGCGCATCATGCAAGATGTGCTTGGTCGGAGGGATACGAAATGATGGCGCTAGCTGGAGCACATTTTAATAACCTCTTCTTTGAAGAGGGATTTAATTTAGATATGGCAGATGATCAGTATTCCATCAAATTAGGGAGAGAGTATGCAAAGCTAGCAGGTTGGAAGACTAACTATGTAGGAAAGAATAATATATTCAGGAATTAGTATATGAGAATCTATTGTGTAATATTATTTAGCATTTACTCTCTATTAAGTTGCAGAGAAAAATTGAGCGAATCCGATACTCTTAAGCAAAGATGTATTTATTATGATTCAGTTGGTTATAAATATCTAATGGGCTATACCGTTCATAATATTCGTGGACAAGATAGATCTAGTTATGAAGTTAATCGGATTGATTCCATGACTGGGAGAGCAATAATAAAATTACGACCCAAATCAAAAATTGAAAAAAATTTTACTACTGGAGACACAATTAATTCGGACTTTGTAAAGCATTATTCATTTATGGATTGCTATTGGTTCTATAGTGACAGTATTTTTACTCATTGTTTGTTGGATTTAAAAGACTCTACGTATCTCATTTTTAAAGGTGATCCAGGGAATAATTTTTCGGAGCCACGCTGGAATATAGCGCAAGCGCAACCCATTATTGGAAATTGGCGGTACATATCTTCACCTAAACAATAATTATTTAAATATTATATTAGATTTTATTTGCATTTCAGAATTAATGCTAGTTATCTATTATGTTGATTAAGTTGAGGAAGTGATTGTTAGATCTAACGCTTTCTTTAACGATAGTTATTAATTTTCAAAGACTTCCAGTAAAGAATTAAAATGTATAATCCAGATACAAAAAATGTTAGGGAGTTATTACATTAGGGCACCTCTAAAAACCTATCATAAAAGTATGATATATGATTCAAAGTTTCTATCTTGAAGATATGAAAAATAAGAATCAATTGGGACTGTTTGACAAGCAAGAAAGGATGGC
>Ga0163152_10001642_pt1 | contig 34679 bp, 39 predicted proteins | sample OliLakLV19MP8IB2_FD_148635 | JGI IMG/M metagenome (GOLD analysis project Ga0163152, IMG submission 148635) | Freshwater microbial mat bacterial communities from Lake Vanda, McMurdo Dry Valleys, Antarctica - Oligotrophic Lake LV.19.MP8.IB-2 | ecosystem: Environmental > Aquatic > Freshwater >...
GGGGTTAACCGCCACCAAGCCATCTGTGGTCTGTCATCTCTAGTCTGTAGTCTGTTGTCTCTTCGCCAACACACTCCCTGCCAAAATCCACGCCGTATACGCCACCGCGGCATCCTCCCATGCATGAAGGAAGAGGGCACCGACTGCTATCCCCAAAAAACATAAAAATGATGCCATCTGTAATCTGCCGTCTGTGCTCTGTAATCTCCGCAATCGAACAAGTATCATCCCGATCAATCCCACAAACAGCGCCAACCCCAACCATCCCAGTTCTACCCCCATCTGCAAATACCAGTTTTCTGGATAGAAGGGGCATTCGCATGTTCGGTCAGTCGGCTGCACTTGCTTTTCGCCAAGGTAGACACAGAGCCTGGGGAGCGTTCTTGCCCAGGCTGGATCATCCTGAGGACGCAAAAATACGCAGGCATCGCTGACTTTACTGGAGGCTGGACCGGCCATGCCGAGCCCCATGCCGAAGGGGTGCGCAATCATGCGGTGAACCGCTTCGATCGGACGATCAAAGTGTGCGCGTGTGGAACCAAGGCGAAGGAGCACTGTTGGAAACAGCATCACCGCTAAGGCGATGCCGATGGACAGGACTCCCGCTGCCATCATCGCATAACGATTACGAAGCGGATTTCCCTGTAATGACGTCCACGCAACCACTCCCCCCATCACCGCCGCCCCGATCCACGCCGCTCGCGAATAGGAGAGAAACAGTGCGCCCAGCACGACACACAACCAAAGCCACATCCATCGTCTGTTGTCTGTTGTCTGTAATCTATAGTCTCCACGCGAAGAAAAAAGAGCAGTCAACAAAACGCTCAGAGGAATCAGCAGCCACATCGCCAATTGATTGGGCCCGCTCATGGTGCTCTGGATCCGGTTCATGCCGCTTTCCCCTATTTTTTGGAATGCCGCGAGAGATCCATCGGAAAAGTAGAGCGAGTGAGCAGGGGCATACCCAAGACTCGTGAAAAAAGAATTCGGGAAGAACAGTGTCGCAATGCCGTAAAAACCAATGAGTACGGCCACCATCAGAAGCAGCTGCATCACTTGTTTCTTCCACGCATCAGACCAGGAGACGCGGCGAAGGAGCAAAAATGCTTCGAGTGGTACGAAATCATATTTAAATCCGAAGAGAAAAAGATCGAGCCGTTTCCCTGTATTTGCAAAGACGACGATAGAAAGCGCCATAAGAGCGAGAATCAAACCGTCGATGCTATCGAGTGCGAACGGACTCTGCTGATTCTCAATTTTTGCTTGCCGGCTGCGATTGAAGATTTCGACGACGGCGATCAAAAGAATCAATCCGAGCAGAGACTCTTTCCAGAGCACCAATGTTCCCAGGGGAGCATGCCCAGGACCACTGAGAACACGCGTAAAAACGGTCACCAAAAGTGCGTGAAACGGAAGAAGTCCGATGAGCACCAGCGTCAGCCGTTCGCGAAGATACTGGAGCATAGAAAAATAATTTTTACAGCTGTAGCCTCGCTTCATCACTGCGAAAAACTTCCTCGCCGCTCTTCAGAAGCGCTTCAACGGTATCGATACATTTACGACTGACATCTTCGCCGTAAATTTTTGGAACATTGCGCATTTCCTGATTGTTCCACGCGTACTCAATCAGCCGAACGATCGTGTCGCTCTCATACGGCGGGGCGATGAGATTGCCGCCATTCATGGCGGATTCGCTGCGGTCTGAGCCATAGCGCATCGTCACGCAGGGAACGCCGAGAATGTTCATCTCCTCCTGCATCGATCCGGAATCGGTGGCGCAGACGGCGGCCTTGCTCATGGCCGCGATGACATCGCCGTAGACGGGCCAGACCGGAGAGTAGATAAAATTCGGATGCGACTGTAGGAGTTCTGCAATTTCCCCACGGAGATTGAATCGATCGAAAGCGGCTTCGGTTTGAATCATGGAAATCAAAAGAACCGTGCGGCCCTTTTTTACCAACGTCACCATTGCATCATAGATCGCGCGGAAACGTTTTTCAGAGAGACAGTTTTCACGGCGATGAATGCAGAAACGTACAAAATCGCCGTCTTTCAGCAGCGGAAATTGCTCGAAGATTTTAGATTTTTCGGCTTCCTTCAGCGCCTGCATGGTGGCATCTGCGACAGAATTTCCGACGACGAAAATGCGGTCCGCGGAGAACCCTTCACCGAGTAAAAAGTTCCGATCCAGCTCCACCGGAGCCAAGTGAATTCCCGTCGCGGCCTCGCTGCAACGTGTGTTGAATTGTTCCGGATACGGCTCCTGGCTCCCCCGCTCCCAGTTACTGCGCTGCATCAGGAAAGATCTCCACGCTTCGGGTGAATACTGATCATCAATACGAAACGGATGTCCGCCGCGCGCTTGCAAATAATTTGGCGTGAGCGTGCGGATACCCGCCTCAACGTGCACCGATGAAAACATGTGACAGTAACCGGCGTTGGACGCGGCCATCGCGGTGGTCGTATCGCCATGCACATACGGAATCACGATCTTCCCTTTTGCTTTCAGCTCCCCGATCAACCACCCGAGTCTTCCGATGATCTGACTCACCACCTGGTCCATGGAACCGCGCACATTCAAATTGAAATCCGGCTCCACGCCGAATTCTTTCAACATGCCGCCGCTGAGATTTTCGTCATAGTGCTGGCCGGTATGGCCAAGCAAAACCAGGTGCCCACGCTTTTGGAGCTCTTTATACAGCGGCACCTGCTTGATGATGTCCGGCTTCGTCGCAATCAGAATCAAATGAACATGCTGATCTTTGTGATCGACTATGTCCTCAAAAAAGCGCGGCCTTAAAAATGTAATCTCCTGCATCGCCGCCTACTGTAGCGGAAACGGAGCGGCTCCGTAAGCAGTTTCATAGCGGCGTAGCAAACAACCAATATCCTACAGATTTCATAAACAATCGATTGTGACTAAACGTCGAAGCCATATCAGATCCTTCCGTCTTGTACGCTTTTCTCGGTCGTAGACGATCCTTTGGTCACGATGCCCGGCACTTCACGCACTTCTCTTTTGATGATCTTCTCGCCCTCGAATGTGTAGATGTACGGTGTGCAGAGGCCGATCTCCATTTCCGCGGTTTTTTCGTCATCGAGATTGTCCAGAAAGCGCAAGATCGGGCGGAGGCTGTTACCGTGAGCAGCGACGATCACATTTTTCCCCGCAATCACCAGCGGTAGAATGTACTGCTTGAAGTACGGCGTCGTACGTTTCACGCAATCGGCGATACTCTCGCCATTCGGGGGCGGCACATCAAAACTGCGTCGCCAGAGCTTCACTTGATCTTGGCCATATTTTTCCGCCGTCTCCGCTTTGTTGAGTCCCTGTAAATCTCCGTAATGACGCTCATTCAAACCGGAATCTTTTTCGGTAGGCACATTCTCTTGGCCCAATTCTTTAAGAATTGCCTCGAGCGTGTCTTCCGCGCGCTGCAGACGCGAGGTGAACGCATAATCGAAATGAAATTCTTTCAACACTTTCCCGGCAGCCGCCGCATCTTTCTTGCCTTGAGGCGTCAAAGGAACATCAGTCCATCCCGTAAAACGATTTTCCAGATTCCATTGTGATTGGCCGTGACGGATGAGAAGGAGTGTTGCCATGAGAGACTGAAGGTGGTGGAAGTGGTACGTGAATGAGGTTGCAGACTACAGACTACAGACTACAGACTACAGAGGAATGGAAATTTTTTACTATACCTCTCCAGCTCCTCTGCGATCTTTCTATTGTCTGTAGTCTGTAGTCTCTAGTCTATTGCCATTGTCTTCCACCAAACATATGGCAAAACCTCCTCAAAAATGGTATACTATCTCCAAACACATATGCATCTCTCATACGTCTCCAAAAGGCGTTTCTATCATACGATTGGGTGGGCTGTCCTGCTCTGCGCGTTGATTGTCGGCGTTGCGGCAACACTTGGCCGTGCGACGATGAATATACGCGGCGCATTGACTGATAATCCGGATCTTGCGATCTTCCTGCTTTTGGAAGAAGAAGGTGTCACGCAGAGTACTCTGCTGCGCCAGCAACCAAGCCAACGCGATTATTTGGTACAAACAGCGGAAGGTCAAAAATTGGTCCTCCTGAAGAAAGGTGAAAAGGAGTGGTACGTTTCTCGGAATGAACAGCTGCATGAGAACGAAGCGACAGCTGAGTAACATAGATTTGAGGCATTAAGCCTCCACCATTCGTGACTAACACCAAAATCAAAAGTGTGAATTTGCTCTTAAATCAGGAATTCTAGACTTTATAGCAATTATGAAAAAGTTTGAAAATGGATTTTCGGAATTTCTCGAAAACTGAAGTCACCTCGAAGAATGTGGCTTCCCCTTGCTGTTATTATGGAGTTTGAAAAATCGATTCATTGCCATTAACCAACAGCTTCAACACAAGTGGATTACATAGTTAGAATTTGCTAGAGTTCGCGATAATGAGAAAACTCTCCCCACTTATTTGGACTGGATATGTGATTAGTTTTTTGAGCATTATTTTCTATGCGATGTTCTTTACTCACGGATGGGACAGTCAAAAAACTTTCATCAGCGAATACCTTGTCTCACAATTTTTTGTGTTGCTGCATCTTGGGGCACCAGCCATTCTGAGTACCGTTTTATTTGAGCATCAGAAGTTCAAACCAATATCGAAGCCAATAGAGGTCTTCGCATGGATATACTTTTTCCTTTGCTACATTTTTGCCGCAAGCAGCTTAGCTGTATATCTCGGGAATAGTGGAGTACTTGAATTTGCGGCTGTCTATGTCCTCGTGATTCCACTCTGGCCTCTTCTAAATATTGCCATTGCACTTCTTGTTCTTGTTATCGGTTTTGTAAGATTGCATTTTTTAAAACGAACGGGCAATACCAAAAGTGCTGCGGAATCATTGAACTATCGAATGGTGACGAGAGTAATAGTGCTTGTTCTGCTTTTACTCCCGCTTTTACCGGGCTTCTACAACTACCTTTTCAATACATATCCAGAATGCAGGGGTAAAGTCGACTTTTGGGAGTCACGACAAAGAGCATCCTGTCATATGCAACAGGCCAGGTTGAAGCACAATGAAAAGATCTGTGATTACCTAGTTGATCGGCCCAGTTGGCTGGATAGGACTAGCTGTTTGCAGGATGTAGCTCTTGCCCAAAATGATGTCAGTGCATGCGAGACGACCCCAAATAAATGGACGTGCATCACTTCCTATGCAGTAAAGAATAAGGACGTGTCTCTTTGTGAAAAGATTGCTGACCCCGAGGTGAAGGGTTATTGCTTTTCTGAGCTCGCGATGAAGACTGGCGACAGTACTCTCTGTTCGAGATGCGATACAGGAAGCTGCAACCTTAACAAGTCGAAGTGCCTTCAGCGCACTGCCTCAAAAACAAATAACGCTGAAATCTGCATGAACTTCTCGACGCAAGAAGAGAGAGATGAATGCATCTGGAGAGTTGCATGGGACTACGGAGACTCGGCAACGTGTGAGAAGCTATCTTGCAAACAGGGGAACTGCACTTACGACAAAACAGATGGCAGCTACGAGTTTCTTCGTGTTTCCCCTGATTATCCTGAGAAAAGTGCTGCTTCGTGCTATATCTGGATAACGCAAAGAAGGAACAACCTCGATATTTGTGAAAAAATTACTAGTCCCTACTTACATGATCTTTGCATATTGCAAAATACGCGTTACTGGGGCGGAGGGAATTTGAATCATTGTCAGAAACTTATTGCCCCAAAAGCTAAAGCAATTTGCGAAGGAAAGTAACTTGCAGAGCTAATGTGCTGAAAGTTTGAAAAGTCACGAATGCTCTATTGACTGAAACCCGATTACAGGATTAGTTCACTTCTCTTTTCGGATGGCTTATTGAGAATCTCGATAATCGAATCTAGGGAATATCCAAGCTCACAAAGCGTTTCTACGAGGATGAGCACTTCCTCACCGCACAGGTCCGGAAGTTTGAAGCTCGGCATAAATGCTCCACCATTCGTGACTTCAAAAGCTGATACTAGCATTTCAGATAGGAGTTTTATGGATTAAGACTATTTCGAAGAATATGGCTGACTATTAAGGGTTTTTATGGAATTTGAAAATTGGTTTTCCATTTTTTGGTAGAAGGAGTACATTTCCTTACTTTTCTACTGAATAATTATGACTCCAGATCAGCTTCCCTTTGTTCGCATTAGCGTCCCACTCGACGGAGATGATTATGCATTTGAAGCTCATCTAAAAAAGTCTTGCCCTTCTCTGGATCACATTATGCGGGAGGGGGACACATTGCTGGCGCGTTATCGTGAAACAATGATTAATGATGGGAAACATTTTGAGATTGTCGTACGTCAACTTGAATCTGCTGGAGCTGTCTATCTTTCTTCGATGTGACATAAGAATTCCACTGCAAGAAATATTTGGTGGAAACCCCCGATAGTCTATTTTTTTCGCAAACACAACCAAGGAAAAACAATCACCGCAGTCCATATTCTTTTCCAGCGAGACGGCTCTTGCACAAGGCGCCAGAGCCATTCCAAGCCACATTCTTGCATCAGCTTGGGTGCTCGTTTTCGTTCCCCTGCCAGAAAATCGAACGTGCCACCTACGCCGATGGCAACACGAACGCAGGGCAGATCGCGCATATATCGATCGATCCAGAGATCTTGGGCCGGCGCGCCATAGGCGACAAGAAGCAGATGCGGCTCTGCCAGGGCGATCTTCTGGAGAATTTCGGTAGCGTCTTCTGCGTGCGGCGAACCTGCATACGTCCCAACAATCCGCAGATGAGGATTGCGACGCTGCAATGCATTGGCAGCGGCCTCCGCCACGCCCGGCCGCGCCCCAAGCAGAAACACGCGATGATCGGCGGAAAGCTCCGCACAGAGGCCCGTCACGGCATCAACGCCCGTCACTCGTTCGGGGAGATGCTGGCCCGTCAGCCGCGCCGCCCACAGCAGACCGATACTATCGGGAAGATTTAATGCCGTGCGATTGAGAAGGGCGCGGAATCGCTCGTTTTTGGAGGCCTCTACCAGCATTTCACTATTGGGCGTCATGACATGCCACTGACCCGGCGTAGACAGCATTTCGCGCAGGCGCGTCGTTGCTTCGCCGCTTGTAACAGGATCAAGAGGAATGCCGAGCAGCCGGACACGCGATGCGGATTGCATGGCTCTGAGCCTACCACGGCTTTATTTCTCGCGTGCAACTATTCTGAATCCAAGACCTTCGGTATGGTACTGTTGTGCGTTCAAAAATAAGCATGCTCGGCCTTCTCACATTCCTGACCGCCTGCTCGCTCGGCGCGGTAAACGAAGGACAGCATTCTTCTGTTACGCCCATTCTGCCAGTCGGAAGCTCCGCATCGTCATTTTCATCGGAGGCAAAAATAACCTCGAGTGAGGGGCCGTTGGAAAATGCCGATATGGACCCGGCACCGACGGAGCAAGAAAAAACAACGGCAGAGAGCACATTCCCCGAGCGCATTGTAGACAACGGTCTTATCGAAATCGGCAAGGCTGATGCCTCCGTGACGCTCCTTATGTTCACCAATCATTCCTGCCACTATTGCAGCGAATTTGCGCTCTCCGCGTTCCCTCGGGTCCAACGCGAATATATCGATACCGGAAAAATAAAATATCAGATCGGCATACTTCCGCTGGAGAAATATCCGCAAGCTGCTCTCCAAGCACGGTCGCTTCTGTGTGCAGTGAAACAAGGAAAAGGCCTGGCCATGCACCAGCTGCTGTTCAGCATATCCAATAGTACCGAGGCGAACATGAAGGCCGGCGCCAAAGCCCTTCAATTGGATGAAGCCACTTTCCAAGCGTGCCTCGCAGATCCGGCAATCGATCATCTGATCCAAGGGCAATCCGACGTCGCAAAAAAATTCGATGTTGCACTGGTACCGACCTTTCTTCTAAACGACACAAAATATGTGGGGCTGTATGAATACTCCGATCTGAAAGTGCACATTGAAGAGGCGCTCAAAAAAGCGCGATAGGGATGTATCGCGCTTCAATATTTTTTCGTACTTTGGTGATTAACACTCGGGTTTCTTCACGCCTTGAAAATCGGGCACTGGAACGGAAAGTATTGTACGAAGGATACCATTTCTTTGATGCATAGCTTCCGTTAATTCTTTCATGCGCACTGTTGTGAGGGCGCTTTTCTCAGAAATTATTCCTTTAAGTTTCTGCGTAACTTCCGATTCAATAGTAGCAAACAATTCTTCACAGTGCTGGCGCTGTTCGGGAGAGAAAGAATTTTCTGGCGCATTCAATGCTATAGCAAGCATATAAGCCATATCCACTTGATCCGCTGTCTCATTTTCAAGTTCCAATAATTCATCTTTTATTTTTGAAAGAGAAAGCCTCTGAGGTTCAACTAGTCCAAGCTCGCTAGTATTCATAAATATGAGGGGGATACAAAAAATGTTTAAAATACAAAAGTAATAACACTTTACTTAGTTATTCAACTTTGTCAATACCTCAATTACCTCGCAAATTGCTCATTAGGATAAGAAATTTCGAAATTTTCGCTTTTTTACCTATTTTGACGTCAATGACAAGGATCAATGGATTTTGCACGTCACTTCCAGATTCTAACCGCTTTCTGTCGCGCCGTCGCGCCCGTGAGAATGTCGACGTGCGTGCGAGGCACGGCAAATGCCTTGGCGAGAAATCGAATCATTTCCGCATTCGCTTTGCCGTCTTCCGCCGGAGCCGCGAGATCAATTTTTATACTGCCGTCGGCAAGCTGTCTTGTCGTAGCGGTACGAGATGCACTCGGGCGCACGCGCAGGAGTACCGTCACTTCTCCCTGTATTTTCAGCAAGCCGATGGCATCGGTAAAGAGATTCATTTATGTTGCAAAAAGAATCATGGCAGCGGCGGCAAAGAGCATCGCGATCCCCTGTTTAAGCGTAAGAGTTTCGTGAAGAATCAATACTGCGAGCACCAGTGTGAGCAATGGATACAGAGCAACAACTGTTGTCACGACGGAAGCCTTACCTTTGTGTAAGGCCAGAATAAAAAGCAATTCGCCCACAATAACGCAGATGCCTGCAGCCACTCCAAACAGAGCGCCCTTCGGATGAAATTCTCTGATCCAACCTGTCCACAGCAAAGAAGCGACGGTGGCGATTAATATTCCCAGTAATTCATAGAAAAATACCGCACGCGTCGAGAGTGTGAGCGTCGAGAGTTTTACGAAAAACGCCCAGAGACCCCAGGAAAGGAATGCGAGCGCAGCATAGGCAAGCCAGGTCATAGGATCATCTTATGGGAGAACGAAGTTGTGACCAATCAGGATTATCTGGTCTTCCCTTTTCGCCACTCTCCGATCTTCTTGTGATGTCCGCTCAGAAGCACATCGGGCACTTTCATTCCGCGGAATTCCTCCGGGCGCGTGTAATGCGGATATTCCTTTTTACGATCCAGAGCCGCGGAAAAACTCTCTTCAGATGCCGATTCATCTTTGCCGAGCACGCCCGGAATCTGCCGAGCAACGGCATCGATGAGAAGCATCGCCGGCAGCTCGCCGCCCGTGAGCACAAAATCCCCGATGGAAATCTCTTCATCGATCCATCCGTCAATCACACGTTGATCCACGCCTTCGTAGTGCCCGCAAAGTAGAAGGAGCCATGGCTCTTGTTGAGCCAACTTTTCCACTTTCGGTTGGCGCAAGCGCTTGCCACCCGCACTCATATATATCCGACACGGCTTCTTCAATCCGTCCGCAACACCCTTCGCCGTCACATCTTCGATGGCTTTCACCACAGGCTCACACATCAAAAGCATTCCGGCCCCGCCGCCGTACGGGCGATCATCCACTTGGCGATGAGTGCCTGTCGCGTAGTCACGGATATCATGCAGACGAATGTCCAAGACATTCTTCTCTCGAGCTCGCTGGAGAATGCTCTCCGTCAGTGGCCCCTGAAACATGCCGGGGAAAATGGTCAGAACATCGATACGCACCTGAAAAGTGTACCCTATACTTGACTGTTTTCCTACATCTGTTTTCCATATATTTACTTAAGGACAAGCCACAAACTGTCCATCTCATTACTTCAAAAGACGGAGTACCAATGTAAAACCAGAAAGCGACTACTATGAATCCATGGAACGGACCACTGAAATCAGTGACGGCACACCAATGGATATGAATGCAATTGATCGCTTATTGCGCGAACGAAAACTCACGGTCTATTCGAAGGATATTCGAATTTTATTGCATGACAGGGGGCTGCCCTGCACTTATGAAGCGGTAATTTCAATGCTGGAAGATCCTTCTCATATCAATTCTTGTGGCCGCTTCGAAATAATAGCCGCCGACTTGCCCTTCGCTCAAAGTCTTTTTGGGATACATCCCGATAATCCTCATCCGACACGCATGATTATTATATCTCCTCGGGAACATATCCAAAAAGTGGTGGCAATTTTAAAAGCAGATTGCCAGGAAACAAGACAAAGAATTTTTGACGTTCTAGAGAAAGAAGACTGAACAATCGATGAGTTAAAAAGGCAGTATCTATTTATATCTTACTAAAGACCTTATTCAGCTGTCGGTGACACATTGCGTGCCGGCAGGTGATCAGGCCTCCTAAGATCATGAGAACTGCACCGAGAATGCGGATTTGGTAGTGCTGAAAAGTGGAGAGTGAGGATTGGAGCGGAAAAAGGTTGGCACTTCTTTGGATCGCCAGCCTACGCTCGCGATGGGCGAGCTTCGGCCGGGAACCCAAAGAAGTGCCCAAGAAAACTTGGCGCGCGTGAACTCGCGCGGTTTTCGAACCGCGCTCAAACAGCACGCGCGATCTCCGTGTAAGAGCTGATGTGGTCTTGTGGGGGTTTTGTTGGATGTTTTTTTGAAAGGCTGTGTTTAGATCATCTCCTTCCATAGATCGCTCACATCCACTTTTGCGACTTCTTCCGTTAGCGTTGTCTGCTTGTCTTTGCGCGGTACCAAGCGCTCATAAAAATGCGGGTGCTCTTCATTTTGGTAGAGGATACCGCAGGCAATGCGATCTTTTGTTTCCGTTGCTAGCTTATGCGCCTGTTCACGATTGTTCGGATCGTGACCTTCCGCGTTGGCATCGTAATATTTTTCCAGGAGATATTCGTGCGTGGCGAAGTGATTGTAGGTCGGACATGCCTGAAGCATGTCGACGAACGCGAATCCACGGTGCTGCATCGCGGCCTTAAGGACACGGACCATCAGCTTGATATCTCCGGTGAATGCGCGCGCAACGAAAGTCGGCTCCAGGGAGAACACAAAATCCATCGACGGTAAGGTCTGTTCGGGGATGCCATTCGGAGCCACATTCATTGGCTGACCTTGCCAGGTAAGCGAACTCGCCTGACCCGTTGTGAGGCCATAATTGCCGTTGTTATGCAGAACAAAGGTGATCGGATAATTGCTACGCACGCCGTGGACCAGGTGTCCCACTCCTTCCGAGAAACTGGCACCATCGCCGCCAAAAGCAATGACCGGGACCTTCATATTCGCGAGCTTCGCCCCGGCGGCAAATGGAATGACGCGACCGTGCAGGCCATGGAATCTATAGCCTTCGATCTTATCCGAACCGTTGCCGTGGCAGCCGACGTCATAACACAGACACACCTGCCATGGATGCAGATTCAGTTCCACGAGCGCGCGCTTCACGGCCGTCCAAATGCCGTAATCGCCGCAGCCATCGCACCAAGTGCATTTGTTCTCGGTGTGATACTCCGAGAGATGGGGAGCCGTTGTTTGGAGAGGAATCTGGGTCATGCGCGAGCGGGAGAGGATTGTTTGATTGCATCACCGAGAAGTCCGACGAGCTCATCGTAGAAAAACGGCCGGCCATCGTATTTCAAAATCTTATCCACGATGTCATAGCCACATTCCTGACGAATTAATTTTCCGAGTTGGCCCTGAAAATTCTGCTCGATCAAAATCACCTTCTTCGCCAGGGCAGCATACTTCAAAAGCCGTTCGGTCTTCAGCGGCCACAGATACGAATAGTGAAGATATCCGATTTTCGCCGTACCAAATTCACTCTGCTGCAGAACATCAAGAACGGTGTCCTTTGTGCTCCCCCATCCAACGAGGAGTACATCTAATGGAGCATCTTTTGAGCTGCTCGAATAGAAATCCGGCTCGGGCAAACTTTTCCGAAGCGCTTCCAATTTTTTCATGCGCTTCTCCATCTGCGCAATCGCGTTATCAGCATGCTCATTCACGGTGCCCATCGCATCATGCTCATCGCCCTGCGCACAGTAAGTTGCCGCTTCCGATCCCGGCAGCCATCGGGGGGAAATGCCATCTTTGGCTTTGGGGTCGTACCGGTCCATCGATTTCAAGGCTTTCAATTTTGTAGGATCGACGACGAGTTTTCCTCGTTTGATTTCAGCCTTCTTCAGATCATACGGCGCCTGCGTGTAGAGTGCCTCGGCGATCTGCTTATCAGTCAGGACGATCACAGAAATTTGATATTCCTCGGCGATGTTGAAGGCCACCGGCATGAGATCGAATGCATCTTGGCTATCGGAGACCGAAAGCACGCACCGCGGAAATTCGCCGTGTGCGGTGTGGATAGCGAGCAGCAAATCGCCCTGGCCCGTCCACGTCGGCAAGCCCGTCGCCGGGCCCGGACGCTGGGCCAACACAAACACCGTTGGATTTTCGATGATGCCGTTAAGGGACACCGTCTCACTCATGAGATCGAATCCTCCGCCGGAGGTGCCGGTCAACGCGCGCGTTCCCATGAACATTGCGCCGCTCACGATCTGCGCGGCAGTGATCTCATCTTCGGCCTGCTTGATCACCATGCCCGTCTTGTTCTGAATATCGGCGATATAGGATAAGAGCGGGCTCGACGGTGTCATCGGATAACCGGCGTAGAGACGGACACCCGCATGGACGGCTCCAAGTCCCATCGCCTGACTACCCGTGATTAACAAATGATCGGACCATTTCTTATCCGCAAGCGGCAGGGGCACGGAAATTTTTCCGGCAGTCGCATCCGTGAACGACGATCCTTCATCGATACAGCGCATGTTCAAATCCAAGAGATCTTTTTTCTTCGCAAACTTCTCGCCAACCAAGGATTTCAACAAATCGATATTCTGATCGAAGGCCGCCCACACGAAAGCGGTGAGGAGGACGTTTGCAAGAATCGCCTTCGCGCCGAGGCGTTTGAGAATGTCATCAACCGGGAAGTAGATGACCGTAAGTTTGCGCTTGCTGATGAGCTTTTGATGCTCCGCTGAAAACTTCCATCCGGGTGTGACATGGATGACTACGCCGCCTTCTTTCAGTTCCTCCAGATTTAATTCCAAACCGTGATGATTGAGCGCGACGAGGACATCGACTTTGGTCTCCGCGCTGCGAATGCGCTCATTGGAAATATCCAACTGGTAACTCGCGTGCCCGCCTTTGATGAGCGATGGATATTCGCGATACCCAAACACGCAGTAGCCCGAGCGCTTCAACCCCTTCGCCACGATCTCACCGATCGAGTTGATACCCTGTCCGGAAGCACCGACGATTTTGAGGGAAATACGCTTCATGAGTGAGAGGAGGCTACGTTCTTGAGCTGATCCAGCAACAGTTTTCCCCACGATCGAATCGATTCTTCTTGTCCGTAGGGTTCATTGATCACTTTGAACGGCGGCAACAACATCTCGCCATGATGGCTCGTCACAAAATACTCCAAATGTTCGGCAGCCTTCGCCGTATAGAAATATCGATGATCCCCAAGCCCGATGCAGGCTACTTTCTTTCCCTGGAGATCGATATCTTTTGCCTTATTCAGGAGAAGTACCCACATGTGAGGATTCAATTGGCCTTCTACACTCCCCGTATTCCAGGTCGAAGATGCGAGCAACAAAACATCTCCTTTGAGCAAATCCGAAGCCTCCGTCAGCTCCACGCATGTCTTTTGGCACGTCCATTCCCCGGCCTGTTCTTTTAAGAAGTCCATCAACGTATCCACCACAAACTCGGTATGGCCGCTTGTAGAAGCGTAGACGATGTGAAGAAGGGGCACGAGTGGAGTATAGCGTAAACGGAAAAAGATTCAGAGGAATCAGAAGATTCAGCCGTTCGAGGCCCTGAGGCCCGAATGGGAGGAGAGGATGAGAGAAGACGTCGGAAGAAAAGGAAGGATTCGAATTAAAAAAAATTCCTTATCTTCTTCTGAATCCTCTGATTCCTCTGAATCTTCTGAATCATCTTTCTAAAGCCGAATCCACACCTAGAAAATCCCCTCGAATTCCGCTATAATATAAGGAAATGTCCCTTCTTGAGCCCTCATCCATAGCGGTCGTCGGCGCCTCCTCTCAGGAGGGCAAAGTCGGGCATGATATCCTGAAGAATTTGGTGACCCAGGGCTACAAAGGAGCGATCTATCCGATCAATCCAAAGGGCGGGGAAATTCTTGGAAAAACCGCCTATGTTTCGCTGGCCGATGTTCCGGATGCAATCGATGTGGCCGTGATTGTCACGCCTGCGCAGACCGTCATTGGATTGATTGATGAATGCGGCAAAAAAGGTATCAAGAATGTCATCGTCATCAGTGCGGGATTTGGCGAGATTGGAACCGAAGAAGGAAAAGCGAGAGAGAAAGAATTGGCAGATGCCGTGCGCCGCAACACAATCAATCTCACCGGACCAAACTGTCTTGGCATTCTGCGTCCCGCTGTCGGCATGAACGCTTCGTTTGCGTTGGAGCTTCCGCCGCGCGGTGGCATCGCACTTTTGAGTCAGTCGGGAGCATTTGCGGTGGCGCTCATGGACTCCGCGAAGCAATTGCACATGGGATTTTCGACGATCGTGAGCATGGGCAACAAGGCGACGATGGACGAATGTGATTTCCTGGAAATGTGCGAAACCGATCCGGAGACGAAGGTCATCGGATTGTATCTCGAAAGCATCAAAGACGGCCTGCGCTTTCGCGATCTGGCGCGGCGCATCACACCGATAAAACCGATCGTGCTGATCAAATCCGGAACCACCGAACACGGCAAGCAAGCGGTGTCCTCGCATACCGGTGCGCTGGCAGGCTCCGAAGCAGGGATCGATGCCGTCTGCCGACAGTGTGGCATTCGCCGTGCAGAGACGACGGAGGAATTTGTCGATGGACTCCGTGCACTGAGCGCTCAGCCGCCCCTCGTCACCACCCGCATCGCGATCATCACCAATGCAGGTGGTCCGGGCATCCTCGCGACGGACGCTGCGGGAAAAGCACGTTTGCAATTGCCGGCTCTTCAAGACGAAAACGGCAAGGCGCTCGCTGCTCTCTTGCCACCCGCCGCCAGCATCCATAACCCGATTGATGTGCTGGGCGATGCGAAAGCAGATCGCTATATCGCCGCCGTCGCGGCCGCCGCGAAAGATCCGTCCATCGATGGCATCGTCGTCGTACTGACGCCGCAAGTCATGACGCCCTGTCTGGAGATCGCCAAAGGCATCGTGGAAACAATGAAGGTGCATTCTCTGATCCCGATCACCGCAAGTTTTATGGGCGCTCAAAGTGTCTCTAAAGCCGTCGCTTACTTGAACGAACACGGCATTCCAACTTATGAGACGCCGGAGCGCGCCGTGCGATCTCTCGCAACGCTTCAAGCGATTGATGCGGAAAAGAAAAATGATATTCGACTGGAGATCAACAAAGAGCGTGCCGCGAAAGCCGCGGAGATTTTACAAGAGGCTCATGGACTTCTCTCCGAGGAAGCCACGCAATGGCTCTTCGCGCTCTATGAACTGCCGATCCCCCGCCAGACCGTTGTGACGACGGAGGAGGAAGCGGTCAGCATTGCAGTGTCGCTCGGCTATCCCATCGTCGCAAAGATCAGCTCGCCGGATATTTTGCACAAGACCGACATCGGCGGCGTGCGGGCGAACCTTCAGACCGAAGAAGAAGTGCGCCGAGCGTATACAGATATCCTCGCCAACACAGCCAAACATGCCCCGACAGCGCATGTCACCGGCGTCTTGATCCAGAAATTCCTGCCCGCCGGCAATGAATTTATCGTGGGTACCATCAAAGATCCCATATTCGGCACGCTGCTCCTCGCCGGCCTCGGCGGCATCTATACCGAACTTTTCCGCGACACGTCCTTCCGCATCGCTCCGAGCACGGAGAAAGAAGGCTACGAAATGCTCCAGGATTTGAAATCCTGGAAACTCCTTCTCGGCATGCGCGGCAAAAAGCAGTCGGACATCGACGCGCTCGTCCGTCTCCTTCTGCAGACCACGCAGCTCACACTGGAATGTCCCCAAATCTCCGCCATCGATTTCAATCCGGTGCTGATCGATGAAAATGGAGTGACGATTGCGGATGCGAAGGTGATCCTTGAATAAAGGATTCAGAGGATTCAGAAGACTCAGAGGATTCAGAGGAGAGGATTGCAGAAGAAGGGCTCCGGAGGAGATAAAGAAATTAAAAAAATTCCTTATCTTCTTCTGAATCCTCTGAGTCCCATTCGCAAAAGTAGTCACCACCTCAAACCCTGCTACAATCCCCTCCATGTCCCTCCACCGCTCTTCGCGGATTCGTATGCGCCTGCTGCTCTTCGGCAGCGCAATGCTAGCGTTCTTGGCTCTCTGCTCCATCTTTTTGAATCAGGCGACTTTCCAGTCTCTGGATAGCGGAAAAACGTGGCCGGCTCTCCTGTTGCTCGGTGCAGTCGCTCTGTGGCCGCTCCTGTTCCGTCGGTCCGCGTTTCTCACCGTCCTCACCAGTTTTGGCATCATTCTGGCAACCGTCATCGTCGCGGGCGGGTGCGGATTCTTTCTCACGCCCACGTGGTGTTCGCAAAACGGATCGCTGTGGCTTCTCTTAATATCGGTCTGCACGTTGTACTGCATCGCCCTCGTCTACGTCGCTCGCGGATGGCTGAAGGAAGAGAATTGGAAAGAAGGCTTTGGGATCGGTCTTGTCCCCTGTGTCATGTATTTCCTGATTTTCCCCCTTGTCGCTCAAATTCTTCCAAAGGCCGGCAATCAACCGCTCTTTCTCATCGGCATCGTTCTACAAGCCACCATCATGTATACCGCCCCAGTTTTTGTTCTCTTCTGGCTCATCCACCGCATGGTGCATGAGAAAAAGAACAAGAATATAAAAACGGCGCTGGCGATGTAGGTCATGTCACGGGGATAGCAAAGCACGATATGGCTGGGGCTATTTTGCGTGTTGCTGCTAGCGAGTGTCTCTCTCTATTATGCCTACATGAGCGCCGCGTCCGTAAACATCTTCGTGCCGACCTATGAACCACAGGCCGCGTATTTGCATGCGGCATTGGAATCGATCCGAAAGCAGACGGTCGAAGATTGGACAGTGTTCATCCATGACGATGCATCCTCCGTCGATGTCGCCGCGATGATCGCTCCGTATCTGTCTGATACAAGATTTCGCTTTGAGCGCAGCCCCAAGCGCCTCGGCATCGGGGGAAACTGGAATGCCTGTCTGCGCTCGGCCGACGCGCCATTCGTACAATTTCTTTTCCAAGACGATGAATGGCATCCCGATTATCTGCAAAAAAGCTTGGAAGCGATGAGCAATGAAAACGTCGGGTTCACTGCCGCCAATCATGGCTACACCGTCGAAGCGGACAGCGAAGGTTCGCAAAATTTCTACGGCGAGATCCGCACTGTGCGGGAGAGCATGACGCCGGGACATCGTGACCGGAAAACTTTTTTGGAGTGGTGGCTGCAGCGGGGCCTGCATCCGAACGTCATCGGCGAGCCGAGCTTCGTCCTGCTGCGCCGTTCTTTGACCGATCAAGTGGGTCCGTTCCATGAAGACATGCAACAAGGACTGGATTTGGAATACTGGCTTCGCTGTCTCCTCATTTCCGATGTCGCTTATCTCCCGCAAATCCTCGGCGCCTTCCGCGTCCACGCCGCAGCAGCAAGCGCCCAAAACGATCGAATGGGCCGCGGCCTCTATGACCGTCTCTGGTGTTTCGATCTCCTGCTCCGAAAACTGCCAAGCGGTGATCTGAAACGATTGACACAAAGCGTGCTCCGCCGCGAACTGAGCCTCATGATCCGAAAATTCTTCACCCGAGTCGGCGGCGGGAAGCAGGTATCGAGAGGTGGATCGAGAGTTATTGTTCAGTTGGCACTGAGACATCCATTGTTGATGACTGAAGCACTTGTCAGTAGCCTGCGAAAGGACTGAATGGGGAATTACTCGTGAATAGACCACTCTCCGCTGTAAAAAAATACGTTCAGATCTTGTTCCAACTCAGTCCGTCCGTTATGGTTGGAATCATTAGACGTGCGTGACCATCAATTCTACTGCTTTGAACGCTATCGTCGACAATTCCTTCCCATTTCAACCCATGAAGCTCAAAGATTTCTTCTCCCGCGCCGTTGAGATCGGCATGGAATCCGATCCGCGCGGTAAAAAACATTTGGATAAAATGCTGCAGAAACAGAAAGATAAAATGAAGAAATTGGAAGGAAAGGAACGTGAGCTTTTTGATGAGGAGAGAACGTGGAATCCGTACAGCGATTCACGCATCATCAACGGTTCCGGCAATGAGGATGTGCAGGTGTTGATGGTCGGTATCGACATTGAGACACAGGAAGTGTTGCTCGCGGATCGCCTGCGTGAGAAGGGCCAGAAAATCGATGCGCTGTTCATTCACCACCCGGAAGGTCGGGCGCTGGCCGATCTGGAAAAAGTCATGCCACTCCAAGTGGATCTTTTGGCTTTGCACGGCGTTCCGGTGAACCACACCGAGGCACAAATGCATCCGCGTATGGAACGCATCTGGCGCGCGATTCACGCCGATAACTTGTTCAGGACGGAGCGCGCCGCGGAACTGCTCGGCATTCCGGCTTTTTGCTGCCACACCATCACCGATAACCTCGTGTGGCGCTTTATGGAGGAGCAGATCTGCAAGAAAGAACACGATGATCTTCAATCGATTGTAAACGCCATCGGCGATATGCCGGAGTACAAGTACTACGCCAAAAAGGGCAACCCGCCGATCATTGTAAACGGCAGCGGAAGCAGCCGCCCAGGCAAAATCGCAGCAACGGAATTTACGGGCGGCACGAACGGTCCCGAAGAATTTCTGGAGGAACAATCCCGCGCCGGCATCGGTACGATCCTAACGATGCACGTCACCGAAAAGACGCTGGAGGAAGCCAAGAAACACCATGTGAATATGATCCAATGCAGCCACATGGCTTCCGACTCCATGGGCATCAACCTGCTTTTGGACAAAATGACCAAGCACGAAAAGAAGCTCGACGTGGTGGAAGCATCCGGCTTCGTCCGCGTGAAGAGAAACGCCAAATAAGTACATCTCTCGATAGCATGACACGCAGTTCGCAAACGGTGTGTCATTGCTTTCGGGCATCGTTCTATAGCCTGAAACCAACAAATCTCCCGCCTGCCTCTGGGCTAAGTGCTGACCCAAGAACCTCTCTTCTTGCAGAGTGGATTTCCAAGTACAATCGAGCCTATGGCAACCGCTCGTCTTCCTCGCGTTTGGACACTCGTGCAAACGAGCTGGTCGTTTCTTTGGAAGCAGCCAGTTTTAGCAATGGTCGCGCTGTGGCTCATCGTCGTCCCGATGACGCTTATGGATCTGCTGGACCGCATGCAGGACACAAGCGATCCACTCAGTCAGATGCCGCTTCGGGCGTACCTCACGACCGTCGATCCACAGGGCATTCTCTTTGTGCTCGCCTTTTTCACGCTGATCATCGTCAGCTTTTGGGGAACGGCGTGCATTTTGTTTGTGGGACAACGCATGATTCAGAACCGAGCCGGGCGGTCGCGGACGTCGTTCAAAGTCGTCCGCACGGAAGCGCGTCCGCTTCTGATTCCACTCATCCTGACTTCCCTTTTGCGCGCTTGCATTGCGGTGGAATGGAGTTTGCTCTTCTTCGTTCCCTTCGCGATCCTCCTCGTCGCTGATCGCTCGGCATGCCCGGGTATGCTGAACTTTTTCCTTCAACTCCTCAGCGGAAACGGCCAGGAAGCGCAGAATACGTTAGCCACTGTCATCGAAACTGGAGAAACATGCGCATGGGCCTTTTTGCTTCTACCGCTGCTCCTTCCCGCCGCCATCTATCTGATCCGCACTTCGCTCTTTCACGCTGCCATCGCAACGGAGGATTTGCGCTACCGACAGGCCCTGCGACGCAGTCGCGATGTGATGAAGGGACGATTCTGGACGGCAACCGGATATCTGCTGGCCATCTGCGTGGTCATCTTTGTCCCAGCCCTCCTGCTGGATACAGCAGTGCATTCCATGATCGAATCGCTGGATTCACGTTTGAGTGTCAGCGCAGATATCCTCTCGAATGGCGTGTTCGCTCTGGCAGAGATTCTCTTCATCCTCTCTACCATTGAACTCTTTGGCATGCTGCGTAAACATCCTATTTTACGACTGAAGAAATGAAAATATGGGGGCTCGCACTCTCCGGGGGCATCGCGCATGGCATGGCGAATGTGGGCATTTGGGAGGCACTGGAGGAAGCAAAATTGATTCCCAATGCCATTGCCGCAAGCAGCATGGGCGCGATAGTTGGTGCATTGGTTGCGCTGGGGTACACATCCAAAGATTTGCGCGAACTCTGCGGCAAAATCACCTTACTGAATATCGTCGAATTGCGAAAGAAACCGTTTGAAGGAGGACTGCACGCGGGTCTCCTGCGTCCAATGCTGGAAAAGCATCTGGCTCCACTCGTCGGCAACGCGCGTATCGCCGATTGCAAGATCCCCTTTCTCTGCGTCGCTGGAGAAGTACGCGAACACATCCGCTGGGAGCGCGTGCTGGAAAAAGATTTTAATGAGTACGCCCGTCAATGCTTTCGTCCCGTCGTCTTACCACCTGAAACGCTGCTCCTTGAAGCCCTTCTCGCCACGAGCGCACTTCCCGTCCTCTTCTCCCCCATCACGATCGGAGAACATTCGTATATCGATCTCTGCAACTTCGGTTCCGTCCCAATCGCAGCGCTGCGTGAAGCATTTCATCCCGACGTCATCATCGCTACGGATACGCAACCACGCCTCGGCAAAGTCACTTCGTATCTCCCCAGTGGCTGGCGCAAGTACTCGGAAGAAGGCGAACAGGAACTGGAAACAAGCCTCAAAGAAGCCAATCTCGTGATCCGCCCAGACTTACGAACTCCAGCATGGAGATTTGATCGAGGATTGGAATTTGTGGAATCCGGGAAAAAAGTGACGGAGAAAAAATTAGAGGAGATTCGGCAGTTGATCGACGTCTAAAAAGGCTGTTCCTCTTTAAAAAAGACAACAAAAAAACCTGACACCTTCAATCGTTGGATTCCGACTTACGCCTTAGCCTTAGCTTTCACCTTCGGCTTGATATCTGCCGCTTTCACAATCGCATCGAAAGCGATTGGATCGTGGATGGCCAGTTCGGAGAGCACTTTGCGGTTCACCAGGATTCCTTTCTTGGTGAGGGCGCTGGCGAACGTGGAATAGTTGAAGCCACGGCTGCGCATTGCGGCGTTCAAGCGAGTGATCCAGAGAGCGCGGAAATCACGCTTCTTCAGACGGCGATCGCGGTACGAGTTCACACCGGCGCGGATAACCGCTTCGCTCGCCTTCTTGAAGGTCGTACGACGCATGCCGCGATACCCCTTTGCGAGGTCGCGAATCTTCTTGTGCTTGCGATGCCGAACGATTCCAGTCTTAACGCGCATGAGAGTGAGAGTTTAGAGGTTTGGGACAGCGACGCGGATACGTGCATAATCCCGACTATTGGCCATAACGGTACGATTCATACGCTTCTGGCGCTTATTCTTCTGCTGAAGCAAGTGCTGACGAGCCCGGCGCTTGAACGCAATTTTACCTGAACCAGTCAGGCGAATACGCTTTTTGGCGCCGCTGTGGGACTTCAATTTAGGCATCGGGCGCGAAGTATAACGGCCTCTTTTGGAAATGCAAAGGAAAAATGTCATCCCCTTAGGCTCTCTCTGGCGAAAAACCCCAAGACCAATGGTCCTAGGGTTTTCCAGCGCATACGCGACATTTTATCGGAGCAAAAGTACCGTACTTTTGACTTATCGTTTCGGCTTCAGAATGGCGATGAACTGATCTCCTTGGCGCTTGATGTCTTGCTCCAGATCCGCATCGTCCAAGAGGCTATTGAGGAGTCCGCGCAACTTTGTGATGGCGTAATCTTTATTACCCAATTCACGACCACGGAGGCGGACGGAGAACTTCACCAGGTGACGTTCGCCCAAGAATTCCTTCGCGCGATCCGCAAGGCGGTCAAGATCGTGCTTTTCTGTGCGAAATCCGAAGCGCAGCATTTTCACTTCCACCTGCTTGGAATGTGCTTTCTGCTTCTTCTCCTTCTTTTGAAGCTGGTACAAATAATGACCAAACTCCGCGATCTTCACGACCGGCGGGTTCGCCTTGGGCGACACCTCGATCAAATCCAGCTCCTGCTCTTTGGCCATCTCCAGAGCCACGTTGATAGGGAGCACATCGGTCTTGCCGTCATCATCCACAAGCATCACCTCGGGCACGCGGATCTGTTCGTTAACGCGCGGGCGGCGCTCCTGTTGTTTCGTATCGAATCGCTGGCGTTGGCGCAGAAAAAAGAAGGGAAAACGTAGGGTCACTGTACGAGAAATAGCGGAAATGCGCAAGAACGGGGAAAAGGGATTCGGGATTAGGGATTCGGAGTTCGGGAGAGCGGTTGCTTGTTGGCTGGTTCCTGGTTGCTGGTTCAGTCATTTTTTCTAGGCTTGTACTCGGCTAAAATCCCGAACCAGCAACCAGCCAACAAGCAACCAGCAACAAATATAAAAACCCGAATCCCGAACTCCGAATCCCTAATCCCTTTCCCCCCCCGTCCCATAAATCCACAGACTCAACTCTAGTCGCATAAGTCCTTCAGGGAGTGGCTCGATTTCCATAGTGTCGACGGTTGAGAACGGCAGGGGCCACAGTTTTTGCGCAAGCAGGAGGGATCCCATCTCACCGCCCAATAGGTGTTTCGCTTCGCTGAGGAGCGGCGAAGAGAGTGCTTTTTGGAGAACGGACAGAGCCTCTTCGGGAACCGCCTTGGTCAGGCGATCATCATAGGAACGCGGATCACGAGCGTAGGTCATCAAATCCGCATTGAGAATTTGTTCGACCGGAATGATGTAGGCCGGATTGCGTTGATCAATCAGATCGAAGAGCTGTTTCTTTTGATCCGTTGATAGGGTGTCTGCGACAGTCAGGAGACCGGTCAGGCGCTCCAGAGAGAGCAGCGTATTCATCCCCTCTTGATTCACGATCGCGGAGAATGTCGCCGTGCGTCCGACCAGCTCTTGGCCGGCGAACTGCGTCTGCTGTGCATCACTCATGACAATGGGCGTCATGCTGCGGAGCATCTTTCGCTTCTGCAGTGCGTCTTGTAAGACATCAAGAAATGCGAGGAATCGAACGGTATCCGGCTCGCGAGGAAGCACATACATATGCAAGCGTTCCACCTGAGAACCCGAGCGCAGCTGCGACGTGATTTCCGCCATCTCCACTTCTTGCTTAAGCACGGAGAGGTGACGCTCCAGCGGCGGAAGCTGGGACGCCAGCGGTAAAGCCTCATCACGCGCATCGCGGATCGCATCCGCATGGTGCAGCAGCATGCCGGCAGAAAGAGTCAGGAGCAGACAAGAAGCACTCACAAGCATCCAGCGACGCTCGGTGTCGGAAAGCTTCGCGATGACCTGCCGGAAAGAGTCGGAGGAAAATCTCATTGGAGATGAAGCGTGAGCGTGAAAGGTGTGTGCTGTCCGATACCCGCCGTAGTTTCGCGCACATACCGCGGAGTCGTGACATCTTTCACAAAAGGCAGATGGCGCAGTGCCTCCACAAATTCGGCCAACACCGTCATGCTGCGCGCAGACACAAAACGGACATCACCCGTCAGCTCAATGGTCCCGTTGGCGACAGCCAAATGAAACTTTTCGATATGCACGGCATCCGGTTGATCCACAATCGATGCGGCAACTTTGAGAATCTCATCACGCAGAGCATCTGGAGAGACACTATTCTTACTTTCCTTCAGAGCATTGTACTGCTCATCATGGAGCGCGAGCACGAACTGCTGCCGATTGGACTCCGCTTGGCGAACATCTTCCAGCAAAGCAGTCCGGTGCGCTCTGAGTTCCTGGATTGTGAAGAGTGACCCTGCTACCTCAACGGTCGTCAGACGCGGCAAAAGAACCATCGAGGAGACAAGAAGCAACCCGGCAAGTACGCCCGAAAAGAGCAGCAAAGGCCTCGCCAAATGCTCCAAAAACGGAGTCGCCGAGGTCTGGAGTTTGTTTTCGGACATTTCCTTATAGTATAGCGGAAATTGATGGATCTTTCTAGGGGTGGATTTGGCTTAGAAAGAGGATTCAGAAGACTCAGAAGACTCAGAAGAAAATAAGGAATTCTTTTTATTTCTTCTGCAATCCTCTCCTCTGAGTCTTCTGAATCCTCTGAATCTTTTCCCGTTTACGCTATACTCCCTCCACATTCTCTCCCCCCTTTCCCGTGGACGAGCTCCGGAAAAAACTCCAGGAACTGCTGACAGCCATCAACACGGGCAAGGACTCTCTTTGAGGGCAAAAAGATTCCTGAACACATTGCCGAGCTGGAACGAAAAACTACTGACCCAAGCGTGTGGGATAATCAACAGGAAGCACAGGCTTCTTTCACCAAGTTAAAGATTCTAAAGAAGCAATGGGAGCCAGTGGCTGCTGCGGCGCAGGAAGCTAAAGATCTCCTTGAATTGATCGATCAGGCGATGCCAGAGGATTTGGACACGCTCACAAAAGACACGGATGCACTGGAGATCAAATGGAAGAGTCTGGAGACGATGCTGTACCTGTCCGGCGAGTTTGATGCAGGTAACTGCTACCTGACGGTCTCGGGTGGAGCGGGCGGCACCGAAGCGCAGGATTGGGCGGCCATGCTGCTACGCATGTATCTGCGCTACTGCGAACGCCAGGGCTGGCAGACAAAGCTCTTAGAAAAAACAGACGGACAGGAAGCGGGCATCAAATCCGCAACGATCCATGTCACCGGAGAAATGACCTACGGCAATTTAAAGTGCGAACGCGGTACGCACCGTCTCGTGCGGCTCTCCCCCTTCAACGCAAAGAGCCTGAGACAGACGAGCTTCGCGTTGGTGGAAGTCTTGCCAGAAATTCAGGAGACAGCAGAGATCGAGATCAATGCGAATGATCTTCGGGTGGATACATTCCGCAGCGGCGGCGCGGGCGGGCAGAACGTGAACAAAGTGGAGACGGCCGTTCGCATCACGCATTTACCGACGAATATCGTTGTGGCCTGTCAGACAGAGCGCAGCCAGCTGCAAAACCGCGCACAGGCAATGAACATGCTGCGCGCAAAGCTCCTGGAAAAAAAGCGCCTGGAAGAACATGAGCAGAAGCAAGAATTAAAAGGCGCTTCCCAGAGCGCGGACTTTGGGCAACAGATCCGCAGTTACGTCCTGCATCCGTATCAAATGGTGAAAGATCTGCGAACGGATGTGGAAACCAGCAACACCGAGGGAGTGTTGGATGGAGATATCCAGTCATTTATTGATGCCGAACTTAAGCGATTGGCGAAAGAAGGCTGATCATAAAAAAAATCGATGACGTAACCGATGAAGCTTTTTATTTTGCTGAGATCGTTTCAGTACCCAGCAAACTGGCGCGTACATAGAGCGCGCTTGCTGCGACAACACCCCCCGACAAAAACGTCAGCGCAAGGAGCGTCAGAAAAATGTGGACGTTGGAATTCTTGCGAGGCACGACGGAACGATACCTTTCCTAAAGCAGGATGCAATTGCGGATTTCAGGGGAGAGGTCATTGATCATTTTTGTTGGTCGGGGGTTTTTGATTAGACTACAGATCACAGAAAGATTGGAGAGGAGCAAAAGAAAATAAGACAAATCACTCCAATCCTCTCTAGTCTGTAATCTGTAGTCTCTCCTGTGAATTAAGCAGTGGAAAATGCCTCGAAGACAACGAAAAAAGGACCCCCTTACGGCGGATCCCTTTGTCGACTCAGAAGAATTTTCCTGAGAAAAATACCAACAACATTAAAGGTCGCAAGGGCGGACCGTGACGCGGCCGTTATCCTTGGCGCGCTTAGCAGCCATGGTGAGAGCCTCCTCAACATACTTGGAGACTGCCTCTGGGAAATCGCCAGCGGTCATCATGCCGTGTTTCTTGAGAGCCTCCTTGATAGCAGAAGCAACAACGTAAGACATACAATACGGGGGAAGAAATGATAAAACAGAAGGATTCTAGGGCCCTTTAAGAGCCCCGCAAGCCTATTTTGCTAGGCATTGCCTAAAATTGTGGTGGCCTCTGGCTGGAACAAAAAAATGACTTTTCGGCAGCAGTAAGCCGCTTAAATGACTTAATTTTGTCGATAAACCCGAAAATAGCCTTTTCAAAAAAGTCGGCAATTTGTCGAATAATACGCGAAAAGGCATTTCAGAGAGTTCTGCCAGACAGGACAAAAAGAGATGGAATGACGCTCCCCCACCAGTACAATGCCCGAGCTGAAGAGCTCAACATGAGTTCTATCTCAGGAGAGACCAGCCTTCGCTCACTGCGGTGAGCTACGGCCGGCGAGAGGATGGAATAGAAGAAATAGTGAAGTCCGCTGTAAGCTACACGTGTGGAGAGATGGCCGAGTGGTCGAAGGCGCGCGACTCGAAATCGCGTAACCCTCAAAAGGGGTTCGAGGGTTCGAATCCCTCTCTCTCCGCCATGAACCAGACCAGCTGTCTGCTGAAGAGCAATGACTCGAGAGTCAGAGCTCTTTTTTCGATGAGCTGGTCGGTTCATGGCGAGCCCTGTACCAACGCGAGCCGCGGCGAGTGTTTGGTACAGGGCCGTTTACTTCCACAAAAGTTCTTCACAGTTTTGCCCTGTCCTCTTTCGGTCATATTACCCTGCACTCCATGAAACTCTCCCCCAAACAATCCGCGCTTACAGATCTCCAGCGTATTCCCGGCATCGGGAAAAGCATTGCGGAAGATCTCTTTGAGATCGGTATCAGATCGGTGAATGATTTGAAGGGGCGCGATCCTCAAGAATTATATTTTCGCTCGTGTGCGAAGGTCGGATGTATGATTGATCGATGTCTCCTCTATACCTATCGTTGCGCCGTGTATTTTTCTTCGAAAAAACGGGCCGTCCTTGGAAATTCCAAGGGGCCCGTAGGGTGGGAAAAGACCAGGCGTCTTCTCCGTGATTTTAATCTCTCCGCATTCGCTGTCATACCCCTTCATACTGGGGATTCCGATCCAAATCTGGCTGATTTGCATGATCAAGTTCTTGCAACAGATTCTTCCGGATTGCAGCTGGATCAGCATTGAGCTCGCGGAGTAACTCCGGAAAACAATCTCTGTCGGTCATCATGGCCAGCATTAGATGCTGCGCAGTGATATCCGGTTCCTGGCGAGCTCTCGCATCCATGAAAGCATTTGTCATAACCTTTGCTAGACCCCGGGTGTAGGGCAACACACGAGGAAGCCCATTGCTGCGGTGTCGAGCGATTTTCGTAAACGCTTCGACAGCTTTTTTTCCATCGATACCTACCGCACGCAGAGCCTTCTCTACAAAAACAGAGGAATCAAACAGTCCCAACAACATATGATCGGGACAAAGGAAGTCATGACCATACTTCCTAGCAATCGCGTCAGCCCTATTGAGGGCGATCAATGCTAGTTCCGAGAGCCGTTCTTCGGTCTTCATAACCCGAATCCTTTACAAAAAGAGGTGGTGGAAAGATCAAAGAGATTACATAATTTATATATGTTTTTGTCAAATTTTTCAATCGATCAGACCGCAATTTGGCTCGGCAATACGCCGCTTCTCTTCTCCGGTTCTATCCACTGCAATCCAAGCTTTTCGTAGACGTCTTTCTCTTCTTTGCTGACAAGAATGTCATTGCCTTCAAAAAGTCCGTACTCGTTCAGTTTCCACCCCCTGCTCATGGCAATTTTGCGCAGCGAGATGTTGTGTTCTTTATCGCCCGTGAAGTACAGAAGCGCACTGCCCCACTGCGAGAGATCCACCAGTCGCGCATCAACGCGAAGGCCCGACTGAAGATCGAAGGAGACTTTCTTCTCGCCTTTGGCGACAACGCCTTTGACGCTCGGCAGCTTTGCAATGGCATCGGCCACCTGCTCCGGATCTTTGGTCACGACAATAATATCGATATCACCAACCGTCGCTTTTTTGCGGCGATAGGAACCAGCCACTTCCGCGCGCTCGACGGTGGGAATGCCTTGAAGTGTTTTGATGATCGTTTCAACATCGTGCAAAATTTCCTCGCGCGGGAAACGCCTGGAGCGTTCGGTAACATGCTTCGCGCTCTCCAGAATTTTTGCTTCAATCACATCGGACATCCTCGGCAGATCGCGCAATTTTCCTTCTTCTGCCGCTTTGATCAACCCGGCGACCGTGGTGACGCCGAGCGCCTGCAGCTGGCGCACGCGTTTGGGACCAAGATTATCGACCGCCATCAATTCCGCAGGAAGACCTCCCTGTTCCGCCAAGAGCGTATCCAAAAAATGAATATGGCCCGTCTCCACAAATTCCCGAATCTTTGAGGATATCGCCTCCCCGATGCCAGGCTGTTTTTTGAGCTCTTTCTCATCTCCCATCTCCGCGGCGTCTTTGGGGAAATCCTCTACCACCTGCGCCGCGCGCCTATACGCATTCGGCTTGAAGGGCACGCCCTGCTCATCCAAAAGAGCCGCGATTTGGCGGAACATCTGCGCAAGCTGGCGGTTTTGTTCGGTCATGCAAGCAGTATAGCGAACGGCAACGAAAGCGGCAGCCTGCTGTCACGAGATGTCTCGCTCTCCCCGAGGTGGGGAGAGCGAGAAAGAAAAAAGAGGGTCAGGCCACACGACCTGGAACAACCCGAAGAATGACAGGACCGTCGGGATTCACGATCACTTTCGCGCCGGGATTCTCACTGCGAATCTGCGCAAGGACGCTGCTGAGCAAATCAAGATCCAACGGCTTCTTCGGTCGTTTCTTTCGCGGAATAATTTTATTCCGCTGAGGAATCGGGCGCATAAGACACCTCCTTTGTTGATAGTTAGCCGACGCGACATGCGACGGCAGGCTGCTACTTTGCGATGTAAAAGAACGAGAGTGAGAAATGATACGACAAATCTTTGTAAAACCAAACGACGGAATACCTATCATCTGAAGAGATCCTCCCGTCGCGTAAAACACGACGGGAGGAGAAAGAAATCTTAGTTCAAGCTACGAATCGGACGTCATCCGATTGAGCAGAACAATATTTTGGATTGGCCTCTAAACCTTACGGTTCGCCGAGGATGTTCCCGGAACCGTTCAAAATATCTTCTTGCTGCTGGGTGACGCGGACACTTCCAGAAACGCGGCCTGATCATGGTGGTCTCCTTCTAGACTGTCGCATCGACGCGCAACCGTTGCGCACGAATGACAGGTATTCCATCGCCGATGTAGTAAAAGATCTTTGCGAGAAGAAACGTACTCTGAATGCAGAATGAGCCGCCCTCCCCTGTAGATCAGGGAAGAGCGGCAATCAGGAAGCCTACGAGTAATGCCCGTGGCACTCACCATTGAGCGCCGAATAGTCGCCTTTCGCGACGCGTGCAAACCGTTTCTTCTCGGCTTCATCTCTGAGCGATTGCCGCTCAGAAGATGTGAGGACAAGCGCGGAAAGCGCCAGGCGAGTCTCCTGGCGATTCAGCCGCTTCTTGCGACGGTTGCAATGCCCGCGGAGGGCAGACTCTTTCCGCATTTGAATCATTTCACGTTTTTGCGGTGAAACGATCGTGTTGCGGCGTCTCCAGGGGAGACATTCTTCCGGACACTTTGCGAGTCGAGGCTTCTGGGGTTTGCTGCTCATGCAGCCTCCTGATGTAAAACCGTGATGCACAGATTGAGACAAGATCCACCTGTCTCTTTGATATGAATCCGTACAGAGCACGTTTCTTATCGCTAACTGCTGCGGTTTCAAAGACCAATGTACTGTTTAACCAGTACAAATTTAGATTTGTAGGATAATAGTTTTTGTCAAGAAAGTGTCAAAAACTTTAGCATACGGGATATGATTTTTGCTTTGTAGAAGCCAAAATTTCATTATTCCCATATTTGCTCTTGCACTCTTTTTGGGACTGAGTACGATTACGAACCTCCGCGAAGTCTAGTGATCTTTACATTTTCGGGGGGTTATCGCAGAAGAGAGGAGGGAGTTTTGCAGGGAACTCCCTCCTGTCCTCTGCTTTTCTATTATTCAGATCTGCCGGATCGGACATTCATTTTTTTTATTGGCTTGCCCGCGGCTATTATTCCAAGGGCATCCGCAAGCAGAGGGGGGTGTGCATGACCGTGTGTCATGTACGGAGCGCCAGGTTTTGTAACCTGGCGCTCTTTTCATCGTATCTATAGCAGCACATTCCCTCGCTCGCGTCCCGCTTCCCGCATTCACGCAATAGACGGCTTGGAGTAGAATGTTTTCTCGTCACTTCCCTGCTCTTATGCATTCATCCACCAAGCACGTTCCATCTTCCGCCAGAGATTTCTTTCAGCATCTTCTGGTCACGATCACGCTCTACATGAGCGTCTTCAGTTTGATCGCGCTGCTGTTCTCGTACATCAACGTCCTCTTCCCGGATCAGCTGGGGTTCTACTATTCGGGTGAGCTGGACTCCATCCGTTTCTACACCGCGATGCTCTTCGTATCGTTCCCGGTGTATCTGTTGATGAATGTGCTGATCAACAAAGACATTGCCAAGCATCATGAGAAATCCGACATCGCCATCCGGCGATGGCTGGTGTATCTCACGGTCTTCCTGGCCGCGCTCTTGATCATCGGTGATGTGATCGCGCTTTTGTATAACTTCTTAAACGGCGAACTGTCCGTGCGGTTCTATCTGAAAGTGTTTGTCGTGCTGGCCGTTGCCGGCGCAGTTTTTGGGTACTACCTCTGGGATATCCGCGAACATGCGGCGATGCACATGAAACAAGCGAAACAATTCGCCATCGGGGCATCGGCAGCAGTGGGCATCGCGATTCTTTCCAGCTTCTTCATTGCCGGCCCTCCGTGGTATCAGCGCCAAGTGCGCTTTGATGAGGCGCGCGTAAATCATCTGCAGATGCTCCAAAGCGAAGTGGAGCAATTCTGGATGACCAAAAATCATCTTCCTTCGAGTTTGGACGAGCTGCAAAACGATCTCACCGGCTTCATGCCGCCTGTCGATCCCCAAACCGGTGCCGCATACGACTACCGAGCCGTGAGTCCCCTTACCTTTGAACTCTGCGCCAACTTTGATACCGCAACACCGCAATTCAATGACAAAGGCCTCTCACGCTCCATGGTGGATCCATACTCGATGCAGATGCAGCAGTGGGATCATGAAGCCGGCCAGAAGTGCTACCGCAGGACGATTGATCCGCAGAGATATCCGGGGAAACCGATGCCGGTGCGGTGAAACTAGAGACTACAGACTAGAGACAACAGAAAAGAGGAGCTGTGCCTACAGTCTCCTCTTTTTAACAATTCTCTATTGTCTGTAGTCTATTGTCTCGTCACGTTCCTTCCTGCCAACTTGAGAGATATTTCTTCTGCTCCTCGGTCAGTTCATCGATCTTCACGCTCATCGTTTCCAATTGCATGCGGGAAATGAAGTCATCGATTTCCGGAGGGAGCGTGATGACTTCGGCCTTCAGGTTGCCCCTGTTTTTGACGAGGTACTCGCAGGCGAGCGCCTGGCCGCAGAAGCTGAGACTCATGACTTCGCTTGGATGACCTTCCGCTGAGGCGAGGTTGATGAGGCGGCCTTCGCCGGCAACATAGAGGACTTTGCCCGGAAGCTGATACTCATCCAGATAGTGGCGCACGCGGCGCTTGCGGGACGCTTTTTTCTCCAGCGTCTCCAGATCGATCTCGCAATCGAAGTGACCGGAGTTCGCCAGCACGGCGGCGTCTTTCATCTTCTCCATGTGTTCAAAGCGAATGACGTGGAGGTTGCCCGTAACCGTGATGAAGAGATCGCCGATGACGGCGGCTTCTTCCATGCGCAGTACGCGGTGGCCGTCCATGGCCGCCTGCAACGCGGTGAAGGCATCCACCTCCGTGACGATGACCTGAGCGCCCAGTCCCTGCGCGCGCATGGCGACTCCTTTGCCACAACTGCCGTAACCAAGGACGACGACGGTTTTGCCCGCGATCAAAAGATTGGTGGAACGCAGGATGCCATCAAACGTGGATTGGCCGGTGCCGTAGTAATTGTCCATCAAGTGCTTCGTCTTGTTGTCATTCACAGCGATCATCGGGATTTTGAGCGCGCCTTCGCGTGCCATCGATTTGAGACGAATGATGCCCGTGGTCGTCTCCTCACATCCTCCGATCATCTGCGGCAACAAGTCCGCATGTTTCTGGTGCATCTCGGTGACCAGATCGCAGCCGTCATCGATGGTGATGTGCGGCTGTACGGCGATGACTTCGTTCAAGTACTTGTAATAATCCTCTTTGCTCTCACCTTTGTACGCCCACACCTGCACGTTCTTCTCTTCAGCCAGCGCCGCGGCGATATCGTCTTGTGTGGAGAGCGGATTGCAACCCGTGATGGCGACTTCGGCTCCGCCCGCGACCAGCGTGCGAACCAGGATGCCGGTCTCTTTGGTGACATGCAGCGCCATGCCGATCTTCATCCCGGCAAACGGCTTCTCTGTGGCAAAGCGATCACGCACCCGGAGCAGAGCTCCCATGCGTTTCTCGGCAATTTCCAAATTGAGACGGCCTTGTTCGGCGAGGGAAGGATCTTTGATGGAGGACATAAGGGGGCGGAAAAGAGGGTAGAAGGATAGATTCATACGGACTAATGACGCAATGGCTGGGCGATTTTTTGGTTTTTGGCGTCCTGCGCTCGGTCAGGGCATGACTTCCATTACCAAAAACTAAAAACCAATCAACCCTCACGGCAACATCGGCAGCGCCTCCCCATAGGTGATATCCGCTCTGCTGATCACATCATTGAGGTCCAGCTGGTCCAGCAATGTTCCTTCCTGTTCCACGACAAACGATGCGACGATGGCGCCGAGGCGACCCGCCTGCAGGAGCGGCCAGTTGGCGGAGAGCCCCGTCAGAAGACCGGCACGGAGTGCATCCCCCGCTCCGGTGGGGTTGATCACTTTCTCCACTTTAAATGCAGGAATTACGATCACCTCGTCGCGGGTATACATGGTCAGACCTTCTTCGGCATGCGTGATGACCAAGAGCGGCGTCAGCTCCAGCATGGAATCGACGGAGACCGAGAGACGCTCAGACAAAAGCGTCCATTCATACGCATTCGTGATGACACCCCGGCTGCCGCGAATGGATTCTCTCAGATCCTTCTCCTGCAAGGCCATGATCTGCTGACCGGGATCGAAAATATACGGAACGCCCACCTTCTTGCACCACGCAGCCGCCCCGGTCATAAGGCGCGCCTCGCGCGGACTGATGATCGCAATCGGAATCGATGATTTTTCGCTGGAAAGATCCGGCCAATGCGCATGACGATCCGCGCCCGGATGATAGAAGATGATATGACGCTGTTTTTCATCCGTAGCCAGGATGGCCGTGGCTGTCACATGATCGGTCAATTGCTCAATATGTCCCGTCGCGATGCCACGCTTCTCCAGAAGCCTCTTATATTCATCGCCATCATTGCCCACGGTGGCCACGACTAAGGGAGATTGATTCAGTAGCTTGAGCATCCACGAGATATTCACCGCAGTGCCTCCGTGATGGCGCTCAAATGTCTTCGTTACGAAAGCCATGGAGAGCTCATCCAAATGCGCAGGATCGATTGCAGACGCGAAAGAGCCGTCATACTGCAGCAACAAGTCATAGGCCATGGAACCGGTCACAAGGATATTCATGATTCGCAGTGTGTATGATGCCCGCTTTTGGGGCAAGTCAGGCTTTTCTCAAAAAGGGGCCTGTAAAATATTGACTTAGCCAAAAGGATAAGTACCTTACGGCGGTTATGAAAAACTCTACTGATCTACAAGACCCGGAAATGAATATGTTCGCGGCTCTCATGCAACGCGCACAGAGATTGCAACAGGAACAGTCGCATCCGGAAGTGCAGGAATTTCGTCAAAATCAGGCGCAAAAGATCGAGGAATTGATTACGCAAGTAGAGAGGTTCGATCGAAGTCGCGGTTAAAGCTTCGATTCTCCTCACCCAATGCCGTTGACCTGTAGCCAAACGCTCCCGAGCCGCTACACTGGGACCCTGTGATGCTTCCCCATCATTTGCCATGAAGATCGCCGTTATTGGCACCGGATATGTCGGCCTCGTTTCTGCGGCTTGTTTCGCAGAATTGGGCCACCATGTGTATGGCGTTGATATCAATGAGGAGAAAATTAAGATGCTGCAGTCTGGAAAGAGCCCTATCTATGAGCCGGGCTTGGAAGACTTGATCGTGCGCGGAATCAAGACCGGATCGCTCGTTTTCACGACCGATCTGAAGGAAGTGCTCCCCCATGTGCAGATTGTCTTCTCGGCCGTCGCGACACCCATGGGCGAAAATCATGCGGCAGATCTGCGCGCCGTCTTCGCCGTAACCAAAGCGGTGGCAGAGAATCTTGATCACAACATCGTCTTTGTGAATAAATCGACAGTGCCCGTTGGCACCGGACAAAAATGTGAGGAGATCAT
>Ga0163152_10001652_pt1 | contig 34613 bp, 34 predicted proteins | sample OliLakLV19MP8IB2_FD_148635 | JGI IMG/M metagenome (GOLD analysis project Ga0163152, IMG submission 148635) | Freshwater microbial mat bacterial communities from Lake Vanda, McMurdo Dry Valleys, Antarctica - Oligotrophic Lake LV.19.MP8.IB-2 | ecosystem: Environmental > Aquatic > Freshwater >...
ATCGGTGCGCTCGCTCTAGCCGCCTCGTGGGTCGTGATGATCGTGCTCGCGCGTCGGCTTCCGCCGGGTCTCGCCAAGGACCTCGCCACCGTGCTGCCCGCGTGCGTCACCACCGCTCGCCGACTCCGCAAGGATCCCCGGGTCCCGACGCGAGTCAAGATCGTTGTCGCGTTCGCTGGGCTGTGGGTTCTGTCGCCGATCGATCTCATTCCCGAGTTCCTGCCGGTGATTGGCCCGCTTGACGATGTTGTGGTCGTCGCCCTCGCACTGCGCTACGCCGCGCGCCGAATTCCGCCAGAGGCGCTGATCGAGGCGTGGCCCGCCGAACGCCGCATCCTGGAACGCCTAGTACCTGCGACGGCGATCGCTAGAACCGACGACGGAGAGCGCTGAGCGACCGCCGACAGCCGGACAGCTTGCACGCGGTGGCCCCAAGTGTGCACTCATTGGCTCTGCTTCGGACCCACGCTAGATCGTGCAAGCGGGCGCACATCCGACTGCGTTCGGTTTCGTTTTGAGGGTTTCGGGTATCGTCCGCCGTGACTCGTCGCGTGGCAGACCGATATCTGCTCGGCGAGCAGCTTGGGGCTGGCGGTACGTCGCGGGTTTATGCCGCGCTTGATGAACGACTGGGTCGTCAGGTCGCGATCAAGTTGCTTGACGCGTCGCTGGTTGCATCGGCCGACCCCGCTGGACGCGAACGATTCATACGCGAAGGCCCGACCTCGGCATCTTTCAATCACCGCAACGCCGTCACCGTGTTCGACGCGGGGGAAGACGACGGCGATCTGTACATCGTCATGGAACTCGTCGACGGCCCTTCGCTCGCCGAGCGCCTCGCTCGCACTGGCCCGCTCGCAGTCGACGAGGCGACAAGCATCACTCGCAGCGTGCTCGCGGCGCTCGACGCCGCGCACACCGGCGGGATCGTCCATCGCGATGTGAAGCCGGCCAACGTCTTGCTGGCCAGCGATGGCGATGTGAAGTTGGCCGACTTCGGCATCGCCAAACGATTCGACGACCTCGAGGACTCTGTCACCACCGCCGGCACCGTGATCGGTACTCCACGGTACCTGGCACCCGAACAAGCAACAGGTGCGCCGGCCACGTTCGCCACCGACATTTACGCGACCGGCATCTTGCTGTTCGAGATGCTCACCGGGCACCCACCATCGCCCTCGGCCCCCGACGTACGGACGTTGCGCCCCGAGGTCTCCGAGCAACTCGCGGGCACGGTGGCGCGAGCGCTCGCGGCGAAACCCGCCGACCGCTTCTCAAGTGCGTTGGCGATGGCAACCGAACTCGCCGACTCGTCGGCGATGGCGACCCAAGTGATGGACGCGACCAAGCCGACCGATCGCCAAGGCGACACGGAACTCATGACCGTCCTGCCTCCTGCTGCACCCACTGCTGCGGCGCCGCCGCCAGTCACGGTTGGTCCCGCTCGCGAGGCATCGAAGGCACGACCTTTGGTAATCGCCGCCGTGCTGCTGCTAGTGGGAGTTGTGGTGGCGGTGCTGCTTGCAGTCGGCGGCGACGACACGCGGCTGGTCGTAGGCCCGACCAGTGTCGGCGGTGCGACGGTGCCCGCTACCGCGGTGGCGACCGAGGCCACACTTGTCGCTACCGCAGCACCGAACTCCACTGCAGCACCAATTCCACCGACCGCGCCTGTTGATGAAATTATCCCTGGCTTTGCACGCACCGACGACATCGAGGTGTTCTTGCTGCAACTCGAAGACGATCCCGCGCTTGTCGGCGAGAGAGGCCAAGAGCTAGCCGTGAAGTTGCGAGAGTTGCTCGACCAAAAGTCCGGGAAGAAACAGCGCGATGCGGTGAACGGTCTCCGCAAGGAGATGGAACAGTGGGTAGAGGATGAGGGACTGAATGCCGACATCGCTGCAGCTCTCGACCTTCTGCTCGAGCCGCTGGCAGGTTGAGTCGCCGGTTATGTGAGCGTTCGCTCGTTAGGCGACGGACGCGAGGTCGTCGGTCTGAACCGCTTGCGGCGCGCTGCTGCCTGCGACGTACGCGATCTCTCCGTGCTCTGCGACGTCGAGACCGCTGTGCTCGGCCAGCTCGGAGACTCGCACACCGATCGTCTTCTTCAACGCCAGCATGATCACTGTCGTCACCGCGAAGCAGTAGGCCATCGTCGCTGCATTGCCCAGCGCTTGCTCGCCGAACAGCTTGAAGCCGCCACCGAAGAATGCGCCGGCCATGAAGTCGCCGCCGAAGAATTGTGGGTCGGCGAATAGTCCAACCGCCAACGATCCGACGAGGCCGCCACCGAGGTGCACTCCGACGACGTCGAGCGCATCGTCGTAACCGGCTCTGCGCTTCAGCCCGACCGCGAAGCAACAGATCACGCCGGTTCCCAATCCGATGTAGATCGGCGACATGCCGGCCACGAAACCGGCGCCGGGTGTGATGGCGACCAAGCCAGCGACGATTCCCGATGCGACACCGAGGTTCGTGAAGTGTCCATCGCGGAGTCGTTCGACGATTGCCCACGACAACCCGGCCGCGGCTGCCGCAAGGAACGTGTTGATGAACGCCTGCACTGCTACACCGTTCGCTTGCAACGCCGAGCCAGCGTTGAAGCCGAACCACCCGAACCAGAGGACTCCGGTACCCAACATCACCAACGGCATTGAGTGTGGCCGCTCACCCTTGCTCGGCCAACCCTTGCGCTTACCCAACACCAGTACGGCGGCGAGTGCAGCGACACCTGCGTTCACATGGATGGCGGTGCCTCCAGCAAAGTCAAGCGCACCGCGGTCGCCGATCCAACCCCCGTACACCCACTTGAAGACGGGAACGAAGACGAGCAGCAGCCAGACCGGAGCGAAGATCGCCCAGGCGGAGAACTTCATGCGACCGGCTACGGCTCCAGAGATGAGAGCTGGCGTGATCACCGCGAACATTCCTAAGAACACCATCGTCAAGAGCGCGGAGCCGCCATCGCTGCCAGTGATGCTGAGCCCGTCAAGAAATGCCAAGTCGAAGTTGCCGATAAAGGATCCATCACCGGATTGCGCCAGCGAGTAACCCACGACCGCCCAGATGATCGGGATCGTGAGCAGACACCAAAAGTTCATCATCAACATGTTCATGACGTTTCTCGTCTGATCCATGCCGCCGTAGAACAGGGCCAGTCCCGGTGTCATGAACAACACCAGGGCCGCAGAACACAACACCCACGCCGCATCGCCAGCTTCCATCGGTCTCCCCTTGGTCAGTGGATTTCGTGCGCATTGTGATGCACCACTGTTTCCGAGGTGTTTCTGTAGAACGACGAGGGCGTGAATACGCGATGCGTAGCGCGAGTGGTCGCTCAGTCGCCAGTGTAGAGCGAGGCGACGCCGGCCTTGAGCGCCGCTAGTCCGTCGCCACTGATGCAGTAGCGCGTGCGTGGGCCTTCGATCTCGCCCTGCACGAGGCCGGCGGCGCGCAGCACGCGCAGGTGCTCGGACACCGTCGATTGGGCAAGCGGCAACTCGGCGACGACATCGGCAGTCATGCAGGTGTCGCGGTGGGCGAGCATCCGAAGGATTTTGATGCGCGCGGGGTGGCCCAACGCTTTGGCCATCGCTGCAAGGGCGTCGTCATCGCGTGCCCGGTTGCTGCCCCTCATCGACGTACCCCTTGCGGTGCAGGGTAATAGCGGCGTCGCGCCCAGAGAGCGAAGTAGACGAGCGCGACCAGGACCGGAACTTCGATCAATGGTCCGACGACGCCAGCGAGCGCCTGGCCGGAGGAAACGCCGAACACTCCGATCGCGACTGCGATCGCGAGTTCGAAGTTGTTGCCCGCAGCGGTGAACGCAATCGACGTGTTGCGTTCGTAGGGGAGATGCATGCGCAGCCCGGCGTAGAACGACCCGAACCACATGATCGCGAAGTAGCACAGCAACGGCAACGCGATGCGCGCAACGTGCAGTGGTTCGTTGGTGATGCGGTCACCCTGCAGCGCGAACAGGATGACGATGGTGAACAAGAGGCCATAGAGCGCGACGGGGCTGATGCGGGGCAGGAACCGTTGCTCGTACCACTCTGTGCCCTTCGCGTGTTCACCGATCAGGCGGGTGAGATAACCGGCGAGCAGTGGCAGGCCGAGGAAGATCAGCACCGACTTCGCGATCTGCCAGACGGTGATGTCGATGCCGTTGGAATCGAGACCGAGCCAACCCGGGAGCAGTTCGAGATAGAAGTAGCCGAGCAATGCGTAAGCGACGATCTGAAACAACGAGTTGATCGCGACCAGCACCGCTGCCAGTTCGCGATTGCCGCCGGCGAGATCGTTCCAGATCAGCACCATCGCGATGCAGCGAGCGAGACCGACAATGATCAGGCCGGTGCGGTACTCGGGTAGGTCGGGCAGCATCAGCCAAGCAAGCGAGAACATCACGGCCGGACCGACGACCCAGTTCAACACGAGCGACATCACCAGCGAAGGCCGGTCGGTGAACACGGTGCCCATCGACCGGTACTTCACCTTGGCGAGCACCGGGTACATCATCGCGAACAGTCCGATCGCGATCGGCAGCGAGACAGTGTCGATCTTGACCTTCTCGAGGGTGTCGTTGAGGTCGGTGAAGACCCTGCCGAGCACGATCCCCACGACCATTGCCACACCGATCCACAGCGGTAGGAACCTGTCCAGCGTGGACAGACGTTCCGCCACGGCCGGGTGATCTCGCTCCACCGAAACGACCGACACATCGCCCATTTTGTTGCCTCCTCGGACGTGGTGCCCAATCGTTCATCGTCGAACAACGATGAGGCTACCGAACATCGGAACCGAGTCAGCAGGCTTGTCGCACGTAGGTCGGTGATCCGGGTGCGCTGACGTCGCGGTCGCGTAAGACGATCGAGATCTGCGGGAACTCGTCGCAGCCCTTGCCGAAGTTCGCTTGCGTGTATTCGATCGCGTACACCTGGTCGCCGTACGCGGCGGTGAACAATCCGCACTCGTCGTACTGGCTGCATTGCTCGACGACCGCGAAGTCGAAGCCGACTTCGGCGCGCCGCGGCAACATCTCGGCCGAGTTCTTCTGGCCGATGGCAAGTCCGTTGGCGTGAGCTCGTTCTGCCAGTTGGCGAGCAAAGTCGACGGCCTGATCTTCGGTGAGTCGGTCGGCGAATCGCGTGTAGGTGTCGAGGTTGTCGATCTCGACGGCTTGGAAGCCCGATGTCGCACAGCCATCGATCCATGCTCCGACGATGTCGGTGAGCTGCGCGCGGTTGGCGGGCGTCGAGATGTCGAGAATGTATTCGTCGGGCCATTCGGGGTCGATCAACGGTGTACCTGTGTCATCGCGCAACAACAGATCGGGATGTTCATCGAGCCACAGCGAGGCTTCGTCGGGCTGGCTCTGAAAGCCGTTGATGTAACAGATGTTGTATCGATCGGGTTCTGGTGTCGCAATGCGGTCGCGCGACAGCACCGCGACGTCGGGACCTGGCGGGTAGGCACCACCGAGTTGGTAGTCGAGTGAGGCATTGGCAGGCGGCAGCGCGATCGTCGACGAGCGATTCACGACCGTGGTCGGAATTGCAGCCTGGTCAGTGTGGTCGGAGCAGCCGACAATGACCAGTGCGAGGGCGGTGATGGCGGTGATGCGTGAGGTACCCACGATGAATCTCCTGATCGTTAGCAGCGTCCGGCCCGACCGCACAAACCGCCACGCCAAGCGTTCAGGTTTCCTCAAGATTCCTACGGAGGGTGGCGCTCTCTCGCTGAGGCGGCCAGCATTGAGCCATTCGTACTGGCCCGGTACGACGTTGCGCGGAGGTGATCAGGTGGCCGAATTGAGAGCCATAACGGCAGTGGATGATCGGATGGCGGATGATCGTCGGTTCGTGGAGCGTCGCCAACCGCGACCCGCTCGTGCCGGCGAGCCTTGGGTCTACTCGCTCAACGGGGTGGCAGTGCGAGTCACGGTTTCCGTGGTGTTGCCGGTGCGCAACGAAGCCGCCAACCTCCCCGATTTGTTTGCCAGCCTTCCCGCGGTCCACGAGATCCTTGTCGTCGACGGCAACTCGGTAGATGGCACCGTCGAGCTCGTCCGCCGGCTCGACCCGACGGCGCGAATCATCCGCCAGACCGGGCGCGGCAAGGGCGACGCGCTGCGCCTCGGGCTCGGCGCCGCGACCGGCGACATCGTGGTCTTCATCGATGCCGATGGTTCGAACGCTCCGGACGAGATCGAGCGGTTCGTCCTCGCGCTCGTCAATGGGGCCGACCTCGCCAAGGGTTCGCGGTTCCTGGTTCGCGGCGGCAGCTCCGACATCACGCCGATCCGCAAGCTGGGCAACGCCGCGATCCGCGGCTGGGTCAACCGCCTGTACGGAACTCGCTTCACCGACATCGCATACGGCTACAACGCCCTGTGGACCAAGCACCGCGTGGTGTTGGACCTGGACTGCAGCGGTTTCGAGATCGAGACCTTGATGCACATTCGCGCGGCGCGTGCCGGGCTGATCATCGAGGAGGTCCCGAGCTTCGAAGGTAAGCGATCGATTGGCAGCAGCAACCTGCACGCGTTCCGCGACGGCGTTCGGATCGCTGCGGTGCTAGTGCGTGAGCTTGCCGATCACTACCTCAACCGGCAGCCGAAGAAAGCAGCTTCGAGGATTCAGTCGAGATGACCCTGGCGCCCGCGGGGGTTGTCTCCTGCTCGATCGTGATCTGTACATACAGCGCCGACCGGCTTGACGGTTTGCATCGGTGCCTCGACGCGGTGCTTGATCAATCGCACACGTCGGAGCAGGTTCTCGTCGTCGTCGACAACAACCCCACCCTGCTGAGCGACCTCACCGCCGCACTCGCTGGAAACTTGTCGTGTCGCGTCGTCGCCAACGATGAAACTCCGGGGTTGTCGGGCGCGCGCAACACAGGCATCAAGCTCGCCGACGGTGAGATCGTGGTGTTCCTCGACGACGACGCAGTGCCCGAACCGATGTGGCTGGCACAACTGCTGTCCCCGTTCGACGTCGACGCCGTCGCCGCGGTGGGCGGCCGAATCGACCCGGGCTGGGCGTCGCAACGGCCCTGGTGGTTCTCCCCGCACCTCGACTGGACTATCGGTTGTTCGATTCCGACGATGCCGGCCGACGGCGGGCCGATTCGCAATGTCTTCGGTGCCAGTGCCGCGTTCCGTCGCGAAACGTTGAACCGCGTCGGCGGCTTCACGGCGGACCTCGGCAGAGTCGGCGCAAACGGCGCCGGCTGCGAAGAGACGGACCTGTGTATTCGCGTGCGCGCTGACGATGCGGACGCCGTAGTTCTGTACGCACCGAACTCGGGTGTCGTCCACTCGGTCAGCGCTGGGCGAGCCACTGTGCGCTATGTGCTGCGCCGGTGTTTCGCCGAGGGACGCAGCAAGGCACGCCTTGCGGCACGGGTGGGCCGTGCCGATGCAACATCGAACGAGCGCGCGTACGCCCGCGTGATCGCGCGCCAGGTGTGGCGCGATGTGTCGATGGCATTTCGCCGACCGAGTGGACTCGGTCGCGCCGGAGTGCTGGTGTCGGGGTTCGGTATTGCAGCAGTTGGATATGCGTGCGAACGATGCTCGTCCACGAAGTAACTTCGGCTGAACGGCCGGTGGATGTTGTTATCGCCACCGACGCAGCGTTCAGACCGAGTCGCGCGCGTGCCTCCGATGCAGTTTTCGTGCTCGGACTCGTCGCTGGCGTGCTGTTGGTCGCCGGTCGCGGTGGTCCGCTGTCGGCCGCACTGCTTGCTCCGTCGTTGCTTTTCGGTCCTGGCCTGCTCTGGTCCCGTTCTGTGGCCGCACGCGACCGTGTCGAACAGCTGACGGTCTGCATCGGATTGAGCATCGCGGTGTGGATGGTTGTTGCTCATGTCTTGCTCAGCCTGCAGTGGTGGCATCCAACGGCTGCGGTCGCGGTGGCCGTCGTTGCATCAGCAGCCGCGCGCTGGATGCAAATCGTTCGCTCGCCACAGCTAGCGACTCCTACTTCCACGACAACTCCGACGACAACTCCGACGACTAAGCGCAGCCTTGAGCGCAGCGATGTTGTCGTCGTGGTCGTCGCTCTCGGGCTGTGGGCGATCTCGTTACCGCGAATCAACCTCGACGCCATGGGCGACCTCGGGCTGCTGCCCGTTTTGCCGTTGACCTGGATCGCGGCACTTGTTCTTGCGGTCGTCGGCGCAGCACGCGCTGTCAGCGCGATCAGCACGAGTGGCAAGCGCGTGGCAGTGATGATCGCCCCGATACTTGTCATCCTCTACGGCACCCTGCCCGCCATCGCAGGCACCATCCGTTACCCGTGGGCGTACAAGCACGTCGGAGTGATCCGCTTGCTCGATGAAACGGGCAGGTTCCATCCCGATGTCGACATCTACAACAACTTCTCAGGATTCTTCGGACTCGGGGCGCTGGTCCGTGGTGCGACCGGAGTGGACCCGACGTCGTACGGCGCGTGGTTCCAATTGGGCGCCGAGGCCGCGATTCTGCTCGTCGTGTGGATGTTGGTCAGGCGCAGCACTGACAGCATCCGGGTGGCACACATCGCGACGCTCGTGTACCTGCTGACCAACTGGGTCGGCCAGAACTACTTCGCGGCGCAGACCTTCGGAACGTTCTTCGGTCTGCTCACTCTCTCGCTGTGTTTCAGTTGGTTCGCCCACTCGCAAACTCGGCGCGTCCCCTTTCTCGGTCGCTGGTTGGCTGGCCTCTCCCCGATAGGCGCACCTGCGGTCTCGCGCGCGACAGCATGGCACCGTCGCGTGGTGATTGCCGTCTTGTTCCTTGCGCTCATGATGAGCCATCCGCTGACACCGGCAGCCGTCGGCGGCGCGATCGGAATCAGCTGGTGCCTCGGTTGGATCCGCGACCGCCGACTGCTCGCCCTGCTGGCCATCGCTGGGTTGGTCTGGCTACTGCGATGCTGGACGTACTTCGTTGTCAACGCCTTCGACCTCGGCTTCGGCGGATCGGTTGCCGACAACGCCGACGGCAATGCCAAGGTCATCGCGACATCGGTGCCTTCAGGAGCAGCGGTGGTCAGCGACGTGACCCGCTTGTTCTCGCTCGGCGTGTGGGCCGTCGCCGCGCTTGGTGTGTTCTTGTGCTGGTGGACCAAGCGTCGTGTTGGTGTGCTGCTGATCGCTGCCGCCGTGCCCTTCGCCATCCCGTTCGTTCAGTCGTACGGGGGTGAGGCGATCTATCGCGTGTACCTGTATTCGCTGCCGCTCGTGGCCGGGCTTGTCGGATGGGTACTGGTTAACACCTCGCCGATCCGCGAACGTCGTCGGGTTCCGCAGACTTCGTTGCGCACGTCGGTGCTGTGCTTGGTGTTGACTGCCGGGTTCCTTGTAGCCCACTACGGCCGCGAGCGAATCAACCACGTCGCTCCGTCGGAAGTGGCGATGGACGAATGGATCGGCGCGAACGTGGCCGCGCCAGCGCTCGTCGCGCAGTTCGCCGACGGCTATCCGCACGACAGCACGGCGAGCTACCCAGGCCTGCAGGTCAACGACACCTATCTTCCGCTCGTCGTCGACTGGCTCGACGCTTCCTCGCAGATGCCCCCTGCCGCCTCGCTGAGCATCGTCGCCGACGACCTCACCGCTCTGACCGAAGGCACGGCATACGTGGTGGTCAGCCCAGGGATGATCGACTCGATACGCGCGACGGGGCAGCTCCCGATTTCTTCGACGGCAGCAACCGTCACTTTCCTCACCAGCAACCCGAGATTCCGTGTCGTCCATCAGATCGACGACAGCTGGCTGCTCGCGGTGTCGCGATGACCAACAAAGGGGCAACTCAGTGACTATCACCGAAAGCGTTCTGGAAGACGCACTCGCAACGCGCGACCAACAGCCGATCGATGATTCAGGCCCGATGGCGGTCGGAACCCTCGACCTGGACACGACACGGTACGAACAAGTCAGCGATGGCCACAACGGTGTGGTGCCGACGCGCGCTCTCGTGTTACTACGCAGCAACGGGTGGCCGATCGGCCTCGACGAGTTCGAACTGATCGACGGCCGACCCTCTGGCGCGATCAGTGCGCAGTTGGACCGCGAGGTGCTCGCTAGCCCCTCGCGGTCCGTGACAGATCTGCCGCCGCTGTCGGTCGTTGTGTGCACCCGCAATCGTCCAGCACTACTCGAGAGGCTGCTCGCTGATTTGCTTCCTCTGCTCGATGTCGACGACGAGTTGATCGTCGTCGACAATGCACCCGACGACGACGCGACCGCCCAAGTGGTCGCGAAGCACGCCCCACGAGTGCGACGCATCGTCGAGCCGACGCCCGGTCTTGCCAACGCGCGCAACTCCGGCCTGAGCGCGGCGACGAACGTCTTCGTTGTCTTCACCGACGACGATGTCAAGCCTGATCCGGGCTGGCTGACGGTCATCAAGTCGACGTTCGTGGCCCACCCCGGTGCGGTGTGCGTCAGCGGTTCTGTACTGCCGCAGTCACTCGGCACCGTGGCTGAGCGCTATTTCCAGGAGTTCGGTGGCTACGTGTCGGACTTCCGGGAGACGGAGTATCACCTCTCGCTTGACCCGATGCCGTCGCCGATCTTCCCGTTCCACCCGCGCCTGCTCGGAACCGGAGCGAACATGGCTTTTCGTGCGGAGGCGCTGCTCGCTATCGGCGGCTTTGACTCTGCACTCGGAGCTGGCACAAAGTCGCGGGGCGGCGAGGACATCGACATCGCGGTTCGTTTGCTGATGGCGGGCCACCTGCTTGTTCGACAACCAGCCGCCGTTGTCTGGCACCCGTCGCATCGAAGTCTTGCTGCGCTACGCAGTCAGATCGAGGACTACGGGTGCGGCTTGGCCGCGGTGATGTTCAAGTTCGCGACTCAACGGTCGACATCCATGAAGTTGCTGCGCCGGGTGCCGCACGGCCTCCGGACGTTGGTGGCGAGAGACTCCTCCAAGAACAGCAAGCGGACGACTTCCTATCCGCGGTCGTTGAAGTGGGCCGAGCTGCGAGGCATTTCGCTTGGTGCGTTCGCTTACCGCGCAGCGCTCCGCGAGCGCCGTCGGTTCGAGGAGCGGCACGGATGACACCAATCCCGATTCTCCTCTACCACGCGATCGCGCCGCAGCTGTCTGCATGGTCGAAGACGTGGTCCGTGCCGCCGAATCTCTTTGCCGAGCACATGGACGCCATTTACAAACTTGGCTACACCTGTCTGACGATCAGTGCGCTGCTCGACGCGATCGTCGCGGGGACGCTGCCGAGTCGACCACTTGCGATCACCTTCGACGACGGCCGGAGTGACTTCGTCGACGGAGCCGTCGACGTCCTCGCCCGCTACGAGATGCCGTCCACTATGTATGTGCCAACGGCGTTCATCGGTGCGACTAGCCGTTGGTTGGAAGACCCGTACGAACAACAGCAGCCGATGATGAGCTGGCAGGCGTTGCGCGATTTACCCGAGCACCTCGTTGAACTGGGCGCTCATTCGGTCAACCACCCACAGCTCGATATCACCCGGTCGCAAAGGTGCTGGACGGAGCTGAACGATTCGCGTCGACAACTGGCCGACGGCCTGCAGCGCGACGTTCGCTCGCTGGCATATCCGCACGGCTACCACTCGGCGAGTGTGCGCCGGCTCGCTCGCGAAGCTGGCTTCGATTCGGCTGTCGCGGTCGCCGATAGGTGGAGCCACGCCGCCGAGGACCGGTTTGCGATTTCCCGGTTCATCATTCGCGGTGGCACCTCGGCGGAGGCGCTAGTCGCCCGATTGCAAGATCCTCCCAAGCGTCCTGGCGGGAAGCGGAACGTTGTTCGGCTGGGTTGGCGCTGCGGTCGTCGAGTTCACGGACGCCTCTCCCAGCAGGTCGCTGGATGAACGCGCGCCGAATTTCCATCGTCGTCGCCGGATTGGCGGTGATCAGCGCGACTCTCGTCGCCTGCCTTCCGACCGACACTGCCAGTTCGGTGGCCGTCGCGTTGCCACCCTTACTCACTGATGAACGTGGCTGGGAGCTGGTCTTCGACGACCAGTTCAACGGCGACGACCTCGACTCGCGGTGGACCACCTGCTACTGGTGGCAAACCGACGGAGGGTGCACGATCTCTAGCAACGACGAACAGCAGTGGTACCAGCCGGACGGGGTTCGAGTTGCAGACGGCGTTCTGCAGCTGACTGCATCGGCGATTCCTCAGCGCACCACCGACGGCACCAGATTGCCGTACCAGTCGGGCATGGTCAGCACCGGTCCCGTCGGCAATGAGGGTGACACCGCCGGGTTCACCTTCACCTACGGCTACGTGGAAGCTACCGTGCGCATGCCGACCGCCGAGGGTACGTGGCCGGCGGTTTGGCTGTTGTCTGCCGACCGGACGAGCCTGCCCGAGATCGACATCGTCGAGAACTACGGCAGCCGCCCGGGCCGATTTACCAGCCGGGTCCACCAACGTGTCGACGGCTCCGGTGAATCAGAGGGCATCGAATCCACTGAGCGCAGTAGGCAGACGGGATGGCACACCGTCGGCGTGCTGTGGACGCCGACGAGTGTGGAATTCTTCGTCGATGACGTAAGCACTGGATCGATCACGGATTCGGCGCTGATCCCGCAGACACCGATGTACCTGATCATCAACCTTGCGATGGGTGGGCAAGCCGGCTCGGTGGACGACGCGGCGCTGCCGCAACGATTTGAGATTGAAGCCGTACGCGTCTGGCAACAGAACTGCTGCGCGTCGTGACACTGACACAGCTGTCCTCCTCAGCGAACGCGAGCGCGACCGGTTCCGCGTCGGTGACGCGCCTCGAGCTATCGGCAACCGAGATGCGATCGGAATGGCAGGCCGTGGTCGCCGCGGACAGATCCCACGTTCCCGAGCAGACGCCCGAGTGGCTCGACGCAGTGTGCGCCGATGATCGCTACGACGATGCGAGCCGACTCTACGAATGTGCCGATGGTCGCCGGTTTGTACTTCCACTGGTTCGTCGTCAGGGGCCGCTGGGCTTCGGCGGCCGCTACTACTCTTACCCGCCGGCGTGGGGCATCGGCGGGCCCGTCGGCGCCGAGCTCGATCGCGACGTCGTCGCCGCCATCGTGGCAGACCTACGCTCGCTGCGCGCGGCGTCGGTGTCGATTCGGATCCAGCCGCAAGACGATCCGCTGTGGTCGCTCGCCAGCAGCGAGATGGTGGCCGTTCCCCGTCGTGGCCATGTGATCGAGCTCGCCGAAACTATCGACGACCACTACCGAGATCTTTCCAAGGGCACCCGCAGGTACCTACGCGTTGCTGATCGCAGTGGGGTGACGGTGCAGCTCGCCGAGGACGAATCGTTGCTCGACGCGCATTATGAGCTGTACCTGAAGTCGGTTGTCCGCTGGGCCGAGCACCAGCGCGAACCCGACCGCATGGCGCTGTGGCGCGCGCGTCGCCGCGACCCGCTGGCCAAGCTGCAATCGATGTCGCGTCACCTCGGATCGCGTCTGATCACTGCCATCGCGTCTGTTGATGGACAGCCGGCGGCCTCGTCCATCGTCCTGCTCGGTCCCATCGCCCGCGAAACCAGAGCTGCGATGGACATCGAGCTCTCCCACAGCCGAGCGTCCTACGCGGTGCAGTGGGCCGCCATCGAAGCGGCGTATCGCTTCGGCAGCGTTGCCTACAACATGGGCGAGTCGGGCGACTCGGAAGGGATCGGTTTCTTCAAGGAGCGCTTCGGTGCCTTGCCGATCGTTCATAGCGAATACCGCCTCGAACGGTTTCCGTTGACGAAGGCCGACCAAGCCGCACGCCGCCTCGTGAAGCGCATCATTGGGTTTCGCGACACATGATGGATTCGACGGCACCGTTGACGGCACCCTCAGCCGAAGTGCGGATGACCCGCAACTCGCGCGCGCTGATCGCCAGCTCAGCGGTGACCTCGGCCTCCGGGCTGTTGTTCTGGATAGTGGCGGCGCGTTCGTTCGGCGAACGCGAGCTGGGCATCGGCGGCGCGATCCTCACCGCGATCGCTCTCGTTGCCGGACTGTCGACTCTCGGCCTGCGCAACGGCTTGATCCGCTACCTACCCGCGGCCGAGGACAGCGCGTTGCGCTTGATCGTTCGCAGCTACGCGACATGCGCGCTCACCGGCACCGTTCTTGCGGTCGTCTTTCTCGCGGGGCAGCCAACTTGGGCGCCGTCTTTGCACACGCTGCGCAGTAGCGCGATCAACGAGGTGTTCTTCGTCGTCGCTGTTGCCGCCTGGACGATTTTCGTGCTCCAAGACACTGTGCTGGCTGGTCTGCATCGCTCGACATGGGTCCCGATCGAGAACGGCTTGTACTCCCTATCGAAGTTGGGCCTGTGTCTTGTCCTCGCTTTCGCGCACGAGTGGGGGATCGTGCTCGCGGGCATCGTGCCGATGCTTGCGATCATCGGGCCGTTGAACTTCTTGATCGTGCGCAAACTGATTCCCGACCGAGCAGGCTGGCGCACTGCGCGGTTGCGCATCAGCGGACTTGCCCGCTTCGCCGCTGGCGACCACTTTGCCGACGTGATCCGGATGGCTGGTGCGGAAGTGGTCGTGCTGCTTATCCTGGCCAAGCTCGGGCCGCAGATCGGGGCGACGTTCTTCATCGCGGTCACCATTCCAGCATCGGTCGCACTCATCGGAACGAACACCGCCACCGCGTTCGTCGCCGAGGCATCGGCGAACCCGCAGCAGGCTTCGGCTCTGCTGCGCAACAGTGCACGTCGAGCAATCATGCTCGTCGTGCCAGTAGCGGTCGTGGCCGCAATCGCGGCGCCGTTTATTCTCGGCGTGTTCGGATCGTCGTACCGTGCAGGTGGCACCGGGACCTTCCGCCTCCTCATCCTGGCCACGATCCCTCAGACAATCGGCAGCCTCGCCGTCGGCTACTTCCGTCTGCACCGCCGAGTCGATCTCGTGATCGCCGTGTTCGCGGTCGGTGCTGGCGCACCGCTTGCGGGCGCACTGTTCGGCGCGACGCGTTGGGGACTTGGTGCGGTCGGCGCAGCAACCTTGATCGGCCAAACCCTGATCGCGCTCGCTGTCGCAATTACGGCGCTGCGCCGGAGCGGAATGGATGCCGCGGCGATCCGGCTGGCGACGCGGCTCGCGGCCCAGACACGAGGCGAAGTCCGTCACCGCCGCCGGGTGCGCGCTGTGGCAGGTCTGCTTGACGAGCTCGATCTTGGCCGAGGGCCCGACGATCAACTCCGACCGCGCCGTGTCCTGCGCACCGACAACGACACCGCCATCACGATGATCGACGATCCCACCGGACGCAAGGTCGTTCGAATCGCGCTCAGCAACGCAGCGGCCGACGGTCTCGCCCGCCACGTGCAAGGCATCGCCGCCGTACGGGGCGCCGCCGAGAAGGCTGGGCTCGGCACCACACTTGTCCAGGAGGTGATCGAAACCGGCGTCTGCCTGGGACAGCGGTATGCGATCGAGACTGCCTGTCCGGGCTATCGAACGGGTTTGGTCTCGGCAGACGTGCTTGACGCGGCGGTCGACGCCTATTCCTGGTGCCATGAAATCGACCGTGGCTGGCGCACGATCGACGACGACCTGCTCGCCATCCTCGTCGACGAGCCGATACGGATCCTCGCGGAGGACCCGCGAATGCTGGGCGATTTGGGGATCCTTGCCGACCTCGATCTGCACCTCCACGCAAACCTGCGTGGTATCGATGTCGTCGTATCGCGCACCCATGGCGATGCCTGGCTCGGCAACTTGCTCTTCGACCGTTGGTCCTTCAAGCCGCGGGTCACCGCAATGCTCGACTGGGAGGACAGCCTCGCATGCGGCCTTGGCGATGTTGATCTGATTCACCTGTGGCTCTCGACGCAATCCGACGGCCTCGCGCGAGTCACCGACACCTACCGCGCCGCATCCTTACAACATCTCCTCGATGGATTCGCGACTCCCCCCAACCCGATGTTGCCCGCAGGCCCGACGGCGATGTTGGCCTGGCTGGCACACACCTCTGCAGGTGTGCGGCGGGCCACGGAATCCGGAGTCAGCTCACGCTGGTTCGACCGCAACGTCCACCAGGTGCTTCTACGCTGGGCCGCCACCGACGTGTCGAAATCTCGGCAGCGGGTCAGGTCCGCCCACTTCTGAATTCGGCACGAACGGCGATGCAGCTGCTGGCTTAACGCCTTCGGTACGCGTCCGCTCGGTGCTGGATTCGATGGATGACGACGACCTGATTGTCCTCGTCGATTTCGTATATGACGCGGCAATCGCCGCGCCGGCCCGACCACAGACTTTCGAGATCGCCGACGAGTGGCTTTCCAATTTGCCGAGGATTCTCGGCGAGTGCGTCGAAGATCAATGACACCGCAGCATCGAGAACGTTTGGCGGGAGGCGATGGAGGTGGCGAGTCCGTTCCGGGTGACCAGGAAGCGATCGTGCTCGTGCTCGATTCGGTCCTGCGTTCTGCAACCCTCGGGAAAGGACTCAATCTGGGTGGTCTTCGCGTAGACTCTGAGTATGACACAATCGTCTACAACCATCAGGGTGACGCTCAAGCAGCGCGACCGGCTTCGCACGCTCGCCGAACAGCGAGCATCCACGATGGCCGACACGCTGGATGACGCTCTCGAAGCGCTCCGGCGCGACCAGTTCTACCGGGACATGGCCGAAGCCGAAGAAGCGCTGCGAGCGGACCCGGTGGGCTGGTCGCAATACGTCTCCGAACGCAATGCATGGCTCGACGCGGACGCGGACTAGCGCGTGAACTGTGGAGACGTCGTGACGGTCGACTTCGGGACGCCCATCGGTTCCGAAGCTGGGTTCCGACGGCCGGGCATCGTCGTGATGGCGGACGCCTTCTTGCGGTTACGCCCCACGACGATGTTCGTGGTTCCGCTGACATCGACTCGGCGTGCGTTCCCGAGCCACGTCGAAATCGCAGCCGATCCGACCAATGGTCTCGAGCACACCAGTTGGGCGCTCGTCGAACAGCTCCGTGCGGTAGCCGTCGAGCGCTGCAGTTCCTCCGTGGGAAGTGTTGGCCCGGCAATCACTCACCAGCTCCTCGACATCCTCCGCATGATCACGGGGATGCCGTAAAGGCAGCGTCAGGCGTCGGCTGTGTAGGCGAGGGTTTGGCCGAGCAGGCTTTCGGCGCGCTCGACGGTGATGCCCTTGCGTTGGGCATAGCTCTCGATCTGATCTCGTTGCAGGCGGCCGACCGCAAAGTAGCTCGCGTCGGGATGGGCGAAGTAGAGGCCCGAGACCGACGATCCGGGCCACATGGAATACGAATCGCTGAGGCCGACGCCGATACGCGCCTCGGCCTCGAGCAGCTCGAAGATCGTGGTCTTCTCTGCGTGATCGGGCTGCGACGGGTAGCCGGGCGCAGGTCGGATGCCCCGATACGGCTCACCGATCAACTCGCCCGGCGCGTACGCCTCGTCGGGCGCGTACGCCCATAGCTCGCGACGCACGAGCGCGTGCGTCCGCTCGGCGAGCGCCTCGGCGATGCGATCGGCCAGCGACTTGACGAGGATCGAGCTGTAGTCGTCGCCGGCTTTGTCGAAGCGGTCGGCGATGGCGATCTCTTCCGGCCCAGCGGTGACGACGAAGCCGCCGATGTGGTCGGTGACGCTGGCATCGGCGGGCGCGATGAAGTCGCTAATCGAAACGTTCGGCTTGCCGTCGCGCCGCAACAGCTGTTGGCGCAGACCGTGCAGGCGCTTGCCGTGTTCGGGCAGCACGATGTCGTCGCCGTCGGAGTGTGCTGGCCAGAAGCCGACGACAGCCTTCGGTTGGAACCAGCGCTCGTTCACAATCTGCTCAAGCATCCGCTGCCCGTCGTCGAACAACGTTTGGGCGGCGGTGCCCATCTCGGGATCGGTCAGGATCGCCGGGTGCCGCCCGCGCAGGCCCCACGTTTGGAAGAACGGCGTCCAGTCGATGTAGGGCACGAGTTCGGCGACATCGATCGTGTCGAACGTGCGCACACCCGTGAACGTCGGCGGCACCACGGTGGTGGCGTCGAACGTGAACCGGCCAGCGTTCTGGCGAGCAACGTCGATCGTGACGCGGTTGCGCTCGATCTGCGCGCGCTCGTGCGCTTCGATGACGCGTTGGTATTGCGCGTCGAGGTCGGTCAGGAACTCGTCGCGCTGGTCGTTCGAGAGCAGTTTGGAGATGACACCCGCGGCACGGCTGGCATCGGCGACATGCACGACCGGTCCGTCGGGATACGCGGGCGTCACCCGCAGTGCGGTGTGGATGCGACTGGTCGTCGCGCCACCGATCAGCAACGGCACCGTGAAACCCTGACGTTGCATCTCGCTGGCAACGTGGACCATCTCGTCGAGCGACGGCGTGATCAGCCCGGACAACCCGATGATGTCGGCGTTGTGTTCGCGCGCCGTGTCGAGAATCTTCTGCGCGGGCACCATCACACCGAGGTCGATGACCTCGTAGTTCGCGCAGCCGAGCACCACGCGCACGATGTTCTTACCAATGTCGTGCACGTCGCCTTTCACCGTCGCGACGACGGCCGTGCCCTTCGTGTTGGAAGTGGTGACCGCACCGCCGGCTGCGACCAGTGCCGCGCGGTCGGCATCGAGAAACGGGGTGAGGTAGGCGACAGCCTGCTTCATCACCCGCGCCGACTTCACGACCTGCGGCAGGAACATCCGGCCTGAGCCAAACAGGTCGCCGACAACGTTCATGCCGTCCATCAATGGACCTTCGATCACCGACACCGGTGACTGCAGCCGCACGCGCGATTCCTCGACGTCGACCTCGACAAACTCGGTGATGCCGTTAACGAGTGAGTGCTCGATGCGCTTGTCGACGTCCCAGTCGCGCCACTCCTGACCGGCGCGCTCGAGCGGGCTCTGTCCACCACCCTGGTAGCGGGTCGCAGCTTCAAGCAACCGTTCGGCGGCATCGGTACGAGTGGCGAGCACGACGTCTTCGCACAGATCGCGCAGCTCGCGCTCGATCTGCTCGTACACGGCCAGTTGGCCAGCATTGACGATGCCGAGGCGCATGCCGTTCTTGATCGCGTGGTACAGGAACACGGAGTGCATCGCCTCACGCACCTGATCGTTGCCGCGGAACGCGAACGACAGGTTCGACACACCACCGGACACGTTTGATGTCGGGAACCGCTTGCGGATCTCGGCGGTGGCCTCGATGTAGTCGAGCCCGTAGCGATCGTGATCGGCGATGCCGGTGGCGATGGCGAAGATGTTGGGGTCGAAGATGATGTCGTCGGGTGGGAAGTCGAGCTCGGTCGTCAGCAACTCGAAGGCGCGGGTGCAGATGGAAATCTTGCGCTCGACCGTGTCGGCCTGACCGTCCTCATCGAATGCCATCACGATGACTGCGGCGCCGTGATCGCGACAGATACGAGCGTGCGTCAGGAACTGCTCGACGCCCTCCTTCATCGAGATCGAGTTGACGACGGTTTTGCCCTGTACGCACTCGAGGCCGGCCTCGATGATCTCGAACTTGGACGAGTCGATCATCACCGGCACGCGCGCGATGTCGGGCTCGCCAGCGATCAGGTTGAGGAACGTGATCATCGCCTGCTTCGAATCGAGCAAGCCTTCGTCCATGTTGACGTCGATGATTTGCGCGCCGTTCTCGACCTGTTGGCGCGCGACGACCAGCGCGTCGGCGAAATCGCCGTTGGTGATCAGGCGGCGGAACATCGCCGAGCCGGTGACGTTGGTGCGCTCGCCCACGTTGACGAACGGGATGTCGTCGGTGAGCGTGAACGGCTCGAGCCCGGACAGCTGCAACCGTGCAGTCCTGACGGCGGGTATGCGCGGCGTCTTGCCACGGACCGCGTCGGCGATCGCGGCGATGTGCGCTGGAGTCGTGCCGCAGCAACCACCAACGATGTTGACGAGACCGGCTTGCGCAAACTCGCCAAGGATCGCTGCGGTTTGGTCGGGTGTCTCGTCGTAGCAACCGAGCTCGTTCGGCAAACCGGCGTTGGGGTATGCGCACACCAGCGTGTCGGCCAAGCCGGAGAGCTCGTGGATGTACGGCCTCATGTCGGCGCCACCGAGCGCGCAGTTGAGACCGATCGAAAGCGGCTGCGCGTGACGCACCGATTGCCAGAACGCGGCAGGTGTTTGCCCCGACAGCGTGCGGCCCGAGCGGTCGGTGATCGTTCCCGACACCATCAGCGGCGTCACCACGCCAGTCGCCGCAGCATGTCGGCGGACCGCCCAGATAGCTGCTTTCGCGTTCAACGTGTCGAAGATCGTCTCGATGAGCAGCATGTCGACGCCGCCTTCGACCAACCCAGCGATCTGATGGCCGTAGGCCTCGGCGAGCTGGCGAAATGTCATTGCGCGGTAGCCCGGGTCCTCAACGCGGGGCGACAACGACAGCGTCACGTTGGTGGGACCCATCGCGCCTGCGACCCAGCGCTGGCGCCCATCGCACTGCTGCGCTTCGTCGGCCGCCGCGCGCGCGAGCTGCGCGCCCGTGCGGTTCAACTTCACGATGAGCGCCGGATCGTCGAGTCCGTACTCGCGCTGGGCGACGGTCGTCGCCGAGAACGTGTTGGTCGAGATGATGTCGGCGCCGGCGAGTAGGTACGACATGTGAACTTCGCGCACCGCTTGTGGCTGCGTGAGCACGAGCAGATCGTGGTTACCGGCGAGCGACGACGCGTGCTCGTGGAAAACGTGACCGCGCAGGTCGTCCTCGGTGATCTTCATTGCCTGGAACTCGGTGCCGCTGGCGCCGTCCATGACGAGGATGCGCTCCTGCGCGGCGAGCTGGAGATCGGTGAGTGTCGTGGTGTGAGCCGTCATGATGCGAACGCCCTCGTGAGGGTGCCGATGCGCTCGCACACCGCGAGGGCGAGGTCGGCGCGGTTGAGCGTGTAGAGGTGAACGTGATCGACGCCGTGCGTGACGAGCTCAGCGATTTGCTCGGCGGCGAGTTCGACAGCCAGCTGTTGGCTTGCGGCAGCGTCGTCAACGCCAGCGAACCGATCCCCGATCGATGTAGGCATCGACGCACCACAGCGCTCGGCGAAACGAGCGACGGCGGTGAACGAATGGATCGGGAAGATGCCCGGCACGATGGGAATGCCGATGCCGCGCGCCGAGAGGCGGTCGCGGTACCGAAGGAAGAGTTCGTTGTCGAAGAACATTTGGGTCATCGCTCGGTCGGCCCCGGCCGCGACCTTCTCGGCGAGCACGTCGAGGTCGTGATCGGTGGTCGGCGACTGCGGATGGCGTTCGGGGTATGCCGACACGGCGACGTCGAAGTCGCCGCGCTGCTTGATCGCCGCCACCAGATCGGAGGTTCGCTGATAGCCGTCGGCATGCGGTTCGTAGTCGGCTCCGACGCCCGACGGCGGATCGCCACGCAGAGCGACGATGCGCTGCACGCCGAGCGCCGCATATCGTCCGATGACTGCGTCGACATCTTCGCGGGGCTGCCCTACACACGTCAGGTGGCCCGCGACATCGGTGCCAGCGGAGCGAACAGCTTCGATTGCGGCAAACGAGCGATCGCGATCCGAGCCACCGGCGCCGTACGTGACTGACACGAAAGCCGGCTGAGCGTTTCGCAGGCTGACGACCGTGTCGCGCAGGCCGTCTAGGCCGTCGGCCGACTTCGGTGGGAACACTTCGAACGAGATGTTCAGTGTCATGACCGGACCTCCGCTGTCGTTGTTGTCGTGGACGTCGTCGTTGCTGGCTCGTGTGTCGTCGAAGTTCGGCTGTCCTGTCCGAGCCAGAGCAGCACCGTCAGGCGCGCCACTTCCTCGACACCCGCGGGTGTCGGCGGGGGAGCGATGGTGCGTGTGGCGGTGACCTCGAGTCCAGCGTGCTCGAGCCAGCCCTCGACCGTGTCGGCGCGAAAGCCGAGGCGCAGGTGGGCGTGATCGGAGCGCAGGATCTCAAGAGAGTGCGGCGCGAAATCGACGATCAAGAGGCGTCCGCCGGGTGCCAGCAATCGGGCGGCCTCACGCAGCGCTCTGGCCGGATCGTCGAGAAAGTGCAGCACCTGATGCACGACGATCAGGTCGAACGAGTTCGGCTCGAATGGTGGCGTGTACGCGTCGCCTTGGCGCAGGTCGGCGCCGCGCAGTTCGGAGCGCTCGAGGTTGGCCCGCGCTACCGCAAGCATCGAGTGACTGCTGTCGAGGCCGACGGCGCGTTGCACGTTACGGCCGAGCAGCTGCAGCATGCGGCCGGTTCCGGTACCGATGTCGAGGATCGACGAGTACGGCACAGAACCAATGGCCGCGACGATCGCCTCGTCGACGGTTGCATCGGATGCGTGCAGCGAACTCTCTTGGTCCCACCGCGGCGCGATGCCAGCGAAGTATTCCTGTGCAGCGGTCGTCCGGCGGCTGCGCACGAGCGTGAGCCGGTCGAGATCGGCGGCCAGGACGGTGTCGTGCACGTCGGTCAGTGCGAGCGCATCGGCAACGAGCTGCCCGATCGGGCCGTTGGTCGTCAGGTCGAAGAACGCCCAGGTGCCTTCGCGGTGCTTGTCGACGACACCCGCGCCGGTCAGCAGTTTGAGGTGCCGCGACACCCGTGGCTGCGACTGGCCGAGGATGTCAGTGAGGTCGGTAACCGTGAGTTCGCCGTGTTGCAGCAACGCCACGATGCGCAGACGAGTGTGCTCGCCGATCGCGCGGAGCACGTCGACCATGGCTGCGGAGTTGAGCGGCATCGTTGAAGCATAAAGATATCTACATATATACGCAAGGCATAGTGTCGTCAATCGGCACAGCGATGACAAGTGAGCTTGACAGGACGTAAAAGACCCTTTACACTCGTGCTCATGACCTCCCGAACAACTCCCGCTGAATTCGACCGCCGCCAGAACCGAGCCGGGTTTCGTGACGCACTGCCCGCTGTCTTGGCGCTGGTTGTGGCTGAGGTACTCGTCGCCTCGCTCGACCTCCACGCACGCACCAACCGGTGGCACCTCGCGGTGGCTTTGATACCTCTATTACCTGCATGCTGGCTGGGGTGGGCACATTGGCGGATGTTGCGTCGCTCCGACGAGTTCCAACGCATCGCGCACCTCGAGGCGATGACGATCGGATTCGCAGTCGCCATGTTGGCGGCGTTGACCGGCGGTCTGCTGCATGCCGCCGACGTCGGGTCCAGCCCCCAATGGCTGCAGATCACCTTCATCGGTGGAATCCTCGCCTGGGTGATCGCGCTGCCAATCCGCCTGCGCAGCTGAGCCGATGGACAACCGTCTACGAGAACTGCGCGCCGTCCGGAAGTGGAGCCAGGCCGAGCTGGCCGACCGCCTCGAGGTCTCGCGCCAAACGGTCAACGCCATCGAGACCGGTCGCTACGACCCGAGCCTGCCGCTGGCATTCAAAATTGCCGAGGTCTTCGGCGAAGCGATCGAATCGATCTTCCATCCCTCGACTATGTAGCACTTGTGCTATCCTTGGCACATGACCAGCGTGGGCCTACGAGAACTTCGTCAAGATGCGTCCGACCTGGTGCGCAGGGTTGAGCGGGGGGAGGAAATCGAAATCACCGTCGCTGGACGTCCGGCGGCTCGGTTGGTGCCGGTAGCCCCGCAGCGATGGCAGAAATGGGCCGACATCGCGGGTTTGTTTGCCGGCCGCCCCGACCCTGATTGGGAGCGCGATCGTGACCTGATCGATCAGTCGGTCACGAACCCGTGGGAGCGCAGCGATGAAGGCGATTCTTGACACCAGCGTGTTGCTCGCCACCGATGTGGCCGAATTGGACGGGGAACTCGCGATCAGTGCGGCGTCACTCGCGGCGTTGCACTTCGGAGTGCTCATCACCACGGATACAGCGATCCGTGCGGAGCGACTGCGTCGGCTCTCGGTGCTGCAGAACAAGTTCGACGCACTTCCAGTCGACGACAACGTGGCCGTTAGTTACGGGCAGCTCGCTGTCGCAGTCGCAGTCGCCAGCACCGGCCGTCAACCGCGTTCGAGGGTGATGGATCTCTTCATTGCTGCGACGGCACACGCCCACGGTGCTCGTCTATATACCCGCAACGCCGCCGACCTCGTCGGGATTGAGCACCTAGTCGACATCGTCGCGGTCTAACTCGTATTCAGGTGCCGGTGCTGCCGCGTAGGCCGTTGAGCATGAGATGCGTGTAGCGGCGGACTAGTTCGTCGGTCGAGAACGGCGAGCCACCGCGCATCTGGTTGATGATCGCGATCTTTGGTTCGAGGACGACGAGGCCTTGCATCGCCGACCAGCACAACCACGTTGCATCGTCGACGTCGACCGTGAGTTGCTCGGCCGCAATCAAATCGCGCAGTGCGTTCTCGAGCACCGCGTACGCCTCAAGCCCGCAGCGCTGCACTTCCGGGTCCTCTTGGTCGACGATGTCGGTGCGGAACATCACCTCGCAATGGCCGGGGTGCGCCCGCGCCAACTCGACGTAGGCCGCGCCGATAGCGACCAGGCGCTCGGCCGGGTCGGCGTGTTGATCGGCCGCCGCCTGAGTAACGACACGCAACAGTTCAAAACCTTCCTCGGCAACCGAGGTCAGCAGCCCGCGCACGTCGCCGAAGTGATGCGCCGGCGCCGTGTGCGAGACACCCGAGCGGCGAGCGACCTCACGCAAGCTGAACGCGCCGAGCCCTCGCTCCTCGATCACCTCGACCGCGGCGCGGCGCAGCGCGTTCGGTAGATCGCCGTGGTGGTACGGCGGTCGCTGGTGCTTCGGCTTGTGGGCGGTGGCGGAAGTCACAATCGCAATTGTACCGGCATCTTGCCGATGTCTAGTTGAATCTATACGGTGGCAACATGAGTACCATCACGACAGCGACAGGCGATATTCACGAAGCGCAACCCGCGAGCCATCCCCAACGCTGGGCGGCGCTTGTCGTCGTCTGCTTCGCAGTATTCGTCACTGTGCTCGACGGCACCATCGTCAACATCGCACTGCCATCACTGTCGGTCGACCTCGGCGCATCGACTCGCCAACTGCAGTGGATCGTCGACGCCTACCTGCTCGTGTTTACCGGGCTGCTGTTAGCCGGCGGAGGAATAGGCGACAAGTTCGGCCGCAAGCGCGTGCTCATCATCGGCCTGATCGTGTTCGGAGCGACCTCGGCGTTCGCAGGCAGGGCCGACTCAGCTGGCGCGCTCATCGCCGGACGAGCACTGATGGGGATCGGCGCGGCGCTGGTCTTCCCGGCAACGCTGGCGATCATCACCGACATGTTCCGCAACCCGAGCGAGCGCGCGAAAGCGATTGGCATCTGGACCGCCACATCGGGCGTGGCCGTAGCTGCGGGACCGATCACCGGCGGCTGGTTGCTCGAGAACTTCTGGTGGGGATCGGTGTTCTTCGTCAATGTGCCGATCGCGATCGTGGTTGCGGCGGCGACGTGGGTTGTCGTTCCGGAGTCGCGGGAGGCCAACGCGCCTCGACTCGACAAGGTCGGACTTTTGCTTTCGATCGCCGCCATCGCGGCACTCGTGTTCACCATCATTGAGGCACCCGAGTGGGGATGGGCTTCGGGACAAACCCTCGGCGGGTTCGCCGTCGCACTCGTTCTGCTCGCTGCGTTCGTGCGTTGGGAGTTACGCGTAGCCCACCCGATGCTGCCGGTGAGGATCTTCTCGAACCTGCGGTTCTCGGCAGCGAGCGTCGCGATTACCGCTGCCTTCTTTGCGCTGTTCGGGTTCATCTTCCTGATCACGCAGTACTTCCAACTGATCCGTGGCTACGGTCCGCTCGAAGCCGGCGTGCGCACACTGCCGGTGGCGATCTCAATCGCAGTCGTATCGATCATGTCGCCGCGCCTCGTTCACCGAGTCGGGACGACGCAGGTCGTACGCGGGGGATTGGCGTTGTTGGCGATCGCGTTCCTGTGGATCGCATTGCACACCAAGGTCGATACTCCGTACCTCGAAATCGTCGGCCAGATGATCCTGCTCGGTGTCGGGCTGGGCGCGACCACGGCGCCAGCGACGGAGTCGATCATGGGCTCGCTGAGCGCCGACAAAGCGGGTGTCGGCTCGGCCGTCAACGACACAACGCGCGAACTCGGCGGAACGCTCGGTGTCGCGATCATCGGCAGCGTGTTCACTTCGGTCTACGTCGCCGACCTGCGCGACGGTGGCGGAGTCTTCGCGCAATTGCCCGAGGAAGTTCGACACCTCACCGAGGAGTCCGTCGGCGCGGCACGAGTCGTCGCCGGCCAGCTGGGAGCGAGCGCACAGCCGTATCTCGACCAGGTCAGCCAGGCATTCCTCAGCGGACTGAGCGCCGGCTGCTTTGTCGCCGCCGGTGTCGCCGCAGCGGGTGCCGTCTTCGCCGGTCGCTTCTTGCCCGCGCGCGCCGACTAACCGGCACGTACCAGCTGCGTCCGTCTAGGTTTGACGATGCGAAAGAGACGAGCGCGATACGTGGGTGGCCAGACGATGGCGCTGAGCGCACTATGAGCGTCACGCCAACAACTTCGCGTTCTTCGGTTCGTTCCATGAAGTCACCGCAGCGACTCGCATCGCCACACTTGGGAATTCAGAGGGCGAGCGCGGTCGGCCGACACTCGAATCGCTCACGTTCGTCGACCTCGGCCCGAACCGTTGTCGCTGCTCACTACGCTGCGGCTGTGATCGGTTCTGAGTCGTCAACCATCGTCAGGCTCGTCGGTGTCTACAACGCGGAGAGCACGTTGCGCGGTGAATTCGCGTACTGGATCGGTGCTCGGCTTGGGCGTGCTCATTGCGCGCTGTGCGACATCACGCACGGACTCGTCCGCGAGAAGAGCGACTGGAAGACCTGTAGCGCTGGGCTTCCAATCCCGTTCGCCACGTATCACCTCAATGACCAACCCGAGAACATCCGCGCCGCACTCGGTGGCATTGCACCAGCAGTAGTCGCCGAAACGGCAACCGGGATAGTGATGTTGCTCGGACCGCAAGCGCTGGAGGAGTGCGCTGGTTCGCCCGATCGGTTGATGGCAGCAATCGAATTGGCAGCCGCCGAAGCCGGACTGGCCTGGTCAGCCGGCAGCTTCGGCCAGCACGCTCTCTAGCTCGCCGCCGTCGATCGCTCCGAGAAACAGCTGCGCGTCACCGTTTGCGTTGATCACCACGAACGCTGGTTGCGCGGGGACGCCGAAGCGAGCGAATACGTCACCCGGGTCGTCGCTGATTTGCGGAAACGACAGCGAGTACTTGTCGATGAAGCCCTGGAACGAATCGTCGCTGCCCGTCCACGCGACTCCTACGAAGTCGACTTGGCCTGCCCACTGTTGTGCTGCTGCTTCGACCGAAGCAGCTTCTCGGTTACAAATGCTTCAAGTGGGTGCCCAAAACCAAAACGCTGTCGCCCGCCCGGCATAGGCAGCTCCCGCGAATTCCCCGCCGCCGACGAGCGGTGCAGTGAACTGCAGCAGTGCGGGCACTTCGGCGGTGGCGCCAGGGGAAGTCGCAGCGGTGGAGCCTGCCGTAGATGCGACGGTGGAGTTTGCCGTTGTCGCCTCAGCCGCGGCCTCGTTCGACTTCTGGGTTGTGCCGCCACAAGCTGCGACGAGCAAGAGCAGGGTTCCAGCAGTCAACACATGGCGGCGATTGCGTCCACTAAAGGTCATGCACACAGTCTCGCCTACGCAACGGTGGTTTTCCGGTCAGGCCACGCGATCGCGTTGCTGCGAGGTTATGTAAAAGCTAATGTGGTTTTGTCATGAGAATGAAACATTCGGGTTCGCCGTGATGAGGGCGACTCGCGTCGTCGTCTCATCGGCGCTGCTGATGGTCGGGGTGTTGGTGGTCCCTGTCGCGACCTCGAGCGCGTCGGACTCCAACCAGACATCGGAACAAATCGCCGAAGAGATCCTGCGATTCCAGGCACAAGCCGATCTGACGGCGCAACGGTGGGCGCAGGCCCAACAACAGGCGCAGGATCTCGCAGTCGAGATTGCTGCCGAAGCGCAACGGGTCGCCGAGATCTCCGCCAACCTTGACACCTTGAATGCCCTTATGACCGAGATCGCCGTGAACCGTTTCACCGGGGCCGAGAGCGGCCCGGTGCTCTTCTTTATGGCCGATCCGAGCGCGGCAATGCAATTGTCTGCCTTGAGCAGCGTGGCGCTAGATGCGGGCGCGGCTGATCTCGACAGCCTGGATGCCGTTCGTTCAGATCTGAACGCTGAGCAAGCGAGTCTTGATGCGCTCAACGTCGAGAACGCACGGCTGGTCAACGACCTCGCCGCGCGTCAGGTCGAGATCGACGCGCAACTTGTCGCCCTCGCCAGCCTGCATGAGCACCTGAAAGTGGAGGAGGTCAAGCAAGCCCATGACGCCAAGCTCGCAGCGCAGCGCCGCGTCGAGGCGGCCGCGGCGGAAAAACGGGCTGTGCAAGCCGCAGCGGAGCAGCAAGCCAGCCTTCCGCCTCCGGCTCGGGGCGCGGGTGGGGGCGTTACGCCCGTCGAACACAAGGCTCCTCCCGCGCCGCCCCCGCCAGTGGTCTCGGGCGGGTCATGGTTGTGTCCCGTCGCAGGCCCGAACGCGTTCGGCGACAGCTGGGGTGCGCCGCGTTCCGGCGGGCGCAGACATGAAGGGGTCGACATGATGAGCCCGGCAGGGACGCCAGTGGTCGCCGTTGTCGCTGGCAACGTCCTGATGAAAACCAACACTCTCGGCGGCAACGTGATCTGGCTCACGGGTGCCGATGGCAACAAGTACTACTACGGGCATCTGTCGGCATGGGAGGGCACCTCGCGAAGCGTGAGCGCGGGTGAGGTGATCGGCTACGTCGGCGCGACCGGTAATACGACGGCCAATCACCTCCACTTCGAGATCCATCCCGGTGGTGGTGCGGCGGTGAACCCGTACCCAACGGTTCGCCAGCACTGCTAGTTGTTCTTGCGTACTCGTCACAGCGCTCAGTCGTCGGCCGTACCCGCACGCATAATCGACCGACCGCTTGCCTCCCAAGCCAGCATGCCCCCGTCGAGTTCGACGACGTTCGTGTAGCCGAGGCCAACCAGCTCGACAACGGCGTCGGAAGACATGTTGCCTGATCGGCAGTAGACGACTAAGGGTGTCGTTCGGTCAGCGGGAAGCTGGGCGACATCGATCGCGTCGAACGGCATGAACATGTCGGTGCCATCAATCTCGCCGTCGTAGGGAATGTGCACGTTGATCAGGACAGCCGACCCTCCGTCGATCGCAGTCGCGAACGCAGCAGGGTCTGCGAGGACATGCACCGGTGTTGCGCCATCCATGTCCATACCGTCGTGTGTCGATCCGGAGCCGTGTTCCATGCCCGGCATGCCGAGCGCGAAGTACAGCATCACCGCCACGCCAATGCTCACCAACGCCGCAACCATCAGCTTGCCGGAGCGCGGCTGCGCCCCGCCTTGCTCAAGCGGCGATGTGGGAAGGGTGCTGGCTGGCATTGGAGTTGCTCTCTTTCAGTTGCGTAGGAAAAAGGACCACAAGGTTATCACGACTACTACACTATGTCGTATTCAGGGTGCTGGTTCGTCAGATCGGCGGCCATCCGGTTCGGGCCAGCCAGCCTTGAAGGCCTGAGAACAACGTGGCCCATAGTCCGGTCAGGTACGCCACGCCGACTGCGATCATCGCAATGCCACCGACTCGTTGCAGCAGCTTGGCTCGACGCTGCAACCACTTGCGCGCCCGTTCGGATTGTTCGAACCAGATCGCGAGTGCGATGAACGGAATTCCGAGTCCGAGAGAGTAGAGCAGCAGCAGCAGCATGCCCGCGGCCAGCGACGAGTCGGCCGCAGCCTTGGTGAGGATGGTCGCCAGAATCGGGCCGATGCATGGAGTCCAGCCGAAGGCGAAGGTGGCGCCCAACGCAACAGCTCGTCTCGGCCCTCGGCCGACGGAGTGCAGTTGAATTGGCCGACTTTCACTCAACAGCAAGCGTGAACGGAAGAGACCGAGTGTGTGCAGACCGAACGTGATCAGCAGGAGTCCCGCGACTCTGAGGACCATGTCGAGTTGGTCGTAGAGCAATGCGCCGAGCGCCGACGCGGTGGCTCCCAAGAGAGTGAAAACGATCGTAAATCCGAGAACGAAGCCGAGCGCTCCCAGGATCTTTGGCCGAGCCCGCAACCCATCGTGATCGAAATGACCGGTATCGCTCGCTGACACGGCAGCGAGGTACCCGGGTAGAACGGGGAGCACGCATGGACTGGTCGCTGACAACACGCCGGCTGCTACTGCGGCGAAGGGGAGTAGCACTCCGTTCATCGCTCAGCCAGCGCAGTTGCTCGCCGATCCAAAACTCTGATCGCGACAAAGCTCGCTGACGCGATAACAGCGACGGCAAGCGATGTTTTGTGCTGTCGAGTCAGCCCCTCGCCGATGCGGGGGAGCCAGATCGACGCCACCGACCGGATCACTGCTAGCAACGCGAGTACCAACGCGACCACCTGCGCGTTCGGCATGCCTCGACGATGGAAGTGACGCGTCGCGATCGCGGCACCAACCGCGGTCGCGGCGGCAAGCACACCGACCGGGAGCATTCGTTGCACGAGCCCATCAGGCCGCAATCCGACATTACTCAGCGGACCAGGGCAGCCGTCGCGAATGAGGCAGGTCGCCTCGAAGCACGCCCAAGCCACGAGCGCCGGCGCAGTGAGCGCGGCTAGTCGCTGCGCCGGGGCGATGTGGTCGTGGTTCGATCTCAATGCGATCCATGCCATTCCGGCGACGACACCTGGCCAAAACTCGACGCCACTACGGATGATCATCAAATCGCTGATTCTGGTTAGCGATCCCGGGTCGTCGATCGCTACCGAAGTGAGGCGTCCGACCACCAGCCCGATCATCAGCGCGCCGCCCGCAGTCTCGAATAGCCCCATCACTGCCGCGGACGTCGGCCACGGTGGGACGAAGACCGATGGAACGATGAGCACGATCGCGATCGATGCGAGTAAGCCGACGTCGATCATCCGCGGAGATCTTCGAGTACAGCAGCCAGTCGTTGCTCGGTGAGTCCACCGACAATCGTCGTCCGCAGTTCACCGTTGGCGCCAAAGACGTATGTGGTGGGAAAACCGCGCAAGCCGAGACGGGCGCGGATCTCGCCGGAACTGTCGAACACGTTGGGAAAACTGACGCCGAACTCGTCCATGAAGGCACGAGATCGTGACGCCGCGTCCTTGGAGGCGACTCCAATAATCATGACCTCGTCGCCATGTGCACGCCAGGTTCGTTCGAGCAAGGGTGTTTCGGTACGGCAAGGAGAGCACCACGACGCCCAGATGTTCACTATGACTGGTGTCCCATGCAGCCCGACCAACACACCTTCGAACTGATCCGCCGACAACTCCGTCAACTCGGCTGCCTCAGGGAGTGCCAGGGGCTCGCCAGAAGCGCGAAACGACGTGTCGCTCGCGGGCCGTGTCACGGCAAACCCGACAATCACCAGCACGGCGGCGCTCGCGAGCAGCTTGGTGCGCCGGCCACTGCGAGTGGACTGAACAGCGGGCTCGAACTGCTCGTTGTCCATGGCTTCGACTCTACTACTACAACGTGTAGGAAGCTTCGGTCAGCCAGGGCAGAGTGCGGTGATGAGCCGGGCGAGGTGATGAAGTTGAAACGCTGCCAGTGCGGCGGTCACGATGATCGCTCCCCACAGCGCTGCCTGGACGCTGGCCCGCGGCGGCGTTACGGGGGGCGCGAGTAGTGCGGCAACGCGGGCGGGAACCCCGAGGCCGGTAAAACCCATCGCCCCAGTCGGCGCGTACGCGCTCAGCGCAACTTTGCCAAGCGTGCGCGCAACGAAGCCTCGGTTGCCGCAGTGCGCGACTGCGGTCTCGTCAGCCCAGCGCTCAAGCGAGAACTGCAATCGACTGGCCAACGGGCGAAGGGGCGGGACCACTGCGGCGGCCAGCTGGGCGGTGAGCAAATAACGGTCGTGACGGTGGCGTGCGTGCGTGTGCTCATGGGCAAGTACGACGGCCTGCTCGGCTTCATCAAGAATCTCAACGAGTCCGCTCGACAGCACAACGTGGCCACCGCGGCCCGGAAGTGTGAAGGCGAACGGCCGAGCATGATCGGCGACCTCCACGGCGCCGCCGTGATCGCGACACAATCGGCGGTAATTGCTGAAGACTGCGCGAGCCCGAACAACCCCAGCCACAGCCAGAAACAGTGCAGGAAGCCCGACCCACGATGGGATCGGATCATGAACACCCAGCGTTTCGGCACACCAGTCCAACCGCCCGCCGAGTAGCGGCACGTGCGCGATGTAGCCAATGGCCAGAATCCACATTGTCGGCGCGGCCGCCATTGCCACGATTGCGAGTGTGGTGGTCACTGCGCGAGCCGCTGTTATCGGCGAGAGCCGACGATGAGCGGTGGTCACAACTACCGCCAGCGCCAAAGCCGCCCCCAGCGGCTGCACGATCGTCGGGAACATCAGCCGGGGCCTTGCCCGAGCATGGCGCGTAAGGCGGCGAGGTCTTTCTTCGACAAGCTGCTCACGAACCCGGCCAACACCTGCCCCTTGTCAGACGTTGAAGCCAGCACTTCACCGATGCGACGTACGGCAAGTTGCGACTCGTCAACACTCGCTTCGTAAGCGAACGCACGCCCGGTTTCGGTGCGCCGAACCAGACCCTTACCATGCAGTCGGCCAAGCACTGTGGCCACACTTGTGTAGGCCAAGTCGGTGTTCAGGCGCTCCTTCACGGCACCGGGGTGCAGCGGGCCGTCGGCCTCCCAGAGCACCATCATGATGTCGTGCTCTAATGCTCCGTCAGGTCTCCGCGCCATGTCACACCTCCGTGAACAGGTTAGCCGGAACCGATCGGCTAGTCTCTTACATCGTGTAGTTCCCAGCCCGCGTCGGGCCGGGTTGCACTCCCCACACCATGGCTCGTCGCATCCTCCTGACCCTCGTCGTATCGCTGGCCAGTGTTTTGCTCTTTGCAAGCCCCGCCGCGGCTCACAACTCACTGGCGTCAAGCGATCCGGCGGATGGCACGACCGTGGCGTCGGCACCGACGCAACTGACGCTGGTCTTCGACAAATCGGTGCCGCTCGAAACGCTGTCGATCGAGATGATTGACGCGACCGGCGTTCGTACTGACCTCAGCGGCTCGTTTCACGGCCCGAATGGCGACAAGGAGGTACTCACGCCGTTGCCGTCCATTCCTACCGGAGAGGTGACAGTGCGATGGCGTCTCGTCGGCGCCGACGGCCACCCCATCACGGGACGAGTGGGATTCACCGTCGCGGCGCCTCCGGCGACAACGCCGCCGCCAACCGTGGCACCAACCGTGGCACCAACCGTTGCACCACCTGGCGGCGAGACGACTGCTCCCACGGCGCCTGTTCCGACGGTCGCCGCGACCCCAACGACGACCCCAACGACGACCCCAACGACAGCCGCAGTGCCCACCGCTTCGTCGGGAGGTGGCTTCAGTGAGCCTTGGGTGACTCCCGATTGGATTCGGTGGTTCCTGCGGTTCGTTTCGTACCTCGCAATCCTGGCCATCGGTGGCGTCATCGCGGTCACAGCCCTCGTGTGGGCTCCCGCGTGGGACCATCCGCTCATTCAGCGCGTGGTCCGATCAGCCCTCGCAGCAACGTTGGCTGCCACGGTGTGCCAAGTGTTGGTCATCGCATCCGACGTTCGAGGCACCCCTCCGTGGTCGGCGTGGAGTGGCATCGCTGGCGCGCTGGAGACCGACGCTGGCACTGCCTTCATGATTCGTATCGCATTGGTCGCGGTGGTCACTTGGTTGATGTTTATGGCCAGAATCGACCTTGACGAGAATCGTTGGTCGTTGGCCTTCCTCGGGCTGCTCGGTCTGTTGGCGACGTGGGCCTTCGCTGGTCATTCGCGATCGATGCGCTGGCCGCTCATCGGTGTGCCACTAGATGTGGCCCACCATGCCGCGGCCGCAGCCTGGATCGGCGGGCTCGCGATTATTGGGCTTATCGCGATTCACGAATGCAGCCCCGATGAGTTGAAACAAGTCGTCAGTAAATTTGGACGACTGGCAGCAATATCGGTCGCCGTGATTGTCGGCACCGGAGTTGTCCAATCAATTCGTCTCGTTGGCAGCCCCGCACAGCTGTTCTCTGCCGCCCACGGCAGGTTGTTGGTCCTGAAGGTTGTGGTGCTCGGCGCGATGCTCAAGGTTGCCGACATCAATCGCCAGCGAGTCGTACGACGATTTGGCTCCAAAGCGGCCACCCCTCGACGCGCCGTCGAAAATCTCCGTAGAGCAATGGGTACCGAACTTGTTGTGGGGATGCTCGTCATCGCGGTGACCGCGATGATGGTCGTATCACCGCCTGCTGTTGCAGAAGGTTCGAGCACTCCATCCAATACAACGACGTCCACCACCTCGACCACTCCGTTAGTGACGGATTCGGTCGCACTTGCCACAACCTGCGTCGTCACGGGAGCAACCCTTCAGCTCGGCTCGTCGGGTGCCGACGTGACCTGCCTGCAAGAGTCACTGATCGATCGTGGGCTGCTCGCGACCGCCGTTGCTGGCATCTTCGATGCGCCGACCGACTCGGCCGTCAGGGCGTTCCAGACCGCGAGCGGACTGGTATCCGACGGGATCGTTGGCCAGGTCACCGGCACCGCCCTCGGAATTTGGCCCGTGACCTGACGCCCTAATTGTGAATGGATCACCTACACTGTGTAGTAG
>Ga0163152_10001654_pt1 | contig 34604 bp, 18 predicted proteins | sample OliLakLV19MP8IB2_FD_148635 | JGI IMG/M metagenome (GOLD analysis project Ga0163152, IMG submission 148635) | Freshwater microbial mat bacterial communities from Lake Vanda, McMurdo Dry Valleys, Antarctica - Oligotrophic Lake LV.19.MP8.IB-2 | ecosystem: Environmental > Aquatic > Freshwater >...
CGCCCACACGCAGAACTCTAGCATCCATCATGCCAGCTTCCGCCATGGACGGCACAAAAAACAGCAATGCGGCGAACAGCCAGCGGTTGTTTCGAACCAGTTGCCGTTTCACGATCTGCCCCCCCCTGTTCGCGTCACTTGAGCACTGAAACCAGGCGTACCACGCTCCCCGGCGCCCCGGGTCCCGAAACTTCGACCCGTACCAGGTAGACTCCCGGTGCCACATCCTGAAGGTTCCAGGGGATGTTGGCTTCCCGATCGCCCCCAATCGGCAACAACCCCGCCGCCACCGGGTGCCCCGCCAGATCAAAGACACTGGCTTCCGCTGATTGCCCGGCCGCCAGCGTCATTCGGAAGTTCATCTGATTTCCCCTGGCCGGATTGGGAAAGCAGACCAGCGATTGCGCCTCGGCGCTCGGTGCGGTGCGCCGGCCAACCCCGGCCACCCGTCGGTCGAGGATCGCGTTGCGCGTCGGTCCATTGTCTTCACCCCGCCAGGCAATCATCGAATCCGGAATCGCCTGTCCGGTCGAGAATCCGGCAAGGAGATGGGCCGGCGACCCGGCCGCAATGTCCATTTTTCCGTCGTTGTCGAGATCGGCGAGATAATTACCTGCCATCCGGTAGCCTCCCAGTCCGATCGGAAAGCCGCGGGCTTCTTTCCCGTCACGATTGATGGCGTGAAGTGATCCGTCCTCCGTCATCAACAGGATTTCATGGCCAGGCTCGCCATCGACATCGGCCATCATCGCCCCGGACGTCGGCTTCGACCCGAGCGCGACCGGAAAGTGGAGCGCCATGGTGCCATCCCCGTTCAGGGCCGTGAGGACGCCGAGCGTATCGGCGACCACCAGTTCCGCATTCCCCTCACCATCCAGATCGCCGGCCGCCGCGTGGCCAACGAGCGGAACGCCAATAACCACCGGCCACCCCGGCAGCGTGGTGCCAGCGATATCCAGCATCGTGATCGTGCCGGTCCGGTCGACGGCAGCCAGATCATAGGCGCCTGGTTCGCTTCCCCGGAAATCGGCCGCGAGCAGGGAGAGGCGCCGACGGCCACCCACGGCCGAAGACGTCGAACCGATTGTCGTCATGAGGCGTGTGCCATCGGGCCCGCTCGAAGGAGTTGTGGCGTCAACGGATGCGATATGCACGCGACCCGACTCCGTGGCCCAGGCCACCTCGATCGAGGATGTCGGCCCGCGCAACGCCCCCGCGACCACGTTTCCATAAGGTGGGTCCGGCTGTCCGTCGAACTGGAAGGCTTCGCTGTCGGCCTTGCGTTCCAGCGGTGTGAAACCGCCCGCAAGGTGAACCCGCCCGACCTGTCCGCCATACGCCAGCCCAAACGCACCGAACGATCGTTCGTCGGCGATCACCGACGGGGGTGTCGAGGCCTGGCGGAGCGGCCGCTCGGTGCTGGTCGCGATCGGAGTTCCGTCGGCCTCCCAGGCCACGATCTGATCGGCTCCGGCCGTGAGGGCGGCCACGAAGGACGTTCGGGAGGACGGTTGTTTCTGACGTGGATCCGACATATCACCGGAGGCCAGCCGCCGATCGAGCGCGGCGGGTCCCCGTACCCAGGCTTGGGCCTGGCCGGTCTCATCGAGCGGCGGGTATGGCCGCCCCCCCCGTCCCTCGATCGCGAGGATATTCGAGCCGAACGTGAAGAGCATTTCCGGCGAGCCGTCCCCGGTCACATCAAGCAGACCGGTCGAGGTGATTGTGATCGCGTCGTTCAGGAAGATTGGCCAGCCATCCAACGCCGCCCGGCGCCGCACGATCACTTCCATCGTGACCCCGGGCTCCGAGATCGTGCCGATCTCGACTCGCGAGAACTGGCCGTCATTGGTCGTGCTGGCCGGCAGGGTGAACGGGCCAAGGAACGAATTGTTTCCTGCGTAGAACGGATCCCATGGCGTGCCGAAGTTACGGCGACCCTGGTCTTCGATACCATCCGCTTCCACCAGTTTGACGCCGCGGCGGGCGATATTCGTGTTGACGCCGAACGGATCGCTCAGGTCGCCGAAGATAACGCGGTCATCGATGTGCCAGATCAGAAGGCCGCCGGACGGCAGGAGCGCATCGTATTCGAAGGCCCCGGCCGGATTCGACAACGTCGAGTCGGCGATGGGCCCCAGGATGACGCCGGTCATGGCATCGGCCCGAATGATCGGGAAGCCGTTTCCGTCCAGCTCGATCGCCCGATTCTCGACCAGGTAATACTCGCTGTCATGAATCGGGGAGTAGATGAGTTCCTGTTCCAGCAGCACCGCGCCGAGGTCGACAGCGAGCGATTCCTCGGCCACGGCAATGCGCGATCCCAGGAATCCACCACCTGGCGATTCCGGCGACAGAAAGAGCTGGAGCCGGCTCCAGGCATCGAAGGACGACGGCAGGACACCAATCACTTCAACCTCGGTCGAATCGGTGTCGACGAGGATGGCGCCGATATTGTGCCCGGAGTCCATCACCGAGAAGAATCCGACCATCGGCAGCCCAGTCCGGGCGTTGTACAGGTCGGGCAGGCCGAGGATGTGGCCGAACTCATGGGCCAGTACGCCGTTCAGTGCGCCGGAGAATCCATCCTGGGTCGTCGTCTCAGGCAGGACCATGCAGCGTTCGATATGCTTGCCGCCGACGAAAACCGTGTCGCCGAACTCCAGGACAAAGGTCGGAATGTCATTCGGCGAATCCGAGTTGATGTCACTCTGAAAGTCGGCGCCGGCATGAACAACGATGAAGGCATCGAACGAACGCAAGTCGATCTCTCCGGAGGCGAACGCGGCGCCGAGGGCATCCTTGATCAGCGTTTCTGCCTCCAGGGCCACATTCACGTTGTCAGCCGCCACCGACCAGGGGCCGTAATCGGCCGTGTCGCCCAGCCGGTAGGCTGCGCCCGGATCGGTTGGAAAAACCTCGACGGCAAGCTCCAGATGGCCGGCGGATTGGGCCCGGTAATAGTTTGCCAGCGCGCGGCCATGAGCCGAGTAAAAATTACGGTTGTGCGGCGGCGGATCGACCGGGAGCAGCTGGTCGGTCCGCAGGTCGAATCGACCGTCGGGCGTGGTTGTCGAATCGCCGCTCCGGTCCGTTTCGAAATCAATTCGGATCATGGCCACCCGAAGCGTATCAATATCGGTGGCGGCAAAGCGACCCGGCGCGGCGATGGCCGGGGACGCATGGTCGGCCGGCCGCGTCTCGTCGGCGGGGCCGCCTGATCCATCAAACAGGAGGGGCGCGTCTTTCAAGGATTCGGCACGAATCCGTCCGGCGTCGGGGCCGCCCGGCTTCAACGTGATGGCGTGGCCGTCGGCTCCCATGAAACAGGGAAACCCCTTCCATCGTTCCTGTCGGGAAACGGAGGAAGGGGTTAACGGGGTGTGCGACAGACGGAAGACAGGCTCCCTGGCCGCCGCCCTGTCTCCCCCGACCAGCGCCAGTCCGGCGACTAATACCAGCGTCAGCCGGGCTCGCGAGAAACCCGCCGGCAGCAGAATGACCTTGCGAATCAACTCAGAATCGTACCGAGAGCGAGAACTTGCTGACCCGGTCCAGTTCTTCGAACTGCGGAATGCTGGCGTAGTCGAACGAGAGCGCGCGATAGGCCACGCCGAGGCCATACGTGAAGTCCTTGATCTCACCCGGGTCGTCAAAGATGTAGCCCACTCGAAGGGAGACGAGCTTGTTGTAGGAGTATTCGATGCCGCCGTTCAACAGGACCTCGTTCTCGTCGAACCAGGTCGGCTGAAATGTCGAGTCGGGCGGCGCGCCCCCCTGGTCACCCAGCAGGAGCTTGTCGGCATCGAAAGCCACGATGAGGCTGTGGGCCTCCTTGCTGAGGGCCTGCCATGCTCCGCCGATGCGAAGCGTCCGGGGGAGTGGATCCGCCTGCTCCTCGTCCACGAGGGCAATGTCCGGACCCAGATTCTGAATCACCACCGCCAGGTTGATCGGCGCGCCGGGAATCCGGTAGAGAGCGCCCAGGTCGACCGCGAAGGTGCTCCCCTTGCCGGCCTCGCCGGATGTCGAAGAGAGGGCCGGCGCCAGGTCGAGGTGGACATACTTGAGATTCGCGCCGAGGCCGAGGTTGTCAGTGATGCTTGTGCCGATGGCGATCGACGGGGCAATCTCCCACGAACTGAAGGTGCCGAGATCTCCCTGTCCCGGATCGGTGGCCTGGCTCTCGCCGTACGACAGGTAGGTGATCGTCGCCGCGATGCCGCCCCAACCGGAAAGATGCTGGGCGTAGGAGAGGTACTCAAAGTAGACGTCGTCCGCCAGATCCGGAACAAGCTTGGTGTGCATCAACGCGGCATGTTTGCCGTCCAGGAAGGCCAGCCCGCCCGGATTCCACCAGGGGGCAAAAGCATCGTCGGCGATGGCGGTGAAGCTTCGGCCCATCCCCTCCGCCCGGGCGCCCGGCGGAATCTGCAGGCTGTAGGCGCCAGCGGTCCCCTGGGCCCGGGCCGACCCGGCCACCAGGAGCAGGGACAACAGGGCCGGAAGGGCGTACATGAGTCGGAAACGAGCAAACGGCATGGAAAAACCTCCCGTTGGATGATCGGCCGGGGTGGGGCAGGCGGGTGTGGTACCGGCGCCACTTTTCGTGGTTCCCAATTCGGAACCTCAATTGCCGCACTATGCTAGCAGACGCGCGGTACCCCGGCCAGCCGGGGAAGGATCTCCGGAAACCGCCTGATCGATCCCGGCCAGCCCTATCGCAGGCGGACGATTGGCTCGATCAAGTCGATCTCGTCGCCACCGGCGGCGGGTCGGGCGGCCACCTTGATCAGGTAAACCCCGTTGGCCACGGCATCGCCTGTCGCGTCGCGGCCATCCCACGCCAGCCGGTTCTCCCCAACCTGGCCAACGACGTTCCACTCCCGGACCTTTCGGCCGCTGACGGAATAGACGAGCACCCGCACCGAGGGCGATGCTCCCGCCAGAAGGAAGGTGATCTCGGTCGATTCCTGGAAGGGATTGGGCAGCGCCAGAAGGTCGGTCAAGTCCCCGGCTCCACCGGTCGTGCCGATCGTGACGGCCAGCCGTGCCTCACCGCGGTTGTTGAAGTTGTCGGTGGCCGTCAGGCGGACCGTGTATGCCCCCCCTGGAAGGTTTGGCACGCGGGTTTGAACGATGCCGCGGCGGTAACTTCCGGTTTCGTACTGGAAGTCGTCGGTCACGTCGGCCCGGAATCGCTCCAGTTCCGTGTCGTCCAGGAACGTCAGGATGATCGAGCGAAATTCAAAAAGCCGGGTCAGGTTGATGCCGTTGTCATCCTCGATATTGATCGTCAGGACCTGCCCCGCCGCCATGGTTCCGCCGGGGACGTTGATGACGATGCTGGGAGCGGTCGTGTCGCCCGGCGCATCGGCGTCGAGTCCGCCGATCGCGAGCGGTGAGATGGCGCCGACAGCTTCACTCCCCCCGCCGGCCGCATAGGCACGCACCCGCCCCCTCGGCCCGCCGCGCAGCGACACCGGGACGACGAACGTGGCTTCAAACAGTCCGGCCGTCACGGCGGCCCGGCCACTGTAAATGGTGGCGCCCGGGATGGCATACGGAGCCCCGATGCCGGCGCCCGATTGACCGAATGCCCGCCGCGTGTCCGGTTGGTCCTCGACCAGGAGGTCGATCATCCCCTGGTAGCTCTCGTCACGGGTCGAGTCAGGGCGCATCACTTCGCCGCGCACCGTGACGAGCGTACCGCGATCCAGTGTATCCGGTGCTTCGGTTATCCGGATCTGGCCGTTGGGGCCCACGATCACGGCCGCCGGATCGCCGAAGAGCAGATACTTTTTCGGTCGATCGCATGGCTCGAGATCGCCGGTCGGGGAGCAGAAGTTGGTGGTCATTGTCTGGGCGATCTTGGCCTTCAGCAGCGCCGTTCCAAGGGTTACGCTGCGGTTGTCCCCCCCCGGGAACAGGAACTGCAAAATGCGGCGATTCAGGTCTTCATTCTCGCCCGAGAAGGAAAGGTGCGTGGCGGCGATCGCGCCCAGACATCCACCATTGGGCCACTTGACCAGGGCCTCGGCCAGCCCGTCGCTCCCGGCACGATTGAACTTGCCGACGCTGCACGAGGCGGCCACCAGCACCGACAGATCCTCAAGATTTGTCAGCGAGGGGACGTCTGTTGTTTCCAGCACCTTTTCGTCGGCCAGGACCTGGTCGCCACCGTGACCGATGTAATTGACCAGCCAGGCCCCCTCGTTCATCGCCTGGATCAGGTCGCGCTTGGCCCCCGGCCGGGAGAGGAGTGAGCAGTCATTCTGGCCGTAGTCATAGAGATAGATCTTCAACCGGTCAAACTGCTTCGGGATGTATCGATCGATGGTCTCCGTCTGCAGAATATGGGTCACGCCGAGCGGGTCCGATCGCCCCGCCTGACAGACATCATCGGCCACCAGGATGGCCCGATTCCGTTTCGGATTGAACCCGTCGAACGACTCGACGCCCACGATCTTCCGCCGGATCAGATCCTCCGCGATCTCCGGGTCGACCACCGGAATGCGACCGATGGCCAGGTCGGTGATCCGGTCGGCCGGTCCGTCAAAGCGGCCGAAGAAGTCGTCGCTGGCGTAGGCCGGGTTGGAATCAAGTATCGTGGCCGTGTCATAGCCCCCTTCCCAGGTCGGCACCAGGTTCCTGACGCCGGTCCCTTCGCGGTCGCGGGTATCACGGTTGGCATCTCCGAGGAGGCAGACGTACCGCAGGCGATCCTCCGGCAGGCTGGATCCCCAGTTGAGCCAGGCGTACTTCAGAAAATTTCGGATGGCCGCGACGTCGGGTCGACCACCGGAAAATTCATCATAGATATCGGACACCCGCACGACGGCGGTTCGTGCATCGCGCGGCGTCTGGCCGACCGGCATGTCGCTGGCGATGCCGCGGAGGTGTGTGCGGCGCCAGGTGGCCAGGTCGCCGGCGCTCCCCTCGAATTCATCCGCGGTGATGACGATATAGTCGGCACTCATGTCGACATCGCGCAGCCATCGTTGCGGCAACGTGTCCCGCTGAATGGAAATTGGCGTCTGAATACCCGCCGGATTGGCCAGGGCATAGCGGCGGCCGGTAGGGTCGTCGACGTTGAAGGCCAGCGTGGCCACGCCCGAAATCACCAATCGTCCGGCGGGGACGAAAGCCGGCGCCCAGGGCGAGGTGACGTCGAGTACCCGCGCACCCCCCTCGCTGCCGGCCACCTCAAAGGTGACCGGTCCGGGTGCCGCGCTCGTCCCGCGGAAGGCCAGGTGCTGACCCGAGAGGCTGAGACGCCGCCACCAGTCCAGCTCCATCCAGCCGAGGAGTATCTGGTCGATCCGCAACGAGGCGCCCGCGAACTCGGTAACCGTGGCGATCACACGATTCGTCGTCCGGGCGGGCAGGTCGGCAATCGCCATGTCGTACCGGCTGATCCCCTGGAGGAAGCCTCCCCAGGTGGCTGCAATCTCCGGCTGGTCGTTGACCGACACGCGGAGAAAATGGCGCTGCGTTGGTTCCTGTGCGCTCCAGGCCGGCGTGTTTGAACCCCACCACCGGATCGTCATGGAAAGCGTCCGGGTCGTGTCGATGTCGGGAAGCGGGATGTCCCAGAAATAGCTGGCGCCCGAGTCCTCGATCCGCTGCCACCACCATTTTTCCCATCGGACGCCCCGCTCACGAGGTAACGGGTCGTACAGGGCGGGGTCGTTGATCTCGACGTGGCTTCGCTCGAGGACGGTGTTGACCGGCTCGCCTTGCGCGCCGCCCGGAAGGGTGGCCATGCGCAGCGGCGCGGCCGGGAAACTGCCTCCCCAGGTCATCCAGTAGACGTTCGTCCCGGTGTGTTCATTCTCAAGCCATTCCGCGCTCCCGGCCGGATCGAAGGTGTTGCCGAAATTGTCAATGGCCAGTCCGTAGAAGAGGAGCGTGTCCACATCCTCGAAGGTTCTGTTCGACGCACCGCCCTCCCTGACATGAATGGCCAGCTCGCGGAATCCACCCCGCTCACCCCAGGCCGGCACATCGGCTTCGTGCGTGGCTTCATCCAGTTCCGGCCCCGGATTGGCGAATATCCGGATCGTGGCCGGATCGATGGTGCGGGCGTCCACACCAGCCGCCGTCACGGTCGCGGCGTTGATGCGGTAAATGCCGTTCGCGTTAACCCCCACCTTGAGCCAGATCGGCGCGTCATCGAAATAGGTATCCGGACGTCCCGAGCCGGCTGCTCCCGCAGCCACCAGCTCGGAGCGCAATGGAGGGCCCCCGGTGTCGGCCGACAGGGCCTCCGGGTTCAGTATCAGGTCCTTCCAGAAATCATCCCCGGCCGATTCCGTGGGGAAGGGCCGGACGGCGCGGCCAGGGGCGTCGGCGCGCCGATGGAATCGGACATCGACCTCGATCGACTCGAAGGTGGTAGCCGTACCGTCGATGGGATCGAACTGCACCGGCGCCAGCGTCAGGAGGAGGAGCGTCCGACCCCGGTAGATCTCGAGCGATCCCGTGACCGGTGATTCCGGAAAAACGCCGTCCAGGGTAATCGATCGCGGGCTGTCGGCACCGCGTTCCGCGGCACGACCACCGGTCGGCACGCGCGCAAAGGAGACATCCTCGATACGCGAACCGGACACCGTTCGGAAATCGAGCGACCAGTCATGGCCCGCTGGGACGAGAATCTGCGCCGTGTGAACCGGCAAAATCCAGTCGTCCGGCAGGGCACCGGTCAGGCCCGCATCGGCCACGACGATCGTGCGCTGATTCGGTTTGCCCCCCTCGAAGTCGAGGATTCGGGGAGTCGGTGGTATATAGCGGAACGACACGCCGGTGGCGGAGGCGCGGGTTTCCCGAATCATGTCGTCGGGACGGGCGACCGCATCAGCGATTGCGAGGTGCAACCCGACGATCAGGAGAAGCGGCGTCCCGAACGTCGCGGCCAGGCCACGGCGCCACAAAGCGTGAAACATCCCCGCACCAATGGCCACCGGGGGGCGCGGACCGTCGTTCCGGTGCATCATCAACCTGTGGTCTTTTCCGCCTCGTCGAGAAGCATGTTGGGAATATCGTCCTCGATCCGGTAGGACAGGCCACACTTCCTGCAGATCAGTTTCTGCTCCGACTCACGGTAATCGAGGGGCCCCTTGCAGGCCGTGCAGGCCAGGAGCTCCAGCAATTCCTTGCTTGGCATGGGTCATCGTCTCCTTGCTGATGGTGACAGTCGGGACGCCGAGGCCACCCCTCCGGACGTAGAGAGTGTGGTCGCGCTGGTCATGGGTCGCGGTTGGCACACCTGAGCTTCCGGGAATGGCGCCGGTCTTTCCGTTCAGGCAGTGACCCTTAGCCAGATGCGATAGGTGAAGGCTCCTGTGGGGCAGGTCTTTCCAGGTCGGCGCGGGGCGACACAATGGAGCCCCGACGGTGATGAGGCTAACCAGTGTCACCCGGGCGTGTCAAACCCTTTGTCTGGAATGACCCCATCCTCCGGTACTTGGCCAGGCGATCCTTGAGCAGCCGATCGACCGGCGTGGCCCGAAGCGATTCAAGCCGGGCCGCCACATGGGTCTTGAGAGTGGCCACGGCGACGGGCGGATCGCGGTGCGCGCCACCGATCGGTTCGGGCACGATGTCGTCGATGATTCCAAGCGCACCCAGGTCGGTGGCGGTCAGCTTGAGCGCCTCGGCCGCCTCCGGCGCCCGGGTGCGATCGCCCCACAGGATGGCCGCACACCCCTCCGGCGAGATGACCGAGTAGATCGAGTTCTCCATCATGAGGATGACATCGGCCACGGCAATGGCCAGCGCCCCCCCCGACCCCCCCTCACCGATCACGACCGTGACGATCGGGACCGGAATGCGGGCCATGTCGCGCAGGTTTCGGGCGATCGCCTCGGACTGGCCGCGCTCCTCCGCCCCGACACCGGGATAGGCCCCGGGCGTGTCGACCAGGGTCACGATCGGCGCGCCGAAGCGCCCGGCCAGGTCCATCAGGCGCAGGGCCTTCCGATACCCCTCGGGATGAGGCATGCCGAAATTGCGAAGGATGTTGTCCTTGGTGTTGCGCCCCTTCTGGTGACCGATGAACATGGTCGGGCGGTCATCCAGAAAGCCAAATCCGCCGACGATGGCCCGGTCGTCACCGAAGAGCCGATCGCCATGGAGTTCGGTGAACTCCGAGGAGAGCCCGTCGATGTAGTCGAGCGCATAGGGGCGGCGAGGATGGCGGGCCAACTGCACCCGTTGCCAGCGGTTCAGGTTGGAATAGATTTCCTGCTGGAGGCGTTCCGCCTTCCGCTCCAGGCTCTCGATTTCCTCGGCCACCTCGACACGGCCATTGCTGTTCAGTTGTCGCAATTCCTCGATCCTGGCTTCGAGTTCGACAATCGGTTTCTCGAATTCCAGCCAACCGGGTGTGCTCATGCCCGGCCTCCCTTTGCTGGTGCCGGTCGATAGCCACGTGACACCACCATTTCCCGCGGCTTTCCGGCCCGGCGCGTCCCCCCGCGCCAGGGGTTGGCCGGTTCGGCGGCCGGGCGCGGACGGGGCCGGGCTTCGCCCAGGCGCACATGCTCGGAACCAAGCTGCGCCCGAAGTTCGCCGAGCATGTCTCCGGACACGGCCACGCGCAACTTGCCCACCTTGATCCTGACCCGCCCATTCGGCGTATCGAAGTGAATCATGACGTCGCCCTTGCCCGGATAGCGCGTCAGGATGTCGTGCACCCGAACCAGATCGTCAAGGCTGGTGCCCGCGAGCGGCAGGGAAAGGTGCAGTGTATGCAGGGCCAGTCGCCTGGATTCATCAAAGAGCGACAGTTCTTCCGCCACGATCTTGACCGCACCTTCCTCGTCCCGTCGGTCGGCCCGGCCGCGGACGAGGATGATCTGGTCGACCTCGAGAATTTCCTTGCTGGCCTCGTACAGGTCGCTGAAGCAGATGCACTCGACCGAACCGGCGAAGTCCTCCAGCGTGATCCAGGCCATCACGTTGCCGCTCTTGGTCGGCCGACGGACCACGGCCGACACGACGCCGACGAAATCAACGTCCTGGTTGGACTTCCGCTCCTCGATAGTCTGGCTGTCGCAGGTGGCCACCGCGGCGATCTCCTCCCGCAACGGCGCCAGCGGATGGTCGGTCAGGAAAAAACCAAGCACGGCCTTTTCCTCCCGGAGTCGGGTCGGCTGGTCCCACTCCGGGTGGTCCGCGAGTTTCGGATCGATGACCAGTGCGGGGGCGAGCGGATCGGCGCCGCCAAAGAGGCCGATCTGGTTTCCACGCCGATCATCCTGATCGGCCTGACCGCCGGCCATGGCCTGGGCCACGGCGGCCAGTTTCTGGGCCCGATGCCCGGGGAGATCGTCGCAGGCGCCGGCCGAGACGAGACTCTCGACGACCCGCTTGTTGACCGACTTGAGATCGACGCGCCGGCAAAACTCGTGCAGGCTCGCGAACGGCCCCGCCCCGCCAACCAGGTCGGCACTCCCGCCGTCCCGCGCCGCGAGGATCGCCTCGATGGCTCCCTGCCCGACGTTCTTGACCGCCCCGAGCCCGAATCGAATCGACCCTTCCTCGACGACAAATTCAAAACGACTTCGATTGATCAGCGGGGGGAGCACCGGGATCGCCATCTTCCGGCACTCCTCGATCAGGATGACGATGCGATTGGTCTTGTCCATTTCGGAACTGAGCGAGGCGGCCATGAATTCGATCGGATAGTGCGCCTTCAGCCAGGCTGTCTGGTACGAAATGAGCGCGTAGGCGGCCGAGTGGCTCTTGTTGAATCCGTAGCCGGCGAAGTAGGCCATCTGTTCGAAGATCTTCCCGGCCACCGGGAGCGCGATGCCACGGGCCGTGGCGCCATCGATGAACGAGGCCTTCTGCTGGGCCATCTCCTCGGCCTTCTTCTTCCCCATGGCCCGGCGAAGCAGGTCCGCCTGTCCCAGCGAGTAGCCGGCCAGGCTCGAGGCGATCTGCATCACCTGTTCCTGATACACCATCACGCCGTAGGTGGCGGCCAGGATCGGCGCAAGTTCCGGATGCTCGTACCGGACCTCCTTCCGACCCTGCTTGCAGTCGATGAAATCGTCCACCATGCCGGAGCCCATGGGGCCCGGGCGATACAGGGCGCAGACGGCGATCAAATCCTCGAAGTTTTCCGGCGACAGCCGGCGCAGCAGGTTGCGCATCCCCTCCGATTCGAACTGAAAGACGCCGATGGCACGCCCCGCCCGGAGCAGGTCCATCGTGATCGGGTCCTCGAAGGGCAGGCGGGCGATGTCGATCACCTCGCCCTTCAGCTCGCGGATCAGCCGGACCGCCCGGTCGATCACCTTGAGGGTTCGCAGGCCCAGGAAGTCCATCTTGACCAGGCCGATCTTCTCCACCGAGTTCATGTCATATTGAGTGGAGATTTCATCCTTGTTGGCTGGTTTGAACAGCGGCACGATTTCGTCCAGCCGTCGTGGCGATATGATGACCCCGGCCGCGTGCGTCGACGCATGGCGCGAGAGCCCTTCCAGGACACGCGCCGTCTTGAGGAGCCGCGCGGGGGCGCCCCCTTCCGTTTCCATCTGCAAAAGCTCCGGCGCCGCGCCGATGGCCTTGTCGAGGGTGATGCCGAGTTCCTCCGGCACCAGCTTGGCGATACGATCCACGTCGCCGTACGGCATCCCGAGCGCCCGTCCCACATCACGGATGGCGCCCCGGGCGGCCATCGTTCCGAACGTGATGATCTGGCAGACATTTTCCTCACCGTACTTCCGGCGCACGTACTGAATGATCTCGTCGCGCCGGTCATCCTCGAAATCGACGTCGATATCCGGCATCGAAATCCGTTCCGGATTGAGGAATCGCTCGAAGAGAAGGTTGAACCGGATCGGATCGATGTCGGTGATCCCGAGGCAGTAGGCCACCAGGCTTCCGGCCGCCGAGCCGCGCCCCGGGCCCACCGGGATGCCCTGCTTTCGGGCATAGTCAATGAAGTCCTTGACGACCAGGAAGTAGCCGGCGTACCCCATCTGGCCGATGACGCCGAGCTCGAACTCGAGTCGTTCCCACAGGCTGTCACCGGGCGAGGGATAGCGCGTCGCGAGCCCCTCGCGGGCGACATGATTCAGATACTCGTCGAGTCCGGCGAAGCCGTCCGGGCATGGAAAGTGCGGCAGCTGAGCCTTGCCCAGTTCGAGCTTGAGCCGGCACTTCTCGGTAATGTCGAGTGTCGCATCGCAGGCGGTCGGGTGATGACGGAAGAGCTGCCGCATCTCCAAAGAACTCTTGAAATAGAGCTCCGATGTCGTGAACTTGAGTCGGTTGGTGTCATTTACCGACTTGTTGGTCTGGATGCAGACGAGGACATCGTGGGCGTCGGCGTCCTCCTTCCGGCTGTAGTGGCAGTCATTGGTCGCCACCAGCGGGATGCCGGCCCGGCCGGCCAGCTCGACCAGCATCGGCATCACCCGCTGTTCCTCGGGGATGTCATGATCTTGTAGTTCGATGTAGAAATTTCCCGGACCGAACAGGTCGTTGAACCGGCCCGCCGCCTGAAAAGCCTCGGCGTCGCGTCCGCCGAGCAGGAGCTTCGGAATTTCGGCGTTGAGGCAGGCCGACATACCGAGAAGTCCCGCCGAGTGGCGTGAGAGAATTTCGAGATCGATCCGGGGCTTGTAGTAGAACCCCTCCACGAAGCTCGACGACGAGAGCCGGACGAGATTGCGATACCCCTCCTCGTTCCGGGCGAGGAGCACGAGGTGGTCCAGCGGATTCTGAGGGCCGTGCTTGGCGGTCCGATCCGTCCGGCTTCCGCGTGTGACGTACGCCTCGATACCGACGATCGGCTGGATGCCGGCCTTCTTGCAGGCGTCGTAAAACTTGATCGCACCGAACAGATTGCCATGGTCGGTCAACGCAAGGGCCGGCATGCCCATCGACACCGCGCGTGACACCATCGTGTCGATCGTCTGCGCGCCGTCGAGCAGCGAGTAGTCCGAGTGATTATGAAGGTGAACGAAGCTGGAACGGGTCATGCCGGGACGTTATCACCTGGGCGGCATCAATCGGAAGTCGTGATCCGCCCGCATCCCTTGCCGCTCAATGCACGACCTGAAATTCACGGGTAGCCGTCGTCGAGTTCCCGGCGCGATCGACGGCTGTCACGACCAGGCGATGCGCGCCCCTGGCGAGCGGGCGGCGTGAGCGACCGGAGAGGGTACGCGACTCCGGATCCCACACGAGGAGCTGCGTCACTCCGTCCAGCGTTGCCGAAATCAAGGGCCAGATGAGGCCGCTCCCCGCCTCCTTGATGCTCACGCGAATGGTCGGGCGAGGCTCACGCACGCGGGCCGCCGGAGCGAGCAGCGTGACGACCGGCGGCCGGGCATCGCGAGCCAGCATCAGTTCGCCCAGGTACCGTGTGTTGCCCCCAACGCCGTCCGGCCCGGCCTCGTTTCCGACCCATGACCAGCCGCCGCCGCTTCGCCGGTAGAGGCCAAGGCCGTGCGTCGGGGTGCCATCGGGCGCGATCGCGAAGCGCGCCGGCCGATCGAGCACGATTCCAGGCGCTTCCAGGTGATAGACCTTCGAGACCGGGACGAGGCCGTTCCCCGTGTCGCCGGGCGCCGTGGACAGACCAAGCCAGAACGGCATGAAGGCGGCGCTGTCCGGAAAAGCCAGGCTCAGTATCCCGAAACGGACGGTGCGTCCTTCCCCGCGCACGAGACCGATGATGTCCAGCGTGTCGACCCCGATCGTGCGGGGCGAGCCGTCCGGGTCGGTGATCGCGAGTTCCAACCGCGGACGGAATTCGAACGTTGACGGTGGCGAAAGGAGTGCCGATGAGTCCCCTCCGCCCATCGGCCAGAGGGCGGTCGGCGAAGCCGCCGGTGGCGGCGCGCGGCCGATCAGGCGATCGAACCAGGAGAGTGGATTCATCAAAGGGGGGGCCACCGTCACGCGGGGATCGCGCCAGTCCTGCCGAACCCGCTGTCGAACCGTGAGGCCCGCAACCGTGACGGCGGCGCCCAGATCGATCGCCGGGGTTGAACTCGTCGCCCGCGTGGTGGTCAAGCGCGGCGATTCGACCGGGCGCTGCAGCAGATCGACATCAACAGCCGCCTCATGGCCGGCCAGGTCAAAGGCGCGAAGGGTTACGCGGCGCGTGCCGGGCCCGGGGGCCGGCGGCGGTTCGAGAACGCCCGCCCCGATCGGCAGGCTGCCGAACACGGGATCACGGACGCCGGGCCACCTCTGACAGTTCAGGACGAAGCGCCGGCCATGATCGGCCTCGGCCAGATCGAAGAAACACTCGACCTCATGTGTCCGGGTCCAGTCCACGCGATCAAGCCGCACATCATAGTGGCGGATATCCCCCTCGACAATTTGAACGCGATACGGGGCCATCAGGTTGTCGCGCGGGGCCGGGTCGACAACGTCGAGTCCGAAGCGCACGTTGCCGGTGACGTCGATCGATCCGGGCAACCGATAACGCCCGTCGGCGATCGGGGTGGCCGTGAATGACTTCATCGTTGGTGACCCGTTCACACGGGACCCGGCGCCTACCGGCACGACGAGGACGCGCCGGATGACCGGAACGGCCACGTCACGATCACCGAAACCGAGCAGGCGGGGGTTGACGCCGATGCCGGCATCCTCCCCCTCGCGCATTTCAAAGTGGAGATGTGCCGGCCCGGCGCCGGACTCCCCGGTCCAGGCGATCACCTCGCCACGCCGCACCGGCAGGCGGCCGGGGGGTGGATGCAGATCGACCTCGTAGCGGTCGAGACTTTCCTGCGCTGCCGCAATGAAGCCGGTGATCTCCGTGGCGACGCGGTCGAGGTGGGCGACGACCTGGGTTCGACCATCGCTGAGCCGGAGATACAGGGCAAGGCCATAGCCGGAACCGGAAGCCCGCACCCGCCAGACCCAGCCATCCGCCACCGCGTGGACTGGAATGCCAATCCTGCCGGAGGTCGAAAAGTCGATGCCGCCGTGAAAGTGGTTGGCGCGAAATTCGCCGAAGCTGCTGGAGACCGGGAGCGGCTCGAGAACAGGTGGGTGGTAGTTGTTGTCGGACGCCGAGGCGGCACCGGCTGCGGCGACGAGGGCAGCCAGCAGGACCACCCGGGCAAGGAGGGCAGACCCGCGCCGTTGGTTTGTACGCCGCATGCCACCCCGCTCGATCCGTGCAGATTGCATGGGCCCCTGGTGCAGCTTGCGCCAATTCGCCCCGCAACTCCGGGATTCTCCATCGAAAATCATCTCGAAAATGGGTGAGGGAACCCAGCTCAAGCGCTTTGCTTCAGGTGACTTGGACGTCTCTTGCTCATCGGAGGGCCAAGCGGCCCGCGGCTGGCATGCGCATTGCGGACATCTCCCTAGTTGGCACCGATTCGATTCGGTCCCGCCCTGGCCGGACCGCCGACTCATCCGCGACTTCGCGTTTTCTGAAATCAGGAGGATCAACCCCATGACCCGTTTCCATACCACCGGCTTCCTGGCCCTGGCCGTCACGGCCCTGATCGGGTGCGGCACCGAGACCGCCTCGATCCCTGATACGGCACCGCCACTCGCGCCGGAACTCCTGTCGGGATACTCCAAAACGGAAGGCCTTGTCGTCCTGAACTGGTCCCCGAACGTGGAGAGCGATCTCGCCGGTTATCAGATCTATGAAGTGGGAGTGACCGATCCGATCGGTTTTGCTCCGGCCGGAAGCCGGGGCGTGTCGTTTGAATCGTCGCTGGCCGGCCCGACGCCGTTTCGAATCACCGCCATCGATCGCTCCGGCAACGAGAGTGCCCCGTCGCGGATCATGGCCGTCGAGTACGCAGCCCCGCCGACACCCGAACCGGACAACATGGTCGAGCTGCGCGGCTAGACTTAAGCTCACCGGACCACGACGAGGCGAGCCGTTCGCACGGCCCCGTCGGCGAGCCGGGCCCGCGCGAGGTACAACCCGGCACTGACAATCCGGCCGTCATCGCTCCGACCATCCCACCAGTGGAGGCCGGAGCGATTGTCGTTGGGGGCGACACGCATCCGGCGAACGGCGCGACCCTGGATGTCGTGGATGACAAGGTCGGTCAAGGAACCCCCGGATAACAGGAAAGCCACGGGCGTTCCGGCGCTGGCCGGGTTGCGCGAGGCCGAAAACTGGATCGGCCGCTGGCCTCCATCTGGAATTTCCGGATCGACCGGCGCGGTGGGAAGCGTGGGTGCCAGGCTCCTCGTCCGCTGCGCATTGCCGCCGGCCATGCCCCAGGGTGAGTCGCCGATCGGATCGGTGCTCGGGATCGTGAAGCGGCGCAGCTCGCCACCGGCCGTTTCGACGACGAGGCCGATCGTATTGGACGCCAGGTCGGGGCCGGCGGCCACGCGTCCGGTGGCGTCCGCCGACAGGCGCTTCGGCCAGCCGGGCACACGCTCGCCGGTCGATCGGAAGGCCTCGATGCAGCCGTTCGTGGTTACGATCACGATTCCGGGTTCGCTCGAGTCGTCAGTGGCCAGGAGGATGGCTCCGGTGGCCGGCGTTCCGGATGCCTCAACTTCGATGTTGGCCACGATTCCTGGGGGAGCGACAAAGCCTCTCAAGAGCACCCCTCCGGACTCGTGAGTCGTCACCACACTGAAGTGCCCGTTGCCTTGAAAATCAGCGACCGCAATTTCCCCCACCATGGGGTCCGCTCCCAGGAACGACACCCAGAGCACACTCGCCTGCGCCCCCGCCGGATTCGGCAGAACGCCGATGCGATCCGACCCGGTCAGCACGACATCGAGACGGCCATCGCCGGTCACATCGGCCAGGGCCGGCGCGGCGTAGCGGGCGGCCGAAAGCGGCGTCAGGTTCGCACTCGACCAGTCGGTACGCACGCCACCCGCGGTCACGATCGACACGCGATCATCGGCGGTGACGACCACGATTTCGATCGCGCCACCAGGGATGACATCGCCCGCGGCTGGTGCGGTCAATACGGCATCGGGCAACCGCACCGGAAAACCGGGACGGCTGGTGCCGTCGAGCGACCAGGCATAAAGAAGACTGTCGGTACCGGCCACGACGATTTCGGGCTCCGCTCCGTCGCCGAGTTCCACGATCATCGGATTGCCCAGCAGAAGGCCGCCGGTAGGACGTGGCCAGCCGGGCGCGAACGCACCATCCTTGAGCACGGCGACGTGACCATCCCGAAGCGTCACCACATCGATTCGGGATGAGCCGTTCATGACGCTGGCCACGCCCCGAATCTCGCCATCGAGCGGCAGTCGCGTCCGGGATTCCGTTCCATCGCCCCAGGCAAGCAGATGCCGCTGGACATCGACGGCGACGAACCCCGCCCCGGCAAGAACCAGCGGCACAGGGCCAAGAGGCGCCGCGATCGACTCCCGTACCGCCGGCACCAGTGCCAGGAGGGCGCGGACCGGACTGACCATTCCGGCTCCGAGCTTGCCCCGGTAGAGCTGGTTTCCGTTCAGACCGATGTGATCAATGTTCAGGGCCGTTGCCATGAGATGCGTCCGCACCTCGGCCGGGGTCATCAACGGCGCCACCGAACGGACCAGCGCGGCGGTGGCCGACACGAACGGAGCCGCGAACGATGTGGCACCGGCATCATTGATCCGGTACAACCGCGACACGCCGGTTCGTACCAGCGAGAGAAGCTTTTCGCCCGGCGCCGACAGATCGACCCAGGTTCCGATGCTGGTCACGCCGGATAGCTGGCCCGTACGGTCGAGCGCCGCAACCTCAAGACAATCGCCGCGACGGCTGAGATAGTTGCGCGACTGGGTGGTCGAGAGTCCACCATTCCCCGCCGCATCGACGACGAGGACGCCCTTCACCTGGATGGCGTAGTCGAGCGCGGCCTTCAACTCGGGCGTCTCTTCGGAGAGCCACGAACAGTTGAGGACACGGGCGCCGTTGTCGGCGGCATACACGATCGCCTGCGCGCAGAAACTCATGGCCACCACGCCCTGGTTGACACGCCGACCGGTGCCGGGATCGATGTAGTCCTCTCGCCAGCCGACCCGCAGCGGCAGGAGCCGGACACCGGGCGCGAGGCCGGCCATCCCGACCCCGTCGTCCATCGCGGCGCCCGCGAGGCCGGCCACGAACGTCCCGTGACCGTCATAGTCGACCGGATCGTTGTCGGGCACGAGACCGTCCTCGGCCGGGTCCACCCGGTTGATCTCGCCCTGGATGGTTGCGACATCGACAAAGTCCCAGCCGCGGAGGTCGTCCACGTAACCATTGCCGTCGTCGTCGATGCCGGGTTGCCCCGAGGCTTCGGCCGCGTTGACCCAGATCTGTCCGGCCGGTGAGAGCGGTGGGCCGAACTCCGGATGACGCCAGTCGACGCCACTGTCGAGAACCGCCAGCAGGACGTCGGGATCGCCGGTGGTGACGTTCCAGGCCTCGATGGCTCCGAGGTCGGGCCCCTGCGGATTGGCATGGAGCGGCCACTGGGCGGAATCAGGCTCGTCATGCGCGAAATAGAAATCGTTCGGCAGGCACGCGGCCAGCGGCGATATCCGATCGCGTGAAGCGGAAATGACACCCGGTTGAACCGACAGGGCCGCCGACGACGAACCGGCGGTCCAGGCGCCACCGGGAATCAGGCGATAAAATCGGGAGAGCGGATCAAGCGGATCGCGATGTGCCGAAAAGAGCGGTTCGATTTGCCCGTAATCCAAAGCCTTGAGGGAGAGGGCAGAGGAGCCCGGCGCGAGTTCGAGGATCAGCGACGGTTCGGTTCGGGCCGTTGACGGCGCCGCGCGCAACAGAAGGCCGAGAACCATCGAAAAGGCAAAGAATACTCGCATCATGACATAACGATAGCATGCGGAGCGGCCATGATCTTGACGCTCCCCGCCGCCCACCGTAACGTCCCGCACATGAGCAAAGTCATTGCCGACCGGGAGCGCCTTCGGGCGCTCATCATCGAGAAATCACTGAGCCGTGGTCAGTTCATCCTGGCCTCCGGCGCCACCAGTTCGTATTACCTCGACATCCGCAAGATCAGCATGGATCCCGAGGGGGCATTCCTCATTGCCAATCTCATGCTGGATATCCTGGCCGGGGACGGTCTGGCCGCGGTGGGTGGTCCGGTGCTCGGCGCCGCGCCCATCGTGGGGGCCATTGCCGCGGAATCGTTTCGACGGGGTCACCCGCTCCCCGTTTTCCTGGTCCGCAAGGAAGCCAAGAGCCATGGCACAGGCCAGCTCATCGAGGGGATTCTTCCCGCCACGGGTGCCGTCGCCCTGGTCGAGGATGTCGTGACATCGGCCGGCTCGGTGCTCCAGGCCATCGATGCCGTGGAAGCCGCGGGATCGCGCGTCTCGCGGGTGGTTTGCGTGGTCGATCGGGCCGGGGGGGGCAAGGAAGCCATCGAGGCGCGCGGCATCGCCTTCACGCCACTCTTTCCGGTGGCCGACCTTCTGACCGGGTGAGTGCCCGGATGATTCGTGCCGATCGTCACCATGGGTGAGCGGCTGGTTTGCCCCCGCTGCGGCACGACGCTCGACGAGTGGAAGCAGCCGAAAGTGACGGTGGATGTCCTGGTCGAGGACCCGTCAGGAAGCATTCTCCTGATCCGACGTCGCAATCCTCCCGACGGCTGGGCCATCCCCGGCGGTTTCGTCGATGTCGGAGAAACGCTCGAGGCGGCGGCCGTCCGCGAAATCCTGGAAGAGACCGGCCTTCGGGTGGCCCTGACCGGGCAATTTCATACCTACTCCGATCCGAGCCGCGATCCGCGCCACCATACCGTGACCACGGTATTCTTGGGGCGACCGGTTGACCCGGCCGCCGCACCCGTGGCCGGTGACGATGCGATCGAGGCGGCGTTCTTCCCGCCGGGGGCGCCCCCGACCCCGCTGGCCTTCGACCACGCCCTTGTCCTGGCCGATTTCCTGAAGTTTCGCGAATCCGGCAACTCCATGCCGTTCAACGAGAAGTAGCCGACATCTCTTGTTGGCCATCAAGGGGCCGTGATACCGTCCGTATGGACAGGCGAATGCCCCAAGGTTCCACTTCGAACCGGCCGGGCGGACGCGACGACAAGGATCTCACCACATGCTCCCGAATCTGGGCCCGACAGAACTGATCCTGATCTTCCTCATTGTCCTTCTCCTCTTCGGCGCCAACCGGATTCCGGAAATCGCCCGGGGGCTGGGCAAGGGGATTCGCGATTTCAAGAAGGGGGTATCCGGGATCGACGAGCAGATCAAGAAAGACGACGACAAGGACGGCCCGCCCCCCCGTATCGAACCGAAGTAAATCGGGGTCAATCCGCGAGTTCGATCTCGCCGCCACTTTCCACGCCCGAGCCGACCAATCCGCTGGCGGTGCGGATGAACTCAATACCGGTGGCGAGGCGGGTCAGGAAGCTGACCTTCTGCCCCGTGAAGTAGAGCGTGCGATAGGTGTCGGTGATCCCCGCCCGTGCGGCGGCCTCGACCACGGCATCCTCGACGCTTCCAAGACGATCGACCAGGCCACGCTCCCGGGCCTCGCGCCCCAACCAGATACGCCCTCCCGCCACCGCCTCGACCTGTGCCCGCGTCATCCTGCGACCCGCCGCCACCTCGTCCAGGAAAATATCATAGGTGGTGCGGATATCGCGATCAAGCGCCTCCTTTTCCTTTGCCGTCATGGCGCGCCAGGGCGAGAACATGTCGGTCATTGCCCCACGCTGGTACACCTCGCGGCTGATGTGGCGACGCTCGAGAAGTCGCTCGAACACCGGCTTCATCGCGACGACTCCGATCGAGCCCGTTACCGTGAGCGGGTTGGCCACGATCGCGTCGGCGTTGCTGGCGATCCAGTATCCCCCCGAAGCCGCCGCATCACCCATCGAAACGATGATGGGAAGTCCCGTGCTCTCCTTGATTCGCTGCACCTCGGCCCGGATCTGGTCCGAGGCCAGCGCTGATCCCCCGCCGGAGTCGACACGAAGGACGATGGCCCGGACATCCGAGACCGCGGCGGCGGAGCGGAGCGCCCGCACCACCGTGTCGGACCCCATGGTTCGTCCCCCGGTCAGGCGGTTGACCCGACTCTCACCACTCTCGATGCCACCCATGGCCAGAACAATGGCCACCGCCGGCGGAGGCGTCCATCGCTCGCGCCAGTAGCGCCGTCGATCCAGCCGGCGGGTGCGGGCCGGATCGGTTCCTGAATCCGCCAGTTCGGCCGCCACCCGGCGGGCATCCTCGTACCAGCCGATTCGGTCGATGACCCCAAGGGTGAGCGCCTCGTCGGCGCGAACAATTCCGCCGGAAAACAGCCGGTTTCGGCTGTCCGGCGACAGGTGGCGGGCGCCGGTCAGTGTGGAGTCGAGTTCCGCCGCGGCGGCCAGCACCAGCGACTCGAGTTCCGCCTTCTGTGCCGGCGTCGCTTCATCGGTGAACCAGGTGTGAAAGGTCGACTTGTAGGGTCCGGCGGTAACGGCATCCCAGTCGATGCCCAGATCGGCGAAGGCGCTTTTCAGGCGGAGGATTTCCACGCTGACGCCGATTCCCTGCAGGCGGGCCAGTCGCGGCATGATGATTCGATCGGCGGCGGAGGCCACGTAGAGTTCCGCCGGACCGCCTCCCGCCTCGAGGAAGGCCACCACCGGCTTGCCCGACTCGCGCACGGCCAGGAGGCCGCGAAAGAGTTCCTGGTGGACGGCCGACACACCGCCGATGAAGGCGTCACCCAGGTGGCCGATGCGGACGATGACACCGGAGACGTCCGTGTCGCTTCGCGCCTTCTCCAGATTTTGCAGGACGCGGTGCAGGCTTTTGACCGGGGCGGCCAGGAGAACGAAGCCGGAGGCCTGGTCGGCGTAGGTACCATCCAGGCGCAATTCCGCGAAACGCTTCATGACCGGGAAGGACTCGCGACGGAAAGCGTCGGCGTGGGTCTGGATCGACACTGATGTCCGGCGTTTCGGTGTGTCCTGTCGAGCCATGGATATCGTCCGGAGCGTGCTTCCCGGCAGGTCAAACGCCACCGCCAGGGCCGCCTCTTCCGGATGACTTCGCCAGTGGCCCGTCACCCGCAGGCCGTCCAGCACCCGGTACTCGCCGGCAACGACGTAGCGCGCCGCGTCCTCGGTGGTGCGCCACTCGGTCTGAAAGGTGGCGGTCAGTCGTTCTGGATCGTCGCCAAGTGGCCGGATCGACACGCCGGCCGCATAGCCTCGTGCCAGGCGCGAACCGGCGAAGGCCGGGTCGTTCATGTTTCGAGCGACTAGTCCCAGCGAGACCCGCCGCCGGGGGCGGAACAGCAGTCCCAGGTCATGCGAGGTGGCGCTGGTTCCTATGCCTGAATCGTTGCGATGAAAAGCCATCGTCCAGCCAAAGGCGAAGGGAGCCGCCTCGAATCCCGTGCCGATGGCATACGTATCAAAATCATTGTCGCCGAGATTGTCGTGAACGTAACCGAATCGGAGCGGCGGCAGGGCCAGGATGCCCACCCCCTGTTCATGATCGCCCGACTCGAAATTCAGGTCGAGCCAGGACTCCGGTCCGCGACTGATGGCCATACCGGCCGGATTGGCGAAGAGCGCCGAGGCGTCATCGACATCCGACACCCATCCGATCAGTTGCGGCAACGGCACCGGGGCCTCGGCGGCCCGGACCGGTGCGCCCCCCCCGGCCAGTAAGAGGCCGAGGAGGACGACCCGACGAATCTGTTGCATCGCGACGGCCGAAGTCAGCGAGAGCCGAGCGCGGACAGGAGCGGCGCCGTTTCGGGCACCGAGGGAATCTCGTAATTCATAACGTCCGTGATGACGCCGTTCGCGTCGATCAGAAAGGTGACGCGCCCGTTGAACCCCTTGTCGGCCAGGTAAACCCCGTACTGGCTGGCCACCGCACCCTTCGGATGGAAATCGACCAGGAGTGGATACTCCAGGCCCAGTGATTTCGCGAAAGCCTTGTGCGCATGAATGTGATCGACGCTGATGCCGAAGACGCGGGCATCCGCATTCCGGAAGGCCGCCAGGTCGTCCCGCATGCAGGCATGCTGCTTCTCGCAGAAGGAGCTGAAGTCGAACGGGTAGAAAATCAGCACGACCTTGTGGCCTCTCTGATCGGACAGGCGGTGTTCCTTGTCGTCGTTACCCTTGAGCGTGAAGTCGGGGGCGATATCGCCTTTCTTGAGCATGGGCAATCTCCTTCGCAGCGGCGTGTGGCGCCAGTGGACGGTTGGGGCGGCAGGAAATCCGATACCGGGGGAAGGTGAGGCCAGAGCCCTTCGGCGTCAACCGGATGCTGTTTCCGGGGCTTTCTGATACGATCCGTCCATGATCTGATCGGGGCCGCCGGGCCTTGGTCGTATCCATGTGTCATTTGACCCCTCGCGCCGGAGCCCCAGGTCCGGCGCCGTTGATATTCCGGAGGAACCGATGAAGAAATCACTGTTCGGATTCGTCACATTCCTGCTCATTTCGGCATTGGCCGGCTGTGGCGGCGGCGGAAAAACCGCCGAAACAGACCGGGTCGCGGGCGAACCGAAACCGGCAGTCTCTCCGGGTCCCACAGTGGAAACCGTCGACATCCCCTTCAAGATCGGCATCATGACCGGAACGGTCAGCCAGGGTGAGGACGAGTTCCGCGCCGCCGAGATGATTTCGCGGAAGTATCCGGGGCACGTCGAGCATGTCACCTATCCTGACAATTTCATGAACGAGCAGGAGACCACCATCTCCCAGTTGACCAGCCTCGCGGCCGATCCGGAGGTGAAAGTGATCGTCGCCTCACAGGCCGTGCCGGGTTCGGTGGCGGCGCTGCGCAAGATTCGCGAGGCCCGCCCCGACATCAAGATCGGCTTCATGGAGCCGCACGAGGATCCGAAGGTCGTCAATGCCGCGGCTGACATCTCGATCCAGCCGGACCAGGTCGCCCGCGGTCGGACGATCATCGAGAAGGCCAGGACAATGGGCGTGAAGACGTTCATTCACTATTCGTTCCCGCGCCACATGTCCCAGGAGCTCATCGCGCGGCGTCGCGACGAAATGAAGAAGACCGCCGGCGAAATGGGCATCGATTTCCGTTTCGTCACCGCGCCCGACCCGATGGCCGAGGGCGGCCTGCCCGCCACGCAACAGTTCGTGCTCGAAGACATCCCGCGCGAGGTGGCCCAGTTCGGCACCCAGACCGCATTTTTCTCCACCAACTGCGGGATGATGGACCCGATGATTCGCCAGATCCTGGCCACCGGCGCCTACTTCCCCGAGCAGTGCTGCCCCAGCCCCACGCACGGATATCCCACTGCCCTCGGCATTTCCATTCCTCCGGAAAAGGCCGGCGACTTTGCCTATATCAGTGAGCAGAACCGTTTGAAGATTGCCGAGGCCGGCATGAGCGGACACTTCTCCACCTGGGCGGCGCCGGAAGTCATCGTGGCCACTCGGGCCATGGTCGATCTCCTTGTCGATTCGGAACTGGGGAAGGCGGATTACAAGGATTCGGGCGTGGTGGCGGAGTACCTCAGTCGAACGGCGGGCGTGCCGGTCACGGTGGCCCGGTATGACTCGACCAGCGGCAACAGCTATCTGATCCTGATCGACAGCATCTACTACTGATCGACGGCCGCGCTGTCGATGACGCCCCGGATTCTCGCATGAGCGGCACGCCCGTCCTGGAACTGCGCGGGATCGCCAAGGAGTATGCCGGCAACCGCGTGGTCAAGGGGGTCGATCTCCAGGTCCTCCCGGGCGAGATTCATGCGCTCGTCGGCGAGAACGGCGCCGGCAAGTCCACCCTCATGAACATCCTCTTCGGAATGCCGGTCATTCATTCCACCGGCGGCTATTCCGGCGAAATCCGCCTTGACGGCCGCGAGGTTCGCTTCGCCGGTCCCTCCGAAGCCATGACGGCCGGCATCGGCATGGTCCACCAGGAGTTCATGCTGATCGGCGGCTTCTCGGTGGCCGAGAATATCAAGCTGAATCGTGAGCCGCTCCGCCCGAACTTCCTCTCCCGATTCGCGCCGAAGCTGGCCACGCTCGACCGGAGGAAAATCGACAGTGATGCCCGGGCTGCGCTGGACCAGGTCGGGCTTGATCTCGATACCTGGACCCACGTCCAGGGGCTGCCGGTCGGACACATGCAGTTCGTCGAAATTGCGCGCGAACTCGACAAGGAAAACCTGCGGCTCCTTGTCTTCGATGAGCCGACGGCCGTGCTGACCGAGTCGGAAGCCGATCGGCTGCTCCAGGTCATGCAGGACCTTTCCGCCCGCGGCATCGCGATCCTCTTCATCACGCACCGCCTTCACGAAGTCATGGCCGTGGCCGGGCGCATCACCGTTCTGCGCGACGGCGAGGTGGTGGCCCGCATGGATCGCAGCAATGCCACGCTCGAAGGAATCGCCGAGGCCATGGTCGGGCGAAAACTCGACATGACCCTGGCCGACCGAAGGCCCGGCCCCGGCCCGGAATCAAGCCTGGCGCTGGATATTCGGAATCTCGAGGTCGACATGCCAGGCGAGGCCGTGCACGACCTGACGCTGGCCGTGCGGCGGGGGGAAATCCTTGGGCTGGGCGGCCTCGCCGGGTACGGCAAGGTCGGCGTGGCCAACGGCCTCATGGGAATCCAACCGGCCCGGGGAACGGTGATGGTGAATGGTCGGCCCCTGAAGCTCAACGATCCGGCCGGTTCGCTGGCCGAGCGGATGGCCTTCGTCTCCGAGGATCGGCGCGGCGTCGGCATCATGCCCGAGGAATCGATCGAGTTGAACATGGTGCTCCCGTCGATTCGGGTGCAGCGTCGATTCCTGAGACGGGTCCTGCCCGGCGTGCACCTGCTGGACCAGAAAGTGGTCCGTGGTCACGCCAATCGGATGATCCGGGACCTCGATGTTCGAACCACCGGGCCGGCACAGTCGGTGGGACGACTCTCCGGCGGCAACCAGCAAAAAGTCTGCGTCGCGCGGGCCATGACGCTCGAACCGGAAATCCTCCTGGTCTCCGAGCCGACCCGCGGCATCGACATTGGCGCCAAGAAGCTTGTCCTCGACCTGATCGTTGCGCTCAACCGAAAGCAGGGCGTCACGGTGCTGGTGACCTCATCCGAACTGGCCGAACTGCGCGGCATCTGCGATCGAATCGCCATCGTGACCAGGGGAAAAGTTCACGCCATTCTGGATCCGGATGCCCCTGACGCCCACTACGGCCTGGCCATGGCCGGGGAGCAAATGCCGTCGTGAGCGATACCCGGCCGAAACCGGCGCCCGGCATGATCGCCGCGCGGTGGGGCGACCTGGTCCGGGGAATGGGCGTTCCCCGCCTGATCATCGTGGCCTTTCTCCTGGTTCTTTTCAGCGTGGCCGCCGGAACAGGCATGAACCTGGCCAGCCTGATCAGCCAGAGCGTCGACCGTATCGCGCGAAACGGCATCCTGGTTCTCGCCCTTCTTCCGGCCATCCAGGGGGGGCTCGGCCTCAATTTTGGTTTGCCGCTGGGTATCCTGTGCGGCCTCGTCGGCTGTGTGATCACGATCAACTTCGGCGTGGCCGGCTGGACCGGGTTTGCCATGGCCACCTTTCTTGGCTCGCTGCTGGCCGTGCCGATCGGCTGGGTTTACGGATGGCTCCTCAACAGGACCCGCGGCCAGGAAATGATGGTCGGTACCTACATCGGCTTCGCCATGGTCAGCCTCATGTCGATCTTCTGGCTCCTGGCGCCGTTCCGGAATCCCAGGCTGGTGTGGGCCATCGGTGGCAAGGGACTGCGCACGACCCTGACGCTCAATGAAAACTTCGAGAAGATTCTCGACAAGTTCCTGCAGATCCGGATCGGTGACCTGGTCCTCCCGACCGGTGCGCTCCTCTACTTCGGCCTGATCTGCTTCCTGGTCTGGATCTTCTTTCGCACACGGGCGGGCCTGTCCATCAGCGCCGCCGGCGACAATCCCCGCTTCGCCCGGGCCAGCGGCATTCAGGACTCCCGGACCCGCATCCAGGCCGCAATGTTGACCACGGTTCTCGGTGCCGCCGGCATCGTGGCCTTCAGCCAGTCGTACGGCTTCGTTCAGCTCTACCAGGCCCCGTTGATGATGGCCTTCCCGGCGGTGGCATGCATCCTGATCGGTGGGGCCAGCGTCGTGCGGGCCAGTATCCGAAACGTGATCATCGGCACGTTCCTGTTCCAGACAATCCTGACGATCGCCCTCCCGGTCACCAGCCAGGTGATCCAGGGTGATGTTTCGGAAACAGCCCGTCTCGTCATTCAGAACGGCATGATTCTCTACGCCCTCACGCGTCGCGGGGATCGCACGTGAAACGATTCGCCGTTCCGATTCTCTTCCTCACCCTCTGCCTGGCCGGCATCCTGGTGGCCCGGATCGAACCGCTTTTCCTTGCCACCGAGATGTCGATCCGTTTCGGTCGGAACTCGCTCCTCGTCCTGGCACTGATCATCCCGATCCTGGCCGGGTTGGGACTCAATTTCGGCATCACCATCGGCGCCATGGCCGGTCAGATCGCCGCCATCCTGATCGTGCACTGGGGCATCGGCGGACTTCCCGGTTTCGCGCTGGCGGCGCTTGTCGCACTCCCCATCGCCGTCGTGTTCGGCTGGCTTGTCGGCTGGCTCTTCAACATGGCGAAGGGGCGCGAGATGATCACCGGGTTGATCGCCGGCTACTTCGCCAACGGCATCTACCAGTTTGTCTTTCTCTTCCTGGCCGGCACGCTCATTCCATTTCGCAACGAGACCATGATCCTGCCGCAGGGGTTTGGCCTTCGAAACACGATTGACCTGACGCCGATCCAGTACGCGTTGGACGACCTCCTGCCGGTCAAGCTCCCCATCTTTGGCGGAAATGTCCGGATACCGGTGGCCACCATTCTGGTGGTTCTGGCTTTCTGCCTGGCGATCGTCGCCTTCTTCCGAACAAAACTGGGGCAGGAGCTGAAGGCGATGGGTCAGGACGCCCATGTGGCCGCCATCGCCGGCATTCCGGTCGACCGTAACCGGATTACGGCCACTATCCTCTCCACGGTTCTCGGCGCCTGGGGCCAGCTGCTCTTTCTGCAGAACATGGGGACCATGAACACCTACAACTCCCACGAACAGGTCGGCATGTTCGCCATCGCCGCGCTTCTGGTTTCCGGCGCCACGGTCAAGAAGGCCACCGTCGCCCAGGCCCTCATCGGAACGATTCTCTTCCACACCCTGTTCGTGGTGTCGCCCCTCGCCGGCAAGGCCCTGGCCGGTGACGCCCAGATCGGCGAGTACTTCCGCGTCTTCGTGGCCTACGCCGTCATTACGCTCGCGCTGGTCCTGCATGCCTGGCAGGGCCGACGCCGCCCCGGATCAACCGCTCCGGCCTGATGGCCCCGAATTTCCTGCTCGATCCGAACGGCCTATTCCATTAGAATTACAGGGCTTTACCGAGATTCTCCTTGCTCACCCCTCGCATCCGCTCCGACGGAGGATTCATGCATCGGGCTTCTGCCAACACCACCCGCCGGTTCCGCCCCCTTCTGCTCCTCGTTCCCGCTTTCGCCCTGGCGCTCAGCCTTGCCCCCCGGGTCGATGGAAAAGGCCAGGGTGTTGACCGGCGTCCTTTGCTCGTTGCCCCGCTCGAGGGGGAGGTCGTGCCCGAATCCGGGCTGCAGTTTTCCTTCGCACCGCCCCCGAACCTGACCCGCCACTTCCTGATGGTCTCCATTCTGCCGTTCAGCACCGATGGCCTGACGGCGCTTCCGATCGGCGACGCCATTCGAGTCATCCCGGTATCCGGGCCGATCGTCGATGCCGACGACCTCGGCCTGACGCCCCGGGAGGCCGGCTGGTTCTGGGCCGTGGCCTCGCTGGACGAATCCGGACAGATCTTCCGGGCGAGCACCGTCCGGCGCGTCGATGTCCGTCCGGCGTGGCAGGTCAGTGCCTCCGTCTCTCCCCTGATCCACCGGGAGAGCCGGGGACGTCTGGCCACAACGGATGTCCGCGCGCACGATTCACGGATCGAGCTGGCCGCCGGATTCGATTTCGACACGAAGGAGGGTGAACCTTTGCTCAGCGCCCTCGAGAAAAACGCCCTCCGCCCCGAAACGGATGAACGCCAGTCGCTCCTCGTTCAGTTCAACGGGCCGACGACCGGGGAAGATATGTCCGCCTTGCTCGCCGCCGGCGCCGTTCCAATCACGCCGCTTCCCGGGGATGCCTGGCTGGTCCGGGCCTTTCCCGATGCGCGTGCTTCCCTGTCGCGTCTCGCCCGCGTAACGTGGACCGGAGATTGGCACCCGGCCTATCGGGTGGCTCCATCTCTTCGGGCCCTCGCGGGAACCACCAGCGCCGCGGCAGTCGAGCCGATTCCGATGACGGTCCTGCTCTTCACCGATGCGCCGGCCGGCCGGGACCGCGATCGGCTGAAGACGCTGGGTGCCTCAATCGAAATCGAATCCGACAATGGCATCAACCGTCTGCTCCGCATCCGCATGCCGGCGGCGCGCATTCTCGAGGCAGCGCGCCTTCCGGGCGTCCACTGGATCGAACCCTGGATCACGCCAACAATGGAAAACGACAACGCCCAGTGGGTCGTGCAGACCAACCTGAATGCCAATCGCAAGATATGGGACCAGGGGATCGATGGCACGGGGCAGGTCGTTCACAACACCGACTCGGGCATCACGATGGCGCACGATCAGTTTCGTGACCCGGCCGTACCGGTGACCACGTTCGGCGACTACACCACGCATCGCAAGGTCATTGCCTACAAACGCGGGTCGGACAACGCGGGCGTCACCTTCGGTGACCACTCCGGGGCCTCGTTTCACGGCACGCACACCAACGGCACTGTGGCCGGCAACGACGGCCCGGTCGGCGGAGTCAGCCTCCGGGACGGCATGGCCAAGGGTGCCAAGATCTATTTCCACGACCTCTCCGGAACCAGCCTGGCCAATTCGATCGATCACTTCCCCGACCTGAACGATCTCTACCAGGAGGCCTACGACGGCAATGCGGCTGGAGCGCCGCGCCTCTCGACCAATTCGTGGGGTTCCAACAACGGCGGCGCCTACGACGTGTCGTGCATGCAGGTGGACCAGTTCATGTGGGCCCACAAGGACTTCCTGATCTTCTTCTCCAATGGCAACTCGGGCGCGACCAACACCGTCGGCAGCCCGGCCTCGGCCAAGAGCATCTGCTCGGCCGGCGGCACCCAGAACGGCGTCAGTTCCGGAAATATCTACAGTTCAACCAGTCGTGGACCGACCGACGACAACCGCCGCAAGCCCACCGTCTGCAGTCCGGGCCAGTCGATATTTTCGGCTGATGGCAACACGGCAAGCGGTTACAAATCGCTTTCCGGCACCTCCATGGCCTCCCCGAGCCAGACCGGCGAAGCCGTGCTCATCCGCCAGTACCTGGCAGACGGATGGTATCCGTCCGGTGCGCCGGTGCCGGCCAATGCCATCGTTCCCTCGGCCGCCCTCCTCAAGGCGATGGTGGTCAATTCGGCCGACAACGGGGTCAGCGGATTCACGGCTCCTGACAACAATATCGGCTATGGCCGGGTCATGGCCGACAACGTCCTCTACTTTCCCGGCGACACGAAACGGCTGATCGCCATCGACCATCAGCCCGGCCTCGCCTTTGGTGACTACATCGAGTACGAGATCCAGGTGACCGCCAACACATCTCCCCTCGAAGTAACCCTCTGCTGGACCGACTTTCCGGCCTCGCCGGCCTCCGCCATCCAGCTGGTCAACGATTTGAATTTGACGGTGTCGCGGGGGGCCACTTCCTATAAGGGAAATGTTTACGGCAGCGGCGCCTCGATCACCGGCGGAAGCGCCGACAGCCGCAACGTCGAGGAGGCCTGCCTCATCTCGAATCCGGCCACCGGCACCTGGATCGTGCGGATCGACGCATTTGCCATTCCGGCCGGCCCCCAGCCGTTCGGCCTCGTCGTGACCGGGGTCGTCGACGGCGGGTCGGGCGCGCTCTACCTGGATCGGGCCGAGTACGGTTCGACAAGCGAGGTCGAAGTACAGGTCATCGACACCAACGCCAGCTCGCCGCTCTTGGTCCACGTTTCCTCGCCGACCGAACCGGGCGGCGAAGACGTCACGCTGACCGGTGGCAATGGTGTTTTCACCGGCACCCTCCGACTGGCCCCGTGGAGTCCGGGCGCCCCGCATGGCGCCGGTCATCTCGATCCCCGTACGCGCGATGGATTCCAGACCCTGTCCGTCGACCTCGCCGATGACACGCTTCGGGTTTCGCACGGCGACCAGATCACCGCCACTTATCTCGACGCCAGTCCCGTAGCCACCCTGACGGCCAGAGCCTTCGTCGCAATCGAACAGCCGACGATCACCGCGGTCGCGGCCGATTCGCGCGGGAGTTCCTCGGCCCTGATCAGCTGGGCCACGAACCAGAACGCCAGTTCCACGGTTTACTGGGGCCTGACCACGGCACTCGAGCTCGGCAGCCAGAGCGATCCGACGGCGGTCCTTTCCCACCAGATGCTCATTCCAGGACTCATGACCGGAGCCACCTATTTCTATGATGTGGAATCGGTCGGGTTGAACGGCAACCTGGTTCGCGATGACAACGGTGGCGCCCACTTTCAGGTGACGATCGACCCGCCGGCCGACATCCTGCTCGTCATCGGCGACGAAGCGTCGTTCGATCGGCTCGAGGCATGGACGGAAGCGGCGGCCGCGGCCGGCTGGTCGCTCGACATCTGGTCCGGCACACTGGCCGACAATGCCCCGCTCGGCAATCTCACCGGCGGGCTCCGCTCGTACAAGACCGTCATCTGGCAGCCGGGTTTCAGCCAGTATCCACCATTCAGCGATGCGCAGCGGACGGCCGTCGGCAACTACCTGAACGGTGGCGGCCGCCTGCTCACCGTGGGGCACGACATCGCCTGGTCGTTTGGCGACCCAAGCTCGTCGGTCTACACAACGGCCCGGCGCGACTGGCTGCGCGATGTGTTGCACACGACCTGGCAGGTCGATCCGAACACCTGGAGCAGCAACATCGGCTACGCGGCTGATCCGATCTCGGGCGCCTACACCGGCGGGGTCGGATACACGCCACTCGGCACCGCGCTTGCCGGCGACGAAATCGATGTGTTCAACGGCACCGGCACGTCGAATTACGTCTGGCGGAACAACGAAACCTCACCCGACGACATCGGCTTCCGCTGGATCAACGGGGCCAACAACGGCAGCCCCGATTCGGCTGTCTGGGGCGGTCTCCCCTCCCGGTTGGCCACCATGTACTTCGAGTACACGGCCATCAACCCGCCGTTCGCAACGCCCAACGCCGCCCGCACCGACATCCTCAACAAGACGCTGATCTGGCTGATCGGTCGTGATCGGCCGGAAGTCAACGTCACGTTTCCAACCGTTGCCGGAATCGTTACCGCCAATTCGATCAACGTGGCCTGGACCGAAGTGATCAGCGGCGCGGCCACGGCCAATCGTCGGCTCGAATATTCCGCCGATGGGGGTGATTCATGGAGCCTCATCGCGGACGGCGTCGGCGCTTCCCCCTTTACCTGGGATGTCTCCGCCCTCCCCAATCGCACCACCATGCGGGTTCGAGTCCGGATCACCGACAACGGCTCCCCCTCGCTCCGCGGCACCGGAACCATGAACGGCAATTTCTCTCTCCAGCGCCCGGCGGCGGATAACGAAGGTCCGCTGGTAGTGGTCGGGAGTCCCGCCGTTATGCCCAACCCGATCACGGCCGGCATGTCAGCCACGCTGACCGGCCGCCTGACCGATGCCGCACGCGGCGGCCTCAACGTGACCGCGGCTGAATGGAGCCGCGGCGCCGCCGCCGCAACGGCCGGCACGGGAACGGCCATGACCGGTGTCTTCACCTCTCCCACGGTCAACGTGTCGGCCGTTCTACCAACGCGCGAGATTCCACCCGGCCCCAACAAGTTCTGGATCCGCGGCCGTGATTCGGCCAACAACTGGGGCGCGGCCACACCCTTCACCGTTCAAGTCAACACGGGGATGTTCGCCCGGGCGGGCGTCATCTGCCCCTTTGATACCTCACTCTGCCCCGGCGACACGCTGGTGTTCATTTTGCGGGTCGTCAATGTTGGCCCCGGAGGTGACACGCTCCATACCGAAGTCACCGACCTGGGGCCCGGTCCGGGCCTCTCGCTCGTCGGCTCCCCGGTCGTCATCGAGGCCGATGTCGCCACCGGCGACACGCTCCTTGTTCCACTGACCGTGGTGGCCGCCGCAAATACCCTGGACGGCAGCACGATCACGCTCCGGGCAAGGGTCTGGCCGACCGACTTCCCTTCCGATGTCGATTCGTGCCTGGTCTCCGTGTCGGTCATGGCGCCGATCGTCGGCGTCACCTGCCCATCGGACACGCTCCTGGTCTCTCCCGACACGGTCCCCCTGGCCTTCGCAATCGCCAATACGGGGAGCAAGGCCGACTCGATTCGCTGGTCGATCGTCGACCTCGGACCCGGTCCGGACATCGTCCTCGTGGGGGGCCCGGTTATCGGCGCCGCCTGGCTCGGCGGCACTGGCCCGACGTCGCTCCAACTGCCGCCGGTCAACGTCGAAGCCTACGCCGCGGCCACCCCCGGTCAGACGGCCGTGATTCGCCTGATCGCCAGTGCGGACTCGGACCCCGCGCGCGCCGACACTTGCCTCGTGACCG
>Ga0163152_10001662_pt1 | contig 34451 bp, 33 predicted proteins | sample OliLakLV19MP8IB2_FD_148635 | JGI IMG/M metagenome (GOLD analysis project Ga0163152, IMG submission 148635) | Freshwater microbial mat bacterial communities from Lake Vanda, McMurdo Dry Valleys, Antarctica - Oligotrophic Lake LV.19.MP8.IB-2 | ecosystem: Environmental > Aquatic > Freshwater >...
ATACGACATCGTCCAAGTCGCTCCGTGATTCGTCACGGAGCGCGGATTGAAACTTTTTTGCGATGTAAAGAACGGCGGCTGACCATTGTCGCTCCGTGATTCGTCACGGAGCGCGGATTGAAACTGGTTGGGTTGTGGTGATCGAAGACACGTCGGATGGTCGCTCCGTGATTCGTCACGGAGCGCGGATTGAAACCCGTTTTGTTTTGCCGCGAAGTTGAACTGTTGCAGTGTCGCTCCGTGATTCGTCACGGAGCGCGGATTGAAACTGATCCTTTGGCCCCTTGTAGCTGACAGTCTTCGTCGCTCCGTGATTCGTCACGGAGCGCGGATTGAAACTCCCACGCTTCGTCAATTTCCGCCTGTTGCAGGCGGTCGCTCCGTGATTCGTCACGGAGCGCGGATTGAAACCGATCCAGTTATCAGATTTGATTTAGATACGGTGCGTCGCTCCGTGATTCGTCACGGAGCGCGGATTGAAACTGTCCTTCTCGGTTTGAGGAGTGACTCTAAACAAGTCGCTCCGTGATTCGTCACGGAGCGCGGATTGAAACATGGTCCCGCGTGATTGCCGATTGGATTTTGATCGTCGCTCCGTGATTCGTCACGGAGCGCGGATTGAAACCGAGCAGGGAGAAGTTTTAGCTCTGACTTGCCTGGTCGCTCCGTGATTCGTCACGGAGCGCGGATTGAAACTTTTGCCAAAACCCCAAACGCACTCGCAATATGTGTCGCTCCGTGATTCGTCACGGAGCGCGGATTGAAACATACGGCGACGCGCAGGAGACAATGCAGTTGGACGGGTCGCTCCGTGATTCGTCACGGAGCGCGGATTGAAACTATCTGGAGAGTAAAGACGCGGAACATTTCATGAGTCGCTCCGTGATTCGTCACGGAGCGCGGATTGAAACGTGGCTAAAGGGCGCGAAGATTGGCAACTCCAGAGTCGCTCCGTGATTCGTCACGGAGCGCGGATTGAAACTCCACTATCAGCGTAGAGGCGTCATCCGTTACAGCGTCGCTCCGTGATTCGTCACGGAGCGCGGATTGAAACGATCCGATGTGACGGCATGTTGATGAGTGAGCTTTGTCGCTCCGTGATTCGTCACGGAGCGCGGATTGAAACACTAACCCTGACTCTAGCCGCGATTAATTTAGCCGGTCGCTCCGTGATTCGTCACGGAGCGCGGATTGAAACGTGCCATTGCGCGCGCATGCGCGCGCAACCGCAAAGTCGCTCCGTGATTCGTCACGGAGCGCGGATTGAAACAAGCCAATTTTGCACGGTCTGCTTTATGAGTCTGGCGTCGCTCCGTGATTCGTCACGGAGCGCGGATTGAAACCTTTATTATAAAAACAATCCCGAGAAGATGAAGGGTCGCTCCGTGATTCGTCACGGAGCGCGGATTGAAACTGGGCGCACAGCATTTCGGTGAACCTGCGCAACTGGTCGCTCCGTGATTCGTCACGGAGCGCGGATTGAAACCCGCTTTGCCGTGCGGCCCAATGAACGAAGCCATCGTCGCTCCGTGATTCGTCACGGAGCGCGGATTGAAACTGCGCGAAAGCTGGTTTTTCATCCGGAAAAAACGTCGCTCCGTGATTCGTCACGGAGCGCGGATTGAAACGGGCGCGGGGCGTGGAAATCACTGCATACATGGAGTCGCTCCGTGATTCGTCACGGAGCGCGGATTGAAACACACAAAGGGGCGCGGGCGCGGGGGGACGTGTCCAGGTCGCTCCGTGATTCGTCACGGAGCGCGGATTGAAACCCATGATGAAACACTTTTCCGGCGTCCTTCAATGGTCGCTCCGTGATTCGTCACGGAGCGCGGATTGAAACTCGAGCACCACGCTTACTAACTGGTTCAACGTGGGTCGCTCCGTGATTCGTCACGGAGCGCGGATTGAAACCCGGTGAAAATCGCCGCCACCGCGGCTTGTTCCGGTCGCTCCGTGATTCGTCACGGAGCGCGGATTGAAACATTCCCATCTGCGATGACAGTCATGGTCCCGCGAGTCGCTCCGTGATTCGTCACGGAGCGCGGATTGAAACTTATTATGGTCGCGGTTCGCGCCTGGCGTCAGATGTCGCTCCGTGATTCGTCACGGAGCGCGGATTGAAACCACGTGGACCAATCCGGGGAGAGAGTTGTCGCTCGTCGCTCCGTGATTCGTCACGGAGCGCGGATTGAAACTGATCAAAAGCTTTCGCATCCGACCGCAACCGGCGTCGCTCCGTGATTCGTCACGGAGCGCGGATTGAAACATCCATGCGGTGCCTGAGCATTTGAGGGATATGAGTCGATCCGTGATTCGTCACGGAGCGCGGATTGAAACTGTGCCACGCGCAGATCCGCAACATTGTCCATAGGTCGCTCCGTGATTCGTCACGGAGCGCGGATTGAAACAGACTTATTTCAGCGCGCGGCTTGCGATTTCCTTGTCGCTCCGTGATTCGTCACGGAGCGCGGATTGAAACCTCTTCGGGCATCGGGAGTCCTTGAACTTCCCCAAGTCGCTCCGTGATTCGTCACGGAGCGCGGATTGAAACTGGATTTTAAATTCCATGGATTGCTCAATATCCACGTCGCTCCGTGATTCGTCACGGAGCGCGGATTGAAACTCTCAAATCCTCTACCTCCCAGTCGGACCCCTCGGGTCGCTCCGTGATTCGTCACGGAGCGCGGATTGAAACGCTGCGGAAGCCACTTTTTATTTGGATCTTCATATGTCGCTCCGTGATTCGTCACGGAGCGCGGATTGAAACTGCAGTGCAGGCGTCTCACTGATCTGCGAGGCCTGTCGCTCCGTGATTCGTCACGGAGCGCGGATTGAAACACATCAGTCGTTGGTTTTATGACTGGTTGCACCGGGTCGCTCCGTGATTCGTCACGGAGCGCGGATTGAAACTGCCCGTGTATAAAGAACAGAGCAGAACAGAGCATGTCGCTCCGTGATTCGTCACGGAGCGCGGATTGAAACTTGGAGTTGAGGAATAAACGGCAGGATGATGCCAGGTCGCTCCGTGATTCGTCACGGAGCGCGGATTGAAACGTCAAATACCTGCTTAGATTGCTGGGGCTGAAGGGTCGCTCCGTGATTCGTCACGGAGCGCGGATTGAAACGCGTTCCGTAAACCAATTCCCAAGTAAGCAACAGCGTCGCTCCGTGATTCGTCACGGAGCGCGGATTGAAACGTCGTTAACGCGAGTGTTGCGCTCGATTTGAGTTGTCGCTCCGTGATTCGTCACGGAGCGCGGATTGAAACCACCTTGTCTCCTAGCTGCCCGCAGGCGGGGCGAGTCGCTCCGTGATTCGTCACGGAGCGCGGATTGAAACAACGTCTGAGTCGTGGACGTGGTTCTTATCATTCTGTCGCTCCGTGATTCGTCACGGAGCGCGGATTGAAACTACTCCATTGATGGAGGAAGGCTTAAAATTCAGGGTCGCTCCGTGATTCGTCACGGAGCGCGGATCATAAAACAAAGGGGATCGCGGAAGGTGCGTTCTCAATCAGGTATCTGCTGTTGACCGGATTTTGATTCTCTGCCAAGTCTTAAGGAGAAACTCAAAAATTTGACTTATGAATAACGCTGAACTATTGACCTGGAAAAAAGTGGAAGCGGGGATCATGACACGCGCCGCCAAGGAATCGGGCTACCGACTCCACTTGTTGAATGATACTCAGACCGCAATCCAGGAGGAACTGGCAAAGCAAGGTTTGGATTCCGGGAGCATTCCCTCCAATTGCAAGTTCAGAATCATCGAAGCTGAGGAAAATGAGGTTATTTTAGTTCTGCCAAAACCTTTGGGGAGCGGCCATGAATTGAACATTGAAGATCTGGATAGAGTTTCTGCCGGCCAGATCATCCCCACATAGGGTAACTATACTCAAGATTTTTGATCTGTTCGCGGGATGCTTGGTTGGCAACAGGGGCGGCAGTTTCCCAGAGACTATTCGATTATTCAACGTGTTTAGAATTCGAAAGCGCGCAATCGGCAATCCGGCAGGAGTGTTTGTAAACTCAATAAAGGCCACCCTGGCTACTGGTAAATTTGAATTCCTGGTCGCAAAAAAGAGGAAGATACCGATCATTAAAAAAAAGATCCCCATTACTCTTATCGAGCTTGAGCTGGTCCCTGAGAAAGGTGGCCATAGGCTTCGTTGCTCGTCAGTCAAAGATCCACAAGGGATATTCTCCTTCTTCACGCCTCGCCTATGGCCCGGTGGCGCTCCCGCCAAAACCGGAAGTTATTTCTGCACGGACCCTTAGCAATCAACCGTTTAGAGAGTAATTTAAAATTGGGGGGGGTAATCCAACCAGAAAATGACGAAAATTTGGAAACAAACTCGACATCGATCACCCCGGCCTTAGCCTCATTTATCGAAATGGATCAACAGTTCAAGCCACCGCTTACCCCGCCTCGCACAATGCCAAGAAATCTAACCTCGCGCCTCAGAAGGACCATTGCGTTTGCCCTCATCTGGAGTTTTTGCGGCTGGCCCGGTCAAGCCCAGGATATCGTGAAGGACACGCTTGATCAGCTTGTCGCTGACTGGGCGCAGACCGCGACCGAGCAACTTAACGCGGGGAGCAAGATCTTTAATACTGCTCATCACGGACCTGTGGAATACGTCAAAAACGGATCGGGTCCGGTCGTTTTGTGTATGCACGGAGGGCCGGGCGGTTACGATCAATCAGCCCTCATTGGGGAGCATTTGATCGCGAACGGGTTCACGGTGATTGGCGTTTCCCGTTCCGGATACTTGCGAACACCGTTAATTCCCGGAACGAATGATACCGCCGTTCTGCAAGCCGGAGCTATGATCGAGTTGCTGGATGGGCTGGGGATTAACCAAGCGGCGGTTCTTGGTTTTTCCGCTGGCAGCATCGTCGGGTTTCAGATGGCTTTGAACTATCCTGACCGAATTTCGGCCTTGGTCATGGAGGGCATCGGTTCGCAAGCATCCGATGCGAATTTTTACGCTTTCTTGCAGGGCCTACTGCAAGATTCCGCCAGCCTTGATCCTTTGTCCTACATCGCGTATTTGAGCCTCTACATCACCGAGAATATAACCATGAGCAGTTTTCTTTCCTTGGATACAGACCTGAAAGGCGAGCCGCTGCAACAGCGCGTTGAGTACGTGGCCATCAACCAAAAACCTTTCTATTTCCGATTTTACAATACTTTGCTACCGCTCAGCTTGCGACGCGATGGCCTGAACAACGATATCAACGGGGTGGACCCTTGGGCCGATTACGAAAGCCGGGGAGAGCTCGGCAAGATCAAAGTCCCCACCATCATCATTCAGTCGCGGAACGACACGAGCGGCAACTACGCACAATCTTTACAGATCGCCAACCGGATTCCTGGAGCCCAAGTGGTCCCGCTCGACGCCACCGGCCATTTCTGCTGGCTCGGCCCCAACACGGCCGCTTGGCAGGCGCAACTCGCTTCCTTCCTTCGTCAGGCTGCAGGGCCTCGACTCACGCTCACGCTCAACTTTCCCGAGAATAAGGTGACTCTTTCTTGGAAGCCTGCGGGTGGACGCCTTCAGTCTGCCCTGAAGGCCACGGGACCCTGGACGGATTTAAACGTGATGACTCCTGCAACACTCCCTTTTTGGTCCGCCGAGAATCGCTTTTTTCAGGTAGTTAACCCTTGAGGGGCGCTAAGTGGTCCGTTTCAGAATTACGCTCACGTTTGCGGCAATGGATTTTGGAACAACCCGCCGTTGATATAGGTTGTCAAATTTGCATGAAAATCCGCGACGATCTTTGTTTTTTTCTTTTGTAAGGCCGGGAACTAATCTACTTCCTGATTCTCCTGATTCAGATCCGGTTGTTCCGTCGGGTTCGATGGTTTATTTCGACGGTTTCCGCCAGTAGTCTGGTAGATCGTTTTTTGTTTCAAGCAGGATTTCAAGAATGTCGTGTCGGGTCTCGATGGACAAATTTGCAAAAGGCCCTTTCGCATCTTTGCCTGACAGGATGGCCCAAAGTCGGCGATAGATTTCTTCCTTCATTGGAGCCGGGAAAGAGTTGAACGCCTCAGAATAAATCAGGTAACTGCAAGGGTATTTAAAGAGCTTGGTCTTTAGATCCAGATCGCGGAGGGAACGACCCTGTTTGTCCCGCATGGCGCCCAGGGAAAATTCTTTTTCGAACTCGGCGTTTCCGGTTACCGGTGCGGCCAGCCGGATTTCTTCCGTAAACAAAAGATATTTCAGGAATGCCTCCACCGGGCTTTTTAAGTAGCGGATGTGCCCATAGGTCGCCAGGGCGATTTGGGATTCATACGCCAGGCGGGTGAGCAGATTGTGCATGTGCGCCTGATGCTCAAGCACCATCAGTGCAACAATGTCGCTCTGGTTTTTCAGGTGTGAAGCAGGATTAAAAAAACGATTCAGACTGGTGATGTTTCCCGCGAAGTTGGGCTCGCTCTTTTGCCGGTCAAAGGCTTCTTTCCCAATCAGGTTCCCACGATGAAGCTGGCCGCCATGTTTTCCGGTGACATACCAGCCGCCCCATCGGTCATCCAAAGGGGTGCGATGATTCACCATCGAAATACCGCTGGTCAGGTCGGGAACGCCGTTCCCGTCGGTCTCGAAAGAGCGGACCAAATGTCCGGGCACTCCAACTGTTTTCCCTGATGCATGACATTCCAGACACTGATTGTTGCGGGTGATTTTGGGCGCTTCGACCTTCGTTTGTTCGAGCGTGTAAAAAACCGCGCCCAGTTTTGGATCAGCAACGCTGATTTCAATCACCGGTGCGCCCGGCACAAAACCGACGTAAACATCGTCGTTGAAAAAAATTGCCCGCGGCGACCCCGGGGAAATGAAGTCTCGTTGAAAAGAAGTTTTGGAGAACACCAGCATCTGGGACGATTGGGGAATCTTCAATTCATCCAGCAGTGCCTGGAGATATCCAAACTTAGGGTTGAACGTGAGTGTTTTGACTTTCCCGTCCAGATTTTTCTGCAAAGTGACAACGGAGTTGCTGGCGGGGGCACTGTTATAATTGATCACACCTTCTTCAAAGGGCAGCATGTGAGTCGATCCCTGAAAGTCGGCCCGCAATGAAAAGCTGACGGACAGAACCAGCAACATCGCGCCAGCCATAAAACCGGTGACGCGACTTCGTCCTGAAAAATTGGATGCCGAAATATTCATCAAAAAGGGAGATGAAATTTTCCCCAAGTCCGCACAAAAGCAAGATTCCCCATCATATTTCAGCCGTCAGTTTTCCAGCAGGCAGCGGGTGGACAAAGCTGTTTTAACTTGATCCGCCATGGTCTGAGGCCAGCGTTCGGTCACCATGCGTTGCACGGTTTCGATCCATTTTGGATGGTTGTTCAGGCAGGGGATCAATCGGAGTTCGTTCCCACCCGCCAGCCGGAAACTTTCGCTGGCGCGCATCCCTATCTCCTCCAGTGTTTCGAGGCAGTCCGAGACAAATGCCGGGCAGATCACCAGCAGACGTTTGATCCCTTCCGACGCCAGACGGACGATCTCCCGGTCGGTGTAAGGTTGCAGCCACGGATCGCGTCCGAGCCGGGATTGGAAGGCAACGGAGTATTTTTCTCCGGGCACGCCGGTTTTCGCGACAAAAGCGCGGACGGTGGCCAGACACTGCGCCCTGTAACAGGTCGCGTGCGCCGGACTCGGCGTGATGCAGCAGTCTTTGGCTTTAAGACAATGGGAGCAGGTTGGGTCGGCCTTTTTAAGATGACGTTCCGGCAATCCATGAAAGCTGAACAACAAATGATCGAAGGGTTGGTTGAGCCAGGCTGAGGCGCTGGCGGCGAGCGCTTCAATATAATCGGGCCGCTCATAATACGGAGGCTGGATGTGGAGCGTCGTGCTGGGAGTGATCTCCCGGACAGCTTTTTTGACCCGCTCCACGGCGGTTTCATAACTCGACATGGCGTACTGCGGAAACAGGGGGATGAGAAGCAGTTCATCGATATCTCTTAAGGAAAGGCTTTCCACCACCGCATGGATGGAAGGATTTTGGTATCGCATCGCGAGCTCCACCGGGATTGCAAGCCGTGTCTGCAAGGCGGATTGAATTTTGCGGCTCATGACAATCAAAGGCGCACCTTCTTTTGTCCAGACAGACCGATAGGCCTCCGCAGATGCGTGCGGCCTTTTCGGAAGGATGGCGAAATTCACCACTGCCGCACGAATGGGCCACGGAGCATCCATGACCCGTCCATCCATGAGGAATTCGCGCAGATAACGCCGCACATCGGGCACTGATGGGGAGTCAGGAGAGCCGAGATTTACTAGAAGAACTGCTTTTTTAGTCATTGGGAAAAATGGTTGGTGTGGGCCGACAGGGCTAAAAAGCAGGGCCGAACGGAAGCGCGGTTTCGAATGGAGCGCGGCTGTGTCGCCCCGACCAGCCGCAGTGGATTGCAAGACTTTGACTCTAGGGGACCATCCATGCTCTCGATGACTGTCATGTGCTGCGGCTGATCTCTGAGGCACAGCCGCGCTACGCCAGCGTCCACGAAATTCGTCGACATCATGCTCACGTTGTTTCCTGCAGTTCGGGGGGAAAATTTGTCATCGAACCGGCTGTCTCTAAATTTTCAGCGGGTCCGCTGGTTACAAAATCGCGGATGCGCTGAGCGACGTCATGCCCGGCCAGAATGGAATCGCCCAAAGAAATTCCATTTCGGAAATGGCCTGCCAGGTGTAAACCCGGATGGACCGCTTCGACCGAGTCCATCGCCTTTTTAAATCGACCGAAACCGACTTCATATTGGGGAATCGCTTTGGGCCAGATGACATGCTCGACGAAAACCGGTAAGCCCTTCACCCCCAGTATCGATCTGAGTTCTTTGAGCACAAGGGCCAGGGCGGTTGCTTTTTCGCAGCCTGCCAATTCCGGAGACCTTGTTCCGCCCAGATAACAGGTCACGGTCACGTGGCCATCAGGAGCCCGGTTGGGAAACAACGAGGAGGAAAAAATCACTCCCAGAAAACTTCTCTTCTCCATTTCCGGAATCAAAACTCCGAAGCCGTCCAGAGGGTGTGAGACATCTTCCCTCCGAAAACCAAGGACTAGGCTGGCCACGGGGGCGTAACGAATTTCACCCAGAAACGCCAGCAACGTGCTGGAGTTTGGTTTTTGTGGTTCAAGCTGAATGTTCGCCAGCCTTCCTCCTGGCGCCGCCAGCAGGACTGCGGAGTGCGGCTTTCCCGCGCCTGAAGAGCCGGCCAGCGACACTTCCCATGCTCCATGGCGTCTTCGTATGTTCCGGACTGAAGATCGAAGCCGGACATCTTCCTGCAGCTTTTGATGCAATCGATCGGTGAGCGTTTGCAGTCCGTCGGGAAAGGAGAATTTTGGCGCGGACTGTTTCGAAGTTTCCTGGCGTTTCCGCCTTTCTCGAGCACCGAGCAGCTGGCCCAGGAGCAGGGAACCGTATCGTTGCTCCACTTCGTGCAGCCGGGGAAAGGCGTGGGTTACGGAGAGACGGTCGGGATCGCCCGCATAGATGCCGCCGATCATTGGATTGATCGCGTAATCCAGGAACTCGCGCCCTAGGCGGCGCAGCACAAATTCAGACACGCTCTCCTCGACGTCGGAGGAGGCTTTCCGCACCAGCATTTCAAACGGCAACCGGCATTTTGCGCGGAAAGAAAACAATTCGCTCCGGAGAAATTCGATTACAGATCCTGGAACTTCCATCGGCAAACCGTGTCGCAGGATGTAACGTTTTTTTGCTCCTGGATCGGAATAGATGCGTTTGGAGTCAAGCCCGAGATCACGCAGCAAAGCAGTGATTACAGGTGAAGTTTCCAAAATCGTGTTCGGGCCGTGCTCGGCCAGAAAACCGTCGCGCCGGACACTCTGGATCACGCCGCCAACGCGTGCGGAAGATTCGTAAACGGTGACCGGAATGCCTTTTGATTTCAGTTCATAGGCGGCGGTCAGGCCGGTGATGCCAGCCCCGACAATGGCGACACTGTTCATACGGTTCGTGAGAAGCGCCGTTCCGTTTCGCATGGCAGATGGGCGTCGAAACACATCGCAATGTTGCGGATGAAAAGACGTCCGGTTTCGGTGACGTCGAAACCGCCCTGGTTGAATTTGACCAGGCCGTCGTCTTGGAGTTCCTCCAGTGATTTCAGCTCCCTCTCGAAATATTCGGTGAACCCGGTTCCGGTCTGATGAGACATGGCGTCGAAATTCAGGGAAAAGTCGCACATCAACCGCATGATGGTCTCCCGGCGTATAATGTCGTCCTGGTCCAGGATGTATCCGCGCTGGCAGGGGTGGAGTCCTTGATCCAACTTTTGATAATAGCCGGACAGTTCCTTGGTGTTCTGCCAGTAAACATTTTTGCTTTGGGAAATGGCTGAAACTCCGAACGAATAAATGTCCGAACCGCTCTTGGTGCTGTATCCCTGGAAATTGCGGCACAACGTCCTGTTTTTTTGCGCCAGGCTCAGCTCATCCACCGGTTTCGCAAAATGGTCCATGCCGATGTAGTCGTATCCGCCTCCCGCAGTCAGGGTCTCGATCACCTGCTTCAAGATCGTCATTTTTTCCTCGGCCGACGGCAGTGCCTGTTCCAGGATTTTCTGCGCCGGTTTGAGCCATGGAACATGAGCATAGCTGAAAACCGCAAGACGATCCGGATCGAGTTCCAGCACAGAATCGAGCGTGCGCGCAAACGACGCGGGCGTTTGATAAGGCAGCCCGTAGATGAGATCGATGTTGATCGATTCAAACGCCAGGTCGCGGAGCCATCGGACCGCATTCCCTGTTTGTTCCTTCGTTTGAATCCGATGCACCGCGAACTGCACCTTGGGATCAAAATCCTGCACGCCAATGGAGGCACGGTTGAAACCGGCCTCACGCAACGCGGCCACATGTTCAAAGGTCAGCCGGCGCGGATCAATCTCCACTCCTCCTTCCAAATCCGAGGCCAGATTGAAGCGTGACCGGATCATTTCCCCCAGGCGACGGATCTCATCCGGGCTCAGGAAGGTTGGCGTGCCTCCGCCGATGTGAATCTGAGAGACCTTTCGTGCCGGATTGATGAGCGGCTCCATCAGGCTCATTTCCCGCTCGATGTAGTTCAAATAGGTCTGGCTTTGGGATTTTTGAGTGGTGATGACCGTGTTGCATCCGCAGTACCAGCAGAGCGATTCACAGAAGGGGATGTGAAAATAGAGCGAGAGATCCCGCTCTGTTTCGTTCGGGGCCGGGATTTCTTCGGAGATCCTCGACCAGCTCACCGACTCGCTGAAGCGCGTGGCTGGAGGATACGAGGTGTAGCGTGGCCCCGTCACATTGTATTTCCTGATCAGTTCCAGATCGACGTCGAGTTTACTCATGGAAATTTCGAACGGTCTCCACCACGCGGGCGATGTTTTCGACCGGTGTGTTTGGAGGAACACCGTGCCCAAGATTAAAGATGTAGCCGTCACGGCCCTGCATTTTGCGCAAGAGTGATTCTGTGGCGAAACCCAGTTCCTTCGGCGAGAGTGCGAGAAGGAGTTCCGGGCTGAGATTGCCCTGGATCGCTATTTCCGCTGGAAGCGCCCGGCGTGCGTCCAGAAGATCAAACGTGTGATCGATGCCGATCACGTTGGCGCCACTGTTCGACAGGCTGCGCCAGTCCCGCGTCCCCTTGGAAAAAAGGATCACAGGAATCTCCTCATCGATCTCGGAGATGATCCGGTGAATCCACTCTCCGGACGCCGCATGAAACCAGTCCTTGGGAAGGATGCCGCCGTGGCTGTCAAAAATTTGAATCGCATCCACACCCGCAGCCACCTGTTGACGGAGGAACTTGGTGACCGCCACCGTCAATTTCTCGAGCAGCTGATATAGAAGGCTCCGGTTGGTCCGGAACAATTCCAGTGCTCTTGAGGGGGTTTTGGAGCTTCCCCCTTCAAGCATGAAATTAGCGAGTGTCCAGGGCGAACCTGCGAATCCGAGCAAGGCTGTTTCATTGCTCAGGTGATATTTGATAGAGGTCAATGCAGCGCTGACGTATTGCAGCCGGTCCTCAATCGCCTCGGTGTTGAGCTTTCGGATGTCCGAAGGTTCACGGAGGGCGAAATCCATGGCGATGCCGCCGCCATCACGAAAAGAATAGCCCTGCCCCATGGCCTCTGGAACCACCAGGATGTCGCTGAAAAGTATGGCCGCATCAAAACCAAACCGGCGGATCGGCTGCAAGGTGACTTCCGTCGCGAGTTCCGGAGTCCGAACCAGTTGCAGAAAGGAATATTTTTCCTTTAAAGCGCGGTATTCAGGAAGGCAGCGCCCGGCCTGGCGCATCATCCAAATCGGCGGACGGTCCGTCGGACGGCAATGGCAGGCGTCGAGGAAACGGAGCCTACTGGTGTAATTGCGACGTAACCGTTTCGATGCGGGTGTGTCGGGAGACGGTCTTGAAACCTGCGGCGGCGGTGGATTCAGGTTGAATGGCATGACACCCACAACCTGCTTCAGGAGGCCGCGACGGACTCACCGTTTCTTGACAATTTCCAAACGAAAATTGCCGGACTTTGAAGGGAAGCGCGTGATCAAATTCCGGCGAGTCGCCCTTTTTCTCCGGCATCAACCTGCCCAATTCTCACATCTAAGCCCGGGTACCCTGGAAAATTCAGAAGTGTTGTTTGTCACCAGAATCGCGTCGAGGGCCAGCGCATGGGCAGCTATGAGTGTGTCGAGCGAGCCGATCGGTCTGCCTGATGATTCCAATTTGTAACGGATGACTCCGTAATGTGCGGCGCATTCGTCGGCGTCGAATGGAAAACGACGAAAAGGTGTGATCGCCCTGCGCATGGCATCCAATTCGGACTCGTAGTCGCCGCTGTTGCGGGCGCCAAACTCCAGTTCTGCCACGCTCACCGCAGACAACGCTACATCATGACCGGCGGTCTTTTGCTTTTGCGCACGGTCAAGGATACGGACCGCCATCTTGTGCCGGTCTCGTTGTTGTGTGTTGGGATTTTCGCGAAGTTTCAGTCCCCGGACCAAATAGACGATGATGTTGGTATCGAGCAGGAAGATCATTTCTATTTGCCCCAATCACGTTTTTGAGCCGGAGGTTGGATACGCTCCTTCATGAAGTCGTCGGACAATTCCTGACAGGCTTCAAGGCAGATTTCCCACGGGTCACGCTCCATGATGAGAATTCCACCGGGCACGCGCTTGAGGCGGACCTCACCGCTTTTAACCCGGAACTCCTTCGGCAGCCGGATCGCCTGGCTGCGTCCATTCATGAATACCTTGGCGGTTGTCATAGTTGATTGGTATATACCATATGATATATCTTGTTTCAACCTCCTATCCGAATTTAAAAGTCTGGTCCAGGGGCGGAATCAGATCGGGATCGATGGTCAGTTCGATGCCCCGTGCTTTATGGGGAATCCGTCGGATGAATCCCCGGCGCTCGAGCCGGATCAGCATGGAGTTCACCGAAGGAGGCGTCAGGTTGAAGAATTTCTGGAAAGCCGCATGGGTGGGGGCGACTCCATCATGGTTATTCATCATATACTCGCGGATGAAGGCGAGGAACTGAGCCTGCTGGCGGGTGGGCGATCCCGGGGAGGCGGCCGCCGCAGGATGTTTCCTGGGAGCGACAGCGTCCATCAAACGGATTGCGGCGGCGATCGCCTTGACGGTGAATTCCAAAGCTTGAAATGCTTCCTGCGGGGTTTCCGACATGACGACTTTATCCTGAAAGACCAGGCTCAGCCGTCGGGCCGTGTCGCGGAGCAGAGGCTGCAATTCGTTGGTGACCTGACGGAAGGCCAGGTTTTCTGTTTCAAGGTTGTTCATGACAGTATCAGTTCATTGTTCAGAAGATGCCAAGCTGGTTCGATCAACGCATTGATCCGCTGTGGTTGAGATTCTGCCAGATCGACGTGGTCCGGCGAAACCATAATCATTTGTGGCTCAGAACGGGTATGCCGCAGCAGGTCCGCGTGCCTTCGGGGAACGGAAGCCCTCGGACGATCAAGAACAGCCCGAGCAGGATCAGATAAACCGGGATGAAACGCGCCAGCTTGAACCTCAGCCGGAACTGGAGTTTTTTACCGGCCAACCCGATCGTCAACATCATCGGAATTGTCCCAGCCCCGAATGCGATCATGTAACCAGTCCCGGCAAGAAGACCATTGGACGCGGCGGCTGCGGCGCAGGCCACGTAAACCATGCCGCAGGGCAACAGTCCGTTGAGCATTCCAAGAGTGTAGGTCGCCGCAGGAGTTTCTTTCTGAAGTAATTTCCCAAAAAGCGATTTGAGCCGGTCCACCGCACGGATTGGTTGTGTGGAAATCCGCGAACCAACCAGCACTGTCGCCAGGATGAAAACACCGGTGGCGACCGACAGCCAGCTTTGCAGTCCGATCAAGGCGATGCTGGCACCGGCCAGTCCGAAGAGTGCGCCCAGCATGGCATACGTGGTGACCCGCCCCAGGTTGTAGGCCAGTCGTCCCAGGAGAAACCGCGCTTTGGCGTTTGGGTTGCCGGGCATGGCCAGCGCCAGCGGACCGCACATTCCCGCACAATGCAGGCTGCCGAAAAGTCCCAATAAAAATGCGGTCCAAGGTTCCATGGTTAATGATTTCCCCCGCCCATGACGATTATCTCCTCCTTGAAGTACTCCACATCTTTGAAGAGCCAGTTCAAACGGACTTTCCAGAGACCGTCGGCGAGGTGGCTGGTGTCGATCTGTTGCGAACCGTCAACGGCGGGATCGAGCCTGATGGTTTTGTCCAGGCGCGCGTTGGAAGGACGGTATAATTCGATCCGGCCCGAGACCGGCTGATGCTCCGGCGGGAGGAGAACCCGCAATCGACGAGTTGCGGGTTGATAGGTGATAGAAGCGGGAGATGTCAGGCTCGCCGCCCGGTTTATTTTGTCCAGATGGCTCTGGAACTCGATCTCGTGCGCGTAATAGTTTTTTCGCACCAGATCAACTTCCTGGCGCACCGCCCACGTGATAAAAAACACGATGGTCGTGATGATGAAGATGAAGAATGTGATGATGGCAACCGGCCACGGGCTTCGGTGAATTGCAGTTGTGGCGATCATAAATTATTTGGTGTCCGAACGCGGCCCGAGGAAGACGGTGTCCACCCCCTCCAGCCGTTTTCCCATGGAATAAACCCCGACCTTGATTTTTGTCCGTCCTCCGCTCAGATCGGCGGCCTGGAGATCGATGAGGATCGAAGTCTGGCTGAGTTGTCCCTTGGGCACGACAAGCTCTCCTCCCAAAACTCTGAGAGAGCCGCGGGGACTTTCGAGTTTCAGTTCGACCGGCATGGGGCGTGAGGTTTTATTTACAATTTTAAGCAGGTAAAGGTTTTCGAAAGTTCCCTGGGCCGTTTGCTGGAAGAGGGCTCCGGGCGCCCTCAGGATCGTGGTTTCCACGGGTGACCGGGTGAAAACAAGCACGGCGAGCAAGCCCGCCAGCGCGCATAAAACCACGCTGTAAACGGCCATCCGCGAGGTGAACCGGAACGGCTGGCCTTTCTCGATGGTGTTGAGCGATGCGTAGCGGATGAGCCCTGCCGGGCGCCCGACTTTTTCCATGATCGAATCGCAGGCGTCGATGCAGGCGGCGCAGTGAACGCATTCCATCTGGGTTCCATTGCGGATATCAATGCCTGTCGGGCAAACGGCCACGCAGGCCCGGCAGTTCACGCAATCGCCGAGCCCTTCCGATGTCCGGGCCTGCCAGCTTTGATCCCGGTGCATCGGGGCGCGTTTTTCACCCCGTTTGTAGTCGTAGGCGACCACCAAGCTGTTCTCATCCAGGACCGTGGATTGTAAGCGTCCGTAAGGGCAGATGAACGTGCATGCCTGTTCCCTGAACCGCGCGAAAAGTAGGTAAAACATCACGGTGAACCCGATCATAAAACCGAGCCCGGTCAGGTGATGACGCGGATCGTCGGTTACGATCATGATCAGATCCTCGAAGCCGATGATGTAACTGAGCAGGGTGTTGGCGATGAGGAGCGAAAGCGCAAAAAAAGTGAGATGTTTCAGGGTTTTCTTGAAAACTTTCGAACCGGTCCAGGGCGCGTCGCGCAGCCTGCGCTGGGCGGGAGCATCGCCCTCGATCGCATACTCGATCTTCCTGAAGACCATTTCCATTAACAGGGTCTGGGGGCAGGTCCATCCGCACCAGAGCCGTCCGAAAGCCGAGGTGAAAATCATGATGCTCATGATGAACAGGAGCAGCGCCACGGCAAAAATGGCCATGTCTTGCGGCCAGAAAATCTGTCCCAGAATAGAGAACCGCCGTTCGACGATGTTCAGGAGCAGCAAAGGATTTCCGTTGATCTTCACGAACGGTCCGACGAACAGGATACCCAGGAGCAGCCAGCTGACATGAGTGCGCCAACGATAATAACGGCCGTTCGGTTGCCGGGCAAAGATCCAGCGCCTGTTTCCCTGCCTGTCGGCCGTGGCCAGGTGATCGCGGAAATCCAGGTCGGCCGTTGAAAGCGGGCCGGATAAATCATCTGATTTTGAACTCGGTTTCCGGCTCATTCGTAGATGCTCGGCCCGGAAGGGGCGACCTGGATGTTTTCAGGCGGTTTCGGATTCGGCGGCCGGGTTCCACGCAAAGTGAAGATGTGGCTTGCCACCGCGTGTATCTGACCCGGGGTGAGCATTCCCTTCCATGTCACCATCCCCTTTTCCGGCACCCCGTTCCAGATGACCTTCAAGGAGTCTTCGAACTTGGATCCATGAACCCAGTAGTCATCCGTCAGGTTTGAACCAACAAGACCCCCGCCGTCTGCACGGTGGCAGGGGGCGCAGCTTGTCAGGAAAACTTGGTGCCCAATGGCCAGAATGCTGTTGTCCTTCGAAGGTTCAAGCTTGGCGATGGAGTCTTCAAAGATTTCAAGAGCGACCTTTTTGATTTTTTCACCGGCGTCAAATTCCTTCTGGTATTCGACCGCCTGGGAATCTCCTGCTTTTAACACGTGATAATATCCGAGGTAAGCCACGGAGAAAATGATGGTCAGGTAAAAAAGCCAGACCCACCATCTTGGCAGCAAATTGTCGAGTTCGCGGATTCCGTCCGCTTCGTGTTCCAACAGGTTTGAGTCGTTGCCGACCGGGTTTTGATTATTCATGGGCGGCCTCCGATCGGACCGGGGCAGAATTCTCATCTTCAAGCGGGAGCGAACTCATGTGTTTGCAGAATGATTTATTTTTCATCAGCGCCAGGACCAACGCCGTGACGAACACAGAAAAGAACAGACAGACGGAAATGATCCCGTAGTTCTCGATTCCTCCAATAGCTCTCAAAACGTTTTGCATCATAAAATGTCTCCTCGATCATGGTTTGGATTTGCCGGTCTCGACCACCCCGCCCGCAGCCGCTTTTGCGTCCGCCTTGATGTCGGTTCCGAGCCGTTGCAGGTAGGCGATCAAAGCGATCATCTCCTTGTCGGGTTCCGCCTTGATGGCGCCGGCCAGCAAATTGGTCACGACCACACGGGCCTGCGCGTTGAGCAGGTCCAGAGCCGTTTGTTCATATCCGCGCGGGTAGGGGACGCCCACTTTGCGCAGGGCGCCGATTCGTGCCGGAAGGGAGTTCGTTTCGATCCGTTGCGTCAGAAGCCACGGGTAGCGGGGCATGACCGATCCGGGCGATGTGCTTTGCGGATCGTCCATGTGATTGTAATGCCACGCGTCCGGATACTTTCCTCCGATGCGGTGCAGGTCAGGGCCTGTTCGTTTCGAGCCCCAAAGGAACGGATGGTCATAAATAAATTCGCCCGCCTTGGAATATTCGCCGTAACGCTCGGTTTCCGACCTTAGAGGCCGGATCATCTGGGAATGGCAGCCGACACATCCTTCACGGATGTAGATGTCCCGCCCCAGAACTTCAAGAGGGGTGTAAGGTTTTACACTGGTGATGGTGGGGACATTTTCTTTGATCAGATACATGGGAATGATCTCGACCAGACCGCCGATCAAAACGGCCACCAGGGCCAGCACCGTGAAGGTCAGCGGTTTTGCTTCAAGCCACCGGTGTTTCCAAGGATCGTCCCTGCCCGTGATTTCAGCCTTGGCGTTCAAAGCCGGAGCCTGGACCTCGACCTCGGGAACGAAGACCCCGCCGCGCGCCGTTTTCCACAGGTTGTAGGCCATGATGAAAGCGCCGATGATGTAAAGAGTTCCGCCGACGGCCCGCAACCGGTACATCGGGAGGATCTGCAAAACCGTTTCGAGAAAGTTCGGATATTGCAGGAAACCATCCGGGGTGAACTGTTTCCACATCAACCCCTGGGTGATACCGCTGATGTACATCGGCACCACGTAAAACATCATACCCAGCAGGGCGATCCAAAAATGCCAGTTTGCAAGACGGACGGAATAAAGCTGGGTGTTGTATAGCCTGGGATAGAGCCAGTAGAGCACGCTGAAGGTGAGAAAGCCGTTCCACCCCAGAGCGCCGGTATGCACGTGGGCGATGGTCCAGTCGGTGTAATGCGACAGAGAATTGACACTCTTGATGGCCAGCATCGGGCCTTCCAACGTCGCCATGCCGTAAGCGGTCAAAGCCACGACCATGAACTTGAGCATCGGTTCGGTGCGGAGTTTGTCCCAAGCCCCGCGCAATGTGAGCAGACCGTTGAGCATGCCCCCCCAGCTTGGTGCGATCAGCATGAGGGAGAAAACCACACCGAGCGACTGCGCCCAGTCCGGCAGGGCTGTGTAGAGCAGATGATGCGGTCCGGCCCAGATATAGATGAAGATCAAGGCCCAGAAGTGAATGATGGAGAGACGGTAGGAAAAAACCGGGCGCTCCGCCGCTTTGGGCAGGAAATAATACATTAAACCGAGGTAGGGGGTGGTCAGGAAAAACGCCACCGCATTGTGGCCGTACCACCATTGCACGAGCGCGTCCTGGACCCCGGCAAAAATTGAATAACTCTTGAAGGCCCCGGCCGGAACCGCGAGAGAGTTCACGATGTGCAGCACCGCGACCGTAAGCGCTGTGGCGATGTAAAACCAGATGGCCACATAAAGATGTTTCTCGCGACGTTTGAGTATGGTTCCGAGCAGGTTGACGGTGAAAGCCACCCAGACCACCGTTATCGCGAGGTCGATGGGCCATTCCAGCTCGGCGTATTCCTTGCTCGTGGTCAGACCGAGGGGGAGGGTGATTGCGGCGGCCACGATGATGGCCTGCCAACCCCAAAAATTAATCCAGCTCAAGGCATCGCTGTAGGTTCGCGCTTTGCAGAGGCGTTGGAGGGAATAATAAATGCCCATGAACATTCCGTTGCCCACGAACGCAAATATCACCGCGTTGGTGTGTAAAGGCCGCAGCCTTCCGAAGGTGACATATTGCAAATTCAGGTTCGCGCCTGGAAAAAACAGCTGCACCGCCGCCAGCAGGCCGGCGCAAAATCCCACGAGGCCCCATATCACCGTGGCAATGGCGAAGGCGCGGACAATGCGGTTGTCGTATTTAAAAGTCTCGATCCGAGTGGGTGATGCGGCGTGGTTCATGGCTTTGCTCATGGTTTCTTGACTTCGTTTGGAATGTGGTTTTCCGGTTTTATTTCCGGTGACTTGTCCTCGACCAAGAGGCGCATGGAAGGGGTACAGGTGTCTTCGTATTGCCCGGTCCGGACCGCCCAGATGAATGCGCCCAGGAAACAGGCGGCGAACACGATGCTCAACGGAATGAGGAAATAGATGATGATCATGGGGTCGGTGTCCGGTTGAGGAAGTGGCGTCTGCCCAGCCAGAAAATTGTGCCGCAGGCAAACGCCACCACGGTGACCGAACTGAGCGGCATCAGGATGGCGCAGACCACCGGCGAAAGATTTCCCGAGACCGCGATTCCGATGCCGACGACATTGTATAAACTGGAGATGGCGAAACTGAGCCGCACCACGGTCACCGTCTCCCTGGAAAACTGAAGGATGTCGTCGAGGCGCGGGACCATGTTTCCGGTCATGATCACGTCGCTTGCGGGAGAAAATGCACTGACGTTTTCCACCACGGCCACACCGACATCACTTTGTTGAAGCGCCCCGGCGTCGTTGAGGCCGTCACCGACCATCATCACGACCTTCCCCGAGCCGCGAAGCGTGCCGACAAAATCAAACTTATCCTGCGGACTTTGATAAAAGTGAATGTGTTCCGGTCGGGGAAAGACCTTTTGAAAAAGATGACGGTCCGCGGCATTGTCGCCGCTGAGCAATGTGAGCTCGAGTTTTTCGGAAAGCCTTTCGAGCATGCCGGTGATTCCAGGGCGCAGGGAGGACCGGAGGGTAAAGAATCCACGGTGGCGGTCGCCGGTTTCGACATGGACAACCGGGCCTTCCGTTTGCGAAGCATCGCCCGGGCGGGTGGCTTCCGGGAACAACCATGCCGTAGAACCCAATCTGTGTTTGATCCCGTTCACTATTCCTTCAACGCCCAGTCCGGGACGTTCCACGAAGGAACGGACGACCATTCCGCCTTGGTCGCCGGAAAGCGCCTCGGCGATCCGGACGGAATTGGGATGGGTGGAGCAGCGTGCCAGCGCGGCAATGGAGAGCGCTTCGTCTTTGGAAAGCGGCTCTCCGTGAAATTTAACGGAGCCGGTTCCGGCGGATGTCAGCGTGCCTGTTTTGTCAAAAACAACAGCGTTCACCCCGGCCAAGGTTTCAATGACGGACGGATCTTTGAGAAAAACTCCGTGCTTCGCCAGCACTCTTTGTGCGGAACCGAGGGCGAACGGCGCGGCCAGGGCCAGGGCGCACGGGCAGGCCACAATTAGGACCGAAGCGAAGACTTTCACCGCCAAACCATCCGCTTTCCAAGCCCAGAACATGGAGGCTGCGAGTGCGATGGTGAAAATGAGCCGGGTAAAACGGACACTGTAAACGTTCGTGAGCGTTTTAAGCGGTGCCCCTTTCTGTTTGCGAAATTCCTCCCGCCCCCACAATGAAGTTAGGTAGCTCTGGGAGACCGCCTTGACCGTCTCCACTTCAATCAATCCGCCGATCTGGCGTCCGCCTGCGTATAAATGATCGTTCGCCTTTTTTTCCAGCGGGGCCGATTCGCCGGTCACGAAACTGTAATCGATGAGCGCCGTTCCGCTCATCAGCCGCGCGTCGGCGGGGATCAGCTCCCCGTTTCGGATTTGCAAGCGGTCGCCCGGCTGAAGTTGGGAAAGGGCGATTGTTTCCTGACAATTTTCCCGAAGCCGGGTGACGGAAAGTGGAAACAAGGATTTGTAATCCCGGTCGAAGACCAAGCGGTCAAAAGTTTTTTGTTGAAATAATTTTCCGCAGTTCAGGAAAAAAAGCAGTCCCGCCAGAGAGTCGAAATACCCCGGACCGAACCCGGACAGAAGTTCGAAGACACTTTGTCCGAACAAGGCCAGGATACCGGCGGCGATCGGCACTTCGATGTTGAGCCGTTTTTGTCGCAAGCTGAACCAGGCCGCCTTCCAATAGTCCGCTGCGCTGTAAGAAATGACTGGAAGGACCAGCAGAAAACTGGTCCAGCCAAAAAGCCTGTTCAGGGGGGCGCGGTCTGCGGGGTCCAGGCCGAAATAGGTCGAAATGCTGAACAGCATGATGTTCCCGAACGCGAACCCGGCCACTCCGAGCTGTAGCCAGAGCCGGCGGGAGAGAGGTTTCCCACGGTTCTCCAGATCCGAATATTTCAAATCAGGGGCGTAACCGAGCGACCCCAGAAGCGAAACAACCCCGCTCAGCCTGACCTTGTCGTTTTCAAAGGTGACGGCGAGTTCTTTGCGCGGAAAATCAACGCGGGATTCGTTGATTCCAGGGTTTATCTGGAAAAGGTTTTCCAGGAGCCAGACGCAAGCGATGCAATGGATCGCAGGAATTCTGAATGTGATTTTTGTGATGAACGCATCCGAGAAATTAACCAACTTTTCGCGGACAACCGGTTCATCCAGAAAGAGGGAATCATCAGGCCGGAATGGCTGCACCTTCACACCGGGGGTTTCCGTGATCTTATAAAAACCCGACAGCCCGTTTTGGTTCAGGATCTCAAAAACCGTGGCGCAGCCCGTGCAACAGAAGCTGCGATCACCTCTTGCAACCACGCCCTGATCACAGATAGCGCCGCAGTGAAAACAAGGCGTTGGCATCGTCTTCGTTCCTCTGCACTCCTCATTTTTTGTCAGCAAGGTGCTCATCAAGTCGGCGGCAAACTAGAGCCGTCCTATCAGCGGTGCCTAACTTCTATTGTGGATTGCTTATCCCTTTTTGTCCTGCCCGCCCGGCGGAGATTTCGACAAGAAACGGTAAAAAATTCGCAAGGCAGGTGCAGTCAGAAATGTGTGCATGGATGAAGGTGCCTTCGTCGCAAATTTTATGAACCGTGACATCTCTGTTGGATTAAAACCCAGTTTTTGCCGCGCAGAAGGTTGCCTCTGCGAGGATCCCCTATGAATCACATCTGCCCGGTCACTCCCGTGCCTGCCGGATCCGCCAGTGGTTGCCCGCCTGGCCCCCAGAGGGACTTTAACGGCAACCGGTTCGTTTACACCCTGGTGTCACCGCGTGCCCGGGGATTGTCCATCGGCGTGAACATGAACCCGGACAAGGCCTGCAATTTCAACTGTTGCTATTGCGATGTGAACCGCTCAGAACCGGCGAAGGAATCAGCGCTCGACATACGGGTGATGATCCGTGAACTGGAGGCGACGCTTGAGTTCGCCCTGTCGGGTCGCATTCGTGAGCGACCGGTTTACCGGAAACTTCCGGCCGCTTTGATTGAAGTGCGTCATGTCGCTCTCAGTGGCGACGGCGAACCGACTATCTGCCCAAGTTTTGCCGAGGTTATGGAGGCCATCATCCATCTGCGTTCCCGGGGAAAGAGCCCGTTCAATCTCGCCCTGATCACAAATGCCACCGGCTTGAGACTGCCAGCGGTGGAGGAGGGGTTGAGGCTTTTTTCGCCGCGCGATGAGATTTGGGCCAAGCTTGACGGCGGAACGCAGCCTTACCTCACGCGTTTGAACAGAGCGTCAGACTCGATTGAGACCACCCTCGCGAATATTCTCCATATAGCAATCCAGCGGCGCATCACTATTCAAAGCCTGTTTCCCGCCATCCAAGGGGATGGTCCGCCGGCTTCGGAGGTTGAGGAATACGCCAGGCGACTGAAGGATCTCAAGGAGGCGGGGGCGCAAATCGATCTGGTGCAAATTTATTCAGCCACACGTCCGACCCATCATTCTGAATGCGGACATCTCTCCTTGAGAGCTTTGTCGGCGATTGCGCGGCGGGTGCGGGAAGTGACGGGCTTGAAGGCGGAAGTTTTCTAATTTGACCGGCACAAGCAACGGAGGTCGGGCGTTTTTTTGAATGGTGTGGCGATAAACAGGCCGCCCGCTCCCGGTTGAAAATCCCTACGTTCGTTAAAGTTTTTCCCTACCCCCATCCCCTCCGGTCCCTATTGAGAAGAGGCGAGGCCGCCAATTACCAGCTTCATCCGATACCTCTATGTTGCGTTCAGGCAGACAAAATTTGAGAAGCAGAATTTGAGAAGGAAATCACAATGAATGCAAACAACACCATGCTGGAGACCTTGGTCCAATCCACCACCTACCAGGATTATGAGCGGGCCTACAACGAGGCGACAGGTCTTCCGCTGACATTGCGATCGGTTGAAACGTGGCAGCTCCCGCTTCACGCCAAACGCAACGAAACTCCTTTCTGCGCCATGATGGGGGCAAAGAGCAAGACCTGCGCCGCCTGCCTGCAGATGCAGGAAAAGCTGGCCCAGTCCGCAACCAGCGAACCGGCCACGCTCACCTGCTCTTACGGACTTTGTGAAACCGCCGTTCCCGTGAAGCTCGGGGATCAAACGATCGGGCTTCTCCAGACCGGCCAGGTGCTCCTGCGCAAACCTACCAGCGCCTCGTACGACCGGGCGGCCCTGGAAGCTGAAAAGCAAGGGGTGACGCTGGATGAAAAAGCCCGCGAAATCTATCTGAAAACCCCGGTGATCAGCCGGAAAAAACTCGATTCTGTCACCACGCTGCTGGTGATTTTTGCCGAGCATTTGTCGTCCAAGAGCAACCAGATCGCGGTGCAGAAATCGAACGCCGAACCGCTGGTCATCACCAGGGCGAAACAGTATATCGAAGAACATTACACCGAGGATCTCTCCCTCGGACAGGTGGCGAAGGTCACCCACACCAGCGTGTTTTATTTCTGCAAACTCTTTAAAAAGGCCACCGGAATTAACTTCACAGAATTTGTTTCCAGGATCCGGATTGAAAAGGCCAAAAATCTCCTGCTCAACCCCAATCTGCGCGTCAGCGAGATCGCCTTCGAGGTCGGTTTTCAGTCCCTGACACATTTCAACCGGGTGTTCAAAAACCTGCTTGGGCAATCCCCCAGCGACTATCGTGACCAGCTTTTGGGTGTTTGAGCCGTAAAACTTTCAGCCCTCGTCACCACGGCGTGCAACCAGTTATCCTTGCCGTCATGACCGACTATTCCCGGCTGACCCGAATGGAACTTATCGAAAAACTCCGAGCCCTGGACTCGACCGAGAAGTCTCGTCACCAGACGGAAGACCGGATGCAGGCGACTCTGAAGGAGCTGCACGATATCAAGGCCGCGCTGGACGCCCATTCGATCGTGGCCATCACCAACGCTGCGGGCGACATCACCTACGTCAACGACAAGTTTTGCGAAATCTCCAAATATTCCAGGGATGAATTGTTGGGCCGGAATCATCGGATCATCAATTCACGCCATCATCCGCCGGAATTCTTCGCCGATTTATGGAGGACCATCGCCAGCGGGAAAGTGTGGCGTGGGGAAATCAAAAATCGCGCCAAGGACGGATGTCTTTATTGGGTGGAGACCACGATATTCCCCTTTCTCAACGACGAGGGAAAACCGGTTCAATACGTCGCCATCCGCACCGACATCACCACACGAAAAGCCAATGAAGCGAGGATGGAGCAGATGGCGCAGGAACTTGTCGAAAAAAACAAGGAGCTGGAGACGGTCGTCTATGTTGCTTCGCACGACCTGCGGTCGCCCCTGGTCAATGTCCAGGGATTCAGCAAGGAGCTCTCCTGGGCTTGCGAAAGGCTGAAATCAAAATTGACGGTGGCGGACGGTTCGCGAGCGGGCGTTGATGCGGAGACGTATGCCTTGCTTCAGGAGGATATACCCGAGGCGCTTTCTTATATTCATGCGGGGGTCACCCGGATGGACAATTTGCTGGCCGGATTTTTGCGGTTTTCGCGCTTGGGCCGGGCTGCATTGAGAATTGAACCGCTCGACATGAACGGCATGCTCCACGAGATCAGCCGGAGCATGGAATTCCAATTCAAGGAGGCGGGGGCGTCGTTTGAACTGGAAAAACTGCCGTCATGCATGGGTGATGCGATCCAGATCAACCAGGTCTTTTCCAATCTTCTGGACAACGCCCTGAAATATCGTGATCCCCGGCGTGTCTGTAAGATCCATGTCTCCGGCAGGGTTGAAAATGAGCGCTCCATTTACGGCGTGACCGACAATGGAATCGGGATCGCCCCCGAACATCAGGCGAGGGTATTTGAAATCTTTCACCGGCTCAACCCTTCGACCGCCCCCGGGGAGGGGCTCGGGCTGACCATCGCCCAAAAAATACTTGAACGTCAGCATGGCAGGATCGGCGTCCAGTCGGTCGTTGGGAGCGGAAGCTCGTTTATTGTTTCCTTGCCAACGGCGGCGGTCCCATGAATAAAACATGCGTGACCAACTCCGTAGTAATCCTCATTGCGGACGATGATGCCGGTCATGCCCGGCTGATCGAAAAAAATTTGCGACGCGCCGGCTTGCGAAACAGCATCCTCCGTTTTGATGACGGCCAGAGCGTCCTCGATTTTTTTTCGGGACGTTGCGAAAATCCAAAACGGGTTTCAGACACCCCCTATCTGCTTTTGCTCGACATAAGGATGCCCAAGGTGGACGGCATCGAAGTGTTGCGGCAGATCAAGGCGGATCCCGAGCTGCGCAAGATGCCGGTCTCGATGCTGACGACCACGGACGATCCGCGCGAGGTCGCCCGCTGCCACGAGCTCGGGTGCAATAATTACATCGTCAAACCGGTGGATTACGAGAAGTTTGCCGAGGCCATCACGCAGCTTGGCCTTTTCACCAACTTGGTTCAAGTTCCGGAAATCAAGGGTGCCGCACCGGCCTGAACGCCCCATGAACTCCGGGTCATCAACGGTTCGGAAGATTTTTATCGTCGATGACGATGCTGGCTTGGTGCGACTGGTCGAGAAATCCTTGAGAAGAGAAGGGCTTGCAACAGCCTCCGCCAGCTCGGGGCAGGGGGCTATAACCTGGCTCAAAAGTGGTTTCGCGGGATTGATGCTGCTGGACCTCAAGCTTCCGGACATCGACGGAAAAGATTTGATCCATCAATTGTCCGAATCGGGCCGGCACCTCCCTTTCATCGTCATCACCGGTCAGGGTGATGAACGTGTGGCGGTGGAAATGATGAAGCGGGGCGCTCTCGACTACCTGGTCAAGGATGTTCATTTCATCGAATTTTTGCCGGCAGTTGTCCGGCGTGCTCTGTCACAACTGGAAAAGGACGCGCGCCTGGCGCAGGCGGAGGAACAGGCCCGTCAGCTGGAGAAAGAAATCCTTGAAGTCAGCGAGAATGAACAACGCCGGATCGGACGCGACCTTCATGACGGTCTTGGACAAAACCTGACCGCCCTGGAACTTCTGAGCCAGGCTCTTGTGGGCAAACTGAAGCTTGCCGCCCCCGGTCTGGTCCAACCGGCCCAGGAGATCACACGGCAGATCCGCGCCACGATCAAACAAACCCGGCTTCTCTCCCATAATCTCTCTCCGGTCCCGCTCGAGGCCGAGGGTTTGATGCTGGCGCTGTCGGAACTCGCCGCCGGGACCGAAGCGATCGGCGGTGTGAAATGCGAGTTTCACTGTCCCGACCCCGTTTTGCTTTCCGACCCCACCACCGCCACACATCTCTACCGGATTGCGCAGGAGGCTGTGAACAATTCCTTGAAACACGCCGGACCAAAAAACATCCGCATCAGCCTGAGGCAGGCCAACGGTGAATGGACGTTGAGTCTGGAGGATGACGGACGCGGGCTGGAAAAAGTTTCCAATCAAAAAACCGGGTCGGGTTTGCACATCATGAAATACCGCGCGAAACTGATCGGGGCCACGCTGGGCATCCATTCCACACCGCAACAGGGCGTTCAGATCACCTGTTCATCGAAACACAAAGAATGAAGCCAAAATCAAACAAGGGTGCGGCGGAAAAACGTTCCCAAAAGGCGGAAATTAAGATCCAGGCCGCTCCTGCGCAAAAGAGGATATTGCTGATTGACGATCATCCGATGATGCGGGTCGGGTTTTCAACGTTGATCAATGCGGAAACCGACCTCGTGGTCTGCTGCCAGGCGAACAATGCGGAAACCGCCCTGGCCGAGATTACGAAATGCCATCCGGACCTGGTGATCACTGACATGACGATGCCGGGGCGAGGCGGTCTTGAATTCATCAAGGACATGAAGGCTTTGCACGACCAGATTCCTGTCCTTGTGGTTTCGATGCACGATGAAATGCTTTATGCCGAGCGGGTGCTCCGAGCCGGAGCCAGGGGTTATCTGATGAAAGAATCCGGTGGCGAAAAATTGTTGGAAGCGATTCGCAAAGTCCTGGGCGGCCAGGTTTACATCAGTGAAACCATGTCCACGCGGGTCCTGGACAATCTCTCTGGACGCCGTCCGCGCGGCTCCAGCTCTCCGATTGAAAAGTTGAGTGATCGCGAGTTTGAGGTTTTCCAGCTTGTCGGAGAAGGAAAAAGCTCCCGGGAAGTCGGCGAACAACTTCGATTGAGCTCCAAAACCGTGGATGTTCACCGGAGCCGGATCAAAGAAAAACTCGGGTTGAAGGATATGACGGCGCTGGTCCGGCACGCGGTGCGATGGGTTGAGACCCAGAAAAGCGAAATATAGATAGGGAGGAATACGTTTGACAACATTGAGGCTGTCGGGCGAGAGATAGCGGGCGCAATTTCTTGATGGCCAGAGCAAAAAGGACATGAGCAATCTTTCGTACATTGAAAAAACCTTGCAGCGCGACACCGAACTGATTCGCAGCCGGGTTGTGGAGATGGGTGCCATGGCGCAATCCGCCCTGCTGAACAGCCTGCGTGCGCTGGAGGAGGGGGATCGACAGCTGGCTTATTCGGTGATTTTCCGGGATCAATATATCAACGAGGCGGAAAAGGAACTGGACCGGCTCTGCCTCGAGTTTTTGGTGCGTCAGCAGCCTGTTGCCGGTCATCTGCGATTTGTTTTTGCCACGATCAAGATCAATTACGAACTGGAACGTATCGGGGACTACGCGGAAAGCATCGCGCGGCAGGTTTTGAAGTTGAATCCTGCGGAATTTGGCGCTTCGGTCGAGAGAATCAAAAAGATTGCCGGAAGGGCCATTCCCATGCTGACCCAGGCGGTGAACGCTTTTGCCACGAGAGACGCGGGACTCGCCAGGAAAACCATGCAGATCGAGTCCGAGGTCGATGAATTGCGCGATCAGTTTAACTCCTGGATCATCGAGCAGCGGGTTCCATTGCTGGCATTGACCCCGTTGTTGACGATCGCAAGACGGTATGAGCGGGTGACGGACCAGGCCAAGCACATCTGCGAAGAGGTGCTTTACATGTGCACTGGCGAAAATATCAAACACCAGGGGAACGAAGTTTTTCGGATACTTTTTGTCGATGACCACAATTCCAGCCTGAGCCAGATCGCCGAGGCCGTGGGCAACTCTCTGGTGCTGGACAAGTTTGTATTCAGCAGCGCCGGGCTTGATCCCAAACCTGTGGATGCCAGGGTCTGGAACTATTTGCAGAAACATGAATACGACATCTCGCGGCATCACCCCAAATCTTTGGAACTGGTTCCTTTGATCGAGCATTACCAGGTAGTGGTGGCGTTGACGCCTGCTGCGAAGCAGGCGTTTTTATCGCTACCCAGCAAAGCCGTGCATGTCGAGTGGCCCGGTGAGGATCCGTCCCAGAAGAATCTGAACGAAGAGCAGTTCGCCCAATCCATGCAGAAGGTTATTTCCGAATTTCAAAAGCAGATCACGGAACTTGTGGAGGCCATCCGCGGAAAAGAATCACGAAGACAAACTCAGAATTGAATGAAAACGAAAATTTTAGAATCCAGCATGCTTGTTTCGCCTCTGATTCGTATGGCTTCGCGCATGGCTGTCCTCATATTAATGACTTTCCCTCTGCTGATTCCTGTGGCCTGCAAACCGGAGGGCGGTTCCGGCACCGCCGGCAAGGGTGGCAAGACCATCATTCAAATGACCGGCTCGGACACCATGGTCAATCTAGCCCAGGCATGGTCCGAGGCTTACAAGATGGTAGAACCCTCGGTTTCGATTGAAATCTCCGGCGGCGGATCAGGAGTCGGCATCACCGCACTCATCAATGGCACCACGGAAATCGCCAACTCCAGCCGGAAGATGGAGGAGGGTGAGATCGCCAAGGCCAAAGCCGCGCACGGCAAGGAGGCCAGGGAATCGGTCGTCGGTTATGATGCCCTGGCCATTTACGTGCACAAATCCAATCCGATGGAGGAAATCAGCTTCAGCCAGCTGGCTGGCATTTACGCCGAAAACGGGGAGATCACCCTCTGGGAACAACTCAAGGTCAACAACGCCGGTTGCCGGAACGGAGAAATCATCCTCATCAACCGTCACTCGAATTCCGGAACGTTCCACTATTTCCGCGAAGCGATCCTGGGCAAGCGAAAGGACTTTAAACTCGGCTCCCGCGACATGCACGGCTCCAAGGATGTCGTTGAATTGATCACCCAAACGCCGTGCGCCATCGGTTACAGCGGCATGGGTTATGTCACGGACGGTGTCAAAATGTTAAAGGTTAAAAAGAAAAACGAAGACCCGGCCTACAATCCCAATGTCGAAAACACTCTGAACGGAAAATACCCCGTTTCGCGACCGATGTACATGTACACCCTCGGTGAACCGACGCCCCACGTGAAAAAATTCCTCGACTGGGTCCACAGCGACGCCGGACAGAAAATCGTGACCGAAACCGGTTATGTGCCGATGCCCAAAAATGTCCCCGCCCTCTCCACCCCTGAAAGTGGAAAGGATAAGAAATAAATGGCCGGGCGGAGAAGATGGGAGGTTTGGAGCGAACGGTTGATCGAATGGGTCATCTGGCTTTGCGGCATCAGCACCATCGTATTTGTTTTTGGGATTTTCTTCTTTGTTTTTAAAGAAGCCGCCCCTGTTTTGCGCACGCTCGATCTGGTCAAATTCCTGACCAGCGCCGAGTGGTATCCCAGCTCCCAGAGCAATGTTCGATACGGTGTCCTGGCGCTGATAGCGGGCACCGCAAGCGTCACCGTCCTGGCGATGTTGATCGCGGTTCCATTCGGACTCGGGGCCGCCATTTTTGTCTCCGAATTTTGCTCCGCAAAACTCAAGGAAACTCTCAAAATTGTCATTGAACTGCTGGCCGCCATTCCCTCCGTGGTTTGGGGGTTTATCGGCCTGACCGTGATGAATCCGCTCATCATCAAAGTCTTTCATGCTCCGATCGGTTTGAACGTGTTGAATGGCGGATTGATTCTGGCCCTGATGAGCGTTCCGATCATTGTTTCCATCGGTGAAGATGCATTGAAGGCCGTGCCCGACTCGTTCCGCGAGGCCGGCCTGGCCATGGGCGCCACCCGGTGGCAGTTGATTTACCGGGTTCTGCTCCCGGCGGCCAAAAATGGTTTGCTGGCGGCCGTGCTGCTCGGAGTGGCGCGGGCCGTGGGTGAAACCATGGCGGTTCTGATGGCCACTGGTCATGCGGTAAAAATCCCCACCAGCGTTATGGATTCAGTCCGCACGCTGACTGCGACCATTGCGGCAGAATTGGGGGAGGCCTCGGAGCACTCAGATCATTACCGGGTTCTGTTCTTGATCGGAGTTCTGCTCTTCCTCATCACCTTCATTGTCAATCTCACGGCGGACCTGATCATTCGTGGAGTCAAAAGGAAATAAAATGTTTACCGAGACGAAATTTGACCGGGTGAAAAAACGCAACGAGCTGGTGGCTCGCTTTTTTCTGGCCACCATGACGGTGCTGATCATTCTTCCGCTGGTGGCCATCGTCGGTTTTTTGATCTACAAGGCATGGCCCCTTTTGAGTTACGATTTTCTCACCCAAAATCCACGGAACGGGATGCGGGAGGGGGGCATCTGGTCCGCGCTTCTGGGAACCATTTATCTTGTGGTCCTCTCGCTGGCTATCTCCGCACCGATCGGAATATTGGCCGCCGTTTACCTCAATGAATACGCTCGTGAGAGCTGGTTTACCAGGGTCGTCCATCTCGCGGTCATCAATCTGGCCGGCGTGCCGAGCATCGTGCACGCCTTATTCGGTCTCGGCGCTTTTGTCATGTTCGCCAAGATGGGCCGTTCTGTCCTGGCCGCTTCGCTCACGCTGGCCATCATGACGCTTCCGGTCATCATCGCCAGCACCAAGGAGGCGCTGGCCTCCGTCCCGAAACCTTTCCGCGAGGCTTGCTGGAATCTGGGGGCGACACGGTGGCAGACCATCCGCGGCATCGTCCTCCCAAATTCCATTTCAGGAATATTAACTGGGGTGATTCTGCAGGTTTCCCGAAGCGCGGGTGAAACCGCCCCGATCATGTTCACCGGCGCGGTCTTCTCCAAGGTGATCGATGACAATGTCTTTTTCGCCTATGGCTTGCACGACCAATGCATGGCCCTGGCGATGCATCTTTTCACCGTCTCCACCCAGGTGGCCAACGCCCCTGAAGCCCTGCCTTACGCCACTGCGGTGGTCCTGCTCGGCACGGTGCTGGCCGTGAACGCGCTCGCGATCATCCTCCGGGTTTACCTTCGCTCTCGCAAAAAATGGTAAGTGCAACCAAAAAAATCGAGGTCGATCAGCTCAAAGTCTCCTACGGCGCGCACCAAGCGTTGAAAGGAGTCACCTTTGATGTTTACAAAAACGAAATTCTGGCTGTGATCGGGCCGGCTCAATCAGGAAAAAGCACCCTCCTCAAAGTCATCAACCGCACCATCGATTTCATTCCGTCCGCAAAGTGGGAGGGATCCGTCAAGGTGGACGGTGTGGATGTCTCCAAGGTCGATAACGTTTATGAACTCCGCCGAAAAATCGGGATGGTCGCCCCTTTGCCGGTTGGACTGCCGCTCACCATTTTTGACAATGTCGCATTTGCCCCGCGCAGCTCGGGAATAAGGAAAAAGGGCGAACTCGATCCGTTGGTGGAAAAGTGCCTCCGTCAGGCCGCGCTTTGGGACGAGGTCAAAGACCGTCTCGACACGTTGGGCACCAAGCTTTCCGGCGGACAACAGCAACGGTTGACCATCGCCCGTGCCTTGTCGCATCAACCGGAGATCCTCTGCCTGGACGAGTTTTCCATCGCCATTGATCCAGTGACCACCATGCGGATCGAGGATGTGTTGAAGGAATTGAAGGCGGACATGACCATTATTTTAGTGACCAACCTGGTGCAGCAGGCCAGGAGGCTGGCGGATAGGACGGCATTTTTTCTGAACGGTGTGATTGTGGAGCTGGGGAACAATGATGTGATTTTCTCGGATCATCCCAAGGAGCAGAAAACCTATGATTACGTGAACGGGATTTTTGGATGAGTTCAGAATTTTGCATTCAAGCATCCGATGTCTCGCTCTGGTACGGAAAGTTCCAGGCGCTCAAGGGCGTTTCCACCAACATCCGTCACGGTCTGATCACCGCTTTGATCGGGCCTTCCGGATGTGGCAAGACCACACTTTTGCGTTCCTTCAACCGGGTGAACGAGAGGTTTGGAAACGTAACCACCACCGGTGCGATCCGGATTCTGGGCAAAAACATTTACGACGCCGACGTTTCGCTGCCTGAACTCAGAAAGGCCGTGGGCATGGTCTTTCAGCGGCCCAATCCGCTGCCGATTTCGATTTATGAAAACATCGCCTTTGGACTGAGGGTTCACCGTCCTGGAAGCGAGTTGAAAAGGAGCGAGATCAACGACGAGGTGGAGAAAGCTTTGACGCATGTCGGCCTTTGGGACGAACTCAAAAACGATCTGAAAAAGCGGGCCACACTTTTGCAGTTGGAACAGCAGCAAAAACTTTGCATCGCCAGACTGCTGCCTTTAAAACCGCAGGTCATACTCATGGATGAACCTTGTTCGGCCATGGATGTGGAATCGACCCGTGCGATCGAGAACCTGATGCTCGGTCTGGCCGGGGAATACACCATTGTCATTGTCACCCACAACATGGCTCAGGCGCGGCGTGTCAGCAGCGAATGCATCTTCATGTTGATGGGAGAATTGATCGAGCACAGCCGGACCGAAGATTTGTTCATCACCCCCCGGAATCCCAAGACCGCCGAATATATCGAGGGCCGTTACGGGTGATTTGATGTCCAGATGGGGAACTGCCGGTGGACCAGATAATTTTTACCCCCCCATTGCGTTCACCTGTCGAGTCGCTATACAATTCTTTTAGGAAGGATTAAACTGTTTCCTTTGAAAACTCCTTTGCTCAAGACCGTCCGCGTGGATCGCCAGGTGATCCGCATCATGACATTCGATGAAGCCGAAAAAGAAGACCGCGAGTACTGGTGGTCGCGCACGCCCGAAGAGCGACTCGCGGCGCTCGAGCAAGCGCGTCAAATCAATTACGGCCGGGCCGTTGCTTCCAAAAGACTTCGCCGATTTTTTGAAGTTGTTGAATTCAAACCGCGTTGAATACCTCCTTGTCGGGGGTTATGCCGTTTGTTACCACGGCTATTACCGAAGCACCGGTGACATTGATTTATGGATCGCTGTCAATTCGGCCAACGCTGAGAGGGCGGTCATTGCGCTCAGACAATTTGGTTTCGATCAGCCGGGGCTTTCCAGCAGGCTTTTCTTGAACGAGGGCAGGATGATTCGCATGGGTGTCGAGCCGTTCCGTCTGGAGATTTTAACCGCTATCTCCGGTTGCGAGTTTAAGGGTTGTTATTCAAGGCGACTGACCGCCGAAATCGACGGAATTCTGGTTGATATCATTAGTTTGCCGGACTTGAAGGCAAACAAGAAAGCGAGCGGACGCCACAAAGATCTTGCTGATCTGGAAAATCTCCCCTGACCTGGATTCAGTGTTGCCTCGGATTCTATTCAAGGGACTAAAAAAACCAGGGTTCGGGCACAGAATTGTGATTAGGTTTGCAGGTCATATCGGGGTGGCACTGACCGTCGAGATCAAATCCAACTGATCTAAATAGTCGCGTTGACACATCTCAAGTGTAGCCTCAATGTATAAACATGACTGCAACGATTCAGAAATGGGGCAACAGCCTCGCACTGCGCATCCCCCTGGCCGTGGCCAA